>Ga0316204_10004657_pt1 | contig 24190 bp, 14 predicted proteins | sample 6monrhotite_MG_2_FD_205661 | JGI IMG/M metagenome (GOLD analysis project Ga0316204, IMG submission 205661) | Microbial mat bacterial communities from mineral coupon in-situ incubated in ocean water Damariscotta River, Maine, United States -... | ecosystem: Environmental > Aquatic > Marine >... | reverse complement strand
TAGCTTGCGGCGGCTTTCATCCAGTTTAGATCAGCGCCAGCAGAAAAGCTTTTGCCAGCACCGGTAAGCACAATAGCTCGCACATCAGCATTGGTGCCAAGCTGCTTGAAGGCGTTGTGTAGTTCCCAGATAAGATCATCATTGAAGGCGTTATGTACGTCTGCACGCATCAACGTAACGGTGGCGGTGCCACAGTCATCAATGGTGGTTTTTAATGTATCTGTCATGCTGTTGCCTTCTACATTCTGAAGATGCCGAACTTTGTCGGCTTTATGGGGGCGTTCATTGATGCAGAAAGGCCGAGGCCAAGCACACGGCGGGTATCAGCAGGGTCAATCACGCCGTCGTCCCACAGACGTGCGCTGGCATAATAGGGGTGGCCCTGTTTTTCATAGTTTTCGGTAATTGGTTCACGGAAGGCGGATTCTTCGTCAGAACTCCAACTTTCACCGCGCGCTTCCATGCCGTCGCGCTTCACAGTTGCCAGTACGCCAGCCGCCTGCTCGCCGCCCATCACGCTAATGCGGGCGTTGGGCCACATCCAAAGAAAGCGTGGGCTGTAAGCGCGGCCACACATGCCGTAATTACCAGCCCCGAAGCTGCCACCAATCAGAATGGTAAATTTGGGTACGTTGGCGCAGGCAACAGCGGTTACCATTTTGGCACCGTCACGGGCGATGCCGCCATTTTCATATTTTTTGCCGACCATAAACCCGGTGATGTTCTGCAAAAACACCAGAGGAATACCTCGCTGAGCGCAGAGTTCAACAAAGTGGGCACCTTTAAGTGCACTTTCTGAAAATAGCACCCCGTTATTGGCAACAATGCCCACCGGGTAGCCATAGATGTGTGCAAAACCACATACCAGTGTTTCGCCGTACAGTTTTTTAAACTCATCAAATTCGCTACCATCAACGATACGCGCAATGATTTCACGCACGTCGTAAGGTTGGCGGGTATCCTTTGGCACAACGCCGTAAATTTCTGACGGATCGTAACGTGGCTCAATGGGGTCTCGGCGCTTTACCGGCTCGGGTTTCTTCCGGTTCAGGTTTGCAACGGCTCTCCGCGCAGTTTCAAGCGCGTGATAATCGTCTCTGGCCAGGTGGTCTACCACGCCGGATATACGTGCATGCACATCGCCGCCGCCCAGTTCTTCGGCGGTTACAATTTCGCCTGTAGCGGCTTTCACCAGTGGCGGCCCTGCCAGAAAGATGGTGGCCTGATCCTGCACAATAATACTTTCGTCAGCCATCGCAGGCACATAGGCGCCGCCTGCAGTGCAGCTACCCATCACCACCGCAATTTGCGGAATACCTTCAGCTGACATGTTGGCCTGATTATAAAAAATACGGCCAAAATGGTCCCGGTCAGGGAATACATCATCCTGATTGGGCAGATTCGCGCCGCCGCTATCTACCAAATAGATGCAAGGCAGATTGTTTTCCGCGGCAATTTCTTGCGCACGCAGGTGCTTTTTAACCGTTACTGGATAGTAGGTGCCACCTTTCACCGTGGCATCATTGCATACAATCATGCACTCCAGACCTTCAATCCGGCCAATGCCGGTGATTACGCCTGCTGCGGCAATGTCGGCGTCGTACATATCGTATGCAGCTAACTGCGAGAGTTCCAAAAACGGTGATCCGGGATCAAGCAAGGTGTTCACCCGGTCACGAGGTAAAAGCTTGCCGCGTGCCAAATGTTTTTCTCGTGCGCGCTGATGTCCGCCCTGTGAAATAATCCCGATTTTGTTTTTTAGATCATCGACTTGTGTCTGCATATGGGAAGCGTTCGCGGTAAAAACCTCGCTACCCACAATCACACTGGATTGAAGAATTGCCATAAAAACATCTCATAAATCATATGTTTAAGTGCATTCCGCCCCGTCTGCCCCTGCGGTAACACTGCCCATCACTGGTGACAATGTACGCGACTGCGTGTTATTGGTAAAATTGATGATTAAAATGTAATTGATAGATGTTGTCTATGATGGATTTATATTTGATACGGTATTTTTTGGCGGTTGTTGAGACGGGCAGCTTTACCCGCGCGGCTGACCGTACTTTTGTCACACAGCCAACACTTTCGGCGGGCATCAAAAAGCTGGAAGAGCAAGTCGGTCAACTGTTGTTTGAGCGTACCAACCGCCGTGTTTTCCTAACCGATGCAGGGACGCGGTTTTTACCTCGCGCCAAGGCCATTCTGCATGAATGTAATTTGGCGATGCAGTCGCTGGACGAGACGGAAGGCGCGCCAGTGCTACGTTTGGGTGTATTGACAACTCTGTCAAACCGGTCGGTCGGTGCTTTGTTGGCAGGCTTTAGGGTCAGTTGCCCACAGGCAGCTATTGAAATCATTGATGGTACTGAGCAGGAACTGGCCAACAGACTTGATGATCGCAGTTTGGATTATGCTTTGTCATTATACCGAGGAGAAACAGGCGGGCAGGCCATTGAACTGGCTACAGAAGATTATTGCTTTATCCTGCCGCTTACGCACAAGCTGGCAGGTAAGGAAAGTGTTTCCGCCGCTGACCTGCGTGAAGAATATATGATTGTACGTAGCCGCTGCGAAGTGCTGTCAGAAACCAGTCGTTATTTTACTGACAATAACCTCCGGCCCCGGTTGGTTTACCGTACTCCCAATGACAGTCGAGCCATCGCTATGGTTGCTGCCGGCTTGGGCGGCACCGTGGTGCCTAAAAGCCTGGTCGATGAGCGTGTTAGCGCGTCCAAACTACGGGGTTTTGACTATAAGCGTCGAGTTGCGCTGTTTCTGCCAGTATATGACATGCCTGATATGACCGCAAAAATTGGACAAGCGTTTGAAATGTATGTCAAAAAATCCTGGGGAGCAGTATAAGCCAATACATTGTAGATTGCTCCGTGATATAGTCGGTGCAGCTTGCCGGTTTCTGTCACACACTCGTGTGTAGCCGAACGGCGTTTTATGACTTATGTCATGGCGGATTTACACAGGCAGGGCAATAGATTGCTGTTGTTAAGAGTGGCACTAAAAAGGGGATGTTTCGTGACGTCAGGAAGAATGGTTTTGAGCGCAATTTTGGTTGCGTTGCTGGCGACTGCCGGGTGGCTGATGTATGGAAAAAATGATGCTACAAAGCGCGGAGGCCGCGGTGGTGGTGTTGTTTCTGTCGTAAGCGAACCAGTAACAACCCGGGAATTTACCGACATTGTTGAGGCTCTGGGCACTGCAAGGGCACGCGAGAGTGTGATGTTAACGTCGCGGGTGTCGGATACGATCAGCGATGTGCGGTTTGAGGATGGCCAAATTGTCAAAAAGGGTGACTTGCTCGTGGTGCTGGAAAGCGTGGAGGAACAGGCACAGCTCCAGGAAGCCGAGGCAACACTGAAGGAAACAGAAAGCCAGTTTACTCGCATTGCCGATCTGGTGAAGCGTGGTAATGCCTCCACCTCAAATCTCGAAGCCCAAGAACGTCGCGTAGAGGAAGCCCGCTTTCGTCTGGAAGCTGCAAAAGCCCGGCTTGCCGACCGGCGTATCAAGGCACCTTTTGACGGGGTGCTTGGGCTACGGCAGGTAAGCGAAGGAACGTTCATCTCGTCCAACACCGCAATCACCACCATTGATGCGGTTGATCTAATTAAACTGGATTTCACTGTGCCAGAACGCTTTATCGCGACACTCGCTGAAGGGCAGAATGTGGAAGCCAAGGTAGAAGCATACCCGGGGCGGCTGTTTAAGGGCATCGTGACAACGATAGATAGCCGGATTGATCCGGTAACACGATCTGTGGTTGTACGTGCAGAAATTCCTAATGATGACAATGCTTTGCGGCCAGGGCTTCTTATGACAGTTGAAGTAATTAGCCGTACCTGGACTGCGCTTTCAATAGCGGAACAAGCCGTGGTGCCATCTGGCGGGAAAAATTATGTTTTTGTGGTCAAGGGTGATCAGGCGGAACGGCGCCAGGTGACGCTTGGTCTGCGGCGACCTGGATATGTTGAAGTGCAGGAAGGGCTAACTGCAGGCGAGCGCGTTGTTGTGCAGGGAACCTTCCGCTTGGGACGTGCTGGCGTGAAGATTAGAGAAGCAGGTGGCAAACGTGGTAGCAGAGAAGGTGGTGACGGGAACGGCAAGGGTAATACGCAAAGGAATGGACGATGATTCTTTCTGATATATCTGTTAAGCGCCCCGTCTTTGCGACCGTGATCAGCCTGTTGCTGATTGCGTTTGGTGTGATCTCGTTTGGCGACTTGCCAGTGCGCGAATTGCCTGATGTTGATCCGCCGGTAGTGGGTGTGCGCACCAATTATTCGGGTGCCAACGCAGCTGTGGTTGAAACACGGGTGACGCAGATTATCGAAAGCGCGGTTGCAGGCGTGCCGGGCATTAAAACCATCGAAAGTTCGAGCCGCGATGGCCGTTCGGATATTACGATCGAATTTCTGCTGTCGCGCGATATTGACAGCGCCGCCAACGACGTGCGTGATCGGGTAAGCAGGGTGTTGAATAATTTGCCTGAAGAAGTGGACCCGCCTGAAGTTTCAAAAGCGGATGGCGATACGCGGCCGATCTTGTGGTTCAGCCTTACCAGTCCGGTGATGGATATTCTGCAGCTCACTGATTTTGCCGAACGCAATATTGTTGACCGGCTCTCGGTGGTTGACGGCGTTTCGGGAGTTCGCATCGGGGGCCAGCAACGGTATGCGATCCGAATTCATTTGAACCGTCAGGCGATGGCCGCCCGCCGCATTACGGTGATTGATATTGAAAATGCGCTACGGCGCGAGAATGTTGAGCTGCCAGCGGGAAAAATCCAGTCAGTGAACCGTGATACGATTGTTCGGTTGAACCGGGAATATGCCAACCCGGAAGACTTCACTACCATGGTGATCCGCGAAGACAGCGAGGGCGACTTTATTCGGCTCGGCGACGTGGCACGGGTGGAACGCGGCGCTGAACGTGACAAACGCTCCTTTCGGGGCAACGGTGTTTCGATGGTAGGACTCGGCGTTATCAAACAGTCGACCGGCAATACACTGTCGGTTGCTGAAGGGGCCAAAGCCGAGATTGAGCGTATTCGGGCCACGTTGCCTGAAAGCATGGAATTGATCGTGGCATACGATACTTCGGTCTTTATCGATTCTGCGATTAACGAAGTATACCGCACGCTTGCTATTGCGATGGGTTTAGTGGTTTTGGTGCTTTACCTGTTCCTTGGCAACATAAAAACCGTGCTGGTGCCTGCGGTTACCGTGCCGGTATGTATTATTGCCAGTTTCTGGGTCTTGTCGATGACGGGCGTGAGCATTAATTTGATCACGCTTCTGGGGCTGGTGATGGCCATCGGGCTTGTGGTGGACGATAGTATCGTTGTGCTGGAAAATATATACCGCCGCGTAGAGGAGGGCGAGCCCGGGCTTGTGGCCGCATACCGCGGTGCCAAACAGGTTGGTTTTGCGGTGATCGCAACTACGCTGGTGCTGATCGGCGTATTTGTGCCGATTATGTTTCTGTCTGGCAACGTAGGACGGCTGTTCGGCGAACTGGCGATCACCATGACCGCCGCTGTGGCTTTTTCGAGCCTGATTGCGCTTACGCTCAGTCCGATGATGTGTTCCAAGCTGGTACGTCGCCGCAATAAAAAACCCCGGTTTGCCCAAGCGCTGGACCGTGGATTCAAGCGGCTTCAAGAGGGTTACGGGCGACTTCTGGACGTATGCCTTAACAACAAGCTACTGATAACAGCGTGTTTTCTAACCTGTTTTGCAATGATTGTTGGTATTCAGGCGCGCATTCCGCAAGAGCTTGCTCCGGTTGAAGACCGCAGCAATTTGTTCATGCGTATTCAGCCGCCGCAAGGGGCTAGCTTCGATTTTGTCGAAAAACAAGCGCGTAAGGTTGAAGAACAGGTATTGCCGCTCCTGAAAACAGGTGAGCTTGACCGCTTCCTTATCCGCGTAGACGCGAACGGCGGCTTTGGTTTTATCATTTTGAAGCCGTGGGCCGAACGCGAGCGTTCAGCTAGTGAAATTCTGCAGGAGCTGCGACCCAAGCTGATTAAAAACGTACCCGGAATACTTGCTATACCACGCGAGTCGTCCGGTCTAACACGCCGAAGCGGGGGCGCTGAGGCGTTCCAATTTGTAGTGGGTGGTGCCACCTACGACGACCTTGGCCGTTTCAAAGCGGTACTGCTTGATGAATTATCCGGTTATGGTGGTTTGCTGAATGTTGATGCGGATTACCGCGAGACACAGCCTCAGTTTAAAGTGCGCATCGACCGCCGCCGCGCGGCTGATATGGGTGTGTCTATTCAATCAATAGGCCGTACATTGGAGACCATGATGGGCGGCAGGCGTGTAACGACGTTTGTTGATGACGGTGAAGAATATGATGTAATCCTACAGGCACAGGCGTCTGACAGGCGTCAACCGCTTGATATGGAAAATATCCATGTGGCGTCAAATCGTACTGGCGTGTTAATCCCGCTCTCTAACCTTGTTCGCGTTGAAGAAACTTCGGGCGCGGGCCAGCTACGGCGCTTCAACCGAGTGCGGGCGCTAACGATTAGTGGCAGTGTGGCACCGGGCTATACGCTGGGTGAAGTGACCGAATATATGGAAGGCATGGTGCCCAGCGTACTGCCGGACGTATCGTCGATTGATTACAAAGGTGCCACACGCGAATATAAAGAAGCAGGTAGTGATATCTATTTTGTATTTATATTGGCGTTGGTAGTGGTGTTTTTGGTGCTGGCGGCCCAATTTGAAAGTTTCATCCATCCTCTGATTATTATGCTTACTGTGCCGCTGGCTGTATTGGGTGGGCTGCTTGGTTTGTATCTGGCGGGTAGCACGCTGAATATATACAGCCAGTTGGGGCTGATTATGCTGATTGGCTTGGCGGCGAAAAATGGTATTTTGATCGTGGAGTTTGCCAATCAATTACGCGATGAGGGCAAAAATGTTCGTGATGCAGTGCTGGATGCCAGTAAAACCCGGTTACGCCCAATTATGATGACAGGCCTTTCCACTGCGATGGGTGCTGTGCCGTTGATGATTGCTACCGGGGCCGGTTCCGCCAGCAGGCAAACCATCGGCGTGACGGTATTCTCTGGTGTTATTGTCGCCACTTTCTTCACGCTGTTTATTATTCCGGTTTTTTACGACACACTGGCAAAATTTACCAAGTCTCCTAATCATATTTCCGATGAACTGGCTGACTTTGAAGACAAAGAAAGCAAAGGCGTTGCTGCGGAGTAAGAGGTATTGACGGTTTCATTGTTTTTCTATTGGAGGGAGATTACTTCGCAGTGCGTTGTCCGTCTTCATCCTAGATTTTTAAGCCGTCAATTCCTTCGCAGCGTTTGTGCCGGATTTAACTGAGCAGCCACATAGGCGCGACTGGAAGTGGTTGCTACAGCAAGCAGGAAAGTCGCAGCAGCTGCCACCACAAATGCCGTAATAGATATAGTGGATTGGTAGGCGAAATTAGCAAGCCAATCGCTCATGATATACCATACCGCAGGCCACGCGATCAGATTTGCCAGAATCACTAGTTTGGAGAAATCCCACGTTAACATGCTAACGATATGGCGCACAGTAGCGCCCATCACTTTCCTGATGCCAATTTCTTTGGTGCGTCGTTCAACGATATAGGACGTTAAACCCCACAGGCCCATGCAAGCGATTAATACCGCTAGCCCTGCAAAGCCAAAAAACAGACCAAAGGTACGGTTTTCGCCGGCATAAAAAGCCGAGTATGTATCGTTAAGCACTGTGTTGGTGAGTGGATAGTCAGTGATGGCATTCGACCATGCCGCTTTGATAGCGGCAAAAGCGGCATCCAGCTGTCCCTCTTTCACTTTTACAATCATCGTGCGTTGGCTACCCGGATTGTAGAAGTATGAAATAGGTGCAATTTCTGACCGAATTGAACGGTAATGAGCATCCTTAACCACCCCAACGAGGGTGAAGTCATAACGATAGTTTGTATCGCCTCTGCTGAACTCCAGCCACAGGTTTTGACCAACAACGTCTGCGGGGTTATTAAAGCCAGCGCGGCGTAGAGCTGTTTCATTGAGGATAAGGCCTGCTTGTACCTTCGGGTTTTCAGGGGTGGGCCTCGGCGCACTATCTCCGGGAAAGGCTTTACTATAGGTGCGGCCGGCTACCATTTCCATACCCAGCGCTTCAAAGTACCCAGCATCTGCATTTATCATACGAGTGGCAACATTCACTTCTTTCCCGCCCTGCATCATCGAATAGCCTATCCCGTCTGATAGATCGCCAGTAGGGATCACAGAGCCTCCTGTAACCCGCTCAATAGCAGGGTTAGATTCCAGTTGGGCCTGTATGCTGGCATATGCACGCCGTTCGCTACCGGGAATGGGTACGGTGATGACATTTTCGCCGTCAAAACCAAGAGCTTTGGACATGGCATAATCAATTTGGCCGTTTACAACACCGCTGGCGCTAATTAATCCAATAGCGATGGCAAATTGTATTACAATAAGCGCAGACCGTACCCGTGAGCCACTGGTGCCTGTTACGGCTTCACCGCGAAGTGCAGTGGATGGCATATGCTTGGAAATAATCATTGCCGGGTAAATGCCCGCAACCACAGCGGCTAGAAGGGTTGCTGCAAGAGCCAGACCCAAAATTTCCGGGCTGAAGAGGGCATCAGAAGTCAGAGGGGCCGCGACCATATTAGCAAACCAGGGCAAGCCAACTTCAACTATCATTAATCCAAAAAACATTGATGCCAGCGCAAGAATTCCGGCTTCCAGTAGGAACTGGCTTACAATGTTTTTCCGCTTCGCCCCCAGAACTTTGCGTACACCCACTTCTTTCACGCGGTTGGTTGTTTGTACCACCTGCATGTTCATAAAATTAAAGGCTGCGATGGTGAATGTAAGCACTGCGACAGAGATAAACACATATATATCGGTGCGTTGACGAAATGGTTTCACTTCGCCGGTCATGGCATTGAAAGTTGATACCTCATTTTGAAGATCAGGCGTGAAATGCACCTCGGCAAGAGGTTGAAGGGGAATGTTGAAATTATCACGGAAATTTTCCCGAGCAGATTCCCCATAGGCCATAATATTTTCGTAAGCTTGCTGCGCACTTACCCCCTTAGCCAGTTTGATGTAATGGTAAAACTGGTCTGAAAATGTTTGCTCCCATATGTTTGGTCGGCCCCAAAGCTCAGGGGTTTTATCAATGTGAATAAAGATGTTGCCGTTGAGATGTGTGTTTGAGGGCAGGTTTTCTATGACCGCGCCAATGCGGAAATCATACTTTCCGTCTACAGTAAAAGTTTGGCCAACAATATCGGTGGACCCAAATATCTTCAATGCGGCCGCTTCGGAGAAAATAGTACTCTGAATATCCTTGAACGAACTGGAGATGTCGCCGTTGATGGTGTTGGCACTGAAAAAGTCAAAGAAGTTCGGGTCAACATAACTAAGGGTCTCAGCAAATTTAACGTTGCCGTTTTCTACCAGGTGTTGATTTGGAGCTATGCGCGTGAAAGCCTCAATATCCTGTGGAAAATTTTCGGCCAGAATAGGGGATACCGGATTGAAGAAAGTGGCAAACCGTGCGCCCGTTCCAACATTTTCCCAATTCAGCCGGTAGATACGCTCGTTGTCATCATACATTTTATCGAAGCTGGTTTCATGCTGGATGAATAGCGCAATCATCACGCTTACAGCTATACCAAGCGCGAGCCCGATGATGCTGATTGCTGAATATAGCTTGTGCTTGATAATATTACGGAAGGCTGCCTTTAAATAAATGCTGCTCATTGTTTTTCCTCACGGCGCTGTACTGGGCTATTGTATGGGAAACAGCAAAGCTTGTGCCAAGCCAGACGAGGCCGATAAGTTATTATATTACATGCACTTGTGGCGTCTTGAGGAATCATCACACGAAAGGATTGTGCGATAGTGAACACTAGTGTTCGTAAATGAACAGCATATGAGGATCAAAAAAAACGCCGGTATAAACCCGGCGCTTTACTGATTTTGAACCTATACTTGTATAGGTGTTAGGTGTCAGCGAAGCGGGTTAGATGGTAGTCTGTATCGCCGAATAATACTTCATTCACCAGCATGCGTTTTACATACGCGCCCAGCGCATATTCGTCTGTCATGCCAATGCCGCCGTGCATTTGGATGGATTCCTGGCCAAAGAACCGTGATGCAGCGCCTATTTTTGCTTTGGCAGCAGAAACAGCGCGCATACGGCTTGCGGTATCTTCACTTCTCGCTTCAACTGCCGCTTCCATAGCAATGGATTTCATCTGTTCAAATTCTACCAGCAAATCCACCATCCGGTGCGCCAGCACTTGGAACTTTCCAATTGGACGACCAAACTGAGTGCGGGTACGCAGGTATTCCTGCGTGAGGTTCTTAACCTCTTCAACTGCTCCGATAGTATCCGCGCACAACGCTGCCGCTGCCCTGTCAACTGCGGCCTCAATAATATCAGCGCCGCTACCTGCTGTGCCCAAAAGGGTTGCCTGCGCACCGTCCAAAATAATATCTGCTGCGCCCCTGCCATCCAGCAAAGGGTATTTTCTAAGTGTTACACCGTCGGCAGTTGCCGGTAGAAGGAATAAGCTTGCACCGTCCAAGTCAGCTGAAACTATCAGATAGTCCGCACTGTCAGCGCCTAAAACTACGGCTTTATGGCCATTCAGTGTGTAGTTTCCACCGTTTTCTGTAGCTGTGGTATTGAGAGCGAGTGCGTTATGGCGTTCGCCGGGCTCATAAAATCCTGCTGCATATTTTGTTTCACCAGTTGCGATGGCTTCAAGCTTGTCGTCTGCTCCGGTTGCTTCAAAAATGTATGCAGCCATTACCACGTTGCTAACGTACGGTTCAGGTACCAAGCGGCGGCCAAGTTCGGTACAAACGGCCATTACATCCACATGGTTGCCATCAAAGCCGCCGGCGCTTTCTGGTAAAGGCATAGCCATAATGCCTAGTTCAGCAAGGCTTTCCCATAGTTCGGGCGTATGCGTAGCTTTGCTAGCCAGCTGCTCGCGGTACGTTTCAAAGTCATAGGTTTTTGCCAGTGTGCGCTCAAGTGATTGCACCAGCATTTTTTGTTCTTCAGAATAATCGAAATTCATGTTGTGTCCTTAAACTATGCTGGTTGTGGCTTAAAATCCGAGAACCATCTTGGAAATGATTGTGCGCTGGATTTCATTGGATCCGCCAAAAATACTGATTTTACGGGTGTTGAGATACACCGGCGCTGAGTTTGCATTAGTAAGCGAGCCAATCAGTTCATCGTTCCAGCCCGCATCACCGGCGTGAGGCTGGAAGGGCAAGCTATATAGGCCTGAGGCTTCCATCTTAAGCTCGTAAATACGTTGAGCCACTTCACTGCCTCGTATTTTCAACATTGAAGATACGGGCCCTGGGTCCATGCCCCTACCTGTTTCAACCAGCATACGCTTGTTGGTGATATCCATAGCGCGTAGTTCGATTTCGATTTCGGCAATCTTGGTTTTGAAAGATGTATCTTCAATAAGAGGCTTACCGTTCTTTTTCTCGGCGCTAGCAAGCCGCTTCAGACCTTCAAGTTCATTCTTTGATACGCCAATGCCGGCAATGCCAATACGCTCGTTTTGAAGAAGGAATTTGGCATAGTTCCAGCCCTTATTTTCCTCACCTACCAGATAAGCTGCAGGGATGCGCACATCCGTGAACCAAACTTCGTTCACCTCGTGGCCCCCATCAAGTGTGATGATTGGCCTGACCTCTATACCTTCGGCGTCCATTGGTACCATAACAAAGCTAATGCCCGTTTGTGGTTTGGCGGCTTTTGGATCTGTTCTAACAAGACAGAAAATCCAATCAGCATGCTGGCCCAGTGTGGTCCATGTTTTTTGGCCATTTATTACATAGTCGTCGCCGTCGCGTACAGCGGCGCACTTAAGGCTTGCAAGGTCAGATCCGGCGCCGGGCTCTGAAAAGCCCTGACACCACCAGTCAGAGCCATCCTGAATGCCGGGCAGGAAGCGTTCTTTTTGCTCATCGTTTCCAAAAGCAATAAGTACCGGACCAAGCATGGAAACACTGAAGGGAAGTACGCGCGGTGCACCGGCAGCGTGGCATTCTTCATCGAAGATTGCGTATTCAATAGGGCTCCAGCCTGTGCCGCCGTGCTCAATAGGCCAAAGCGGTGTAGACCAGCCTTGGGCAGCCAAAATTCCGTGCCAACGTTTATACTGCTCTTTGCTCAGATGGCCTTTGCCGCGTGTGATATCGCGAACATCAACCGGCAAATTATCCTTCAAGAAAGTGCGTACGGTATCCCGAAACGCTGTTTGTTCCTCGGTAAGGCTAAAATCCATGACTGTCTCCAACAAAAAATAGGGCGTTTGCACCGTTATGTAGGGGGCATTATACGCTTGTCCACAAGAATTAATGAAGAACATTATATTTATTTCATATGGTGGTTTTTAGGGCACCTTAGTTCTCGGAGTGTGCGTTCAATTTTGAGCCATTGTTGACTTCGTATAATATGAGATAAATTAAGATACTAATGACATATAAATTCAACTTACCCGGTTGTTGCTTATAATACCGGATACGTGGGCAATCTTAATAAAGGTGGCGATAATGACTGTCAGTTTTAATGTGAATGGACAATCTGTAACCGTTGATGATGACGGCGAGATGCCGCTTTTATGGGCAATCCGCGATGAGCTGAAAATGACAGGCACCAAGTTTGGGTGCGGTATAGGCGCGTGCGGGGCTTGTACCGTAATAGTGAACGGCGTAGCCACAAGAAGCTGTGTAACAGCGATTGAAGATGTTGCGGGCGAAGATATTGTTACTATTGAAGGGCTGGCAGAACCAGGGAATGCAACCGCTGTTCAGCTGGCCTGGATCGCTGAACAGGTGCCCCAGTGTGGTTATTGCCAATCAGGTATGATTATGGCTGCCACCTCGTTGCTGGCAGCCAATGCCTCCCCCACTGATGCTGATATTGATGCTGCAATGACTAATATCTGCCGTTGTGGCACCTATCCACGTATCAGAAAAGCCATCAAGCACGCGGCGATGCTAGGTGGTGTCTCCAAATCAGATGACGGGGAGATATAAGGTGGTTAAATTAACACGTCGCGGTTTTCTTATTGGAGGTGCCGTACTAGGTGGTACGGCTGCGGGCGCTCTCGCACTGGGTGTTGGTTATCTTTCAACCATTGATACCGAGGGCCTTGATGGCACGCTTCGTTCAGATGGCAGTGTTGGTTTAACAGCTTGGGTGACAATTCAACCAGATGGAAAAATAATATTCTCAATCCCGCGAAATGAAATGGGGCAGGGTGTTTTTACGTCTATGCCGATGTTAATTGCCGAGGAATTGGAAATTGACCTGAATGATGAAAATGTATCCGTAGAACACCCCACAGAGCTGCTCCCTGTTTATGCTAATTTTGCGCTGCCCTTGCGAAAGCACCCTGAAAACTTTAGTGGTCCCGGTGATTGGCTGGGCAAGAAGTTCTTTGGGCTTATGCCGCTTATTGTGACAGGAGGCAGTAGCAGTATAGTTGATGCATATACGCCGCTTAGGCGCGCTGGTGCCGTGGCACGCGGAATGTTGGTCTCAGCTGCTGCTAAAAAATGGGGTGTGTCAAAGCGTGATTGCTTTGCTGAAAATGCACATGTGATACATCGCCTATCAGGGAATACTGCAAGCTACGGTGAACTGGCTGTGGCAGCTGCGGCTGAAACGCCGAATAAAAACCCTAAATTGAAACCAGCGTCAGAATTTAAGTTGATTGGTACGCCGCAACAGCGAACCGATATTCCAGCAAAGACACGCGGGGAAGCCAAGTTTGGTATTGATACAGTGTTGGATGACATGTTGTTTGCGGCAGTAGTGCAAAGCCCTGTTTTTAAAGGCACTGTGCGTTCTGTTGATGATAGTGTTGCCAAGCGGGTTAAAGGCTACCGAAAAACTGTCAATCTGGGGGACGGTGTGGCCGTAGTAGCAGAGACTTACTATTACGCTAAAAAAGCTGCAGGATTGCTTGAAATTGATTTTGATGATGCAGGCAATGGTGCGGTGAATAGCTCCGGGATTAGTGCGGCGCTTCAGAATGCACTTGATAATGACCCCGGGCACCGGTTTGTTGATGACGATGGTTTAGATGCCGCATTTGCTGCTGGTGATATATTTGAAGCCAGTTATGAAGTGCCTTATTTGGCGCATGCCTGTATGGAGCCAATGAATGCAACAGTCATTGTGAAGAACGGCCATGCCGAGATTTGGACATCAACCCAAACTCCTTTGAATATGCAATGGGCGGCTGAGGAGAATATTAAAGACCTTAAATCGCTCGTTGGACATGTAACTTTGTCAGGTGGTGGATTTGGGCGTCGGGGCGAAAAGGATATTGTGGTTCATGCGGTTAAGGTTGCGGTAGCAATGCCTGGGGTGCCGGTTAAAACCGTATGGACGCGAGAGGAAGATATTCAGCATGACGTGTACCGCCCAGCCGCTGCTGCACGGATTAGTGCTGCGCTCAAGCCAGACGGCACACCTTCTGCGATCGATTACAAGGTTGCATTACAGTCTGTAAACCTCGATTTTAGCCGTCGAAATTTGCCAGTTGCGAATGGTGGGTCGGACGATAAAGGGAATGTTGAAGGCGCTTCGCATATGCCTTATGGCATCGCAAAGAAACGGGTTGCCAGTGCCGCAATTGAAGTGCCGGTACCTGTTGGTAACTGGCGCAGCGTTGGGCATTCATACAATTGTTATTTTCTGGAAAGCTTTATTGATGAGCTTGCTGCCAAGGCTGAGGTTGACCCCATGGCCTACCGCTTTGGTCTGCTTTCCGGGCACAAGCGTTTAACGGCATTGGCGCAAAAGTTGGCAGTTATCTCTAGCTGGGGGGCGCCTGTGGCGGAAAACGTAGGCCGTGGCATCGCAATCCATCCAGCATTCAAGTCTTTTGTTGGCCAGGTTATGGATATTAGTGAAGAAAACGGGCTTATCAGGATTAATAAAGTTACCTGCGTAATTGATTGCGGGCTAACGGTGAACCCGGACACAATCATAGCGCAAATGGAAGGTGGTATTATTTACGGCCTCACGGCTGCAATGTACGGTGATATTACTATTGATAAGGGCAGGGTAGAGCAAAGTAACTTCCCGGATTACCCAATACTGCACATGGAGCAGGCGCCCGAAATTGACGTACATATAATTGCGAGCACAGAATTGCCGGGCGGAGTGGGTGAGCCCGGTACGCCACCTGTTTTCCCGGCATTGGCAAACGCTTACTTTAACTTGACAGGCAGGCGCCTACGATCAATGCCGTTAGTAAAGCACGGTGTCGAATTCGCATGAATTATAGGAAGTTATTTATATCTGATTGTAGGCAGAAAAGTTCATAATGATCTGGTATGCGCATGTTTAAATCAGGTCGTCGGAATGACAGGACTTCTGGAAAATGGGCAATGTGACAGTTACCTTGGTGCCAATGCCAACCTGACTTTCAAACAAGAAGTCGCCGTCATGCTGTTTTATTAAATCCTGCACTAAAGTAAGACCAAGCCCAGTTCCTTCTTCGCGTTGTTTGGCAAGCGCGCTGCTGGCCGCTTTGCCAAAGCGGCGCAGCACTGTTGATAGTTCTTCCTGTGGAACACCAACGCCTTCGTCCTGAATAATGAAGTGCACTTTCTCATCTGATGTTTTCTCTGCGTGGAAACGAACAACTCCGGGAGGTTCGGTGAATTTTATTGCGTTTGTTAGCAAGTTCAGGATGATTTGTTTTAACCGGGTTATGTCTGCCTCTATAATGATATCGTTACCGAAATTATCATGAATAACGGGAACCACTCTGCTGGTTGCACGAACATTTATCATGCGATGACACTCATGCATCAATTTGTTAACTGATAGCTGTTGGAAACGCATCTGCATTTCACCAGCTTCAATACGCGAGACATCAAGAATATCATTGATGATGTCCAGTAGGTGGGTGCCGGAACTATGAATGTCTTGTGCATAGGATGCATATTTTTCGCCAATGCCTTCGGCAAGCTCATCGTTTTTCACGATAGATGAAAAACCAATGATTGCATTGAGTGGTGTTCTGAGTTCGTGGCTCATATTTGAGAGGAATTCAGATTTTGCTTTGTTTGCTATTTCTGCACCATCGCGTGCTTCAAGAGCCTCTTCTTTTGCAACAGATAAATCATGTGTTCTATGAGCAATCTCAGATTCAAGTTCAGCCTGGCGAGACTGAACACTGCGCGCGGCAGGGCTTAGGAGCATATAAGCTATGATTAATCCTATCAGTAAAGCAACGGCAGAACCACTTGCTGCACCGCCCAAATCACTCAGTAAATCACCCGTTACCTGATTTTGTGGATAAGCAATTAAAATGACGCCGATTGTATTGCCAGTATAATCTGTTAGCGGCAGTTTATTGAAAAAATACGCCTCTGTATCATAGGCAACCTGTCCTCCGGATGCACCTTCCTGGTTGTCGAGGGCGGTTCTCATAACTTGCGTCATATGTTCGCCGGTTAACTCGCTGCCCACTTGAACGAAATTTTCAAAATCACCCCATTGTGCTTGGTATCCAAATATCCCTTTGCCCGTTGACCAATCTGCTTGATTTACAAGAGATTTGTTCACTAGAACCTGAATTGAGATATCAAGCTGGCGTGCTGCGACAGCCCATATGTTATTTAGTTCACGCCCCAGTTCAACAAAACCTCGAAGGTCGCGCCCTGCATAAATGGGCTTAACAACGCGAAACGTTAGCGACCCTATTTTTCCAAGTTCGACACCAGAAACTATTTCGCCCGACTCTTTGGCGGCGAGAGTGGTAGCGCGGTTGATGAGGTCGCCGCTGATATCTGCGGCGTGCATGCGTACAATGACGCGCCGTTCTTCGGTGCTGAAATAGAAGTGTGAAACAGCGATACGTTGATTCAGGTTGGCATAGTCTACAGCGAAATTGCTTAAAAAGAAGGGCTTGTTGTTCAGCGTAAAGCTATGGGCTATGCGACTGGGGTGGGTCAAAAATTCCAAGCTGGCAGTGAACGCATTTCTGTAATTATTTAATTCTTGCTCATACAACTGTAGAAAGCGCAGCCGTATCTCTTCTTGTTTGGTAGCGCTTTGTTCCTGAAGGTTAAAATAGGTTGCGCCTAAAACAGATAACCAGGAAATCAAATACACTGCTACAAAAGACAAAAGAACTTTTGCTCTAAAATTTGTAAAACCGCCCACTGAGGCCATGTGGTGTTCCCAAGCGTATGAAAATGAACGCATCATCCAGTGATCACGTATTATCACAGCACAGTGTAGTGACTTTGGGTAAATGAATTATTACGCATCGGTGATGCGGCTGGGTTATTGCCTAGGGGGTGCGCTGCGGCCAAAAGAAATGCTTTTTCTGAATAATGTTTCGAAATCATCAATTTCCGGGTACCAGCTTTTATAGCGAACCAAGATGTATTCGAGGAAATCATCTGTCAGAATACTTGATATGATACGTAGCGCTTCTTGACCCACTGGGTCATCCGAGCAATGAGACATTAGCTGTATATAGCTTTTTAGTTCTTGGATTTGATGGAAATGAAAATCTGATCCCCTACCGCGCAGCAGCAGCTCTGTCATCTGGCTCGGCATCGCTAAAGCGACGTCCGCCCGTCCGCGCTCAAGCAACATCTCATTAATTTCAATTGTGTGGTCATTTAAATATAAAACACGGCCCAATTCTTCATACTCATCCAGAATATCAAGAATTTGTTCTGGGTATTGGAAGGGTTTTAATGCAACTAGTCTGAAATTCGTTCCTTGCATTAATGCGTTAAGAGATAGCGGCCTTTTTTGATTTAATGGAATAACAACACCTTTATGCATTAAAATACCTATTGGTGGTTCTAAAGAGTGCGGACGCGAGTGTAACAAGTGTTTTTCTTGGTTGGTTAGCCACGCGACGGGCGTACATACATTTTTAGATTTTAGAACACGTGCATAGCGGCCAGTATTTGCAAAAATAATAACATGATCAAACATTGGCATTGCAGCTTGATATTGCTTCAGTAAATAGTCTCCCACGCCTTGGCCCGCCATTTTACCACTTCGGATGAAATATGGGGTTTGTTCAAAAGCCACCCATGTTAACGTGGCGCGATTTGGCTGTTCATTGTCTGCCTGTGCCGGGTTGATGTTGGGAAAAGAGAAAAAACAAAAGAGTATAAACACCACATCGGATGATTTGAAAAAAAGTCGCTTTCTTATGTTTGTAAACTTAAAAATTCAAACAATCCTAAATACAAAGAAAGCTTGCCAATTTATACCTCTATAGATTTTTATCGGGTTACCGGCAGACTTATAGTGAGCATTCAGCCTTAATTAATGGTGATCCAAACTTCATGGTAGGTGAATGATATGGCTTTGGGATTAATATTATCTAAACCGGTTATGCTGGTTTTTTCTGGCAAAATTATTACAGGGCCCTAGCTTCTGAAACATGATAACCCGCGTATTGAATGTGCACTCAAAGAAAAGGAAAAAAGGCATGGTTGTTAGCAAAGAAATTCGAGGGGTTGTAGCCGTTCTGACCATAGACAACCCTCCAGTAAATGCCTTGTCGCATTCAGTTCGCGAGGGTCTGGCTTTTCATATGGCGGATTTGGCAGAAGACAGTAGCGTGAAGGCGATTGTTGTTGCTTGTGCAGGGCGCACATTCATTGCTGGTGCCGACATTCGGGAATTTGGCAGCCCGCCAAAGGCGCCCCATTTGGGCGATGTCGTTGACCAGATTGAAGCTATGGAAAAGCCAGTAGTAGCGGCACTCCATGGCACTACACTTGGTGGCGGACTTGAAGTGGCGCTTAGTTGTCATTACCGGGTGGCAGTACCATCCGCCAAAATTGGTTTGCCGGAAGTGAAGCTTGGTATTTTACCCGGCGCTGGTGGCACTCAGCGCTTACCGCGCATTGCGGGGCCTTTGAATGCACTTGATGCAATTGTCAGCGGACGGCATGTATCCGCACAAGAAGCCTTGTCGTGGGCAGTGATTGACCAAATTACGGACAATAATTTACTGGATGCAGCTATCGCTTTCGCCGAAAGAAAAATTACCGATGGCCCACGCCGTACAGGCGAAATGGCAATAGATGCTGGCCAATATGACGAAGCCTTTTTTGATGGATTTCGAAAAAAGGTTGCCCGACAAACGCGTGGTTATTTTGCACCAGAACGCTGTATTCAGTGCGTAGAGGCCGCGGTAAAGCTACCTTTGAAGGAAGGTTTGAAACGTGAACGCGAGCTGTTTATGGAATGTATGGGTAACCCGCAGGCACGAGCATTACAGCATGTATTCTTTGCTCAGCGTCAAGTCAGCCGTATTCCAGGCATTGGCAAAGATACAACCCGCCGCGAAATAAAACGTGTGGGTATTATCGGTGCGGGCACTATGGGCGGCGGTATCGCCATGAATTTTACTAATGCAGGTATTCCTGTAGTTCTTTTGGAGCTGCAAGAAGATGCCCTAGCTCGCGGATTGAAAGTGGTGCGCGGCAATTATGAGCGCTCGATGAAGCGCGGCAAACTTACACAGGATCAAGTAGAGGCCCGCATGGCACTGTTTGCTGGCACTCTTGAATATGATGACCTTGGTGACTGCGATTTAATCATCGAAGCGGTTTTTGAGAAAATGTCGATCAAAAAAGAAGTGTTCACCAAGCTTGATTCAGTAGCCAAGGCAGGTGCCATTCTGGCGTCCAATACGTCGTATTTGGATGTGGATGAGATTGCTGCTTGCACGAAACGACCGCAAGATGTGCTGGGATTGCACTTTTTCTCACCCGCTAATGTTATGAAGCTTTTGGAAATTGTACGAGCAGATAAAACTTCGCCTGAAGTGCTTGCGACCTGTGTTGATCTGGCTAAAAAAATTGGCAAGGTAGGTGTTGTGGCGGGTGTTTGCCATGGTTTTATCGGAAACCGTATGTTGTCGCCTTATGGCCGCGAAGCTTACATCAATGTGATTGAAGGCTGCCGTCCTGACGAAGTGGATGTGGCATTATATGATTTTGGCATGCCTATGGGCGTTCTTACAATGTCTGATATGGCGGGGCTTGATATTGGTTACATGAGCCGTCAAGGCATGGGGCGAGAAAATTATGAAACACGGGCCTATGATTGGATTGACCGTGTGGTGGAAGCAGGGCGCAAGGGCCTGAAAAATGGCGCTGGTATATACGACTACGACGAAGGTAGCCGCGCACCAAAGCCTTCTGGTTTTGTACAAAATATCATTGAGGAAGAAAGTGCAAAGTTAGGCATTGAACGGGTTGCAAAATCTGCCGAAGAAATTGTTGAACGCAGTATGATGGCGCTGATTAATGAAGGTGCCAAAATTTTGGGCGAAGGCCACGCTTACCGCGCCAGTGATATCGATATTGTTTATATTAATGGCTATGGTTTTCCAGCTTACCGCGGCGGACCAATGCATTATGCAGATAGTATAGGGCTAAAGGTTGTTTACGATAAGATATGTGCCTTTCAGAAGGAAGCGCCACGCTGGTGGGCACCCGCGCCACTTCTTGAGCAGCTTGCGAATGAAGGTAAAAGCTTTGCGGATTTTGACCGTGAAAATGCCAGTTAAGATTTTTGGAGGATTTCAACGATGTCTAATGATTATGTAGCGGGGCTGTTTAGCCTTGAAGGGCAAATAGCACTTGTAGCCGGAGCTTCCTCTGGGATCGGGGCGGCGTTTGCGACGGCGCTGGCAAAGGCCGGGGCCGATGTTGTTGTGGGTGCTCGGCGGTTAGAGCGCACAGAGGCTATTGCTGCAGAAATAGCAGCAGAAACAGGACGTAAAACACTGGCAGTAGCATTGGATGTAACTAATGGTGACAGCGTGAAAGCAGCCTTTGATAAAGCAGAATCTGAATTAGGTACGCCGACAATCATTTGCAACAACGCAGGCATAGGTGTTCCAAAGTGGGCACTTGAGGATACTGAGGAGGATTGGGACCGTACCATGGATACCAACCTTAAAGGCATATGGCGCGTAGGTACAGAAGCCGCGCGGCGGATGATGGCGGCGGGGAAGGGTGGCTCCATTATTAATACTGCATCAATATTGGGGCTAGGGGCTGATAGAAAGCAGCTTACATATGCAACAAGTAAAGCTGCAGTTGTTCAAATGACCCGTGTTATGGCGCTTGAGTGGCAGCGCAGTGGCATCAGGGTTAATTCTCTGTGTCCTGGCTTTTTTGTGACTGAAATCAACGATACTTATCTTGAGAGTGAGCATGGGCAGAAATATCTTCTCACTACACCGGCGCGGAGAGCCGGAAGATTAGAAGAATTAATTCCACCACTTTTGATGCTGGCATCTCCCGCCAGTAGTTTTACCACAGGCGTGGCGCTACCAGTCGATGGCGCCCATTCGGTTAGAATTCAGTAAGTGTACTAGCTATAGCAGGTAGCTAGAGACGGACGGCAAGCCCCGAAAGAGGCTTGCCGAGTAAGTTAAAAGTTGGTGCTGAAGCTAAACAGGCCATTAACCACAGCAAACCAGATAATCACGAGGTTGCTAAGCAGCAAGGCAGCAGCGCTCGCTTTGCTGAACCAGCTAACTCCATCCGCTTCCAAACGTATTTTTAAGACCCACCCAGCGAGAACCGTAGATGCGACAGGTAAAACTGCCAGCCAATAAAGGGCAGTGAGAGGCCCAACACTCAGGTCAGCAGCCAGATTATAAATTGAGCCTGAAATCCAGATAAAAAACCAAGCCCAGCCTGCCAAATATACAAGTGTCATAAAGGAAGCAATGGGCGCGAGGCGATAAGCGCTCTTGGCCATGCGGCTATAAGGGAACTCAACGCGCAGGCGCCGCCGCGCAAAAGCCTTGATCGGCCAGACTAAAAATGTGAGTGCGATTATGGCAACTGCACCAATCATGGCGGGATTGAGCCAGCTGGATGAGCGATGCCATGGGACCGGCAGCCACGTGGCGATTGCGGGCGCGCCCGAAAACGCTACTACCTTTCCGTCTACGGTGCGTACGGAAATTTTTCGTCCTGATTTGGACTGCCAAACCCACGGTTCAATTTCCTTTAGTGTCTCACGGTTGCCAGCAGGCCCGCGAATGAAAGGTGCAACAAGTTCATCATCCTTGTTTACTGAAAGGGTGACTTGAGAAGCATAGCGGCCAATTGCAAAGGCATTTTGTTCGGCTGCCCGTGAGATTTCATATGTGCCAGCAACGGCATTACCATGTTCTCGTGCCGTTGGTAGTGTATTTTGTTCTGGTTTAGGTGCTGAAAAATAACGGTCTGTGAAAGCGTTAAAGAAGCCTGATTTAAAACGCGCTGTCCTACGGCCGGCACTGTTTACTGACATATAGACACCGACACCGTGGTCTAAATACAAGAACATGTCTGAATGGAACCAAGCAGTATCGCCACCATGCGAAACAATGTTTAGCCCATTCTTGTCAAGTCGGTAAAAGCCGAGTGCCATACCATTTAAAGATGGAAACTGTTTGTGCAGCGTTGTGTGCATCCTATTAGCTGTATCTGGCTGTAATAAACCAGCCCCGCCATTAAGGTGAGCCGTCATAAATCGAGCCATGTCAGACCCGGTTGAGGAGAGCGCCCCAGCTGGTGAAGCAAAGACAATTTCATAAGGTTGTGCAGTTGGACCTCTGCCATTTTTGTACCCTTTGGACATGTTTTCCGCCAAGGCACCGGGCAAAGGTTGGCGAAAGCTGGAGTTAGCCATGCCAAGCGGCGCAAAAATATGATTTTCGATATAGCTAGCAAAGGGTTCGCCGGAAGTACGTTCTACGATGTATCCGGCAACAGCTGTGCCATAATTTGAATAAGCAGGTATTTTGCCGGGTTCAAAAAGTTGTGGAGGAATATGACTGATCAAATATGTCCGTAAGTCGGCATCAGAAAATTGTTTCCCGCCGGAAAATAGATCTTTGAGCACAGTTTGGAAGCCGGGCGTATGTGTCATTAGGTGGCGCAGGGTTATGGTTCCACGCGGGGCCGGGATGGAGAAATCAAGGTAACTATTGATGTCGGCGTCCAGATCAAGCTTGCCAGCCTCAACCAGCTGCATTACGGCGGTCCAAGTGAACAGCTTTGATATGGATCCGGGCCTAAAGAGGGTTTTGTCAGGATCTACCTGCTGGTTGGCTTCTATGTCAGCGTACCCATATCCATGGTTTGCTATAATCTCGCCGTCTTTCACAATCGTGACAACAGCACCAACTATATCCATTTGATTTAGAGCATAAGGCATATAGCCATCAAGCCACGCTTCCACGTCGGGTGCATTAAGCGTGTGCGACCTATTGGCATCTGAGGCTTCGGCAATAACAGGCTCTTCACTTTCCTGGGCGCTTAGGGTTGCAGGCAGGAACAGCGCCATGGCGGTACAAAGGCATAGTGCGCCACAAAAAAATTGAAATAGTGATCTCATTGCTTGGATTTCCCTATAAAATTTGCAGTAATAGCGACAAAACTTTAACTGGTACCCAAAACAAATATTCGCATTGAAAACACTCTACGCATCAATTTTTTAATGAACCAGAGCTTAGTGATGAATCTGTAAAATCCTTCGCAAACAAAAAACGGAGGCAAAATGCCTCCGTTTTTAAATATTCTAGTTTTCAAATATAATTGGTGTTTAGAAGTTTGCTCTGAGAGATGCACCAAATACACGTGGTTCGTTGGCGTACCCAGTGAGGTTGTTGAAGTCGATACCGCCTTTGATGTTCACTTCGTTTGTAATGTTACGTGCAAAGCCAGCGATTTCAAATTGGCCCTCGTTCCAGCGGTACCCAATTTTCAGACCACCCTCAAAGTTGCCAGAGGTAGTGAACTCCACTGACTCATAAAGGAACAAGTTGGTCTTGCCCTGAAATGCCCAGTCAGTGAACATGAAGAATTCACCGTCACCCATTGGCACAGTGTAATCAGCTGTGAAATTCAAGGTCCATTTTGGTGCTTGTGGAAGCGGGTTGCCATCAACAATAGCGCGACCATTTGCGTCGATTTCGTCAAGAACAGTACATATCAAACTTCCAAAGTTTCCGCATGTGCCAACGCGAAGGTTTTCATCTTTCAGCTCAGTATCGTTGTAGCTAAGACCTGCTGTTACAATCAGTTCTTCGCTTA
>Ga0316204_10004655_pt1 | contig 24198 bp, 25 predicted proteins | sample 6monrhotite_MG_2_FD_205661 | JGI IMG/M metagenome (GOLD analysis project Ga0316204, IMG submission 205661) | Microbial mat bacterial communities from mineral coupon in-situ incubated in ocean water Damariscotta River, Maine, United States -... | ecosystem: Environmental > Aquatic > Marine >... | reverse complement strand
AGCGCCCGCTCAACCCCACCTGTTTGGTTTGAACCGACGCGGATACCTAGCCGCTTTCAGACACACTAATAACCAGCTCAAATCAGTCGAGATAGGTGGGGTTCGCCGGGCGTTTACCAAACAACTCCTATTCAGGCTTAAATATCCTGTTGCTGTGGGGCGCGGTGCTTAATCGAAGATACCCGCCTGTGTCCAAATTTCCGAAGAGAGGTAGAGGGACGTGAAGGAAGGATGAATGACGATCTTAAAGAGAGAGAATTGTTCACCCCTCAACACAATCCAAGGAGATCAGCTATGGGCAAGATCAATCCCTATAAAGTCACCCTATACCCAGCCATCCGTGATCGCGGATTTATCACAACAAAATTCACGTTCGGCGAAACATATCCAACCGACACATTCGAAGCGGACAGTGTTGCGGTAATGGTCCAGAAAGTCACCAAATTCGCAACAGACCACGGTGCAGGTTGCAGTGCCTCTGTTGATTGCCTTGGCAAGCGCAACCCACCCGGTTTCGCCAAAGCAACGGATAAACTGTACTTCAATTTAGACAGTATTCCCGAACCCGCCTGAAACCTTTTCACTTCCAACACAAAAGCCCGACTGAACAATCAAAGTTCTGTCGGGCTTTTTGCATTTTCAGGAGATGTGCAGTGGATAATCCTTATTATATTAGCGGGCCCGCACAAATCGCTTTCAGTGGTGGTCGCAGCTCAGGCTACATGCTTTACCATATTCTTGATGCATATGACGGCAAACTTCCTAACAGTGTTATTGTCAGTTTCCAGAATACCGGGCGTGAAATGCCGGAAACACTCGATTTCATTGAGGCTTGTTCGCGCAACTGGAATATCCATATCGAATGGGTCGAATACGATCCGGCACTCCCATCCAATTGGAAACACGTTGATCATGCAACGGCGGCGCGGAACGGAGAGCCTTTCGCCGCCCTCGTTCGCAAACGCAAATACTTACCGAACCCTGTTGCTCGTTTTTGCACCGCAGAGCTTAAGGTGAGAACTGCCAAACGCTACATGCTCGCCCAGGGCTTCACACACTGGAACGCTATCCTTGGAATGCGCGGCGATGAGCCAAAACGCGTCATCAATGCTTGCAAACCGAGCCGGGATCGTTGGACCAATGTTTGCCCAATGGCTTTTGCCTCTGTCACCAAACACACCGTTGCCGACTTCTGGCGCAAACAGCCCTTTGACCTCCAGCTTCCAAACATTAACGGCAAGACGCCACTCGGCAATTGCGATCTTTGCTTCATGAAATCTGAAGCCAACATTGCCGGTATAATGCGGGATTATCCAGACCGGGCAAAATGGTGGATCGAACTGGAAGAAAGCATCTCTGCCAGTAAAGGCAAGCTGGCCCAATTCAGCCCGACATTCTCGCTAGGCAGCATCTGGAAAACCATCCAATCGCAAGGTGACTGGATTTTCGACGACCAAAACCAATTTTTCTGTGACAGCGCACAAGGCGGCTGCACCGATTAATTGCCGGGCACCTGTTCGGCACATTCCACCAACATCTTTTAAATCAGAATAGGAGGCACATAACCTTCGACCTCGATGCGCTGGACGCCGCTGCATTGGAACTTGAACGCAAAGACACTGCGTAAATCAGCACTCAATAACATCAACGAAAGGAAGCCATCATGGCACGTTCAGTAAGTTAAACCAGTCAATTTTAAAGGTAGAGGGCTGTTTTTAAGGGTGATTTGGATTCTCAAAAAGAGAGTTTCCCCATTTTCACCCTTAACAACCGGAGGCTCCTATGCTCGCCAATGCGCCTGCAGGCCGTCAAGCTGCGTTCCAACTGTCCATACCCGCACAACAAAACCCAACTCCCGACAAAGCCGTCGCACAGTTTCATGCTGCACAGCTTCTGTTACCACGCCTTTTAAAAGGCACTTCCATCGACCAAAAATCCCTCCGTTTTGCAATGGAACAAGGCTTTGGCGGATCAGACGCACAAGGTTTGTGGTCTTGGAAAGACGCTTACGACGCTGTTGAGGCAGCACTTGTACTGTTCCTGAAGAAATTTGGCCCTGCCCTCCTCCGCCAATCTCCTGCTTCTGCAATTGAGATGCTTGAGAAAATTCAGGCACTAACACCGACCCACACCAAACGCAGCGAAGAAAGTCAGCAACTTCAACAATTCTCAACACCTTTATCGCTTGGATACCTCGCACAACTTGCAGCAGGCCTAGAGCTTGGCGACACGGTCATGGAACCAAGTGCCGGAACCGGCCTACTCGCGGTGTTTGCGGCTGCACAAAACTGCCCTTTGATCCTCAACGAATTTTCAGATGGTCGGGCCTCACTCCTATCCCAACTGTTCAAAGGCACGGATGTTACCTGTCACAATGCAGAGCAAATCGATGATTACTTGGCAGTAAATCACATTCCCACTGTTGTCATCATGAACCCGCCCTTCTCTGCCTCCCCCAACATTAAAGGCGCTCAACGACATGTCACAGCTTGGCATATCGCCAGTGCGCTTTCTCGTCTTCAAGATGGCGGCAGACTGGTTGCCATTACTGGACGCGGTTTTGCAGCCACGGAACAACGCTGGCGTGAACCCTTTAAACGTCTACAGTCTCGTTGCCGCGTGTCATTTTCCGCTGCGATTGACGGCAACGTCTATAAAAAACACGGTACGACCACTGACACGCGCCTCACCGTCTTTGACAAAATACTAGCAAGTGATCCAGCAGACACGTCAGGCTATCATGGCATGGCCAACTCGCCGCAAGGACTGTTGGCCGTGCTTCAACAACACCTGCCTGCACGTCTTCCAATAATACGGACTAAACCAGCCACCACTCCAGCGCCCGCAGTTGCAGATCCACAGCACTCTTTGATCAAGACGCCAACCATTCGGCGGCAAACAGTCGTCAAACCCTCAAAACGTCAAACTAACGCAGCGACAAAGCAGCGTTTCGACAATGTTATTGACCTCGAATATAGCACCCGAGACTGGAAACCTTCAGACAACAGCGCGTTACGCGATGTCGTTTATGAAGCTTTTGAACCGCAATCTATCGTCATTGCTGGCGCAAAACCGCACCCGACTAAGCTTATGCAGTCGGCTGCGATGGCCTCTGTACCCGGCCCTAAGCCGACTTACACGCCGCAATTGCCTGCGCACCTCATCAGAGGCGGTGTCCTTTCAGACGCACAGCTAGAAAGTGTTCTCTATGCGGGCGAAGCACACGCAGGGCATTTATCCGGGCATTTCATCGTTGATGATGACTTTGAGAAGATTGAGCGGGCCAGCGAAGACGATCCCGAAGCTGTGCAGTTTCGGCGCGGCTGGTTTCTCGGTGATGGTACTGGATGCGGCAAAGGCCGAGAAATCGCAGGCATTTTCCTCGACAATTGGCTGAAAGGCCGCAAACGCGGTATTTGGCTGTCCAAATCTGACAAATTAATTGAAGACGCCCGCCGCGATTGGATTTCAGTGGGCGGCGTCGCAACACAAATCACTCCACTTTCGAAATTCAAACAGGGTAGCGACATTTCGCTAACTGAAGGCATCCTGTTTGTCACCTACGGCACACTCAGAACTGGCGCTCGCCAAGCTGGTGTTATCCAAAACGACGACGGCACGGAAACTCCCATAATCAAGAAGTCTAGGGTTGATCAGATCGTCGATTGGTTGGGCGCTGATTTCGACGGTGTAATTGCCTTCGACGAAAGTCACGCAATGGCAAACGCGGCACCGTCCAAGGGCACACGCGGCGAAGCCAAAGCCTCGCTGCAAGGTTTGGCCGGACTGCGTATCCAACACGGCTTACCAAATGCCCGTACCGTCTACGTATCTGCAACAGGAGCCACCGAAGTCACTGGCCTGGCCTATGCGACACGCCTCGGCCTTTGGAGCACCGACGATTTTCCATTCAATACAAGAAATGAATTCGTCAGCCAGATGGAAGCTGGCGGCGTCGCTGCAATGGAAATGATCAGCCGTGACCTGAAGGCTCTTGGCCTCTATACATCACGGTCGCTTTCCTACGAAGGTGTCGAATATGACGCCCTTTTACATCCCCTCACGCCGGAACAAATACGCATCTACGACAGCTATGCTGATGCGTTCAAAATCATCCACCATAACATCGACAAGGCGCTTGAGTTAACCAACATTACAAGTGACGGCCAATCATTGAACGGCCAAGCAAAGGGCGCGGCCCGTTCGGTGTTTGAAAGTGCGAAACAGCGTTTTTTCAATCACCTCTTAACGGCGATGAAATGCCCAAGCCTCATCAGCGCTATCGAGGCTGATATTGAGCGCGGTGACGCTGTTGTTGTTCAAATCGTTTCAACTTGCGAAGCGCTACTTGACCGCCGCCTTGCAGACATCCCGGCTTCCGAATGGAATGATCTAAGCGTCGATATCACGCCCCGAGAATATGTGCTCAACTACCTCCAACATTCTTTCCCAACAAATCTCTATGAGACTTATTCCAACGAAGACGGCGAACTCCAATCACGGCTTGCAACCGATGCAGAGGGAAAAACTATCCAGAGCCGGGAAGCTTTGGCACAACGAGATGCATTGATTGAACATCTTGCAAGCCTGCCCGCTCTACCGGGAGCACTTGACCAGCTTGTCCAGCATTTTGGCACTGATAAAGTCGCTGAAGTCACAGGCCGCTCAAAACGGGTAATCAGATCGCAAGGCAAGCTAAAAGTCCAAAAACGCCCAGCGGCTTCTAATCTCGACGAAACCCGCGCATTTATGGACGATGAGAAGTCCATACTGATTTTCTCGGACGCAGGCGGGACAGGTCGCTCATATCACGCAGACCTCAGTTGTCTGAACCAGCGGCAACGCATTCATTATCTCTTGGAGCCAGGTTGGAAAGCTGACACTGCCATTCAAGGACTTGGGCGCACCAACCGGACCAACCAAGCATCACCGCCCGTATTTCGGCCTGTTGCCACAGATGTCAAAGGAGAACGCAGGTTTATCTCAACGATTGCACGGCGATTGGACACACTCGGTGCGATCACACGAGGGCAGCGGGAAACTGGCAGTCAAAACATGTTCCGTCCAGAAGACAATCTGGAAAGCAATTATGCCAAGGCGGCTTTACGCCAACTCTACTATGCGATTTTCGCAGGTCATATTGACGGCTGTTCACTACGAGATTTTGAAGATCATACTGGACTACGATTAGCTGACAAAGATGGTATCTTTCTCGATGAATTGCCTCCTGTGACACAATTTCTAAACAGGATGCTGGCACTCAGAATAGCCTTTCAGAACGACCTTTTCGACGCATTCGAAGTGCGCCTCATTGAACAAGTGGAGGGAGCAAAAGAAGCTGGCGTTTATGACTTAGGCGTGGAAACGCTGACCGCAGAAAGTTTCAAAGTACTGGAGCGCACGGCCATCTACACACATGCGGCTTCTGGAGCTACCACACAGTGCCTCAAAGTCGAGCGCAAAGATCGATCTCGCCCAACCAGCCTTGCAAACATTCTGTCTATCGCCAGTCCTGAAAAAGATGCGGCATTCTATTTCAACAGCCAATCAAAACGTGTTGCATTGCTTATGCCCTACACAAATATGATTGATGAAAGTGGAGGTGTTATCAAACGGTTCAGGCTGATCAAGCCACTGACCCATATTTCAATACTTGAAGCCGATCTAACCAAATCTAATTGGGCCGAGATCAATCAAACAACGTTTGCAGCGGGATGGGAAGCGGAGTTGGCGGCCATCCCTGAATTTACATTTACGGAGTTTCACATTGTAACTGGCCTCCTCTTGCCGATTTGGAAGTCACTACCGGACGGCAACATTACAGTCAATCGTTTGCAAACGGATGACGGCGAACGGATCATTGGCCGCGTTCTATCAGGTGATCAATTACCGCACGTCTACAAAGCCCTTGGGCTTGCGGGCAAAGTAGAGTTGTCGCCCTTTGAAATCTGGGATGCCGTTTTGGAACGCAGATCCGCTTTCACCCTCACAAACGGCTGGACTATAAAACGAAGCCGGGTCATGGCCGAGAACCGTTTTGAAGTCTCAGGACCAATCGATACCGACCTTCCAAAACTAAAAGCACTTGGCTTGATCGTTGAGATCATCAACTGGAAAGCCCGTCTTTTCATCCCCCGCGACAGTAGTGGCGTCGCCAAGCTCGAGGCGCTGCTGGATCAAACGCCTGTCGTCTCTGCTGCCTAACAAGCTGAGAGCAAGAGACAGTTCGTAGGGGTGACGTAAAATTATCAGAGAAAGGTAAGAAAATGGCGGATTACAAATGTGACACCTGTGGCAGTTTTGAGGAACTTAGAAACTTCATTCCCGATTGTTGTTCACTTTGTGGATCAGGGTTAACGGCTGCCGAGCCGGACGACAATGAAGTCATCCCTGACAACGAAGGTTGCGTCGGTGAGCACAAACCCATTTCCGAAGCCGCAGTGCCAATCATCCACCTTATTAAAACTGGCTTTGGAGACATGGCCGTATTCTTCAACGGCGTTTCCATCCTTGTCGCAGACCCGTCCGCTGGCGATGACACTATGCTTGTTCAAACGGTTTGCGACAACCTCTTAGAAGCTTCTGGCGGCACGCTTTTCGAAAAAACATGGAACCCAAGCCGAGACTGTTGGACTTGGGACGACATCATCCTCTGACATTTACAATGGCCTGATGCCCACATCGTCAAATGTAAAAGCGAAATTTCAAAGAGATGTTCGCAACAACTAAGAGAAAGGAAACCCTCATGTCTAGTACTTATCTTTGTCCCGCATGTCACCGTTCACAAACGCTGTCCGTTGCCCCCAAATATTGCTCATTCTGCGGTGTTTCATTCGCCGTATCCGAAACCGAGACCGACAATCACGTTGTGGGCTCGGCCAATGAGGCTTGTTACGAAGTCCGCACTTATACAATTTGTGACGGGTGGGTTAATTGCTGGATTATCGAAGACGATGAACAACAAACATTTGCATCAATTGCAGAGGCACAAGCCGCTATCGATGAAGACATTGAGGACCGACGTGACATGCAGCGTGATCAAGGCGAACCCTTTGACGCCGAAGACGAGGCTCACGAACGATCTCAACTTACCATTTTTGATGTCAACACAGGCGAGCCGGTGGAAGAACCAGAATCGTCCAATGATACTCATGTCGGTGGAATTAACATCACAGCACTCAAAAACGTCCACGTTGAAGTACCTGTGTTTCAACTAATACTGATGAACGGACCCGACGAAGGCATTTGGATCAATGGCGTCACGCTCATCGACTATTTACGAGGAAGCTTTCACGTTCACTTTGTTGATAACGCCGCAACCGATGCAGCGCGTGCCAAGACTGGTTGGAAGCATTTCAACGCGAACTCACTCATAATTGCCCAGCGCAAAGGTCACATTCAGGCACTAAATCAGCATTTCCAATTGATGCAAATCGAGCCGTTAACATCACAAACCGTACATGCACCGACAACCGAACCAGAGAGTGAAAGTTAAGTTTGGGTAAGTGAAGTTTTAACAAATAGAGAAAGGAATTTCATCATGTCAGGCGTTAACAAAGTCACACTCGTAGGTAATCTAGGACGTGATCCCGAAGTCCGGGCACTAAGCGACCGCTCAAACGTTGTCACTCTCAGTGTCGCTACTAGCGAAGACTGGAGAGACAAACACACTGGCGAAAAACGGTCAAAAACCGAATGGCACCGCGTCGTTATTTTCAATCCCGGCCTTGCCAAAGTAGCAGCCGATTACCTTAAGAAAGGCGAGCGCGTTTACATCGAAGGTGCCCTTCAAACCCGTAAATGGACCGACCAATCCGGCCAGGACAAATACTCCACTGAGGTTGTCTTGCAACCCTACCGGGGCGTGATGATCATGCTAAGCGGCAGGGGGGCAGATCACAACGGTAGCCAAGACCAACAGCAAACCGATCCTACTCCCGATACCAGCTCACCAGAACAGGCAAACGCGCACGGTTATACAAACGGCGCTACAAATGGCGGAAGCACAGACCTCGACGACGAAATTCCGTTCTGAGTGCGCTTTTTTCCTCCTCCAGCAACCAACCTGCCGGGCATTCACAGCGATGAGTGTCCGGTTTTTTTATACCAAGGAGACAATTCATGGGAGACGTAGCAATTATAGCAGAGCAACTTCGCGCAAATGTTGAAGCTGTGTGCCGACGCTACTTATCGAACGGCTTTCGTTCTGGCAACTACTGGATGGTTGGCAACTATATGAACGAACGCGGCCAAAGCATGTATGTAAGATTAAATGGCCCCACATCTGGTCCGCAGGCGCGTGGTAAATGGACTGATAATGCAACTGGCGAGTATGGTGATTTACTTGACCTGATTACCCTACAAAATCAATTCATCAACATCGCTGACGCTCTTGATGAGGCCCGCCATTTTTTGATGCTCCCGCACCCACCCAGCGGCCAATTGAACAATAGGGCTGTGCCGCGTGCGACCGAGCGCACTGACACAATTGCGCGTGCACGAAAGCTGTTTCACATGTCCCAACCAATTGCAGGCACATTGGCAGAAACCTACCTCAAATCCCGCAGTATCATTGTACCGGTACAGGCAGCACTCAGGTTTCACGCCAACGCCTATTACCGTGATAAAACCGGCCACCAGTGTCAACCGCCTGCGCTTTTGGCAGCCATCCGTACCGCAACCAACAAATTCACTGGCGTCAACAAAATATGGCTCAAGCCGGATGGGTCAGGCGTTGCCGACATCATGTTTCCCAAAAAAGTACAGGGTTCACTTAACGGCAACGCTGTCTGGTTTGGACATTCAAACGAAATCCAGATTGTCGGTGAAGGCGTTGAGACAATCCTCGCTCTCAAAACGGTACGGCCCGACATAGCAATGGCAGCGGCGCTTACAGCAAACCATCTCGCCGCGTTTGAACCACCAGCAGACCTCAAGTTTCTGGTTATTGCGCGTGACAATGATCGGGCTGGTGCCCAGGCAGCAAGTCGTTTGTCAGCCCGCATGTCGGTACTGAACATCCAAACAACGGTCATTGTGTCCCGCAATGATGATTTCAACACTGACCTTAAAATGTTCGGCACAACGTTTCTAAAAACAAAACTATCACAGGTTCTACATGATATTTGTGTCGCAGCATGACCACCAGTAAGGCAAGTGAAATATGGGCGCATCCCCGCCTGATAGTAGGCGGGCACCCTGCTCTATTGCGCTAGGTGCGCTACAGGCGCGCACCAAGCTCCACCAAGCCCCATAAATGGGTCTTGGCCCATACGGGTAACGATCCGTTGCGTGACACGTTTTCCGCCGAGGTCGGGTGCCAGAAACACGCCGTTTTAGCCTATCGGTCGGAGCCTGCAACCGGGCAAAGCCCGGTCCTTCTCTACGCTAGCTCCGTTGCGGTCCAAGAGGATGCACACCCCTTTTCCCGACAGTCTAATCATCGCTTATTCCACCCCCCTCCCTTCGGGGGGAAATCGTTGGGAAGAGGTATGAGCGAATGGCGAGAATGCAATCTGTTTTGATCTAAGACAATTAGCAATTGAAAGAGCGCCAACGCCGATTTTAACAGGAGATTATGCCATGCAAGACCAAGCAAACGAAAGCCAGACACAACGCGCAATCACTGAAATGACAATGTATGGTAAACGCCCGTTTTCAGATGAAATTGATCATAGACCGCTACCAGACGCCGAAAGCCTAAGAGATGCGGCCTGTAACGCCTTTGATATCATCAACCACATGTTTGTTGACACAAGGCTGGAAGAAGACACGCAAGGCATATTATGGGGATTTGTAAACCTCTTTCACCGTAAAGTTAACGCAGTAGAGAAACAGCTTGATAAAAACGAATATGCACAACAACGCAGCCAACGCGAGCAAGACGGTTCGGAGATCAAAGACGTTGAATTGCAAGACCTCATAACAGAAGGTCAAACCATGCTGGAACAGCGCGACGTTTTCGAGCTTTTACGCGAGGAAGCAGGAGAATATTTCGAAGTTAAAACGGGCAATGTGTGGCGTCCAGCGGCGGGCTCTATGGTCAATCATAACACTATGACAGCGGCAACAATTGATAGTATAGATTACATCAAAGCCAAACGCACAAAAGAAACAGAAATACTAATTCCACAAGGCACATTAATAGCATTTAGCGGCGGCATGACATACCAAGACCATACCAAAATATGGCAAGTCCTTGACACTGTAAAAGCCCGCCATAATGACATGGTTCTAATACACGGCGGAGCGACAAAAGGCGCGGAACTCATAGCGGCGAAATGGGCATCTAACAGAGGCGTCGCAACGGTGGTTTTCAAACCAGATTGGAAAACGCATGGAAAAGCGGCACCCTTCAAACGCAATGATAAAATGCTAGAACAAATGCCAGCGGGTGCAATCGTCTTTCCCGGTACAGGCATAAATGAAAACTTTGCTGACAAGGCGCGCATGATGGGAATAAAAGTACATCGCCCGGTAAAAGAATAATCGATATATGGGTTTAATTACGGTCATGGATAACCATGACCGAGCGCCCTCGCCGATGTAGTAACTACGCCTTTTTACAAATTTGGCGTATGATGGACGAATGAAACGTTTTTTTCACTCAAATATAGCCACTTGTTTGATCAGCGGCTCAATTGTGTTTGCCGTTGCAATGATACCGATATTATTCTTTCATTTTCTGGGATTCACGCTTGTTTCCGGTATCATCATCCTAGTGACCAGCGTGTTTCTTTACAGCAATAGCCACGCACGCTCTGGCATCAATGCCATGCAAGTGCAACTGTCACAATACACAACGTTAAAGGCGGTTTGCATCAGCGTAATCACGTTCATATTTCTATTAGGAATTTTTACCGTACTTGTAACAGTTGCAGCCATTTATGATTTTGACGCAAGCCTTGCCAGGCTTGTGTCTACCTGCGCCCTTCTTGCATACTTTCCCGCAAGTGTTTTAATAGTTCTGTCACCTTTCCAAAAATGAAAATCAGGCTCCTCTGAACCACCCTTCTGCATTCTCAAAAACATGCAAGTTTATAGTCTCGCTCAAATGTTTCAGCTTGCCAGATTCAACACCTTCCAAGATTTTGTCATGTTCAAAATGTGATTTGTAAACCTGTTCTATTGTTTCAAAATTTCCCACATCATCAAACCCACGAATAGCATAGAGTTGTTCAAACAGCCGTGACAAAGGCCCTTCGTCAGCCGCTGAAATCATACGTGTGTGAAACTCACGATTTGACAAAACAGCGACATCAAATTCACCTGTTTTACCCTCCGCTAACATCCGGTCATTAATTGACTTCAAGGTCTGCATAAAGTGCGAATTAGCCAATATCACCAGTCTTTCAGCAGCAAAAATTTCGAGCACTGCTCGCAGTTCAATAGCTTGTTGCATCGTATTTGCTGAAATATCTTTCACAACAAATTTTCCGTTGCCAGTCACTTCAAGCCATATGCTCGCGCATAAGTCTTGCAGCGCGCCATAAGCGACAGTGCGGCCACAGTTATAACTCTCAGCAACCCCGCGCTGAGAGAGATACTCGCCTGCACTAATTTTTCCATTCTGTATATCGCCTATAACTGCTTTTACTACCGAACTACGATCTTGCATAAACCCCTAACCAGCAAGTTTAGATAACGCCTGTGCAAATCCCACTTGTTTGACTGACCGCGCGAGCGCAGTCGCTTCCTTGGCTGTCACCCTGTCGCCAAATTCATCAACAAACGGTTTGCCTATCTGGATCGCCAGAGCGTCTTTCCTTGCCTTAATTTGCGCCTCAATACGCATTTTTTGCTTCTTTAATGCATCAAGTGACTGCACTCGTTTCGTCGTCATTTTTCAATCCTTTCTCTGTCGTTATATTACACGCTATTCGCGTGCTTTATATTGCCTCATGGACCCCGCCATGATGAGATTGAAATACGCATACGTCAAGACGCCCGCGAAACTGAGAACACACCTGATGCACCAACTGCGTTGTTATTTAGCCTTTAAAATCAGTGCATTATAAGAACCGTTATCTGAATGTCGCGTTAACAAAGTATACTTCGTATACGTGACCCCACTTTTTCATAACACAGTCAACGCCTTAGCTGACACACCTCGTATACTGCATCAAATGTGATTGATTCCCTGTCAGAGTTGTGGTTTACTGGCATTGCTCTATATTTCTGCTGCGTGACCAACTTTGGAGTCGGTCATGTTAGTCCCTATCTCAACGAGAATTCACGAAGAACGACGGAATACGTTTTTTGTGACCGCAGAATATCTCGGCACAAATCCCGGCGCTCTCTTACGGCAAGTCATTAGCCTTTATCTGGATAGTGATAGCGCTCCAACCAGCAACATTTTCAATACAGTCAAGGCAACACACAACGATGTTAAGCGTGTGCTTGTTCTGGTACGCCACCTTGCTGAAAGTGTTGACCCGGAAGCAACAGAAATTCTCCTTGAGCGCACGGAAGCCTATCTCAAATCACGCGACCATTCTGGTCCCTTCGGAACATAGGAGCGGGCAATGGCAAACTTTTTCAACACACCGTTCTCTACATTCATTCGCGGCGCACAAACGACAATTCATGAATGGCAAATGATGTTGCAATCGCTCAAGCAAACTTTCTTTGCGGGGCTTGTCATCGTCGCTGTATTATCGGTCTGGCAGGTGTTTGAAAAAACATCGGAACAAGATCGTTACGTCATGAAACAGTGGGTTGTTGCTGGCTTCAAAACGGCCTTCATGGGACCGAACAGCACTTTTGTATTTGTCGATAAAACTGGCAGGCCATACACACTATATTCTGGCAAATACCTCAAATCCAACATGGCCAAATCTGCATGGATCAAAGCATACAATGCGAGCCTTGTCGGCCTAAAAATAGGGCTGGCACTCAGCTCACTCATTATACTCATCGTACTCTTTTTCTTTTACTACAGTGGCCGCAAACAGGGAAAAGATTTCCATGTTCGTGGCGCACAACTCGGGACAACAGGCGAGCTTGTTAGAAAGCTCAAAGAATTTGGCCGCAAAGGAACCATTTCAGTTGGTGGTATCCGTCTTCCCGCCGACATGGAACCAACCAATATTGCTCTGGTTGGATCGCCTCGCGTTGGCAAGTCTGTCGAAATAACGGAAATGCTGAGGGCAATTCGCAAAGCAGGGCAACGAGCGATCATTTACGATTATGGCGGTCTATATATTCGTCTCTTCTACCGTGAAGGAAAGGATATCATTCTTAACCCAAACGATGAGAGATCAGCCGAATGGCGGCCGTGGTATGATGCACATCACCCTGCTCATTATGAGCAGCAAGCGGCTTCTTTGGTGCCGGACGACAAAAGCGTTGAAGACTTTTGGCCGAAAGCAGCCCGCACAGTTTATGTCGCACTCGCACGGAAACTTCAGCGTACAATAAAAACTCCTACCCTCCATGACCTTCTTTATTGGGGCTTACAACAGAATGCCGATGATGTAGCTAAATTCTTACGCGGCACTGAAGCTACCAGCGCGTTCGGTAAAGACAGAACCGCATTCTCGATCATGTCCCATCTGGCAACATATCTGAAGGCGCTGAATTACCTCAAAACCAACGGTGATCCCTTTTCAATCCGTAAGTGGGTGACGGAAGATAATGACGACAGTTGGTTGTTCATTTCGACCAATGAAGAACAAATCGAATCTGTGCGACCACTTATCAGCTTATGGATCGATATCGCAACATCAGCGATCCTTTCACTGCCCGAAGATCATGACCGGCGTATCTGGTACATATTTGATGAATTGACAACCCTTCAAGCACTCCCAACTCTATTAAAAGCGCTCACAAATGCTCCCAAGTTTGGCGGCTGCGGCGTCATTGGGTATCAATCAAAACCACTTCTTGAAAGGATATACAAAAACGAAGCAGCGGCGGCTTTGGTCGGTGGTTGCGCGACCCATTGCATCTTTAGAGCGAATGATGTTGAAACAGCAAAATGGGCACAGGAGTCACTCGGTGAAACCGAAGTCGCAGAAACCAACGAGGGTATTTCCTACGGCGTCACCAAGCTACGAGATGGGAGGACCGCAAGCATCAACCGCACCGTTAGACCACTGGTTCTCGCAAGCGAAGTGCGCGGCTTGAAGAAGTTTCAATATTTCCTCTCAATGGGTTCAGGTCTGCCCATTGTACCAATTCAGCAAGGCTTCAAAGCACGGGAGGCAATTGCAAGCGAGTTCCAGCCTAACTCGTCACAAAAATTGGTCGTTGACCAAGGGTGTGAACGGTTTGAACAGGTTATCGAATTAAACGGCGATGACACTATATCTCCGGCTGAAAATGTCGAAGAACCACTCCAGCCCTCCACCGACACAATACAGCAATCGTCATCTTCTGCGAGAAACGAGCGCCCTGTTAATGTCAAGCCCGGCGAACTTCCATTATCCGGTGGAAAGGGTCGCAAGCCTTACAAAAGGCCTTACAAAAAACCACCCGCCACCATACCCGAGAGTATCGCAAATAGCCCTACTGCCGCAGATAAAGTCTTTGCCGACCATGACCCCAGGGATAAACCCCCAGCCGGTCGCAGGGACTAGTCAGTAATGTTGTCAATCCATCCCATATCGTCATCACCCGTTGTTGCCACTCGTTACTATACCAAGGGAGATTATTACTCTAAAGGCGACGACGAACCAAGTGTATGGAGCGGCGCAGGTGCTTCGATCCTTGGCCTTGAAGGATCGGTTAAACCGTCCGATTTTCAAGCTATATTGGAAGGAAAATTGCCACGGAATGAAACTGCCGGTTGGGAAAAAACTGGTAGTGGGGAACATCATCCGGGCTGGGACTTGACGTTTAGCGCTCCAAAAGGCGTCAGCATCATGGCGACAGTTGGCGGAGACCAGCGCCTCATCGAAGCCCATAATGATGCTGTACAAGATGCATTGAAGTTCATGGAAAAATACGCGCATGTGCGCGAACGTGCCGACGATGGAACATACGTCTTCAAGGCTACAAACAATCTGGTCGTCGCACAATTTACCGAGTTCTTTTCCCGTACTCTTGATCCACACCTTCACACCCACTGCCCCATTGCAAACATGACGTATGACGCTGAACGCGGTGAATGGTTCTCACTTTACAGCTACCCGTTATTCTTGATGAAAATGGCGGGCGGACAAATATACCGCAATGCCCTTGCCTTCAAAGTACAGGAGCTTGGGTATGATATCAGGAAGACATTGGACAAAGGCTTATTTGACCTGCGTAATGTTCCAAAACCATTGCTGGAAATCTACTCCCGGCGGCGAAAGAAGATCGAAGACTATGCCGAAAAGCATGGCTGGAAGTCTGCATCAGAATTCGCGATTGCTACCCTCATAACACGCCCAGCGAAAACAGTTACGAGCCACCCTGAAGTGATAAACGATTTGCAACATCGTGCTGGTGAATTGCTCCCTGATTTACGTCAGGCGTTTTGGAATGCCACAGCGAATGAACGCGGTCTTACATCGGATAGGACCGTTGCAGATGCCGCCGTCAAGCACGCACTCAAACATTTATCTGGCAAGGAGGCTGTGATTGAGCACGGTGATGCCATTCTTGAAGCCCTGAAGGTAAGCGTTGGCGAAACAACCTGGCATGACATTGAAAAAGCACTCAAGCGACTTGGCGGTTTGGAGGAATACCTCGGTGCTGCATTTGAAACAGGTGGTCGTCAAATTTTTCATGGACGCACAACGGAGCAATCCATAGCTATGGAGACCAAAATTGCCGAACAAATCCTTGCGCATAGGAAAACTGTGCGCCCGCTCGCCAGCAAGCGGTCCGTTCAAAGACACCTTGACGCAAGCAATCTTACCAAGGAACAAAGACGGGCAGCAGCCTATATTTTACGAACCCAAGACAGGACCATCTCTGTGGTCGGTGTTGCCGGTGCCGGCAAGTCACATCTTATAAAAACCGTCGTCGATGCAACGCCCAGCCGCAACTATCTGGCTCTTGCCCCTACCTCCACAGCCGCCATCGACCTCGGGAAGTCGGCAGGCATTCCCTCCCAGACACTCGCCGGGTTTCTGCAAACAGGAGGATATCACCTCAATCGCAACAGCATCCTGTTTGTTGACGAATCCTCAATGACAGGTATCCGGCAGTCAAACCGTTTGCTGGAAATAGCAGAGGCGCGAAAATGCCGTATCGTTCTTGTTGGTGATACTAAGCAACTGGAAGCTATTGATCAGGGCAAGCCATTTTCCATTATGGTCAAGCAGGGACTGCGCGGCCCTTTTATTGGCAAAAGCTTCAGGCACAAAAATACAGGAATGGAAGCGCTTGCTACTGCCCTTAGAAAAGGCAAAACAAAAGAGGCTTTTGAACTCCTCAGCCACCGCATCAAACAGATTTCTGCCGATCAGTTAACGCCCCAAATTGCGAGGAACTGGTTAAAACACCCTAACCGTGAGAAAATCCAGATAGCGGCGCTCGATAACTCAAGCCGGATCAGCATTAATGCAGCTATCCGTAAAGGCTTACAGCGCGAACGGGTCGTTCACCGTAAGGACCACAAGTTCAAAATCCTTTCGTCAAAAGCGCTGTCCCGACAACAAATGAAAATCGCCGATTATTATAAAAAGGGCGACGTGGTAGTGTTTCATAGGGGCCAAAAGGCGCTTGGAATTGAAAAAGATGAACGCTTTGAAATCCTCAGCAGCCTCAAAAATAAAGTCCTTCTTGCAAACGTTGACACAAAGCAGAGGCTTTTGTTGGAACCAAAAAAGTCCTACCTCGGCGGCGTCAATATATACGAGGTCCAGAAACGAGACCTTGCAGTTGGCGACAAAATTCAATGGCGCAAAAACCTCGCTGATGACAAGGAAGTGCAAAATGGACATACCGGCATCATAAAAGATATCTCGCAAGATGACGCGACTATCAAGTTTGATCACGATGTCAGCCGCACACTCAATCTTAAAGACAATCCTTACTGGGATTTGGGCTACGCACTTACAGTCTATAAACAACAGGGCAAATCAACGCCTATCAACTGGATCGTAGCCAACACCAAGAAAGTCGCTCAAATTACGCTTACTGCCCTATACGTTAGTGTAACGCGTGCGGAGCGCAGCGTGCAGCTTTTCACCGAAGATACCAAGCGTTTCAAGCGTTCGGTCCAGCTTAATCCCGGCGGCAAAACCTCTTCGTTCGAGGGACGCGGTATCGAAATCGACCTGCATGATCCCGTTTTCACAAAAGCACCCGGACCAATTGACATATTACTGGACCACCTGCCCGACCATTTTCGCACAAAAGGACATAATATCCTCGATCAGTTTCGTGAAAACCGCCGTGAATTATTTGGTCAAAAAGAAGAAGAACGCGATCCACGCATTGAGCGCGCCGCCAAAGAACATGAAGACCTTAAAACCCACAAAGGTGATACTGACCTTTCCAAAGAGACCGTTAAAGACGGAATCGAGGCTGAACGATGAAACAGTCGAAGAACTTCAAGCCAGGTCAACATATTACTGTCACTGATGTAGCGCAGATGGGTATATGCGAGCAACAGCTATTGCTAGATGAAGAGTACGGCAAACAACGCTCGAAAGCGCTGCGTATCCTTGCACTTGAAGGTGATCGCGTACATTCCCACTATGAGCGTGCTCTGGTAAAAGCAAAGGATAAGCGGTGTTTCATTGCTTCAGCTATCTTTGGCCCATATGCGCCTGAGACCGAGATACTGCGAGACTTCCGTGATAGATATCTGAAAATCCATTGGTGGGGTCGCATCGCCGTTGCGCTCTATTATCGAATAAGCCCTCGCCTAGTAATTCTGGTACGGCGTTATGCAGCATTGCACCGGATCACGCGCATATGTTTGCTCGCTGTCGTTGAAACTCTTGCCGCGCAAAAAAATGGTGGGCGTGATGTTTGAAGAAGCCCGCACATATATTTTTTATGCGGCAGTCGTTGTTTTAACATCAGGATTGATACTGCTAAAACACTCTTACCGGGCTTCCCTGTCAAAGAAGATTGACCAAGAACTTCCACGCGAGCTTATCGGTGCCAAGCTGTTTTACAATGAACAGCCTATCAGTATTGAGTTTCCTCTGGAACTAAGCGGACGGCCTGATCAGGTCTGGCAACGCAGTGACAACATGCTCGTGATTGCCGATACCAAAAACCGTAAAACATTTAGATACACAAACAGCGACCGTATTCAGTTAACGGGCTATGCATTCATTTTAAAGCATCATGTCGCTTCAAAAAGTTACCGCATTGCGCCGTATGGATTCATAAGAATTCCAAGTAAAACACGCGCCCGTTTCCTGAAAGTCCCCCTTTTAAGGGAAGAAGAATACATAGCTCTTTATAGCCGCCGCACAGCACTCATTGGTGGCACATGCTCCCCAAGTGCATCCACATCGCCGATCATTTGCCACAATTGCGGCCACAAAAAACAATGCCCAAAAACTTTAGTCAAACCGACATAGGAGAATACCAGTGACTTACTTTAACAAACATATTGCTGCTGCGATCAGCGCTACAATCTGGTTGAACATTGCTCCGGTTTTTGCCGAAGATTTAATGACTGTCAGGTTTATTGATGTTGGCGATGCGACTTGCGCGCTTGCAAATACACCAAACGGTCAAATGGTTTTCTTGTCTGGCGAAGACAAGGGTGATCACTGCCTGAATTCCGCCAAAACAGCCTTTGCCGGAAATGTGTCCATTGACTTACTCTTGCTCGGCGACTTGAATGAAACAACGGTTTTAAGTACAATGCGGTTCCTGAACACCTATTCTGTCAAGACGTTGGTTCATTCAGGTAAAAACCGGCACTTTGCAAAGCACGTTAAAGCCCACAAGGGTATTGTTGACTTTGATTTCTCAAAAAAAGTAAAGACCGCTTATCCTGAATTCCCTGTTGGCGATGCTACGCTTACACTCACTTTAACGGACAGTGCCGAAAAGGAAAAAGGTAACTTTGCCGCAAGCCTGTCTTATGGCAACGTCCATATTTTACTGCTGAGTGGTTCAGATAAGTTTTCGACCAGCAAGTTAGACGTTTCCTGTGCCGAGGCAAAAGTAGAATTTGGTGAAGATCACGCAGCTCTCCTCGATGCAGATATCATCCTTGTGCCATCCAATGACACAGCCTCTAGCCTTTCTACATGCCTGATTGAAACGATCTCGCCCTATTTCGTTGTGTTTTCTGCCGGTCACGGTGCTGGAAAACCATTAACCACTGTGGTCAATCGGTTTCTTGGCGCTGGTGTTAAACACCGTAACATCCTCAGAACAGATCGCGGCGACAACGAAGGCGGCGACGAGTGGTCAAACGATTTTACATTACCTACATGTTCGGATGGAACAGGCGATGACAGCATCATTGCAACAATCACAAAATCCGGCGAAATCAAGGTTGCTTACGAAAAACCGTTTTCAAAATGCGGGGAGCTTGATGATGAGCAAAGCTAACCAAATAGCCCAGATCCTATGCAAGCTCGGCCAAAGGCACCTGTGGACACCGCGTATTGCCTGGGCAAAAAAACTGAAACCCCATACGCAACTCTATTTTAGAACTGGCACTGGTCGCAAGACCTACTACATGCATAGGGGAGACATGCACCGTATAACAATAGGTGCCGCATGTGTTGAAGACCAGTTTAAGAGTGCCAAGTTTGCAAGTCGCTATCTGGCTTACCGTGAGATCACTGAAAGGGGCTATTTTGATAGCTGTGCCGAGCCCGCTGAAATATTGGCACACATTATGGGACACGAGTTCATTCACTTCGTCCAGTCTATCCGAGGGCTTAGAATACGCGGTTATCAGCATGACGCAGAATTTTATCAAGCATTGGATCGCTTTCATTTTGGCGGGCACGCTGCCAAATTGTTGACTGCGTTTAAATGTGAATGCGCAAGTAAAGCGATCTCGCTGGAGTTTGACAAATCCACTGAAGCTAAACTTGATTATCAGGTTGGGGACCGAGTGCTCGCACGCGCTGCCCGGAAAATATTTGCAGGGCGAATTGTTCGTGTGAATAACAGATCTGTTGTGCTCGGTGTACAACAGGACGGGGAAACCCATCGCATTCGTATAGACCCTGCATGGATTGAGCCTGATACAGGCGCACTGTTGGCTGAACGGTCAGAATTTTGACCTGTATCAGTCTTCCACTGACACCTTCACAATATCACGTAACTTGCGACACTCTTTTTCCGGCAACGCTTTAAGCATGGTCACAATATCAAAAATATAGCTTTGTTTTTCGCGTGAGTATTCTTCGCCGTCAATGTCATCAAACAAGTCTGTTACGGAGTAGCCAAGAGCCACACAAAATGTCTCTAGCAAGTCCAGTGAAGCACTCGATACGCCACGTTCAACATTCGAAACCACGTCGTGCGAAATATCAATCTGCTGCGCAAGCTGTTCTTGCGTCAGCTCTTTTTCCAGACGAACAGCTTTAAGTCGCGTTCCAATTTTAAACCTCAAGTCCATGTCCGACTTGTAAGTGGAATTCCTTAAATTTTACACCGTCTTGTGAACGAATTTTTTCTTTTATTCGTGTTAAAATCTAATTACTATAGTATCTTAAACATCAACAGTTGCAAACGATTGGGAAGCAAACAATGTCAACAGTTAAGAAGCCTCCACCTGGCCCGGAAACACCATTTTATGGGACGCCTGTGCTATACTGTCGATCATTGCCTAACAGGAGTGAAGACAGTGAGGTGCACCCCAGGCTATGGCGGCTGGTGTTTGGGCTTCTTGAGCTTTTATTCGCGCGTCGATACGAGTGTTGATTTCAGCGCAAGCGGCTGACAAATGCTCAAACACCTGCATCGGGAAAGGTGTGTAGGCCAGCTCATTAGTTTTTTCTACATGAATGTTTGCACTTCTGCTGTCAAAAATACTAACAGATGGCAGTTCAGAGTGAGGTTCTGATTGTGGTGACCAATTGAACACCTCTTTTTGAGCTCCGTGTTGAAGACTAATGTTTGCGGTCTGAGGCTCATTGCTGCGGCTAGTAACGTCCCGCAAGATTTTAAGGTTTGGATCGCGAGAGCGGCAGGCATGTTTTAAAATACGAACGAAGCCAGATTTTCCAGAACCGTTGTCTCCATAAACTATGGTCAGTCCAGCCGCAGCGAAAGTTATTTTTTGGTTCTCTGCTAAAGCGTTAATTTGCTTTGGATTGGATACTTCTTCCAATGATACAGCGTCCGAAGAAGCTGCGCCTTTTCTTAGGTGGCTTTCGTTAAGAGGTTCGAGTTCTTTTTTTTCGCCTATGCATATCGCTTCGAGTTCTAACAAATCACTGGTTGAAAGTGAGCCATTTAGCACAATCCTGCGAAGGGCGTCCTTTTGCCAATCCGCGCGTGTTTTGGACCAAGCGAGAATATCCTGCATGGCGGCAATTTCAGTGTAAGGGCCATCGTTTGGCGGGCTAAAATTAGACATTTATACTCTCACTGGCAACATAAGTTCACATTAGACTGTGATTGCATCACAGCCGTTTTAATAACGTCAGGCGTGTGCTGGTTCAAAACGCCGTAGTCCAGCAGTGATTTTATCTGCGTTACGGCGCGCTTTTGCCAGTTCCCATGCATCTTGCAGGCGCATCCAGTTTTCCGCTGTTGAACCAAATACAGTTTCTAGTTTTAATGCCATTTCAGGGGAGATGCCTGATTTCTGGCCTAGCAAACGCGTCAATTGAGCACGACTGACATTCAATAACTCTGCTGCTGCAACAATTGTTAAATTTGCTTCGTCAATTAAATCCCGTACGATATCGCCGGGATGAGATGGGCTATGCATAGACATGGTACGTACTCCTTTTCTAATGGTAGTCTACAAGGTCCACGTCTGACACATCACCATCTTCAAAACGAAAGATAATGCGCCAGTTGGAGCGAACCGTTAGCGACCAGAAACCTTGCAAATCTCCTGTTAAGGGATGTAACCGCCATAGCGGGATATCTATATCCTCAATGACTTTTGCCGTTTCCAGTACAGAGAGGATATTTTGAACGTGTTTTCGGTGCTGTGCATTAATTCTGCTTTCATCACCGCGCTCATAGAACCGTTTTAACCCTCTATGTTTAAAACTACTGATCATGCCTAATTGTAACATGACGCGCACCATGCGTCAATCAACGTAAAATCCTGCGTGCCACTTAGTAATCATGTCAAATTTAAGAAGAGAGTGCCGCCAAAGAAGGCGGCGCTTTTGTGTCTGCTTTAGGGGGTTCCCCCTCGCGTATGACAATTTGAAAGCTAAAAAAAATTAAAAAATGCGGGTGGCAAATCTCGTCTAATCCCGCCGAGGCCGGAATAAGCCTCATTAAGCCCGTCCTATTTTTAAATTCTTTTTACCCAAGCTCAGGGCGACAAGGGCCGCCCACCGTTTCTGCATTGTCATTTTCTCACCTCCTTAAGGGTAGTCGGCATGGGTTTAAAGGCGAGGCGCAAGCTTTCGCTTCAAACCCAATATTTATCAGAAAAGGAAGAGCAAATGACACAGTTTTACGCACAGCCTTACGATTTAGCAGCAAGCGGTTTTTATTTTGAGGATGCAGAAACCTACAAAGCAAAGATGGGCAAGGTTCGCAATGACTACACAGAAGCAACGATTAACGGACAGGGGATTGTTTATGCAAATTAAGCCCTTTAAGGTGATTATATTTAATCATCTTCATTCGATTACGCTTAGCTGTTTGCGAGGTTTTAAAGGGACCACATTGATGTTCGAGAACACCCCATTTGTCTATCGACCAACTCATAGCTTGGATGTCCTTGAAGAATCAAAAAAATATCTAAAAACACACACAGCTTTAAGTGAAAAAATCTCGCTATTGGGCTGGAATTATCAGCATATCTGGAAATCGATTCCTCTAACTACCGATAACTTTTTTTCAGGGCATTTTTTCCCATTGTTAGAGTCAAGCTACGAGCTACAAATATCTTCGAATCTTTGTATGCTTGGGTTCTACAAACAGGCGTTTTCCTCTCTGAGGAGTGCCCTTGAGCTTGGCATGTTGTCAATATACTACAATATCAATGATGAAGGGCATTTGGCAGTAAAGGACTGGCTTGCATCAAAAGATAACTGGGATGCAAATACTCCAAAAACAAAAAAAATATGGCAGATATTACTGAGCAATCCAAATATCCAAACTTTCAATGATAAATTTGATATCCGAGCGCGACATAGTGATCTTGGTTACTTGAACAATTACGTTCATACAAAAGGTTATCATTATTCCAATCAAGGTAAGCGCCCGGTGAGTTTGATTTTACCGGCCAATAAAATACGACCTCAGCTGCTATACGCTGCTATGATAAAGAATGATTCCTTGGAGTTCTCTAGTCTAGCTTCGGTTTTCTTATCGGCCCGGTGGGCGGTGCGCTGCACCAAGCTCGCGCAAACGGCGCACAACAGCGTCGTGTCCATTGCGTTCAGCCTCGCTTAGGGGCGAGCGATAAGGGCCACCCGGATCGCGACGTCCGGTTTTAACGGTTAGCGAAACGTCAGCGCCCGCCTCAATCAGAATGTTGACGATATCCAAACGCCCCTGCTGAGCGGAAGCGATCAGTGGGGTTTCATCGCGGTAGACATAGCTATTCGAGTTTGCGCCAGCGTCCAGAAGGCGTCGGACCACATCAGCATGCCCCATCAACGCCGCGTTAATCAGAGGGTTCAGTCCGGGAATATTTGGCGGCGTTTGAGGCAGCGGTACCGAGCGGTAAGACGCCGAAGAACATCTCGCTGACAGACCCGGCATCCCGCTGGACATCCGCCTCAGGAGGGCCAGTCTTCTACGCCTACTCGGCCAATTATCTGATCGACCTGGATGTGGGCATCATCCTCGACAGCGAGACCACAACCGCGCGCCGGACGGAAGAAGTAGAAACCACCAGAACCATGTGGCTTCGTTTTGAACCAGATCGGTCAAATCACTACTCCAGCGCAATGATATGCGCGGCGAATCCTGCGCCAGCTTCTGTATAGAAGTTGAATACAGTGTTCGCGCCCGCTTGTTTTAGCACTTCTACCTCGTCCGGAAATTTAGCGATCGCCGCTACTCGTCCGGCAAACGATGTGGACTTAAGTTGTTCGAGAACGGCCAGATTTGCCGTGAATTTAGGCAGTACCAACATCACAACTTTAAGCGTATGTGTTGCCTGTGTGCGGTCCCAGAAATCAGCGT
>Ga0316204_10004653_pt1 | contig 24208 bp, 16 predicted proteins | sample 6monrhotite_MG_2_FD_205661 | JGI IMG/M metagenome (GOLD analysis project Ga0316204, IMG submission 205661) | Microbial mat bacterial communities from mineral coupon in-situ incubated in ocean water Damariscotta River, Maine, United States -... | ecosystem: Environmental > Aquatic > Marine >... | reverse complement strand
AATGATGTATACTTCACACTAATTTCATGCTGTCCCCAGTATCACCCTATCGCTCAGGTAACCACCCTATGTTTAATCGCTGGCGACAAATCAGCGGGCCTTTTGCTCCCAGTTTTGCTTTTTTTTTGTTTTTTATTTTATTATTTACTTTAGATCGAATCCTGCTGTTATTTTTCTTCCATAACGATCTTCATCATTTTTCTGGCACCGCGCAAATTTTTCCCATTGGGCTGCGCATTGATATCATTTTTCTAAGTGCTGTATTATCCATTCCGGTGCTTTGTTTATTTTTTTTTCCAAAAAGCTGGATCCATAAAATTCGGTATCTGCTGGCAAGCTTGCTGACCCTGATAGGTGTCTTGGTAATCGTGTTAGAAATTTCCTCTTTTCCTTTTATGCAAGAATATGGCAACCGCCCTGATCAAGTCTTTTTTCAATATTTCACTCATCCCGTCGAAGTGTTATCAACCATATGGGCTGAACAACAATGGTTACTCATCATCACCTTTTTATTGACTATCGGCTTGATGATTTTCTTTTGGCATTCCACCCTGATTTTGTTGCGCGGGTATACCGCCTGGCACTGGAAATTACGACTTATCTGGTTACCTATTGTTATCATAGTGTTTGTCATCGGCGCAAGATCAGGCATAGGTATGGCCACCCCCAATCCAAGTCTTGCCGCCTTTTCCAATAATCATATTGCCAATCAAATTTCCCTTAACGCCAGTTATTCTTTGTTATTCTCAGTATATCGCAACGCAGAAAATAAAATTCAATCGGAAGAACTTTATGGACAACTGCCACGTACTGAAATATTCTCCCGGGTCAAACAACAAATGTTTGTCAAAGATGACTTGTTTACCAACCAACCCACACCCACAAGTCACAAACAACACCCTCAAACCAAACAAACAACGCCCTACAATCTAGTCATCATATTGATGGAAGGTTTGGGGGCAGAATTTGTTGCTTCATTAGGAGGCAAGCCGTTAACGCCTAACTTAGAAAAGTTGAGTCAGCAAGGGCTGTATTTCACGAAGATGCATGCCATTGGCACCAGAACATCACGCGGTATCGAAGCCATGGTCAGTGGTTTTCCGCCCACCACCCAATACGGCAGTATTTTAAAACTTCCCCTGTCACAGAAAAATTTTTTCACGGTGGCCAATCTATTAAAACCACGCGGCTATCATTCCAGCTTTATCTATGGCGGCGAAGGACATTTTGATAATATGGCTGGTTTTTTAATGGGCAATGGTTTCGATGAAATGATAGATCTTGATGACTTTCCCAGAGAAACTGAACAAACCACTTGGGGAATTGCCGATGAAGATTTACTGATATTTACCAATCATTATTTGAGCCAGCAAAAATCACCTTTTTTATCTCTTATTTTAACCACCTCAAACCATAAACCCTATGATATTCCACCCGACAAAATCAAACTTTACGAGCAACCCATTCAAACCAAAAACAACAGCGCAAAATACGCCGATTATGCCATTGGCCGATTTTTTGAATTAGCGAAACAAGAAAGTTACTTTAACAATACAATATTTGTGCTAGTCGCAGACCACTATATGCAAGTCAATGGTAAACAACTGGTGCCGATTCATCAGTTCAAAATACCCGCGATACTACTTGGCCCGAATATTCCCGTCATGCAATACGATAAAATCGCCAGCCAAATCGACATACTGCCCACCGCCCTAAGATTTTTAGGTATTGAACTTGAGCATCCTATGATCGGTAGAGATGTGCTTGCTATCCCTGATGAGACACCAGGACGAGCGTTCATGCAATATGGAAATAATAATGCCTACCTTCTCGAAAACAAACTGGTAATCCATCAAGCGAATAAACCGCCATTACAATTTATTTATGATGGAGAAAAAATGCATACCACCGAGAACCAACCAGAATTGATCAAAAACGCGCTTGCCCACATATTATATCCAAGCGTGGTTTATCATGAACAAACGTATCGAACGAATTAGGAATGAGCTAGCCACATAAACTATTGCGCCTTTCCAGGACCGGAATGGCTGAGGACTTGCCCATATTTTTATAATACCCATCGGCTTGTGGACGCCGCCACGTCAATACTGCCTCAGCGCTAAAATGCGCATTTTGCCAACCATAGGATAACCATTGACCAACAGAAGTTTGCTCGATAATCTCTAAAAACCGGGCTTTCCCTTGGCAATCGGAAAAATATAACCGATCAGCCGACAATAAACAGCGATGAATATTATCGGGTATCGCTAAACACACCAAGTCATACTGCATATTATCAAGATAGCTAGCGATGGCCACTTGGCTTTCTTTTTCAAGAAAAATTTTGTAAGGCGATACAATTCGCCCATAAACATCACGCTCAGCAATCAACGGATTAATTGCAATCACTGAGCGATCAGCACTCCCTTTTAATTTATGTCCTGATATACCCATAATAATCTCGCTTAGATCATATTGAACCATATACCCGAAACGCTAGGCTGCCCAATGTCGGTATAAAGTCTAATCGCGAGAAATGACAATAATATGACAATTTATGGTGATACTCGGAGCACTCAAGCCCGTTAAACGGAGAGGGTTATTTTGAAAACACCCCCCCTCCACTTAACTTAGCAATGGGCACGTAATGATTAAACCTACCCAGTAGCTTGAACATGACCCACCGTATTTATTGTGGAATCCAGCCACTTGTTGGGTGACAAGCAGAACACGTCTGGGTTGTTTCTATATGATTCGCGGGTTGTCCTGTCGCGATGATACCATCGTGACACTCGATACAATCACCGACCGTTTCATTATGATCAACACGCAGATTTGGCACAAAAACAAAAATGGAATGGCAGGCTTCACAGTGTATCGATGAGTTGATATGAGTTTCACTCTGCCCAATCGCATCAACACCATTGTGACAACGTATACATTGACCAACGATCCGATTATGTTCTATTTTTTTCAACACATGCCAGTCCGTCAAGGTATGACATTCGTCACATTCTTGAGTCAGTGTTTTAAGATGATTCGAAGGTTGTGCGGCTAAAAAAGTATTATCGTGACAGTTGGCACAGCCATCGACTAATGTGGCAGGGTTCGGTGCAGGTGTCCACACAGTACCGATATGACAGTGAGTGCATCCAACATCTGTCGCAATATGAGCAATCGATTGTCCCATGGCCATGATACCATCATGGCAATCTGCACATTCATGCATCGCTTCAACATGCTCAATTTTAACCAATGTGCGCCATGAATAAACTGTGTGACAATTATCACACCGATCCGATGATGGCATATGCTCCAATGATCGACCAGGCGCTTGTTGTCCGTGACACTCACTGCAACCCGCAATGATTCCCTTGTGTTCAAAGAATGGAGCAATACCTACCCATCTTGCAAACGACCAATGTTCTGATGAATGACAAAAATTACAGTCGAGATCTGTCGGTAAGTGGATTGTTGATTTGCCAACAGCCACATTGTTATCGTGACATTGCTGACACTGCTCGGGAATCGCCTGGTGTCTCAATCCAGCCAACGGCAACCAAACATCATCATGATGACAAATACCACAATCATCTTGGGTTGCTAGATGAGATACCGACTTACCAACAGCAAGTTGATTATTATGACAATCGGCACACGCCATGGCATCGCTGGCATGCGGTGTTATAACGATGATATCTGGATAACTGGTTCCTGAACTGGAACTCACGATAAGTTGTATGATGTAAGACCCCATCATATCTGCTTGAAAAGAAGCCTGTACTAACGTCTCATTTTTCAGCGCCGCTTGACTGCCGATAGGCTTTTGCAATATTTGCCATTGAAAATTCAATGGACTACTATCTGGTGAAATTGACTGACTTCCATCAAGGTTAATTTCGGTGGTTGTCATTAATAACTGATCATCACCCGCAATGGCGATAGGTTGATCTGGATCGAAGCGGATAGCTGCTGCTGAAACAACATTTAAACTTGAGTAATTTGAAGAGGTATCACTTACCTTATCTTGGCAAGCCACTAATCCTCCAAAGACAAAACCTCCTAACAATAAAAAACATAGGCGTGCTGACGAGCACGCACCTTTGCGCTTAATCATTTAACATACCCCCACGGTATCCCATTAATATTAAATGACCGAATACAGAATGGTTTCTATTTTGTTTTAATTAATGTGAAACCTTATAGGAAGTATCGAGATTTTTATTATTATTTGAAAAGATATCCATTCAGATAAATCCAGTTTTCTGTTTTCGGGTGTTCTATATAACCCATCACAAATAGTCTGTCGCCATTGATAGCCGCTATTTCCTCCGTAAACCGCTTGAAAAATTGGCACTATCAACACGTGAAAACGGATTTGTTATGGGTCTGTTTACTGAAGCATCGTTTTGAAACAAACGATAATTATCTATTATTATTTTTTAGATTGAGCAAGGCAACAATAATTATTGAATCTCATTTCCATCACAAAAATACGTTTATGACACTAATAGTTTAGCCCATTGAAATTAAAATACTACTATTTTCTTGTGCTTTTAGTCATCATCATTTAACAATCCAATAACCGAGCATAAGCCTCGGGAAATGATGGTTAAGCGGTTATAAGGAAGGCCAATATTGAAATTAGACACAGGTACTACCAACCAACAAATAATGACGATGGTTTGCCCTACAGAGCAGACACACGACTTTATAATATCGTTGGTTCTTAAATGTTAACACGGGACACTTGAGAACTATTATGCATTCAGTATTACAATACTTTTGGTCATAACAATGATTACTAAAAAACATTTATTATTTTATTTTTATCAACAAATTGTTATTCAGCCCTTCCCACTTGAAATGCATGAGGTCTGTCTCAAGCTATTTATACATCGATATAACTCTAAATTATTACCCGTGCTTGCCTAGTAAATTCATGGGTATCATTTAAGGTTTACCCACCACCGAAAAATTTAGTGGCACAATCAGATGCTGTCATGGTTTTGTTGAGTGACTTGAGAGAAGTTCGATTTATCGGCTTTGATGATATAAAATAGATTTTGAAAAGAGCAGTTTGATATTTGCTGAGCGAGTGGAAATAAGGAATGGGCACGTGATAACTTCCCTGTTTGGCGCTCAGATTTGGTTTGTATTTGTTCGTTCTGAGTGAACAAAAGCGCAGGAATAGTCGCTCTATTTTGAGTTTTTGTGATGGAAGAACGGGCGAAGACAGGCTGAAGATGAGATACCAAACAGGGAAGTTATTGCGTGCCCATTCCTAATTGAATAAAAAACAGGCGTAAGTTCACAACCTCTAATTAAAGCATTCAGTGCTGTGGCGATTAAACAACCAATGCATTTGACTGATTCTCATACACCTGCGTGAAAACCTTTGGCAACGGACAAAGTTTCCAACGATCAGTTCGCAGGCAATCCACCAGAGTGATGAGGCTGTTGCTCCCGGCAGAAAACATATCGCACTACCGCTGATTAGCGAAGTAGTGACAGGAAAAATAAAAGTGACGCACGAGGTAGTATCATGAACGACTTCATGCTAATGGAACCAACCAATCAGACATTCCAAGAGCTTCTTAGCAATGGTGTTAAATACCTTGTGCCAAGATTCCAAAGAGATTATGCCTGGGATCAGGAGCAATGGGAGGACTTGTGGGCGGATATTGAAACGCTGGATGAAGAACATTATCACTATATGGGCTATATCGTTTTACAGAGAAAAAAACCATACGACTTTGACGTCATTGATGGGCAACAACGGCTAGTGACCCTGTCTCTCATCATTTTGGCGGCGATGAAAAAAATCGAAACGTTAATTGAGGCAGACAATGAGGTAGAAAACAATAAAGAGCGACTAAAAGAGATCACAGGTCGGTTTATTGGTTCTAAAGATATCGTCTCTTTGAAAGTTAGCAGTAAACTGACATTAAATAGAAATAATCATCGATTTTACAAAGATATTTGCTCAAAACTCAGTCCCCAAAATCAGCGTGGACTAACAAAGACGAATCATTCATTGAAACAGGCTTTTGAATTTTTTAGTCATAAAGAGATGGGGGGGACGGGAAGCGAAATTGCAAAATTTGTTGAAGGATTTTCCTCTCGAATGATTTTTACCAAAATTGTGGTACAAGACAGTTTAAATGCCTATAAAGTTTTTGAGACCTTAAATGCCCGAGGGGTAAAACTTTCTACGCCTGACTTATTAAAGAACTATATTTTTTCTGTCATTACCAAAAATGATGATGTCATCGATGAAAAATTGAATGAACTAGATGAAGATTGGTCGTCTATCATCACTCAATTAGGTGAAAACAATTTCACTGATTTCGTGCATTGTCACCATAATTTACAAGAAAAAATGGTGCCCAAAAAAGATCTTTTCAAATCGATTCGGCAATTACACGTTCAACCTGAAAGCGCTTATTCGTATTTAAACTCATTAACAGAATACGCCTCTATTTATGCGTCTTTGCAAAACCCATATGATGAATGGTGGTACCGACAAGAGGATGATTATCGTGAGGCAATATTCTATCTTGACGGATTAAAATTGTTTAACATTAAGCAGCCATTCGCCGTGTTAATGCTTGCATTTAAGAATTTCACCGCCAAAGAATTCATAAAAACCCTCAAATATATGTATATTCTCTCGATTCGGTACAATGTTATTTGCCGTTATTCCCCCCATGAACAAGAAAAAAATTACCATAAAATAGCCATCAAAATTTTCCAAGGAGAACATAAGAGGGCAAGTCACATAAAAAATAGCGAGGCGTTTAAAATTTCATATCCTAATGACAATGTTTTTAAAAATGCTTTTGAATTTCATAAAATACCAAGTAGACGGTCAGCTAAACAAATTAGATTTTTACTGTCTGCAATTGAAAATAACTCCGATCGTGAATTAAAATATCTGGATACCGTATTAGAACACGTTTGCCCATACCATCCCGAGCAGAATTGGATAGTAGATTTCGGCGAGGGAATTTACGATATTTCTGATCGTCTTGGAAATATGGTTTTATTGGAAAAAGATACATTGAAACGAGCTGATTTTATCGAAAAAAAGCAGGCTTATTTAGCTACCCCATTTCGGCTCGCTAAAAAAGTAGCCGAATATGATAGCTGGAATTTGCAAAACTTGAACCGCTATCAAGAATGGCTGGCGAAAGAAGCGGTAAAAACCTGGCGAGTCGATTAAACCTAGAGATACTTGCTTTGTGTATGGAATGAATCGTCTCAAGTTTGATTTTTAACTCATCTGTATGACAAAAATATTCAGCTTTCCACCGATTGCAGCGAATGATGCAAAAGTTCTGATACTCGGGTCGATGCCGGGTAGAAAATCATTAGAGAAAAATCAATATTATGCACATGTTCAAAACTGCTTTTGGTTTATTATCGAAAAACTATTCGAAGTGAACAGCGTGCTTGAATATCATCAACGCCTAGCTATTTTAAATAATCATAAAGTCGCCCTATGGGATGTACTTAAAGCCTGTCAGCGACAGGGCAGTCTGGATTCTTCGATTGAGTCTGATTCAATCATACCGAATGATTTTGAGAATTTTTTAAACCAATATAGCCAAATAAAACATGTGTTCTTTAATGGAGCTAAAGCCGAACAAGAGTATAAAAAACGTGTGCTACCAGGTTTGCCGATAGCGTTGAAACATCTGAATTATCTACGCCTGCCATCAACTAGCCCGGCTCATGCATCCATGAACCGTCTGGAAAAACTCAAACAATGGATGGTAGTCAAAGAGTGTCTGATCAGTGAAGACAGTCAATTTTAGGTATTGATGGGTTTCGCTTGGCTCTACCCATCCTACATTTGATTGGATATTAACGTCCAAATCTATATTACGTCCCCCATACCTAAGTCACTCACAATACTTTACCAATCACATCGGCATAAACATCTTTCGCTGGCATGGTTAAATCAATGGATAAAAATTCTATAACATCACCATCTTGATATTCCGTCAGTAACACTGCACCCTCAGAAATCGAATAACGATGAATCTCCACTTTATCCTGAGCGATAGTCAGATATTCAACTAATGAAGGGATACGACTATAGGCCGCTAATTTTTCGAGCTTGTCTCTGGTTTCTGTCGATGGGGATAACACTTCGATGATAAGCACCGGTTTATCTTCGTAATATTCACTCGATGGGTTTCTATCACATGAAACCATGACATCAGGATAATAAAAAATATCATTGGTTTGTGTTTGAATCCGAACTTTCATATCCGATATATAAGCACGGCACGGCTTGCCCTTAATGTGTTGCTTAATCGTAGACGCCAAGGTTAAGGCAATCAAATTATGAGAACGGCTGGCACCGACCATGGCAACCACATAACCATTGTCATACTCATGCTTCACATCAGATTTTTTTTCGCCATCTAAATAAGTTTCTGGAGATATTCTAATGTTTATTGGTGCCAAGGTCATGAGATAATCCTTCTACTATTTATTAACGCAGAGCCTATAAGGCGGATGCATTACGCTTATCCACCCTACATGACTCATACAATCTGGGTGCGAAAATTCCATTTCATGGCAATGCTGAGTATAGGTTCACCGTTAGCAATAACACAATACCCCCCGTCAATGCGGCAGCAAGCATCACAAACAACACTCGCTTGGCAAATTGGCTACCCGCAATCATTAATACTAAACCCCCTTTAACTAAACTATTGCTGATCGCCGCCAGCACAATTGCTTGTACCGCCGTTGTTGGCATAATTTGCTCATGCGCCATGCGTGCTAAAGACAAGGTAATGGCATCGACATCGGCAATGCCTGATATCACGGCTAATACATAAATACCAAGGTCGCCAAACCAATGGCGAAAGCCATCGGCCAACAGCATCACGCAAGCCAATAACAGACCAAAACGAATCGCGGTCAGCAACTCAAGTGGATTGCGCAATGGCAACTCTGTGGAATCATCACCTCCCCTCTGTCGTTTCCGCCACAACCAAGCCGCTCCCAGATAAGTCACCAGCGCCATCGCCGACAAAGGCCAAACAAGCATGATTAACAAGGATCGATTAATCACTGCCACTTCTAGCAACATACGAGGAAACATCGTCGCAGCGGCCACTAATATACCTGCCGCCAATATATTGGGTAACTGTAGCCGCTGAGCGAGTCTTGAGAAACTCAATGCCACGGCCGTGGAAGACATCAAGCCGCCCAATAAGCTGGTCAACATAATGCCACGTCGCGCACCGACAATTTTCATCGTGAAGTAGCCGACAAAAGAAATGCTGGCGATCAACACCACCATCCACCAAAGCGTATAGGGATTAATCGCCTGCCACGGCCCATAACCTTGATTGGGTAACACAGGTAATAAGACAACAGAAATCAACAACAACTTAAGCGCCGCTGCCATTTCTTCTTCTTCTAAGCGCTTAAGCCAACCATGTAGAATGGGTTTGAGTTGTAACAAAATCGTGGTAATCACCGCCCCTGCGGCTGCCACCGTATGATGGCCACTGGCTGCCAGAGCGCCCAGGCTAAAGGTAATCAGCGCAGCAACCACCGTGGTAATGCCCACGTCACGGTGAGTCCGAACATCCATGAAGTGCGCGACAATTAACAAACCCGCCAAAGCAAAAAAGGCAAAACCTAATAGGGTTTCGCCAAAATCACGCCCAAGCACCGCCCATAGGCCACCTAACAAACCGATCAGGCCAAACGTGCGAATACCAGCCACACGAGCGCCTTCCGCAGCAGAGCGCTCCTGCCAACCACGTTCAGCGCCGATTAACAATCCAATCGTCAGCGCCAGACCAAGATCAACAAACTCCTCCATATGGGTATCTTTCCATTGCGGTTATCAATGCAACCATCACCAGTAATAAACTGGCCCCTCGATCAATATTTCATTCACCGTAGGCATTCCCACGCAGGAGCGTGGGAACGAGAAATCCACACTCTCCGGTGATCGCATCGTCAGGAAATCGTTTGATAATATAAATTCTGCGGATGATTCGCTTGGGCAAAGAAAAACCAACGCTCCATCAACAAACCCACATACTGAATAACAAAGGCAAAAAACAGTACCACACCCGTATCAGTTGCCATACCGATCCACAACAAAATAATCGGCACAGGAAATACCGCTATTAAAAAAATTCGTTTAATATTTCTGATAAAGCTAAGTGGTTTGCCATGGAAAAATTCCCGGGTATTATACGACCCCCCCATTTGCCCTTGAGACACTTGCTTAATGTGGCTGTGATGCGATCCGATGGCCGATTGTAATGTCGATTTGGGCTTTAAATTTTGATTCCGGATCAACGCCCAACCTCGGGTAAAAAAAGCAATCAGCGTCAACATAATTGCCACCCCACCCAACAGGCCAATTAACTCTGATGCCATCAAGGCGGCATAAAATGTCGCAAAGCTAAAACCTGAAGCGCAGCCTAACAACGTAAAATTAACTACCGTCAGTGGGGTGGCCCATTCTCTGAGAAACGTCAAACAGCTATAAATCATGCCGGTACAAATAAACAAGGTAAAACATAAAATCACACCCAATAAACTCATGGCTAACTGGCTATTTGACGAACCTCCAAAAAAGTGAATCACGGTAAACAAAAACACCACCAGCATAAAAACCGGCAATACAATCACTTCACGAGATAACCAAGACGTTCGCCATTGAGTTGCCGACCGCCAGGCACGCTCGGGATGCCCTAAATGAAAAAAAGACGCAACCAAACCACTGGCTAATAATGCCAGCACAAAAACACCACCTACCGAATAAAACGCTTGGCCTAAGCCGAGTTCTTGATTGGCAAGTTCATACACTTTGCTCATTGATAACGCAATAAACAAACCTTGAGCGACACCAATTAAGGTGGTAAAAAATATAACAGAGAACGCCGGATGCATAATCTCTCCGATGAGTTAAATTTATTCAGTCCCGTCATCAGCGGCAACCGCTGATTGACGAATCGTCCGTGGTAAATACTGGTTAGCTGGCTGAGTACCCCATTCTGGCATTAACCCAAAACCATGATTTTTCCTAATCATTTGCGAAGCTTCAGATTCCGCATCATGCACATCCCCAAAAATTCTTGCACTGGTCGGACAGGCCATCACGCAGGCAGGCTTGCGTTCCTGCTCAGGCAATGATTCATCGTAAATACGATCGACACATAAGGTACATTTTTTCATCACCTTGTCGTGTTCATCGAACTCCCTGGCGCCATAGGGACAAGCCCAAGAACAATATTTGCAACCAATACATTTATCATAGTCGACTAATACAATACCATCTTCCGCTCGCTTATAACTGGCGCCGGTTGGGCAGACAGGTACGCAAGGTGGATCTTCACAATGCAAACAAGATTTAGGCAAATGCACCGTTTCCGTGTCGGGAAAGCTGCCGACCTCAAAAGTTTGAACGCGATTGAAAAATACACCCGTCGGATCGGCACCATAGGGATTGTCATCGGGCAGCGGCCCCGCACTGCCCGATGTATTCCACTCCTTACAGCTAGTGACACAGGCGTGGCAACCCACACAAACATTTAAATCAATAACTAATGCTAATTGGGTCATTTTCCATCTCCAATCATCTTTTTCAAACCAGCAAAATAAGATAACAATGTTTTTCGTTCTGACTGCCCGGGCACCACTTTCATGGGATTGAACTGCGGCCAGGTGATATTTTCATTGGGACCCGCTTTATATACCCGAACTCGTACATCAAACCAACCCGCCTGCCCTGTCACCGGATCCGAGTTCGAGAGAATCTCGCCATAAAATGTCGGTGGCAATTCTTCCGAGATAAGATGATTCAGTAAAAAACCTTTCCGTGATTCGTTGGCATCAGTTTCCAAATTCCACGCCCCCGAGGCTTTACCAATCGCATTCCAGGTCCAGACAGTACCCGGTTCCACCGCTTCACTAAAACGACACATACAGCATACTTTGCCATGCATTGACTGCACCCAGACCCAGTCGCCATCTTTAAAATGACCTTGCTGCCCCAAGGCTGGATTCATATACAGGTAATTATGCGCATGGATTTGACGTAACCAAGCATTTTGTGAATCCCAAGAGTGATACATCGCCATGGGGCGCTGGGTTAATGCATTTAGCGGATAACTATCACAGTCGGTGCGTTCGGTTTCTAAGGGCATGTAATAAAAAGGTAACGGTGCGAAATATTTCGCAACGCGTTGCCGCAGTGCATCAGGCGGTTGTTTGCCTGCGCGTTTACCTTGCGCTGCTAAACGAAACTGTTGCAAAATTTCTGAATAAATATGAATCACAATCGGCGCCCGCTTGGCAATCATGCCATATTCATAGGCCCAATCCAAATACCCTTGATTCCAGTTTCTCATGTACTGCAGCGACTCGGGCAGATGGTATTGAAAAACACAATTGTTTTTCTCATACATTTCCCATTGTTTTGGGTTAGGTTCCCCCTTCAATGACTTCTCGCCATTTTTACCACGCCATCCCGCTAAAAAGCCAATACCTGATCCCGGTGCCGTTTCATAGTTGATAATAAAATCTGGGTAATCTTTGAATTTGCGTGATTGATCGTCGGCATTGACAAAGGCTGGAAACTTTAACCGACTCGCCAATTCTACCAACACCTCTTGGAATGGCTTAGATTCGCCAGTTGGCGGTAATACCGGGATACGAACCGAGTCCGCAGGGCCTTCATATTCCGAGATAGGCCGGTCTAGCATCGATATCGTGTCGTGCCGCTCCAAGTAGCTCGTATCCGGCAGAACCAGATCAGCAAAAGCCACCATCTCCGATTGAAAGGTATCACATACCACTAAAAACGGAATTTTATAGTCGCCATTGTCCTGCTTGTCATTGAGCATTTTTCTGACTTGCGAGGTATTCATGGTGGAATTCCATGCCATATTTGACATGAAAATAAGCAAGGTATCAATCGGGTAAGGATCGCCGCGCCAAGCATTGGTAATCACATTATGCATCAAACCATGCAACGATAATGGATGTTCCCATGAAAAGGCCTTGTCAATCCGAATCGGCTGACCCTGCGCATCAACAAACAAATCGTCTGGACTGGCAGGCGAGCCTAAAGGAGCACCATTTAACGGTGTATTGGGCTGCACATCTTCAGGTTTATTGGGAATCGATGGACCCGGAGGAATCGGCCTCGGATACGGCGCTTTATGCCGAAATCCACCTGGCCGATCAATGGTGCCTAATATAGAGAGCAATAATGAGAAAGCGCGAATGGTTTGAAAACCATTGGAGTGAGCCGCCAAACCACGCATGGCATGAAAAGCCACCGGTCGACCAATCACCGATGCATGCTGTCGCCCCCAACTATCCGTCCATGGTACGGGCAATTCAAACGCCTGCTCTATAGCCGTTTTACCTATCTCCAATGCCAAACGGCGAATGTCCTGAGCGGCAATACCGGTAATTTCTGCCGCCCACTCCGGTGTACAGGATTGCACTTGATCCATCAGCAAGCCAAATGCTGGAGTTACCGGTGTACCATCCGCCAACACATAATCGCCGTGTAAAGCGATGTCATGACTTGTATGGAAAACGACCACTTCATTGGTCACCGCATCCCAGCATAAAGGTTCACCATTGTCATCGCGAGCCAACATGCCATGATCATCACGCTGTTCATCTTGAATGACCAATTGCCCTGCATTGGAGTAATCGATCAAAAAATCTTTATCGTATAAACCTTGCTCAATCAGTACATGCATCCATGCCAGCAGCAACGCCCCATCAGTACCTGGTTTTATGGGCACCCATTCATCAGCAATAGCAGAATAACCCGTGCGAATGGGATTGATCGAAATAAAACGCCCACCTTGGCGTTTGAATTTAGCAATCGCGGTTTTTAACGGATTTGAATGGTGATCTTCAGCCGTCCCCAACATAACAAAAAGTTTAGCACGCTCCAGGTCGGGTCCACCAAATTCCCAAAAAGAACCACCAATTGAATAAATCATACCCGCCGCCATATTGACGGAACAAAAACCACCATGCGCGGCATAATTTGGCGTGCCAAACTGACGTGCGAACAAACCAGTCAAGGCTTGCATTTGATCCCGCCCGGTAAAAAGCGCGAATTGCTTGGGGTCAGTTTCTCGTATTCGACCCAAACGCTTTTCTAAGATATCAAACGCTTCATCCCACGAGATGACGTCAAATTCCGCATCGCCCCGTAAACTGCCTGGCTTGCGTAATAGCGGTTGAGTTAATCGTGCAGGCGAGTACTGCTTCATAATGCCAGACGAACCCTTGGCACAAATCACGCCTTTATTTAGTGGATGATCTGGATTTCCCTGAATATAGCGCACCACACCATCACGCAATGTTACCCGAATTCCGCAACGACAAGCACACATGTAACACGTGGTATTCTTTACTTCAGTAAGGCCCTCGATTGGTATCGGCGAATCTGGCTGCATAAAGCGTCCTATAGTTAACGTTAAATAAGGAGTTCGCTAGTTATTTATCGCCCGCAAACTTTCCGAAAAATTTCACACTTTCTCATGAAAAACAAGGAGGTGAGCCTACCTGACAAAACTATTTCAGCGCCAATAAGCGGCTACCCCGATATGTGCTAATAATTGAAATATTTACAGAATTTGCCTCGCATAGCAATAAATCAATATTTAGGAATACTAATTTATTTTATAGTATTCCTACAAATTAAGCTTATTAACCGGCTTATAAAAAAGTCACTAAAACCGATTGATGAAAAATAAAACAACTAACGCATTGCTGTTCATCCACAGTAACACACCTTAACATTTAGCCGAGAGCGGAAAAACTACCCACAATGATTGCTTTTCAATCAAATCAAACTCATTCAAATTGAAGCCAGCTCATCCGCTCTGCTTTTCCAACGAAAGCGGATGAACTAAGGGGATCGTAAGATGGATAATGAAAGAGGGAGAAATTGAATGAACACGAGGGGGCTGGCTAACAATATAGGCTAACCAACCCAACTCATATCGTACACAAACACAACGACAGTCACGGACCCTTTCCTCTTTTAATGGTTTGACCTCAAGCCGATGTTGAATATACGGTTGAAAACATATGATACGGCAGAAAGAATACTCAAGCGCCCAGAAAGAAATTCATCGCCGCTTTTGCAAACATTTTGCGTATTATTATTCAATCAACAAAAACAAAGCACCATCGCCTCTTAAAATATTCAGCAAAAGGCTCTTACGGCCTTGCCCAATCGCTTGTCGTAATTCATCGAAATCAAATACCTGCTGCCTATTCGCAGAAAGAATAATATCTCCCGAACGTAAACCCGCTCGCCAAGCGGGACTTCTTGGGACAACATTTTGAACGCGAATACCGGATTGGCCATTCTGATAGAGCGCTTCGTCAATTAATAACTCTGCCCCATTTAGCCGAGGAGAAATATTTTTGCCAGCAGTTTTAATGGGCTCTGAGGCGGTTACCTCGACAATCAAGTCTAAAATTTTTCCACTACGAACCACACTCACATTAATTTTTTGTCCCACCCGTAATAAACCAATCAAATTACGCAAATCACTTGAGCTGGAGACTCGACGCTCGTCAACTCTGATAATGACATCACCTGCCCGCAAGCCAGCACGCTCTGCCGGCGAGTCACTGACAATTTGGGATATCACCGCACCCGATGATTGCTTCATAGCAAACGCCTTGGCTAAATCCGGCGTTAAATCTTGAATATATACGCCTAAACGACCACGCCTAACTTCGCCGTGTTCAATGAGTTGTTGCATGATATCGTTGACCATATTCACGGGTATGGCAAAACCTATTCCTACATTGCCACCTGCGGGTGCAATAATAGCTGTATTAATACCCACTAACTCACCATGCAGATTGACTAACGCACCGCCTGAATTGCCAGGATTAATCGAAGCATCTGTCTGAATGAAATCTTCATAGCCTTCAATACCTAGACCACTACGCCCTAGTGCACTGACAATGCCTGACGTCACCGTTTGACCCAAACCAAAAGGATTACCAATGGCAACCACAAAATCACCCACTTGCAAATGATCAGAATTAGCTAACGGCACCGCACTCAAGTCTTTAGCAGGCACCTGAATGACAGCCACATCCGAATCAGGATCAGTGCCAACGACTTTTGCCAGCAAACGCCGCCCATCGCGCAACGTCACAGTAATTTCATCTGCTTTATGGATCACATGATTATTAGTAATCACATAACCTTGCTCGGCATCAACCACAACACCTGAACCAAGACTTTGAGTGATTTTTTCACGCGGCCGCTCCGGCACATTAAAAAAACGCCGAAAAAATGGATCTTGAAATAAAGGATTATTTCGCACACGCACACGACTTCGTGTCGATATATTAACCACTGCGGGGGTTATCTCTTTCAGCATCGGCGCGAGTGAAGGCACTTGCTGGCCGGTTGCCTTAGCAATTTGCTCAAAAGGAATGACTGCGAATGCATGACTGCTAAAAAATAAGCTGAACCAAAAAAATATAAAAACCAACGGTTGTCGAACAATAATCATGAACAATAGGCTCCTGCTTTAATATCGTTTATCGCTATGAAAGTATTCTGCTGAGTTAGCCATATTATCACCCACTCAAGACATCAGATACAAGATGGTATAGGCATCTCTCAATGGATCAATTCAACAACAAAAAGTTTTAGCAAAAATAAAAAAGGCAGAAGCATAAAATGCTTCTGCCTTCAAGGATTACCCGTATTGCTCACTCGCTCAATAGTCTGCAAACAATACGGGTAGAGGGAGGGAGATCAGTACGCCAACAAGCTTTTATTGATGGAGTACTAGCTTTGAACGTTAATTTTTCGAGGCTGCTCTGCCTTTAGCTTAGGAATGGTCACTTCCAACACGCCGTGTTTACCCGTCGCAGAAATCGATTCTATATCAACTTGCTCGGGCAAATTGAAACGCCGAGAGAATGCACCTTGCACACGCTCAACACGTTGATAATTTTCATGTGACGCTTTCGTTTCCTCTTTCCTTTGACCCTGAATACTGAGCACACCTTTCTCCATGGTGATTTCAATATCTTTAGGATCCACCCCTGGAATATCAGCATGAATCACATATTTATCGGCTTCTTCCTGGATATCCACTGCCGGCACCCAATTATCCACTTGCGCTTTCGCCACTTGTCGATCACCATTCAATGGCGCTCTAAAAAATGCCCGTCCCAATTCACGATTCAATTGGGTTAACGCATGCCATGGCTCATATCGAGTTACATTCATCATAATTAAGACTCCTCAGTTTTTTGAATACATTGACTGTGTTTATTTTTGATTTTATTCGTCTGTCGCAATGAATAAACACATTCAGTTTTACTTGCTCTTGTTTACCAGATGGAGGTCTCAATTTTTTTTTCAATAGCTCACCAAGATTTTTCTGTCGACTTGCTACTCAACCACGGCTTTGAGACTAAATCAGTGTCAAAAATTTGATTCGGGAAACGATCAGAAAGCACTATATATTGTGGTTTGATTCTCCAACAAACAAGTACCCCTGTAACCTTCTGATATTGAAAGATAAATTTTAACATATTGTTTTTATTGAATTTTTATAATGATGAAATACTTTTGCAAGTTGCCAAAAACGAAACTACAATACACAACATATAGTGGTATGAAAACTTCGCAAATTAGCTACTATTTAAACGGCTAGAGTGAAGTAATCGTGCAGCAATTTGATTTCACAAGAACTTTTTTTACGAAAGAAAAATGACAATATTACTTGACACAGCAATCACTCAATTCAGTAATAACCTCAACGATTATATAACCAGCAATAATGCACCTTGAGTCTGAAAACCTAAATGTATTACCACTACTCGGTAGCCCCAAATTGATAGCCGCACTAAACATCGCACAAAACTTGTACTAAGAACTGGAAGAAATGAAATTTTCCACAAATTTTTAATTAATATTTAGTCTCCACCCGGTCAAAAAACCACAGCAAAATATATTATTCACATCATATTTTGCTGTGGTATTTTTTTTGACCCAATGGCGTCTCAAAAACTAGAAAGGTGCTCGTACCTATGAAATCAGCACATTTAAAAGCTGTACCCAATACTGTTTTGGAAATTGATTTTCAAACAGCCTCCCTTGACATCTGGGATAAGAAGTATCGCTTGAAAGCAAAAGATGGCACCGCCATTGATGAAACAATCGACGATACCTATAAACGGGTGGCACGCGCCCTCTCCGACGTTGAAGAAACCCAAGCTAAACGTGACAAATGGTATGAAGATTTTTTGTGGGCACTTCGCCGAGGGGCCATTCCTGCCGGGCGTATTACCTCTAATGCCGGCGCGCTCGCTTACAAGCCGGCCACTTCCACGATTAATTGTACCGTCTCCGGCACTATCGACGACTCCATGGACGACATTCTGGCAAAAGTTCATGAAGCCGGTTTAACCTTGAAAGCCGGCTCCGGTATCGGTTATGAATTTTCTACATTACGCGGCAAAGGCGCTTACGTCTCTGGGGCAGGCGCCTATACCTCAGGTCCGCTATCGTTCATGGACATTTACGATAAAATGTGTTTTACCGTCTCCTCGGCCGGCGGCCGACGCGGTGCGCAAATGGCCACCTTCGATGTGGGACACCCTGATGTCATGGAATTTATCCGCGCCAAACGTGAAGATGGCCGGTTACGCCAATTTAATCTTTCCCTGCTCATTACCAAAGAGTTCATGGAAGCCGTAAAAAGCGACATCGACTGGCAATTGGCCTTTCCTTTAACGGAAAAAGAAGCCGCCTTAGATGCCATAGATATTGACAATGCACAACACGTTATCTGGCGTAGTTGGCCCGTCACTCACAAGTATATTACCAACGATGAAGGACTGGTGGCCTGTAAAGTCTATCGCACCATTAAAGCACGCCGCCTGTGGGACTCGATTATGGCATCGACCTATGATTTCGCCGAGCCAGGTTTTGTCCTGATTGATGAAATGAATGAAATGAACAACAATTGGTTCTGCGAAAATATTCGGGCTACGAATCCATGCGGTGAACAAGGACTTCCCCCTTACGGTTCTTGCTTATTGGGTTCTATCAATCTCACACGCTTTGTCAACAAGCCTTTTACCGAACAAGCCAACTTTGACTGGGAAGAATATCGTAGCACCGTAGCCATCTTTACCCGCATGCTGGATAACGTGGTGGAGATAAACGGCTTGCCCCTGGAACAACAGCGTCACGAAATTATGCACAAGCGACGGCACGGCATGGGCTATTTAGGCTTAGGCTCAACCCTGACCATGTTGCGTATGCGCTATGGCGCTGCAGAGAGCCTGGCATTCACCGAAAAAGTCACCCAAGAAATGGCACTGCAGGGTTGGCATACTGCGTTGGACTTGAGCCAAGAAAAAGGTCCCGCCCCCATCATGGAAGATGACTTTGAAGTCACCCCAGAAATGCTGCGAAAGCAACCACAGATGCGTACCGATGGTTATCAAGTGGGCGATCTTGTGAAAGGCAAAGTACTGCATGCGAAATACAGTCGTTATATGCAAGAGATTGCTAACATTGATGCCGAACTTGTTAAACAGTTGGAAACCGTGGGTGCTCGCTTTACTCACCACACCTCCATTGCTCCTACCGGCACCATCTCGTTATCACTGGCCAATAACGCCAGCAACGGTATCGAACCGAGTTTTGCGCATCATTATTTTCGTAATGTCATTCGAGAAGGTAAAAAATCCAAGGAAAAAGTTGATGTCTATTCATTTGAATTATTAGCCTATCAAGAAATGATTAACCCCAATGCGCAGCCATTTGCGGAAACTGATGCAGAAAAACTGCCGGATTATTTCATTACCGCCGATGACATCACTCCGAAACAACACGTCGATGTACAGGCCGCCGCCCAGAAATGGATTGATTCCTCCATTTCCAAAACCGCCAATATACCTACCGACTATCCCTATGAAGACTTTAAAGACGTTTATCTTTATGCCTATGAACAAGGCTTGAAGGGATGTACGACCTTTCGCTTTAACCCGGAAGCCTTTCAAGGCGTATTGGTTAAAGAAAAAGATTTACAAAACACAGTGTATCGTTTCACCTTAGATGATGGTACCGCCATCGAAGCCAAAGGTGATGAAGAGATTGAATACGACGGAGAAATGCATACCGCCGCCAATCTTTATGATGCCCTAAAAGAAGGGTATTACGGTAAGTTCTAACTGACAATTAACACGAGCCACTCGGCGCATAAAAGCCGAGTGACAACCTAGAGTATCCCTATGAGCATATCTATCACAAATAAAATCGTTGGCTTTAGCATTGCCAAAGACAATGAAGCCAACGAGCAAACCCATACTGAAATACCACCTGCGGCACCGGAACAAGCCGTCGAGCAAATGCATGAAAAAATTGCTCGCCCCGAAATGCTGTTTGGATCAACGTATAAAATTAAAACACCACTGACCGAACATGCTTTATACGTCACCATCAACGATGTGGTATTAAATCCCAATTCCCCGCATGAACATCGGCGTCCATTTGAAGTGTTTATTAACTCAAAAAACATGGATCATTTTCAGTGGATCGTCGCGCTGACTCGTATTGTTTCTGCAGTATTTCGCAAAGGTGGCGATAGCACGTTCTTAGTGGAAGAACTGAAAGCGGTCTTTGATCCTCGTGGCGGCTATTTTAAAAAAGGCGGGAAATACATGCCCTCCCTCGTCGCAGAAATTGGCGATGTACTGGAAGAACATTTACGCCTCATTGGCATGATTAAAGATGATGATTTAGATGATCATCAAAAAGAATTTCTTCGAAAAAAACGCGCTGAATACGATGCAGAAACCCATCTAGCGGAACAAGACAATCAGTCAGAGTTTCCCGCCTCTGCTCAATTGTGCGAGAAGTGTAACACCAAGGCTATGCTGAAAATGGATGGCTGTTTAACTTGCCTTAACTGTGGTGACTCCAAATGCGGATGATTTATACCAAATAAGTATTACGCCGCCCATTCCTAAGGAATGGGCACGTGATAACTTCCCTGTTTGACGCTCAGATTGGGTTTGTATTTGTTCGTTCTGAGTGAACAAAAGTGCAGGAGTAGTGGTTCTATTTCGAGCTTTTGTGATTGAAGAACGGGCAAAGACGAGCGGAAGATGAGATGCGAAACAGGGAAGTTATTGCGTGCTCATTCCTAAGTTTTAACGGGAAATCGCTTTGCTAAAAAGCACGTCCCTATCCCATGACCCCAGAGTTATACAAAAAATTCTGGGGTCATGATGATTTCGAGCAAGACCTCAAAGATTATTGCTTCTCCTAACCAATAGAAAATCAGAACTGCCCGAACAAGATCCGCTAGTATCCTGCCATGTCCATGACACAATCCCTTCGAGTCTTTTTGAGTCAGGCGATAACGTTAGATTAAAACTAGAAGCACTGGTGATACCCTCATCGTCGAGTATACTAAATTCAGAGACCTTCAATATCTTGCCATTAAATTGCGCTGGAATAATTTTTTTCTCATCTAACTCAACCGTGATGGTCGCTTGATTGCCCGTCTGAGTAATTTCAGTTAGAGCGGTGTCAACTTCTCCAACAAGGTCACCACAATCGTTTTCTCTTCGAGTTAGCGTTAATTGCCATGTGCCCGCAACACCCTTTAATTCAATGTTCCGTAACGTCGTAGTAAAATGCGCTTTAGCTTGAGCGGCATCAACCAGAGAGGTATTTGTTGTGCTGGCAATCAAGCTAGAAACACCACTGTCCGACTCAAATTCATTAGGTGATACAGTGAAATCAATAGTCATGATTGCTGCTTTCGATCGAACACTATCCGTGATTACAATACCATTTTCTGGATTTGCATCATCATCCAAGGTTTGCAGCAATCGAATCATATTGGTTACTGTAGGATGATTCGCATCTTGCGCACCATCAACTAAATCAATCGGTGTAATCACACTGGCTGCTATCACACGACCAAACGCAATATTACCTAAGCTAAACGATACAGTTTCTCCCGCTTGATAACTAAATTCACCTTTATCGTTAGTTATACCTGAGTGGGTTGCCGTCGAGTAAGACAACCCCACAACAAAGCTATCGACAAAAACACCTTGCAGTGTTTCATTATTATCATCACTTCCACCTTTTCCGCATCCGATAAGGGTTAAGCAAAGTAATAGATTGAATATGAGTATCTTGGGTAAATTTGACATAGATTTTTCCTTGATTAGTTAAAGTGGGTGAAGTGTTGGTGTAGCGTGACTAGTGTTTTATGGAGTCAACCCAGCTCCTGCTTGATGGCGAGAACTGGGGTGGTGTTCGGCTAAGGTTATTTAGGGACTACGCGGATACTGTAGTTGCCGTTATCTGTGCCAGTGTTGGCATTTGAAGTGACTTGAATATAATAAGTGCTTTCCTTATTTGCTTCGAACTCAATAATATTATGAATATTATCTCCCCCGACTGGTGGGCATTGGCGTTTTATTTCAGTCATTGTTGCATTTCCTAAAAATATAACTAAACTCAGTCCAAAATAGCCAGCCCCATTGCAATCCCAGCCTTTAGTGACCGCTAAACTCATATCAACATCAAATAACTCTACAAGATAAGTTTGACCTGCAGTAGCTTCAAAGCGATACCAATCAACATCTGCCTGATTCGTACTATAGATGGAATCTCTTGCTTCAAAGTTACTGATAATGGCGCTATCCAAGCCTACGTCAATAGCATAAGCGGTTGTTGCCATGTCGTTAGGTTCAAAGTCTTTTGCATCCCAAGCTGCAGTCTTATTCGTATGCTTAGGCAAAACACGAAGACTGTAACGACCCGCATCTGCACTAGTTGTTGCATTTAATGCGATTTTTATAAAATAAGTATCATTAAACCCCGCTTTGTACTCAAGTCTGTTGTGAACGTTTCCAGTAGCACTGGGTAAGCATTGCGGCGTAATAACTTCACTTTTAAATGAATCAAGCACCGTTATTGATAAACCCGTATAAGCACCTCCATTGCAACCCCGGCCTTGAGTTTTAGCCAAACCCGTTGTAACATCAAACACCTCAACCACATAGGTTTCCCCTTTTTCGGCTTCAAAACGATACCAATCCTGATCACTCCCCGCTGGCATGCTCGCTTTTATTGGATATCCCAAACCCAGCTTAGTTAATGTTTGAGCTTGGTCAGCGGCATCGTTAGGCTCGACTTCATCCACCGGGAGATAAACGGTGACACCGGTGGTGTCGAGTTTGCTATCGACTTCGCCGTCGTTGACAGTTAAGCCTATGATATAAGTCCCGGCCTCATCGGGTTCAAATGATGGAGTGGCCGTGGTTGCGTCGGTTAATACTGACTGGCTGTCTTTTGGTTTTTTGACAAACTGCCAACTGTAGATAAGATTGACACCTTCGGGGTCATGGCTGTTGCTACCATCTAAGTTAATAGTGCCTAATTGATTCTCTGGTAAGGATTGTGAATCACCGGCCTCAGCAATCGGGGGTTTATTGGATGTACCATCCGTTGCAGTAACCATCACCACGGCGCTAGCCGTATTAGCACTACCATTGGTCACGGTTAAGGATAATTCATAATTCCCTGCGAGATCGGCAATGAATGTTGGCGTCGCTGTCGTGCTTTGGACTAGTTCGGCTCGGCTGTCCGTGGGTTTTGAAGTTATCGTCCAAACATAATTGAGATCAGAACCATCGTTGGCAGCGCTCTGAGAACCGTTTAACGTCACTTGGCTACTAATAATAACGGTTTGGCTTGTTCCTGCATTTGCCGTTGGTGTTGTATCCACCGGTGCGCTGGTGGCGGTAATATCGACCGTTTTCGGTTCACTATCTATCGGTTCACTATCTAATAGACCATCGTTGACGATAAGTTGTATCGTATAAGTACCCGCCATATCGGCAGTAAAACTGGCAGACTCACTGCTAACATTATCCAATACCGGATTACTCGCCTCTGGTAACAGTGTCCGGTCGATTTTTTGAAGTGTCAGTGAGACATAACCTGTATCCTACCTAGAGTTACGCAGACGAAAAAATCTCATTACTTCATCGTTGAGCATAGGTGTTCGGGATTAATTATATAAAATATCAATAAGTTATGGCGAACCCCCTTAAAATCCGTTAAATTACTTGTGCAAACAATCGATTTCCCGGA
>Ga0316204_10004652_pt1 | contig 24209 bp, 16 predicted proteins | sample 6monrhotite_MG_2_FD_205661 | JGI IMG/M metagenome (GOLD analysis project Ga0316204, IMG submission 205661) | Microbial mat bacterial communities from mineral coupon in-situ incubated in ocean water Damariscotta River, Maine, United States -... | ecosystem: Environmental > Aquatic > Marine >... | reverse complement strand
CCGACGGACGAGACGCCGACGGACGAGACGCCGACGGACGAGACGCCGACGGACGAGACGCCGACCGACGAGACGCCTACAGACGAGACGCCTACGGACGAGACGCCGACGGACGAGACGCCTACGGACGAGACGCCTACGGACGAGACGCCTACGGACGAGACGCCGACGGACGAGACGCCTACGGACGAGACGCCGACGGACGAGACGCCTACGGACGAGACGCCGACGGACGAGACGCCGACGGACGAGACGCCGACGGACGAGACTCCCGCCGAGCCCGCAGTGGATCACGCGGCCCTCGACGCTGCCGAGGCTGAGCAGGCGAGCCTCGCTATGACGGCCCTCAACGAAGAAGAGACTCGCCTCTCGGGCGAACTGGACGCCGCCAAGGAGGCCTACGAGGCCCGAAAGGCTGAGCGAGCAGCTCGTGAAGAGGCCCGCCGCAAGGCTGCCGAGGAAGCCGCTCGACTGAAGGCTGAGGAAGAGGCTCGCCTCAAGGCTGAGGAAGAGGCCCGCCTCAAGGCCGAGGAAGAGGCTCGCCTGAAGGCTGAGGAAGAAGCTCGCCTCAAGGCCGAGGAAGAAGCTCGCCTCAAGGCGGAAGCCGAGACTCCGACGGACGAGACGCCGACGGACGAGACTCCGACCGAGACTCCGACGGACGAGACGCCGACGGACGAGACTCCGACCGAGACTCCGATGGACGAGACTCCGACGGACGAGACTCCGACCGAGACTACGGACGAGACGCCGACGGACGAGACGCCGACGGACGAGACGCCGACGGACGAGACGCCGACGGACGAGACGCCGACCGACGAGACGCCCGCCGAGACCGACGAGGCACGCCTCGAACGCGAAGGCCTCGAGCGCGAGGCCGCCGAGGAAAGCGGAGCGTCAAAGGCTCCTGAGCGGAGCGCTGAGCAGATCATGGAGCTGCGCAAGACCCCCGAAGGGTTCGCGCAGCTGATCTACGACGCGGTCGCCTACGGGGACGCGGCGCTCTTCAAGGAGTGCTGGATCTCGAAGAGCGACGCGACCACGCTCCTCGGCAAGAAGGTCGGGAAGACCTGGTACAAGCGCGCGAACCGTGAACTCCTCAAGTCATGGAAGACGCTCCGCCGCATGCACCCCTCGCTCCGCAAGGGCAAGCTGGAGTCGGTCGTTGCCCCGGTCGTCGACGTCGAGTTCAGTGGGAAGCAGCTCAAGCGCGTCAAGGGCGGCGCCGTGAAGTATGTCGTCGAAGGACGCAATGGCGAGCTCCCTCTGGCTGCGCTCTTCCAGCTCGAGGACGGGTCCTGGAAGGCCTTCGCGCTCGTGAAGGCCAAGAAGAAGGAGGAGTAGTCGGAGGGGGCCTGTCCTCCTTCAACTGGCTTCCTTCAATCGGGCTCCACGGGTGATCCAACCTAAGCCCCAACGCTGGACCTTGGCCGTCGTGGCGCTGCTGCTCGCGGCAGCTCCGGTTGCCGCTGGCGGCCTCCACCTCGAGGGCCGGCTCGGCCTCGGCGGGCGCGCTGTGTTGGGCGAGCACGCTGCGGTCAGCGTCAAGGTCACCTTGGCCGAGGGGCAGGCTCCCTTCAGCGGCCGCCTCCAGATCGGCGCGAGCGGACTTCAGCTGAGCGGGACCGAGCTCAAGCTGAGCCTCCTGCCAGGGACCGAGCGCCGAGTTCGCCTGGCAGTCCCCTACCACCGGAACACGATCCACCGCGCTGAGCTGATCGAAGACTCAGGCGGCGAGGGACGCCGCGTCAAGGTCGAGCTGAGCGACGACACGGCGCGCGTCGACCGCCAGAGCGTCGTCCTCCTCGCCAGCGAAGGCTGGCCTTCGCTCGTAGCCGACGAGAAAGTGACCCTGATCCACGTCGCGCCCCAGGATCTCCCGCGCGACTCGCGTGTCCTCCGAGGACTGGGGGCCCTGGTCGTCCCTCTGAGGGCCGAGGGGCGCGAGCACCTGACCGACCCCCGCTTCGCCAAGACTCTCCAGGACTACGTCAACGGGGGTGGTGTGGTCCTGTTCTGCGGGCGTTCGGACGCCCCGCGAGTGTGGGTTGGGAGTCCCCTCGAGCCGCTCCTCCCGGTCCGGGATCCCCGGGCAGGCTCCGCGGAGCCCGCTCAGGTTCTAGCCTTCCTGGGCGCTGTCGAGGTCCCGGCGCTCCCTTGCGTCCTCTCGGAGCTCGCGCCGGGCGCCCGTTGGGTCGAGCGCAACGAGCGCTTGGGCCTCTTGGCCGAGCGATCTTATGGGGCTGGGGCGACGCGCTTCCTGGCCTTCGACCCCGATCAGCGCGGCCCCCGCGCGGCCCCGGCCCTCCCCAGCGCGCTGAGGACCGCCGTCAGCCCCAGCGGCGCCTCGGGGCGCGCGAACTGGGGCCGCTATGACCTAGAGGCGGGGGCTGCCTTCGCGTTCGCGGGACGCCCGGCGCTGAGCCTCGGCTCCTTCTCCTTGATCGTGGGGGTCGTGATCGTCCACTCCTTGATCGCGGTCGCTTTCGCTCTGGTCCTCAAGAGACGAAAGCGTCAGCCTTGGCTGGCTGTCTTGGTCCCGCCGGCTCTCTCAGGTGTCTTGGGGACGCTCTTGATCTTGATCGCTGCCGCCGGGCGAGAGGGCCCAGAGGCTCGGGCCTTGGTCCTAGTGGCACAGCCCGCCCCGAACACCCAAGGCCCAGTCCCGGCCCGGACCGTGATCGGGCTCTTCAGCGAGCGCTCGAGCCAGGTCCGCGTGGAGCTCGGCTCTTGGAGTCCCCTCCCTAGCGAGCGAGGAGCCCTCGACTCGCTTCAGTTCCGGGTTCACCCACCCTGGGTGCATGAAGAGGGCGAGGCCCGCTGGCTGGGGCCGATCTCGATCCCCGGTCACGGGCACAGTCGTTGGGTGTTCGCGGGCGAATCCGAAGGGCTCCCCCTGAGCGCGACCTTCACCGAGGGCGTGTTCGAGGTCAGCGCGGCCCGAGAGATCGGCGGCCGCCTCTACGGAGTCATGGTGGATCCCCAGGGGAAGGTCGCGGTTCAGGCCCTCGAGGGCGCAGGCCCCGGGCGGAGCGCGCGCTTCGACCCTGCCCTCGCGCGCTCGGTCCTCGTCCCCGAAGACGCAGACGGTGACCCCTACCGGAGCGGGACCAGCGAGGAGCGCCTCGGGCGCTACCTCCTGAGCCTGGTCAGCGCGCGCTCCCGCGGCAAGAAGGGGCCTGGCTTCGTCCTGGTCCACTTCGGGCGACGAGGGGTGACGCTTCCCGCCGTGAAGTCAGCCGAGGACGAGGGTGAGGTGCCTTTCGAGGCGCTCGTCGTGACCTTAGTCGAGCTGGAGACCCCGTGATCCTCGCTCGCGGCCTAGCCAAGCGCTTCGGGAGTTCGCTGGCGCTTCGGGGAGTCTCCCTCGACGCGGCGCCAGGGGACGTGGTCGGCCTGATCGGGCCCAACGGCGCGGGCAAGACGACGACGATCCGAATCCTGGCCTCGCTGATCCCGCCCGACACCGGGCGGGCCGAGGTCGCTGGCTGCGACGTCGTCGAGGACGTCGAGGAGCTCCGGCGGCGGATCGGGTTCATGCCTGAGCTCTTCGGCCTCTACGACGAGCTGACCATTGAGCAATACCTCGACTTCTTCGCCCGGGTCTATGGGTTCCGCGGGCGCGCGCGGCGGCGGATCGTGGAGGAGGTCCTGGACCTCGTGGACCTGGCCCCCAAGCGCGAGGACCGCTGCGAGGGTCTCTCCAAGGGGGTCCGCCAGCGGGTCTATCTGGCGCGGACCCTGCTTCACGATCCTCAGGTCCTGCTCTTGGACGAGCCCGCCTCGGGCCTCGACCCCCAGGCCCGGATCGACCTCCGTGTCCTTCTGGGACACCTCCAGGATCAGGGGAAGACTCTCCTGGTGAGCTCACACATTCTGAGCGAGCTCGAGCAGGTCTGCACCCGGGTGGTCGTGATCGAGGCCGGCCGCGTCCGCTTCGCGGGGACCATGGCCGAGGTCAGCGAGACCCTCGGCGAGCGCGAGATCAGCCTTCGCCTCCTCGACGAAGCCGGGGCCGCAGCCGCCGAGGCCCTCCTGAGCGCTCACCCTCGGCTCGAGGCCAACGAACTCACGCGCCAAGGGGCCCGCCTGACCTTTCGCCTCTCAGCCCCGCCCGAGGAGGTCGCGGGCTTGCACCGCGAGCTGGTCGAGGCCGGCGTGAGCGTGTTCTCCTTCGAGGTTCGCGAGCCGAGCCTGGAGTCGCTCTTCCTGGACGTGACCCAAGGGGTCGTCCGGTGAGCGACCACGACCCCGAGGGGCTCGCCGAGCCTGACACCTCCGCTGGTCCGGACGCCTCGGGAGTTCCCGAGGCGCCCCCTGATGTCTCCGACGGCCCTGAGGTGCCCGGCGCCCCGGACGCCGGCGAGGTCGGCGTGAAGCCTGCGAGGTCGACTCCCAGCGAGGCAGCGGAGCCGTCTAGGGAAGACGAGGAAGACCCGGCCTGGGTCGTGGCCCTCGAGGGCTGGCTAAACCCCCTCCTCCAGAAGGACCTCCTCGTCTACTCGCGCGGGATCAAGCAGAAGCAGGGTGGACTGAGCGGGCTGATCGCCTACGGCCTCCTCTTCGGCTTTCCGCTGATCGCCTTCGCCTGGGCCATGGCCTTCGCGACGGGGCCTCACCGCTTCGCTGGGCGTCACGTCTACTTCGCGCTCTGCGCGCTCCTCGCCTTCGTGCACCTCGGCGTGGCGGTCCCCGCCAGTGTGGCCTTCGCCCTCGAGCGCGACCGCAACACCTTGGAGGGCCTGATCGTCTCGCCCCTGGGGGCTTGGCGCCTGGTGGTCGGCAAGCTGGCGACGGCAGTCACGATCGGTGTCCTGGCCAAGGTCGCACTCTTTCCGCTCTTGGCCGCAGCCTTCGTGCTCGGCGGCGGAGACCTCGGGTTCCTGCCGCGATACTTCATGGTCCTGTTGGCTGTGGACGTCTCCTTGGCGTCGTTGGCGCTCTATCTCGGGCACCGCCAACGCGAGGCGCCGGCGCGGATGGGCTTCCTCAAGAATCAGGCCAGCCAGTCGCAGCTCGCGCTCCAGACCACGGTCGGGATCTCCGTCCTGGGGATCTTGCCGCCCTTCTACGCGATCATGTTCTTGGTCCCTCTCTCGTTGAAGCATGGTCAGCGCGTGGCCGAGGTCCTAGACCTCGTGGCGCCGCTGGGGGCCCTCCACCCCCTAGCCACCCTCGCGGCCTGGGGGGACGCGAACCTGTTCGGCCTCTCGGTCCCGCTCTGGATCGTGGCGGTCGTGTTCCACGTCGTGATCGCGCTCCCCCTCGTGGCCGCCACGGCCGAGGCCCAGCGCCCAGAGGGAGCCTCCCCCGGCCGGCTGCCCCGCATGGCGGCTCTGCCTGCCCTGGGGCTGGTCGCGCTGCTCATGGCCTCGGTCTTGGTCCAGAGCCCGCAGCTCGTGCGGAGCCTCGGGGCCTTGGTGTTCGCGGGGGTGATCGCGATTGGGGCCGCGACGACGACGGGCTTCCGCGAGGAGGGGGGGCGACCGACCTCAGCGACCCAGCTCCTGCGCGGGTTCTTGCCTTGGCAGGCTCTCCAGAGCCGCCCAGCTTGCGGACCTGGCTTCACGCTCTGGCTGGGGATCGTGCTCGTGCTGCCCTTGGTGCTCTGGGCCGGCGGCGGCTCGCGGGCTGCGCTGGGAACGGCCCTGGCCCTGATCTTGGCAGCGGTCTCCCTGGCGACGCTCGGCGCACGCCTGCACGCCCGCGTCCGCGAGCGGGAGGAAGAGGCGTTCTTGGCCGCGCTGCGGGGCGAAGAGACAGCGCCTGCGGAGGACGAGGAAGACCCCGAAGACGCCGAGCGCCGGCGTAAGTCCTGGCCGACTCGTGTCCTCACCGGACTCTTGCTGGGTGGCTTCGTGCTCCCGCTGATCGCGGGCGGCCTGATCAGCGTCCTCGACGCGGGTGGGCTCCCGGGCCTGGCGCCGATTCGCCCGGCCTTGGGGTGGCTGATGGGCGTTGGCCTGGCCTTCAACCCCTGGGGCGGCTTGCTCCCCTTCTTGGCAGACCCGCAGGTCTTCGGCTCGAGCTTCGTCCTGGTCGGCCTGAACGGGATCGGCGTCGCGCCCTGGGCTGTGTTCGCGGGGCACCTCGGGGTGTATGGGCTCCTGCTTGGCGGGTCCTTGGTTACCCTGCGTGCTCCTCTCGACCTCGAACGCGCTCTGGCCGAGAGCCAAGGAAACCCAACGCCCGCATGAACCAGCTTCGACTCTTGCCCGCACTCCTCATGACAGGCGCGCTCCTTTGGGGCTGCTCTGAGCCCAACCCCGGGCCTGAGCCTCTCCCGAGCGAAACGCCCGCGCCCAGCGCGGGTCCCACCGCGACGAAGACTCCGCCGGCAGCGGCGGTCGGCCCGCTCGAGCTCGTCCCGGGTGAGGTCCAAGAGGTGTTCGATCTCGACTGCGCGAGCTGCCACTCAGGGAAGGACGCCAGCGCGGGGCTCCGCCTCGACGCTCAGCACGCCTACGAGGCGCTCCTGGAGCGAAAGAGCATTCAGGCCTCGAAGATGCGCCTCGTGGCTCCCGGCGAGCCCAAGGACAGCTATCTCTTGCACAAGATGCGCGGGACCCACCTCGACGTGGGCGGTCACGGCGACCGAATGCCCCTCGAGGGGTCCTGGGGTATCCACGGCTCTCTAAGCGACGCTGAGGTCCTGCGCGTGGAGAAGTGGGTCCTAAACGGCGCTCCCGCCGAGGACTGAGAGGCGCCTGTGCTGCGTGTCCCCGCGATCCAAGGCGTCATCGAGCGCCGGGTCCTGGTCAACTTCAGGATCGACCCAGAGGCCATGGCGGCCAAGCTGCCGGCGCCCTTTCGGCCCAAGCTCGTGGGGGGATACGCGATCGGCGGGATCTGCCTGATTCGCTTGGCGGAGATCCGCCCCGTGGCCGTCCCGCTGCCTTGCGGCTTGAGCTCGGAGAACGCGGCCCACCGAATCGCGGTCGAGTGGGACACGCCCGAGGGCGTGCAAGAGGGCGTCTACATTCCACGGCGCGACACGGACTCCCTGCTGAATTCACTAGTCGGCGGGCGACTTTTTCCCGGCGTCCACCATCACGCGAGGTTCGTCTGCGAAGAGAGCCCCGAGCGCTACTCGATCGAGATGCAGGCCGACGACGGGAGCGCGCGGATCAAGGTCAGAGGCGTGCCGGCCGAGGCTCTGCCCGAGGGCTCGGTGTTCGAGGACCTAGCGGCCGCGTCGCGCTTCTTCGAGCTCGGCTCGCTGGGCTACTCAGAGACTGCTACGCCGGGCGAATACGACGGCTTGGAGCTCCGCTGCGAGGGCTGGGCGGTCGAGCCCTTGGCGGTGGAGGAGGTCGAGTCGAGCTACTTCAGCGAAGGCTTCAGCCCCGACCAAGTCGCCTTCGACAACGCGCTCCTGATGCGCGATATCCAGCACGAGTGGCACTCGCGGAAGAGCCTCTGCGCGACGCCTAACTAGCGCCGAAGAGGAGGGCGAGAGCAGACCCGTGCCCGGCTGCCCCCTTCCCGACAAGTGATCCCCAGTCGGGGTCTGGTCGCGCGAGCGAGGGAGGGAGACCTCAGACAGCGCTCCAAACCAGACTGCCCAGAAGACTCGGCTCTGCCCAGGGATCGGTCCTCCTCGGGTTTCGCGAGCGCTCCGCGCGGCAGGGCGCAAGTCACTAGGGGCCTGAGCTCGCTTGGGCCCTCTAGTAGAGGTCGTGGGAGTGAACGTAGGGTTCGTTTTGCTCGAGGAACTCGCGGGCGTAGTCCTCGTTGAAGAACACGACCTGGACCTCGTAGCCACCAGCGAGCATGTGCTTGCCCGCGTAGCGGAGCTTGACCCCCGCGCCTGCGACGGGGGCGCCGGGCGTGGGGGTTCGGCTGCGCCGCTGGATCCAGGGCAAGACCCACGCCAAGACCAGGAGCGCGCCCGCACACCAAGGCAGGGCGGGTCCTAGCGCCCGGGGGACCCCACCCCCCTTGGCGGCGTAGGGACCAACGAGGAAGAGGAGGACCGCGGCGAGGGTGCCCACGATCGAGATCACGCGCCAGCGATTCGAGCTCGCCTCGAGGCGAGCGCAGGACTGGCAGTGAGGCCAGGTCATAGACTTGCTGGCGCTGCGGAGGAGCACGAGGTGATCTGCTGGGACGGCCAGGCAGGAAGGGCACTCGGGCGGGAAGGTCCCCTCGTCGAGGGGGAGACCCTTGCAATGGACTCTGACCTTGGAGAGCCGCTCCGGCGGAGGCTCCTCGAGGTTCTCGGGAGGTTGGTAGGGATCGGCTGACATGGGCTAGATCCTAGAGGAGCCTTCCCCGGAACCCGAGGACTCGATCCAGGGCTGCCTCTGATAGCGAAGATCGCGCTGCTATGTTCCAGCGTGCACGACATAGACGACGCGCTCCGCGAGGCCTTTGCGGAAGACTTCTCTTCGTTCCTTCTCGTCGGTGACGCCGAAGGCAGTCGCGCCGCGACGCGTCGGCTCCTGGGCGCCGCTTCGAGCTGCCACAGCGTGGTCGCGACTCGCCGAGGCCAAGGGTGGCCCGCAGACTGCGTCGTGCACGAGCTGGGCGGCGAGCGGACTCCAGCCCTCGTCCTGCGCTCTGCCCTGCGTATGGACCCGGACCTGATCGTGTTGGAGGTCGCGAGGGAGGAGCTCGACTCGGCCATGCTCGAATTGATCATGGGCGCGGCCTTGACCGGGCACGCTCTGCTTGTCTGCGTCGAAGGCTGCCCGGAGCCGGGACCGATCATGGAGTCCCTGAGTCCGCTCCTGGCGCGCTACCCCGAGGGCTTCCCCTGCCCCCTCCCGCGGATCCTGGCGTGCGACTCGGAGGGCGTCACGCGCGTCGTGGCGACGACCTCGGGCGAGGTCGTGTGCCAGCGTGGCCAGCCTCTGCCCGAGCGCCCAACGCTGACCGGGCGCGAGCCACGTCCGGCGCCCGCTGCGCCCGAGCCGACGCAGCCCCTCGAGCCAGAAATCTTGGAGCGCCTCCGTCAGGCCTTGGAGCCCCAGCTCCGCTCGACCTTCGTCCCGCGCCTGTCTAAGCCGAGGGGGGACGCCGCCTGCTCCAAGCTCGGTGGCCTCCCGCTCCTGAGCCCTGGCGAGGCCTGGCCCAGCTGCGCGACTTGCTCGGCTCCCATGCCCCTGGCGCTTCAGCTTGCGCGGGACGAGTGTCCAGAACCGGCTCGGAGCCTGTTCCCGGCCGGGGCCTTCCACCTCCAGCTCTTCTACTGCTCCAGCAGCTCCTGCGGGGCCGAGGACGCCTGGGAACCCTTCGGCAGCAACCGGCTGCTCCGCTTCCTCGGTCAGTCCGAGCCGGCGCGGGAGGTCCCGGCCTGCCCCGAGCCACCCCAAGCCGCTGACCTCGTCGGCTGGGACGAGCGCTCCGAGTCACCTCACAGCGAGGATCTCCCCGACCTCGCTGACGACCTCGCAGAGGCCCGCTGGCAGCTCAGCGATCTCGCCGACGAGGGCGGCGCTGACTCGAAGGACCTGACCTTGGCGGGACCCCGGCTGGGCAATCGTCTCTTGGGCTGGCCAGCCTGGGCCCAGGGGTCCGAGCTACCGACGTGTCCTAGCTGCGGCGAGCGCATGGCCTTCGTGTTTCAGCTCGACGCCAACTCCGGCCCGCTCTGCGCGCTCTTCGCCGCCGACGGCACAGGCCACGTGACTCAGTGCCCGAAGCACCCAGAGGTCCTGGCCTTCGCCTGGGCCTGTGGCTAAGGCTCCGCCGGAGGAGCTGCGGATCGCTCGCTGCTAAGCTCGGGTATGCAGCCTGGCACCCGAGTTGGCACTTGCGAGGTGGTGCGCGAGATCGCTCGTGGCGGCCAGGGGGTCGTCTACGAGGCTCGTGATCTCGCGACTGGTCAGCCGCGGGCGCTCAAGGTCCTCCTCGAGAACGACGACGAAATGCGGGCCCGCTTCCGCCACGAGGCGCGAGCTCTCGCCAACTTGAATCACTCCGGCCTCCCGCGGGTGTTCGACCTTCAAGAGCGCGGGGGCGCGTTCTACATGGTCCAGGAGCTGATCGACGGCGACGACCTCCAGACCCTCGTGCGGGCTCGCGGACGCTTCGAGCCCGAGCGAGCCGTAGAGATCGTGCGCGCCCTGGCGGAGACCCTCGACTACGTTCACTCCCACGGTCTGGTTCACCGCGACCTCAAGCCTGGAAACGTCGTGTTGGAGCGGGGGACGGGCCGAGTGGTCCTCCTCGACTTCGGCATGATCCGAACTCGCCTTCGACAGGCCTGGGCAACACAGGACCGGGCGTCCTTGACTGGCGCTGGCGACTTGCTCGGGACCCCTGCCTTCATGGCTCCCGAGCAAGTCGACCGCACCGTGGGCGAGATCGATCGCCGAACCGACGTCTACGCTCTGGGGAGCACTCTCTTCACTCTTCTGACGGGGTCGCCTCCCCTCCCCGTGGGCGGCACGGTCCTGGAGCTGCTGCAGAGAGTCTTGACCGAGGCCCCCCCCGATCCGCGGACCTTGGTCCCCGAGGTCCCCGCCCACGTCGCTCGAGTCTGCCTCCGCTGTCTGGCCAAGGCTCCGGTGGCTCGTCCTGGCAGCGCGGGGGACGTGATCGCCCTTCTCGAACAAGAGGAAGCAGCAGCGTCGGCTGCGCCCGAGAACCCTGCCCTCTGGCTTCTGCTGGCCGCTGCGCTCTGCGCCCTCGGGGGGATCGCCGCCTGGGCACTCTTGAGTCCGAGCGAAGCACCCGCTCCTTCGCCGTCGCCGAGCCCCGAAGTGTCACCCACAGACGTACCCGTCGAGCCCGTGGTGAGCGCCGCGACGCCAAGCCCAAGTGCTGAACCAGCTCCAGCTGCGAGTCCGGACCTGCCGGAGGAGGTCAAGAAGGGGAGCCCAGAGGAGATCTATCGCTACGGGGCAAGGCGACTCCAGGCGGAGGACGGAGGCGCGACCGAGGCGATCCGCTGGTTCGAACTGGCGGCGGAGCGGGGAAGCGTTCCTGCTATGAACGAGGCTTCACGCCTCTACGAGCAAGGGCTCGGGGTTCTCATCGACCAAGAGCGCGCGCTTCAATGGTCCAAGCGCTCTGCAAACACTGGGGACTCCGTCGGGTTGGCTCGCTATGGGTTCGCACTGATCTTTGGCAGGGGTGCCCGCAGGGACGAGGCCGCGGGTGAAGCGCTCCTCGAGCGCGCAGGAGATCATCCCGAAGCCTTCTATCGACGTGGCCTCCGGGAGGATTGGCGCCGAAAGCGGGATCGCGCCGACGCGATCAAGAGTCGGGAGCTAGCCTTCAGGCACTACCAGCGGGCCGGAAAGGCTGGTCACGGAGACGCTTGGTCTCGGATCGCACACCCCCTCTCGACGACCGAGCCCTTCGACTATGAGGCGGCCTTCCGCTGCTACGAGGAGGGAGCGAAGCTGGGCAGCGCTCACGCGATTCACGGGCTCGCCCGCCTCCACAGCACGAGGATCGAGGGTCGCCAGCGGGAGCCAGAGTTGACCAGGCAGCTCTATGAGCGCTCAGCGCGGCTCGGAATCCGAGACTCCTCGGCGAACCTCGCATACATCTATCGAAGGAAGGGCCAGTTCGAGCAGTCGCGAAGGCACGCAGAGAGAGCCTTGAGCCTCGGCCAGGGGATCGGCGCCGTCCACTTGGCCGATATCTACGGCGAAGGTCTCGGTGTCCCCCGCGACCTTCGCAAGGCTTGGGAGGCTCTCCTGCAAGGAGCGCGCTTGGAGGATCCCTACGTCTGCATCGGGGAGATCTCCAAGCGCCTCGTCAAACGAAGACAAAACCATCCTTCAGATCTGGTCGAGCCGATTCGCCAAGTGCTGCTTCCCTTCGCGAACCCGGACAACCCTCAGCTCGTGCGGCGCGTGGGTCTCAAGGCGGCGACCCAGATCCGAGAGCAGGTCAGCGCAGCGCTCGCAACGCTGAGGCGGTGACTCCCCGGCTCGCGCCGCGAGCATTAAGGCGCAAGACGACAAAGGTAGTGAACGTTGAACGCGTCGCAGGCTGACTCCTCGAGGAGCTCGAGCTTGGCCTGGGCCAGGAGCTCTCGCGCCTTGCCGCGTCCCCAGAGCATGCCTAGCCCGGCGCCCTTCCCCTCGGGCCCGAGGCCGATGGGGAGGCAGTGGAGGAGGCTGACGGTGTAGAGGAAGGGCGCGAAGGGGCGCTGGCGGTTGGCCGCGAGCTCGCTCTCGGCGTCGATATCGATCAATGAGAAGCGACCCTCTGGCGCCAGGAGCGCGTGGACGCCGCGGAGGGCTGCGGCCGGGTCGGCCTGATCGTGGATCGCGTCGAAGGCGGTGACCCAGTCGAAGCGGCCCGCCAGGGAGCCCGGGTCCCCCGCCAGGGTCGCCGCGTCACGGACCTCGAACTCGAGGTTGCGCAAGCCGCGAAACTCTGCGGCCGCCTCGCCTGCGGCCAGGGCCCCGCGGTCGAAGTCGATCCCCAGGAACTGGCTCTTGGGAAAGGCGGCCGCCAGGAGGAGCAAGGCTCGGCCCTTGCCGCAGCCGAGGTCGCAGACTCGAGCGCCCTCTTGGAGCCGCTCGAGGACAGCACCGCCGGCCACGCTCGGGAGGAACTCCTGGATCAGGGTCTGCTCGTGCTTGCGATCCGCGAGCTCACCCATGAAGGCGTGGAAGGCGGGGTAGCGCTCGTAGCCCAGGCCGCGCCCGCTGCGAAACCCTGTGCGAACGCCGCCTAGGGCGGCCTCGACCAAGAGGCCCAGCTCTTGGGTGTAGACGCCGAGGTTTGCGGTCCCGCCGCGGCGGCAGAGGACCTGACCTCGCTCAGGGGTCAGGTGATAGCGCTCAGGCAAATCGTCCTCGGAGGTCACCTCCAAGACGTCGCCCGAGACCATGGCTCCCAGCCACTCCCGCAGGTAACGCGGATCGACCTCGGCCTTGGTCGCCAGCTCGTCGAGGGTCAGGGGCCCGGCCCCGTCGAGGGCCTCGAAGAGCCCCAGCTCGTAGCCGAGACCCAAGGTCACGTTCAGGGCGCCGGCTTCCAGGATCTGGCCGATTCGGTCGGCGAAGTTCGCTTCAGTCATGCGCCCAGGGTAGTTCGAGCTGAGGGCCCGTGGGCGCAGCTCCCCGAGCGGTTATGGTCACTCTTCGGGAGGGCTCGAGCCAAGCCCTCCCCCAAGCCTCGCTTCGAGGACGCAGTGACCTCTACCCCTCCAGAGACGCCCCTCAGCCCGGTGTTTCGCGCTGAGGGCGTGACCAAGACCTACGACATGGGTGAAGTTCAGGTCCAGGCGCTCCGCGGCGTCGACCTCGAGCTCTTTCCGGGCGAGTTGGTCGTCCTGCTGGGGACCTCGGGGAGCGGCAAGTCGACCCTCCTCAACATTCTGGGTGGCCTCGACACCGCGAGCTCGGGCACGGTCTGGTATCGCGATCAGGAGTTGACCCAGGCCGACGACGACGCCCTCACGAGCTATCGCCGCCAGCACGTGGGCTTCGTGTTCCAGTTCTACAACCTGATCCCGAGCCTGACCGCGCGCGAGAACGTGAGCGTCGTGACGGAGATCTCCGCCAACCCCATGGACGCCGCAGCGGCCCTAGCCATGGTCGAGCTCGGCGAGCGCCTCGACCACTTCCCTGCCCAGCTCTCAGGGGGCGAGCAGCAGCGGGTGGCGATCGCGCGCGCGATCGCCAAGCAGCCGAGCGTCCTCCTCTGCGACGAGCCGACGGGTGCCTTGGACTCCAAGACCGGCGTCCTGGTCCTAAAGGCCCTCGAGCAGATCAACCGCGAGCTGGGCACGACGACGGTCGTGATCACCCACAACGCTGGGATCGCGGCCATGGCGGACCGCGTGATCCACCTCAGCGACGGGCAGATCCAGCGCGTCGAGCTCAACGCCGAGAAGGTCTCGGCCGACGAGCTGAGCTGGTGACGCCGTGCTCCTGAGCAGCCTCGATCGGAAGCTGGTCCGTGACCTGTGGTCCCTCAAGGGCCAGGCCCTCGCGATCACCCTCGTCATCGCGAGCGGCGTCGCGACCTACGTGATGTGCCTCTCGGTCCTCCAGACCTTGCAGAGCACTCGGGCCGACTTCTATCGAGACCACCGCTTCGCTGAAGTCTTCGCCTCCCTTAAGCGAGCACCGGAGGGCGTGGCCGCCCGGGTCGCCGAGACCCCAGGAGTCCGGCGGGTCGGGACCCGGGTCGTGGCCCCCTTGACCTTAGAGGTGGCTGGCTTCGAGGAGCCGATCACCGGCCAGCTGGTCTCTGTGGGAGACGAGGACTCGGGAGGCTTGAATCAGGTGTTCGTCCGCGCGGGACGTCGAGTCTCGCCACTTCGGGACGACGAGGTCATGATCAGCGACGGCTTCGCGGCCGCCCATGAACTCGAGCCTGGCGACACGATCGTCGGCGTCGTCAACGGACGCCGCAAGGAGCTCCGAATCGTGGGCGTGGCCCTAGCGCCCGACTTCGTGTTCCAGCTCGGGCCAGGGACCCTCCTGCCGGACTTCAAGCGCTACGGGATCCTGTGGATGGCCAGGCGGCCCTTGGGCCGGGCCTACGACATGGACGGGGCCTTCAACGCCCTCTCGCTGACCCTCAGCGCGGACGCCAAGGAGGAGGACGTGATCGATCGCCTCGATCTGATCCTGGCTCCCTATGGGGGAATGGGGGCCTACGCCCGGGCGGATCAGCTCTCGCACCGCTACCTCAACGAGGAGTTCAAGCAGCTCGAGGCCATGGCCAGAATGTTCCCGGTGATCTTCCTCGGCGTGGCGGCCTTCCTCCTCAACGTCGTCGTGGCTCGCCTCGTGACCACTCAGCGCGAGCAGATCGCGGCGCTCAAGGCCTTCGGCTATCGCAACCTCGAGGTCGGGTTCCACTACGCCAAGCTGGTGGTCGTGATCGTGCTCGTGGGCGCCGCCCTCGGCGTGGCTTTCGGTGGCTGGCTCGGTCAGGGCATGAGCGAGATGTATATCGAGTACTACCGCTTCCCCGAGCTGCGCTATGAGCTCCAGCCCTGGGTCGCGCTGAGCGCGGTCTTGATCAGCGTAGCCGCCGCCCTGGTCGGAACTTTCGTCGCGGTTCGACGAGCGGTCAAGCTCCCGCCCGCCGAGGCCATGCGCCCCGAGCCGCCGGCGCGCTTTCGGATCTCCCTCGTCGAGCGCCTCGGCCTGGGTCGGCTCCTGCCTCAGTCCGCGCGCATGATCGTGCGCGGCCTCGAGCGGCGCCCGGTCAACTCCTTCCTGACGGTGGTCGGGATCGCCATGGCCTGCGCCCTGATCATGGTCAGCTCCTTCTTCGGCGACGCCGCGGGCTACATGCTCTATATCCAATACAACCTCGTGCAGCGCGAGGACCTCAGCGTCAACTTCGTCGAGCCGACCTCGCGCAAGGCGCTCTTCGAGCTTCAGGGAATCCCCGGCGTCGAGCGCGGCGAACCCTATCGCCAGGTCGGCGTGATCCTGCGCAAGGGGCAGCTCAGCCACCGGACGGGCATTCAGGGGGTCGAGATAGGGAGCCGCCTCCACCAGCTCCTCGACCAGGACCTCCGCCCCTTCCAGCCACCCCCCGAGGGCCTCCTCCTCAGCGACGCTTTGGCCAAGATCTTGGGCGTGGTGCCGGGGGACACGATCCAAGTCGAAGTTCAGGAGGGCTCGCGTCCAGTCCTCGAGGTCCCCGTGGCCGGCCTCGTCCGCGAGTTCCTCGGGACCTCCAACTACATGTCTCTGCCGGCCCTGAACCGACTCCTCGGCGAGGGCCCCGCGATCACGGGCGCCTACTTGGCCGTGGACCGACGCCAGCAAGCCGCGATCTATCGGGCGCTGCAAGATCGCCCCCGAGTGGCTGGAGTCCTGAGCGTCGGGAGCTCGCTCGTCGCGCTCAAGGAGACCATGAACCGGCAAATGCTCCTCTTCGCCTTCTTCAACACGCTCCTAGCCTCGAGCATCGCCTTCGGCGTCGTCTACAACGCGGCCCGGATCGCTCTCTCGGAGCGGAGCCGCGAGCTGGCTAGCCTGCGGGTCCTGGGGCTTACGCGCTGGGAGATCTCGACGATCTTCCTCGGCGAGCTGGGGCTCCTGACGGCGCTCGCGATCCCCCTCGGCTGGGGGCTGGGCTTCGCCATGTGCTACGGAATGATCCAGACCTGGCAGAACGACCTGTTCCGGATCCCTTTTGTGGTCGACGCCTCGACCTTCACCTTCGCCGCCGTGATCGTCTTGATCTCGGCCGGCATCTCTTCTTTTGTCGTGCGTAGACAGCTGGACCGCCTCGACCTCGTGGCCGTCCTCAAGACGCGGGAGTAATCGCATGAGCCAGGGAACCAGCTGGGTGGGGCGGATCGCGCTCTTCGTCGTCGGCGCGCTCGTCTTGGGCGGGATCGGCTACGGCTTCGTGCCCAGGGCCCCGCGGGTCGAGGTCGCGAGCGCCACGCGAGGCTTGCTGCAGGTCACGGTCCGCGAAGAAGGCAAGACCCGGGTCAAGGATCGCTACGTGGTCTCGGCCCCGGTCCCGGGCTTCGCTCAGCGGCTGACCCTCGAGGTCGGCGACACGGTCAAGCAAGGCCAGGCCCTCCTCGAGATCCAGCCCCTCCGCTCGACCCTCCTCGATCCGCGGACCCGGGCCGAGGCCAAGGCCCGCGTCTCCGTCGACGAGGCCCGACTCAAGGTCGCTGAGCAGCGCGCCAGCGCCGCGGCGAGCGATGCGACCCTCGCCAACACCGAGTTGACTCGCGTTCGTGAGCTGCAGCGCAAGGGCGCCGGCACCCAAGGTGACCTGGATCGCGCCCTGGCTGAGGCCCGCGCCAAGGCCGCCCTCCGGCGCTCGGCCGAGTTCGCCGTCGAGGTCGCCCGCCACGAGCTGGAGGGGGCTCGGGCTGCGTTCCAGTATTCGGCTCCCGGCGGCGCAGGCCCCCAGGACGAGGCGGTCAAGGTCACCTCTCCCCTCCAGGCCAAGGTCCTGCGCTTGGTTCACAAGAGCGAAGGAGCCGTCGTCGCCGGACAGGACCTGATCGAGCTCGGGGATCCGAGCGGGCTCGAGGTCGAGGTCGAGGTCCTCTCGGCCGACGCGGTTCGGATCGCGCCCGGAATGCGGGTCGTGTTCGATCGCTGGGGCGGGGCTGACCTCGAGGGCAAGGTCCGCGTCGTGGAGCCGATCGGCTTCACGCGGATCTCAGCCCTCGGTGTCGAAGAGCAGCGGGTGCTCGTGATCGTAGAGATCGTGTCGCCCCCCAGCGAGTGGCAGGCCCTCGGCGACGGCTATCGAGTCGAGGCCAACTTCGTGATCTGGGAGGGGGCCGACGTGCTCCAGATCCCCAACAGCGCGCTCTTTCGCGGCGGCGGCGGCTGGCAGGTTTATGTGTTCCGCGAGGGCGTGGCCGCCCTGGTGAGCGTGGAGCTCGGGCGCCGGAACGGGCTCTTCTCGGAGATCACGAGCGGCCTGGCCACGGGGGATCAGGTCGTGACCCACCCCAGCGACCAGGTCCAGGACGGGGCTGCAGTTCGCTTGCGGCAGTAGCGCTGGGTCGAAGGAGCCTCAACCCTTGTCAGCGAGGATCAGCTCCGGGCCCAGGCCTGCCTGAGGCCCTCGGCGACGGCAGAGTGGGCGGTGCGCGACCCGCGCGCGCGTTCAGGGTAGGCTGGAGGGCCTATGGGCGCTCACTCCCACTCCACGCTCCTGCGCGCGCTTGAGGCCAACCTTCACCGGGTCATGGTCGGTAAGCCCCTCGTGGTCCGCCGCGCCCTGATTCCCCTCCTCTGCGGGGGTCACCTCCTGATCGAGGACGTGCCCGGCGTCGGCAAGACGACCCTGGCTCGGGCCCTGGCGCGCTCGATCCGCGGCGACTTCCGCCGGATCCAGTTCACGCCAGACCTCCTGCCCCTGGACCTGACCGGGAGCTCGGTCTTCAACCAGCGCGAGCAGGTCTTCACCTTCCACCCGGGGCCTGTGTTCACCAATATCCTCCTAGCGGACGAGGTCAACCGCGCCACGCCACGGACCCAGTCCGCGCTCCTCGAGAGCATGGAGGAGCGTCAGGTCACCGTCGACGGCACCACTCGTCCGCTGCCGAACGTGTTCCTCGTGATCGCGACTCAGAACCCCGTGGGTCAGGCGGGGACATTCGAGCTCCCCGAGACTCAGCTCGACCGCTTCCTGATCCGACTCCGCGTCGGCTATCCGAGCGAGCAAGACGAGGTCGCGATCTTCGACCGCCAAGCCCAGCGGCACCCCCTCGCGACCCTGGAGCCGGTCTTGGACCTCGAGCAGGTCGAGGGCCTGCGCGCCATGGTCCGCGAGGTCCACCTCGACGAGGCCCTCAAGGCCTACGCCGTTCGTCTCGTGCGCGCCTCGCGCGAGCACGGCGAGGTCTCTCTCGGGGCGAGCCCTCGGGGGACCTTGGCCTTGCTGCGCGCCAGCCAGGCCTGGGCCTTCCTCTCGGGGCGCGCTTACGCGACCCCCGACGACGTCAAGGCCATGGCGCCCTGCGTCCTCGGTCACCGCGTCCTCGTGACCCCCCAGGCCAACCTCCGCGGTCGGACCGGAGATCTCGTCGTCGAGGAGCTCCTCCAGCGGATCCCGGTCCCGATCGGTGCTGGCGAGCCGCCTCGGGCGGGGCGAAACGCCGGAGCCCGAGTCGGGGGGGCGCCCGCCGGGCGCGGGCAGGCTCCCGTTAGCCATGACGAGTTCCTCAGCCGGCCCCGCGACAGCGAGGGCCCGGTCGGGTCTCCGATTCGCTAATGGCCGGGCAAGAGGCCGACCCTGGGCGCTCCTGGCGATTGGGCCTCTTGATCTCCTTCGGTCTGTTCTGCGGGCTCTTGGGCGTTCTGCTCCGCAACCCGCAGCTGACCGCCCTAGCCGAGGCGCTCGGCGTCGCGCTCGGCGTCAGCTACCTCCTCGGTCGCTACAGCGCCTCTCAGCTCGTCTACTCGCGACGAGCTCCGCGTCAGGCCTCAGAGGACGAGTGGATCGCGGTCGAGATCCTTGTCAAGAACACCGGCCGGCTCCCAGCCTGGCGGATCGAGATCCGCGATCGCTTCAGCGCCGACGCCCTCTTCGAGCGAGTCGACTTGGTCTGGGGCCTCTCGGCGGGGGCCGAGCACAGGCTCTTGTTCGAGCGCCCCTGCGCGCGGGGTCGCGGGGTGTTCACCCTCGGTCCCATGGAGGTCTCGGTCAGCGACCCCTTAGGCGTGTTTCGCTTCACCAAGACCGTCGAGCTCCCAGAGGCCGAGGTCGTGGTCTGGCCCCTCGCCCTCCCCCTCCGCTCGCTCGGCCTGGCTCAGTTCTTCGCGGCCGCCCTCGCAGGCGAAGGCGAGCGTCCGCGTCCGGGCCAGGGCGTTCAGCCCCTTGGGCTTCGTGAGCACCGGGCGGGGCAGCCCCTCCAGCGAATCCACTGGCGCGCGAGCGCCCGCCTGGGGCGCCTGGTCCTCAGCGAGCGTGAGTCGCCGGCCCTGGCTCGCCTCGTGATCGCCCTCGATCTGGAGGGAGGGCGCCTGCGCGGTGTCGGTCGCCGGAGCAACGTCGAACTCTCGGTTCGGCTAGGGGCCTCGGTCCTCGAGGCTTCAGTCCTTGCGGGACATGCCTGCGGCCTCTTGGCAGACGGCCGACGGCCCTGGGCCGTGCCTGCGAGCGGGGGGCCGACGCAGCGAGCCGCGGTCCTCGACGCCTTGGCCCACGTCCTCCCTCAGGGAGAGACCTCGATCTGGACCCTCCTCGAGCGCGCCAGCACTCAGGCGGACCCTGGGACCTGCCTGGTCCTGATCCTGCCGCGCTGGTTCGTGGAGTCGGGGCCCCTCGTCGACGCCTTGGCCGCCTGGCGAGCCCGCGGGGCGCGGGTCGTGGCCTTCGTGGTCGACGACCGCTCGCTCCTGGCCCACGAGTGGGCGGCACCCCAGGCTCCCGACGCCGCCGTGGAGGTCCTGGCGCAGCTCGGTGTCCCGACACGACTCGTCGACGAGGCCTTGGGCTTGGCCCTCTCCTCGGACGACCCCCTCGGCGACGGGCTGAGCGGCTCCGAGCGGGAGGCCGCGTGAGAGACCACTTCCTGGCCTTCCTCGCGAGCGCCCTCGCCGTGATCTGGGGCCACGCTGCCTTGGCGGGACCTATGGTCGGAGCCCCCTTGGAGCAGGCCTCGAGCATGGCCGTCCAGACCCTGATCGTCCTGGCCTTAGGCTGCCTGACCTCGGGGGCGCTCTGGGGTCGAGCCCCGACTGTGTTCGCCACGCCTCGGCGCGAGATCTTGGCGGGGGTGTGGCTCGGAGCGGGTCTCCTCGGCCTCCTGCTCTGGAACGAACGCGCGACCTTCGCTCAGCTCCACGGCTACCCCGAGGCGCTCCTGATCTTGGCGCCGACCGCCCTGGCCCTCCACAGCCAGATCTCCTTCGTGCTCTTCCTGACGGCCCACGGGGCCGTGATCGCGCTGGCCCTGGCCCTGCGCCCCTCCGGCGGCGTGGCCTTGGCCTTCGCGCTCCTCTCGGCTGCGCTCATGGCCTCCCTCGCGGAGCGCTCGGCGGCAGAGCGCTTCCCTCTACGAGCTCGGCAGGAGTCTCGTCCCGGCGGCGCCAAGACCCTCCGGGGCGCCTTGATCCCTCTCCTGGCGCTCCTGGCGGCCTTCGTCGGGTTCAGCGCCAGCAAGCCAGCCGCAGACGCGGCCACCACTGAGGATTGGATTCGTTGGCTGAAGAGCGGGCGCTCCTCGCGGCGCGGCGGCTATCAGGTCGGCGGCGTCGGCGGCACGAAGGGGACCAAGGGCCCGCGGGGGCCAGGCGGTCACGCCAAGCCTCCAGGCCCGGCGCCAGCGCCGGAGGCCGTGGCGCCCAAGGACGGGCCGGCGCGGATCGGGTTCAGCCGCGACGTGAAGTTCGGCGACCTGGCCGGCGGCGACCGCTCGATCGCGTTCTACGCTCGAGTCCGGACCGAGTATGGGGCGCCCATAGACCCCATAGGTTTTCGTCCCTACTGGACAGGCGGGGCCTTGAGCCGCTACACCAAGGGCCGCTGGGAGGCCGCGCCAGGCGCGAGGCTTCAGCGGCCCCCGCGCCTCACGGACCCCGGCGCCGGGAGCCTGATCGAGCAGCAGATCGTGCTTCAGGGGGCAGGGCAGCGAGCGCTCTTCGCGCTCTATCCTCCGGTCTGGACCGACCTGGAGGCGGTCTTGCTAGACGGCGAGGGCTGCCTGCGTCGCGCGCCGCAGGCCAACGTCGCGCGCTACTCAGTGACCTCGAGGCTCCCTTCGCGGCGCCGCCTGGAGCGGGCCGCGATCGCCGATACGGATCGCCGCTACCTCGAGGTTCCCCTGGAGCTAGCCGTCTCGCCGATCTTCGAGGAGATCGTGAGCGAGGCTCAGGCGGCCGGCTCGACGACCCTGCCTCAGATCTACGCGACCCAGCGGATCCTCAGCGAGCGCTATATCTACAGCCTCCGCCCCAAGATCCCGGAGGGCGCGGACCCGACCTTGGCCTTCCTCTCCGGTGGGAGGGGTTACTGCCAGCACTTCGCCTCGGCCATGATCCTCCTCCTCCGCGCCCAGGGGATCCCAGCGCGAATGGGGATCGGCTACGCCGGAGGCGAGTGGCGCAACAAGGGGGGGTTCTACGTCGTCCGGCAGAAGCACGCCCACGCTTGGGTCGAGGTGCCCTTCGAAGGGCGCGGTTGGATCGTGTTCGACCCGGCCAGCCTGGCCTTGGCCCGTGAACCCGAGACGGGTCCCGCCCCGACAGAGTCGCCTGTGATCCGTCCTGGGGGGACGACAGCGCCTCGCCCGAGGCCTGAGCAGAGCCCGAGCCCGAGCCCGAGCCCTGGTCAAGAGCCCAGCGCGAGACCCAGCCCCTCGAGGCCGGCCGGGACCCCGCCGCCCGTCCGGCCTTCGCCGAGCGCGGTCCCGCGACCCTCGCCGAGGACCAGCCCCCGACCTTCGCCCTCGCGACCGCGAGCGAGCCCCAGTCCGCGTCGGAGCCCCCGCCCCGGCGGGGTGGAAGGTCCAGAGAGGACGCCGGGCCCCAAGCCGGAGGAGGTGGACCCCTTTCAGCGGATCTGGACCCACGCCAAGGGCAAGGTCGGGAGCGCTCCACCTCCACCTCCCCCTGCCCCGACCCCTGCGCCAGGCGCTTCGCCCCGACCGGGAGGGGGCCCACGCGGAGGGCGTCCCGGCTCCGAGCGGCCCGAGGCCCAGCGGCCGGGGGGCGCTCGAGCTCCCCGCGCCGTCCCCGAGCACCTGGCCCGAGACTCGGCTCAGTTCGCGCTGGGGTCCTTGGTCCGGGACGTGGCCTGGGGCTTGGGCGCGATCCTCGTCATGGCGCTCGGGATCTCCGCCTTCCGTGCCTGGCGCCGTCGCCGGGCCGAGGCCGCGGACGATCTCGAGCAGCCCCCGGCGGTCCTGCGCTATGGCGCTGACGACGCAGCCGTGGGAGGGGGGCCGACCCTGGAGGAACTCCACGCGGCGAACGCAGTGGTCTCGGTCTACCTCAGCGTCCTCAAAGGGCTCGCCAAGAGCGGGAGTCCGCGCCAGCCGAGTGAGACCGCGCGCGAGTTGGCTCGCCGCCTAGACCTGGCGCCCCTTCACGGCTTGACGGAGCTCTTCGAGCGGGCGCGCTACGGTCAGCGCGGGCTCCCGCCCGACGCCTTGGCAGAGGCCGAGCGTCTCAAGGGTGAGGTCCGCGTGGCCTTGGCGCCACCTGCCTAGCCGCCGGGCGACTCAACCGGCGCTTGGGGGCCGTCGCGGGACGGTAGGCTGCGGTGGCGCGGACGACAGCCATCTCGAACCGCCAAGGACGCCAAGGACGCCAAGGACGCCAAGGAAGAGGGCAAGAGAAGGTATGGGTCGCTTCGCTGGGCGGGCTTCGCTCGGCCTTCCCCGAGTCGCCAAAGACTCCTAGCGAAGGCGTCGCTGTGCAGCCTTGCATAGAGAGCGGTCGTGGCGGGTCTTCCCTTGGCGTCCGTGGCGCCTTCGGCGGTCAATCACTTGGCCCCGGAGTGCCGGCAGCGAGGCGAAGCGCCTCCAGCTCGACTGCGATCTCGGGGTCTCTCACGAGAGGCGCACCGAAGACCCGGATTAGCCCCGACCTGTGGAGCGCGCGTTGCAGGGTCGAGGCTGAGGCGACGCCGAGCTGAGTCGGATAGACATCAATCCCCCCGTGCGGGTGGCCGGAGGCGACCCCTGCGACCTCCACCCACGCCAGGCACACAGATCCAGCTAGCGTGCCGCGAAGCCACAGGCCGCGTGTGCCACCGACCAGGGTCGGCGTGCCGGCGAGGCGAGCTCTGACGAAGAACAGCCCAGCCCCGGTGAAGGTGAGCGCGAAAGGGACCAGGAGCGCGAGGCCAGCCTGTCCAGCTAGGACGTTCTTCGCGCTCTGCGTAGCGCCGGACCAGGGCAGCAGCCCAATGCCACCAGCGATCCCCACGGAGATCACCCAGGCAGCCGTGGCCAGGATCCAGACCCCCGCGATCTGGATCATGCTCGCTGGGGCCCTCACGAAGAGGCGGATTGGGCCAACGCGCTCTAGGTCTTCAAGAGACAGAGCAGCTTCTAGCGCCCGCGTTTCTGCAGGCGTCAGGCTCTCCGTGCGCATGGCTCTAGAGCTTGTAGCTGCCCGAGGCGGTGATCACCGGGAACCAGCCCTTAGGCAGGACCTGGACTGGGAGGCTCTGCTCTTTGTTCCGGTAGAGCGAGTGCCAGGCCGCGAGGTCTTCGCCGCAGTCCTGGCCGAGGATCGCGGGCAGCTTCTCGCGCGCCTTCTTGGCGTGCCGCTGATAGACCGAGAACACCTTCTCGCTGAAGCTCTCTGCGGCGGCGGCGTCCTCGGGGTAGAGGCCGGCTGCCTCCTCTTCGAGCCAAGTTCGCGAAGAGGCGAGATCGAGGAAGGTCAGGAGGCCCAGGGCAGCGCCGGGGTGCTCTTGGTTTGCGAGCTCCAAGAAGGCGTCGCCGTCGATCAGGCCGTGATCGGACTGGGTCGTAGCGCCCATGTCGTCGCTGCCCGAGCGGAACTCGCACTCGACCTTGCCGAGAGCGATCACGTCGCCGTTTTGGAGGAAGGAGAGCCGGACCTGGGCCCCGTTGAGGAGGGTGCCGAAGCGGCTGCCCTCGTCGCGGATCACCCAGCGGGTGTGGAAGCGGATCAGGGTCGCGTGGAGTCGCGAGACCGAGCGGCTCAGGAGGCGAACCTTGCTCGCTTCGTCGCGGCCGACGGGGAGGACCTTGTCGTCAGGCGGGAGCATGATCTCGCGCGGCTCGGGCTCGCCCTGACGGACGAAGAGCCTGGCCGGGACCCGCGACTCGAGGGGAGTGATTTGATCTGGGTAGCGGTTCT
>Ga0316204_10004649_pt1 | contig 24224 bp, 23 predicted proteins | sample 6monrhotite_MG_2_FD_205661 | JGI IMG/M metagenome (GOLD analysis project Ga0316204, IMG submission 205661) | Microbial mat bacterial communities from mineral coupon in-situ incubated in ocean water Damariscotta River, Maine, United States -... | ecosystem: Environmental > Aquatic > Marine >... | reverse complement strand
GTGGCCCCGCCGCCATCAATGAGGCTTCCTTTTGGCGTGGGATCGGCATGTGGCGGCAAAGGCAGGCTGATCGTGGCCGGGTTGCGGAATTTGTTCGAATCCATCCATTTTTGAATCCGGTCGCATTGCGCGGGTTTCTGGATCAGATCCGCTTTGATCGCCTGACGGTCGTCGTCGATCTGACCGAAACCGCTGAAATTCGCCGCCGCCGCTATAGCAAAGGTACGCGTTATTCCTTGCGAAAAGCTGAGCAACGCCTTGAGATCAAGCCCTTGGGGCGCGAAGACGCTTTGATATTCCGACGTCTGTACGATGCAGGGCTCTCGCGCAATGAGGCGGCCAACAGCTATTATTTCGACGATGCATATTTTGCAGATTTGTTGGACGCGGATTGGTCGCAAAATTGGGCCGCATATCTAGATGGCGAAGCCATCGCCGTTGCGAGTTTTTTGTGTGGCGGGCCGTTCGCCCATTATCACTTGTCCGGCGGTACCGACGTGGCGCGTGACAGCTTCGCCAATTATTTGCTGCTGGAAACGGCGTTTGAGCACTTTGCTGCAAAAGGGACCCGTTGGATGCATCTCGGTGGTGGCCGTACGGTTGCCCCCGATGATCATCTGTTACGGTTCAAAGCCAAATTCTCCCCTATCATGGTGCCGTTCTATACGGGGGGGATCATATTCGATCATTCGACCTATAACGCGTTGTCGAAGGGACAAAGTGAACGTTTTTTGAGCTACCGCTTTTCCGCGCCGCAAACAACGCCGCAACTGGCGCCGACCTTACGTGTAGCGAAAATGGATGATTTCCAAGGTTATTTTCGCCTCAAGTGCGATGTGGACAATATCATTTGGTCGGGTGCGTCCAAGCCGCCAGCATTTGGATCGTTGTCGGAATGGTATGCTGAAAAAGTCGCCCCTGGTAGCGGCCGGACCATCTTGATCGCCGAAAGCCGGGGCGTGGTGATTGGCTATGCCTACGTTGATAGAGCCGACGACGGCCTGGAAATCACAGTCGGACTCGCGGCATCAGAAGCGCAACGCCAAGCCTTCCCTTCGATACTGGGCTTGGTCTTGGATTGGATCGGCACGGAATGTCCGAGGCATAACGTGTATGCATGGCTATTTGATAGCAATCACTTCCTCACTGTGACGTTTGCTTCGGAAAATTTTGTCATTGATGACAAACCGTCAAGCTGTTCTGCTTATACTGCAGCGACCGGAATGAACGAACGCCAGCGCCGATGGAAATGGGCGGGCGGCCGTGCTGACCTCGACAGCGCACAAAAGGAGTAAGCCGATGCGTCTATGCTTTGTAACCGGGACACGTGCAGATTATGGTCTGCTGCAGCCGGTTATTGCCGCAGCGAGTGCGGATCCGGCTTTTCAGGTCAGCATCGTCGCATCATGTATGCACCTGTCGCCTGAATTCGGAATGACCATCGACGAGATCGAGGCGGATGGGTTTCAGGTTGACGCCCGGGTCGAGATGCTGCTGTCCAGCGACAGCCGATATGGCGTTGCCAAATCTATGGGCCTTGGCGTTATCGGGTTTGCAGACGCGTTTCAGATGCTGCAGCCCGACCTCGTGATGTTGTTGGGTGACCGCTTTGAAGCTCTTGCCGCCACCCAAACGGCACTGGTCTGCGGCATTCCCGTCGCTCACCTGTCCGGCGGCGATGTCACTTACGGCGCTTTCGACGATTCAATCCGTCACGCGATTACGAAGATGTCGCATCTCCATTTCGTTGCCTCACAGGAGGCCGCAGCCCGCGTTCGGCAGTTGGGTGAACCCGACGACCGAGTGTTTCCTTACGGCGATCCCGGCCTTGATCGTCTGTTGACGATGGATTTTATGGACCGTCCTGCGTTGGAAGAAAGCCTTGGGTTTACATTTCGCGACAAAACCCTGCTTTTCACTTTCCACCCAGTGACGGTAGACGATTTGCCATCCGCACAGCAGTTAGACATCGTCCTCAACGCCTTAACGGACCTTGGTCCGGAATTTGGCGCCATCATCACAATGCCAAACGCCGATCCCGAAGGTCGCGAACTTGGACGTATGGTCGAAGCGTATGCGGCTGCGCACGAGAATGTCGTGTGCTTTCCATCTCTCGGCAGTCGACGTTACATCAGCCTCATGGCGGAATGCGACGCGGTCGTAGGGAATTCATCGAGCGGACTTTTGGAAGCGCCCTCCTTTGCAAAGCCCACGGTCAATATTGGCGAGCGTCAAGCGGGGCGCCTCAGGGCGGCGTCGGTGATCGATTGCGCGGTTCAGCGTGAGGAAATTGTTGCAGCCATCCGCGATGCGGTCAGCCGAAATTACACTGGGATCGATAATCCCTATGGCGATGGACATACAGCCGGTAAAATCATCGCAGAATTGAAAAAAATTGATGATCCCAGATCATTGTTGAAGAAGGTTTTTGTTGATCGTGATTGATAAAATCGAAAAAAAGCCTCCCTGCTACATCATTGCGGAAGCGGGGGTGAACCACAACGGCTCTATGGAGATGGCAGTGGAGCTTGTGAAATGTGCTGCTGTTGCTGGTGTAGATGCAGTTAAGTTTCAGACTTTTAAATCTGAAAATGTCGTCACCCGCGACGCGACGAAGGCTGAATATCAGATTACCAATACTGAGGAAGCTGGCAGCCAAATCGACATGATTCGCAAGCTAGAACTCAGCTTCGATCAATTTCGCGAGCTGTCGAAAGTTGCGGCGCAGGAAGGAGTCGATTTTCTGTCTACAGCGTTCGATGGCGAAAGCTTGACGTTTCTCGCACAGGACATCGGCATTGATCAGTTGAAAATTCCGTCGGGTGAGCTGACCAACGGCCCGTATCTACTCGATTGCGCCCGGCTCGGTCTGCCGATGATTGTATCCACTGGCATGAGCACCTTGGACGAAGTGCGCGCCGCGCTTGACGTGATCGCCTTTGGGCTGACATCCGATGCGGACCCTCGTGGGGTGAGCGACTTTCATGATTTTGCGATTACTGAACAAGGAAGAGCCGCACTGAAGGACAAGGTGACGCTTTTGCACTGTACGACCGAGTACCCGACGCCCTTTGAAGATGTAAACCTATTGGCGATGGACACCTTGGCGGACAGTTTTGACCTAGCGGTTGGTTATTCCGATCACACCGTCGGCATTACCGTTCCTGTCGCGGCGGTCGCGCGGGGGGCTATGGTTATCGAAAAGCATTTCACGTTAGACCGGTCTCTTCCGGGGCCTGATCATGCGGCATCATTGGAGCCAAACGAATTGACGGCGATGGTTCGCGCGATCCGTGAAACGTCTCTTGCTCTTGGGCATGGCGACAAAACGCCCGCCGCGTCTGAGATAAAGAACATTCCCATCGCCCGCCGTTCTCTCGTCGCGGCACGGTCGATCTGCAAGGGGGAACCTCTGACCACGGACATGTTGACGGCGAAACGTCCTGGCGACGGGCTTTCGCCAATGCAATTTTGGGACGTCCTGGGCAGCCCAGCCAACCGTGACTATGATCCAGACGATAAGATTGAGCCATGAGCACATCAGACAACCCAGCCCAGCCCATTGTTCTCCTTGGCGCTGGCGGTCACGCTGGTGTCGTGCTGGAAGCCTTGCGGCTTTCCGGTTTTCTGGTCGTGGGGGTTTGCGACCCAATCTTCGATAGCGGTGAGACGATGTCGGCGGGCGATCTTCCCGTGATAAAGGGGGATACCCTTTGCGAAAGCTATCCCCCGGCAAAATATGTGCTGGCCAATGGGATTGGCATGATGCCTGGGCAGCATAAGCGCAAGGTGCTGTTTGAAGACATGGATGCGCTGGGGTATCGGTTCGCAACCGTGATTCATCCGTCTGCGATTGTGTCAGATGCGACTGATATCGGCACTGGGGTCCAGATAATGGCTGGCGCAATCATTCAAAATGATGTGTCTATCGGCGCTCAGAGCATCATCAATACAGGGGTGCGGGTCGATCACGGGTGCCGGATTGGAAGTTTGGCGCATGTCAGCCCGGGAGTGGTGCTCACGGGCGATGTTACGGTAGGCGATGAGGCCTTTATCGGCGCAGGTGCGACAATCATCAACGGCATTAAGGTCGGTTCGAAAGCCGTTATCGGCGCCGGCGCGGTCATCATCGAAGACGTTCCTGATGGTGCTACAATCGTCACTCCAGCCATTAGGGGCATCGTTCAATGACGAGCGTGGCGAATTTTAAGGCTGATCACGCAATCATTGTTGGTTTCGGCTCGATCGGCATGCGCCACGCAGAGTTGCTTGTTGATCTGGGGCTGTCGGTCACGGTCGTCAGCCGTCGTGACGTTGGGCCGTATCCAAGTCTTAAGGACCTTGCTCTGGCGTTGAAAGATCAGCCGGAAGCTTATGTGGTGGTCGCCAACGAAACGTCTGAACACGACAATACGCTTTTGACTTTGCAGGACAGCGGCCACCGTGGCCTGGTGCTGGTTGAGAAACCATTATTCGCAACGAGCGTCTCAGATTCGAAAATAAACTTGAGCCCAGATACCGTGGATCGCATTGTCGTTGGGTACAATTTGCGGTTTCATCCGTTGCTGCTAACCTTGCGTGATAGGCTTGCGGGGCGGCGTGTCCACACCATTGAAGCCGCTGTTGGACAATACCTTCCTGATTGGCGTCCGCAGCGCGACTATAGAACAGGTTATTCCGCCAGCCGCGTTGGCGGTGGGGGCGCGTTGCGCGATCTTAGCCATGAGATCGATTACATGCTGTGGCTGTTCGGCCCTTGGAATCGGGTTGCCGCACTTTCTGGATGTAGTGGAGAATTGGAACTGGATAGCGAAGATTTCGCCCATCTGCTGATTGATGGCCGTGAGTTTTCGGCAGCGACGTTAGGTCTTGATTACTTGGATCGAAATGTTCGCCGAGCAGTTACGGTTAATCATGAAGGCGGTACAACGCGGCTGGATTTTATCGCCGGAACCTTGACTGAAAACGGTGAAGTCATGGATACAGCGACCCTGGACCGCAACTATACATACCGCGAGCAGCACTTGGCGGTCCTGACTGGACAGAGCGACAAATTTTGCAGCTATAAAGAAGGACTTGTCGCAATGCATGCATTGGAAGCCGCAGAGCGGGCAGTTGAGAAAGGCGAATGGGTTACATTATGAAGAGACTTTGCACCATCTGCGCGCGTGGCGGATCAAAAGGCGTGCCGGGCAAGAACACCCGGATGCTTTTGGGCAAGCCGCTGATTGCTCATTCGATTGACCACGCCCGCCAAAGCGGTCTTTTCGACCATGTCGCTGTTAGCAGCGATTCCGATGAAATCCTCAATATCGCCAAAGAATACGGCGCGGACGTCTTGGTTCACCGACCGGACGAAATGGCCAACGACAAATCCGCTAAGTTGCCTGCAATTCAACATTGCGCTCGTCAGGCCGAACTGAGCACAGGGATTGCCTACGATACGTTTTGCGATCTAGATGCGACCAGCCCGTTGCGCTCCATCGAAGATATCCAAGGCGCGGTGGCGCTGATGGAAGCTGGTGGCTGCGACAATGTAATCACGGGTGCGCCAGCGCACCGCTCACCGTATTTCAATTTGGTCGAGCGTGTCGCCAACGGTTTCGTGGCGTTGTGCAAGCAACCGGATGGTGACTTGGTTCGCAGGCAAGATGCACCGGAATGTTACGACTGCAATGCATCGATATACGTGTGGAACCGTGAAAGCATGTTCGCGTTGGAAAGTGTTCTTAACCCGCGCACTGCGATCTACGTTATGCCCGACGAACGATCCCGTGATATTGACAGTCCGCTTGATTTTGAACTTGTTGAATTTCTTATGCGGCGAAAGGGAAGCCAATGACCGTACCGTATCGCGATCTATTTGATCTTTCTGGTAAAACCGCAGTTGTAACAGGGGCTTGCGGGATACTGGGGCCGGTCATGTGCGAAGGCCTCGCGCAACAAGGTGCAAATCTGCTCTTGTGCGATATCAAGCCAGGTGCCGCGATGGCTATGGCTGAGCGGATCGCGAAAGATCACGGCGTAAAATGCCTGGGTGTGGAATGCGATGTGTCTGATGAAGCTGCCGTTGCCAACATGACGGAAGCAGGACTGCAGCAGTTTGAGCATCTGGACATTCTGATCAACAACGCGGCCAATGCATCGTCGGACCTTAGCGCCTATTTTGCGCCTTTTGAAGATTATTCCCTTGATGAGTGGCGAAACAACCTGTCTGTCGATCTCGATGGGATGTTCTTGGTCGCCAAACATGTCGGTGGTGCAATGGCGCAAGCTGGACGAGGGGGATCGATCATTCAGACGGCATCCATATATGCCGCATACGGTTCTGACAATCGTATCTATGAAGGCGCTGAATATAAGGGAACGGCGATCAATAACCCGGCTGTTTATTCTTCCGGCAAAGCCGGCGTTTTGGGGCTGACGCGATGGCTTTCGACGCATTGGGCGGACAAGAACATTCGCGTCAATGCGCTTGTTCCCGGTGGCGTGGAAAGCGGTCAGAACGAAACATTCATAAAACGATATACGAATCGGGTGCCCCTAGGGCGTATGGCGCAGAAAGAAGAAGTCGTTGGACCGGTTATGTGGTTGGCTTCGGATGCTTCAAGTTATGTCACCGGTCAGTTTATCTTCGTTGATGGGGGACTGAGTGCATGGTAAAGCGCGCGTAGTTCTAATGCTCATTGGGGCTGTTCAACAAAATGAAGAACAAGAATAAAATCACGCTTCGTCAAGCCGGGCCTCAAGATGTGCATGCGCTTTTAGAACTCAAAAGCGAAGCAAGCAACGTGTACTGGTCCGGACACGCACGTGCGCCTGATCGCAAAATTTTTCAAGCATGGTTTGAGAAGCTACCGACCAGTCGTGAAGTCTTACTAGCGGAGTGTGACTCAAAGGTGGTTGGTTATCTATATATCGACACCGTTGACGAGCAGCGATCAAAAGAGGTTTCAATTGGCGTTGGTGAAAAATTCACAGGAAAATCCTTTGGCGCAATGATGTTAGGGACGGCATTATCTCACGTCGCTCCGAACGGATTGCATGCGTGGATATTCGTCGATAACAGTAAATCTATAAGGGTTTTTTCCAAAGCTGGGTTTGAGAGAGATGACACTGTTTCACCCCGTCTGGTTTCCAGGCACGATAAGGCTGATGGGGTTGAACAATTCTTGTGGCGTCGGTTAGGAAGGGCTCAAGACAGTGACGATCATTGTGGGCGATAAAAAGAATACGATGACCGCCTTTACCTATAGCGACCTATCATTGGTTGAGGATTGGCGGAATCGGCTGGTTTGGCCAATTGATACATTGGCTTTGCGCGAGCAAGGCGCTCTGGTGATGCGCAAAAGCATCTCTTTTATCGAACAGGTCAAAGATGATCTGGCGCGTCAAGTTTTGATTGTTGGTTTGTCTCAGATCGTCAATCGCTTTCAGGCGCTATCTGAAGCAGCAATGGTCGCCAGCGCATCCGAAGAGCTGTCATTCCAGATTGTTGGTGGCCCGCCGGAACTTGCCGCGCTCACCCATGATGCGCACCTCTCCAAGCTTGTTTCCGATGCAGCAACTATCAAAAGTATTGAACTGATTGATTCGCCGCGCCATGCACTGTTGAGACAGGTCGCGCGCACCCACAGCTACACACCTTGGTACAGGATGCCCCGCGCCATGATGGCGTTGGATGGACTAATGGTCAGCCACAACAACCTGCTGATTCAAGATATCAGGCAACGGGGCAAGGCGGTTAGATTTGTCCATGCCGTTTGGTTTTTGTCGGAGATACGAAAAAATAATTCCACGCGAAACTCAGATACTTCGAACACGGTCAGCTCAATTTATTTGAGAGATTTGTTGAAAAACTTGGTTGAAATTGTGCCAAATTTGAACGCGCAATATCAGCAGCGGTTGTTGGCGATCATGGAATTGGAAATCAGCGCCGAGATCAACAAGGTTGAGGCCGATGTGGTTGAGCTGCATAAACGTTCAGATATCCCTCAGGTTATGTGGAGCGGCACCAACGGAGCGTATCCAACGCGCCTTATTGCTTCGGAGGTTGTGCGCCGCAATGGTGAAGTGAACGGTTTTGATCACGGCGGCGTAACAGGCATAACGCAGTTGGCGGAATTGACATCCGTTGTCGAGCTTTTGACGACCACGAGCTTTACGGTAGCGACTCCAAAATGGAAAGATTTGGTTGAACAGTCGGTTTCGCCATCGGTTGCAAAGCCGATCAATAGGTCCCGTGTTCGGTCCGGTGGTGGCGAGCCAACTTTCCGTGCTGCTTTTCGTGATGGCCTTTCCAGCCCTGCGCGCAAACCACGGGTGATTTACGTCGGACATCCATATCGCGGACTTCGTCAATTCGCCATTTCGGCCATACCCGATTCAATTTACTGGGACTTTCAAGAAAGACTGGTGGCCCAGCTTTTAGAGATGCCGGTTGATTTGCTTTGCAAGCCGCATCCGGAAGGTTTTTTTCGCGGCGCCACCGTTCCGATCCAAGACATCGCACCAACCAGCTACAAGCGCTTTGAAGAACACCTAGACGACGCGGACGTTTTTTTATTCGACGCGCCGACCTCGACAACGTTCATGGAAGCTTTGTGTACCCGTCGCAGGGTTGTCCTTATTGATCGAGGTCATTATCCATTTTCCGCTGGCGTAAAACCGCATGCATTGGAACGTTGCGTCATTGTGCGTGCGCGCTGTGATGACGTCGGCCGGATGAGTGTGGACAAGGATGAACTGGCGGATGCTCTTCTGGCGGCCGACCTCGAACCTGATCCAACGTGGTTTAGGAACATGCTGACCGGGCATGCGGCTTGATTCAAGTCATGAAAATGTACCAAGAAACACGGTGGGCGGATGCCTGAAATTTGTGATGTTTTGATAGAAATCGGCCATGGCTGGCGGCGCTTAGCCAGTGCTCAGGCCGATATGTGGCTTAAGGGTGACGTTGCGGACGATGACGTCGTCAAGGCCTTTGAGGGACTGGGCGAAAACACCGACATAGCGGCTGTGCTAGGCGCCCTTGCAGGTCTAAACGGGCACTTCGCAATCGTTGTGCGTCACCCCGATTGGGTGTGCGCGGCTGTTGATCGGGTTAGGACAATTCCGCTGGTCTGGGCCTATGATGAAACGGGCGGTCTGAGTGTTGCACAGCAAGGGCGCAAGCTTGTCGCGGCTTTGCGGTGCGGTCGAGACTCTGTTGAAATGGATCAAGCCCTTGCCGTCGCCCTTGCGGGTTATACCATTGGCAACGCGACGCTGTACAAGGGCATCGAGACGTTGCTGCCGGGGCAATTCCTATTTTGTCAGGGCGGTCAGGTCGTGACGGAGCAATATCACAGTTTTGTCCCGTGGCAAGCCAGTCAGGCGCCTGGCGACGATGCCGCAGAAAAATCGCGGCTTGCTGAATTGACGCTGTCGATTTTACAAGACCTCATCGACCGGGCGAATGGTCGGGTCATAGCGTTGCCGCTGAGTGCCGGGCTCGATTCACGATTGATTGCCGCTGGTCTGAAACATCTGGGCTATCGCAATGTCATATGCTTTGCCTATGGTCGAGTTGGAAACCATGAAGCAGAGACCAGTCGGTTGATTGCCGAGCGGCTTGGCTATCCCTGGCATTTTGTGCCTTACACCAACCGCACCATGAGAAAAATTTTCGCCAGCAAAGATTACGTTGATTTTACCGCTTATGCCGACAGTCTGACCGGCGTGCATTTCCCGCAGGACTATCCCGCGATTACAGCGCTGTTGGACGATGGAACGCTGCCGCGCGATTGTATTCTCGTGAATGGACAGTCGGGGGATTTTATTACCGGCAATCACATTCCGGCGGCCCTTGAAACCGCCTTGCCAATGACCGGAGAAAATGACGCTAGGCTTGATCGGGTTATCGATGCGCTGGTGGGGAAACATTTCAAGCAATGGCGCTTCTTAATGGGGGGCGATAAATTGCCGCGCATTCGGACCATGTTGCACGAGCATATCGTAGCGTTGATCTCGGGGGAAATGCCCAGTGACCCTGCCGCAGATTATGGTGTCTATGAAGCGGCGGAGTTCGTCGATCGCCAATCCAAATACGTGGTGAACGGCCAACGGGTTTATGAGTACCTAAATCTTGAATGGGCGCTTCCCTTATGGGATGACCGCTACCTGGAATATTGGGCACATCGGCCGATCTCACAAAAAGTCCGTCAACGTCTTTATCGAGAGATGTTGATAGAAGAGAACTGGGCCGATGTCTGGCGGGATATCCCCGTCAACGCGAAGCTCATCCGTCCACGCTGGCTCATACCGATTCGTCTGGCTTTTAAAGTACTCCACGCGCCGCTTGGCAAAACGAGATGGCACCTCTTTGAACGCAGGTTCTTAGAATACTTGATGTCGCCGCTTTGTGCATATGCGACGCGAAGCTGGTTGGAAATTGCAATGGATCGGCGCGGGCCTTGGACAGCAATCAGTCCGCACGTTGAAAATTACCTGCACGATCACGGGATCGAGATTGATCGTCTTGCAGGGAATTCGAATTGATGGACAAGCACGAAGATTTCACCCGTGCGGCATACCGTGATTTGCTGGGTTCGCTATTGGAGCGGGGATATACAGGGCGGACCTTCTTGGAAGTTGCGCCGAACCGTGCGGACCTATTGTTGCGTCATGATATCGACCTGTGGCCGGAGGCGGCACTGGAACTTGCCCAGGTCGAACATGACCTGGGTCTTTCTGCTGATTATTTTTTCCTGTTGAACAGTTCAGCCTATGATCCCACCGACAAGGACACGCAGGCGGTCTTTCGCCAGTTGCAGTTCTTAGGTCACCGGATCGGCCTACATTTTGACGCGGCTTTGTACGAAGATGATCTCGACACGCTCGACCGCGAGGCGGCGCGGGAATGTTCCGCGTTGGAGGCCCTGATAAATGCGCCGGTCGCAATGATCAGTTTCCATCGACCGGCGCGTTCACTTCTGGGGCTCGTGAATAACGTTGCGGGCCGCGCTCATACGTATCAGCCGAGATTTTTTGAGCAGATCGGCTATTGTAGCGACTCTCGGGGGGGCTGGTTTCACGGTCGTCCACTGGACCATGCGGCGGTGGCCGAAGGACATGCGTTGCAGCTTTTGACCCATCCGGTGTGGTGGGCGACGGATTGTCGGGGAGACCGCGAAGCTGCACTCGCCTGTGTCGTGGAAGCCAAAGGGAATAAGATCAAATTGACGATTGAGCAAACCGTAACCGGATACTGTGCTGAGACGGGTCATATCGTTGAGAAAAATATGCTTCATAAGAAAGTGTAGGACGACTATCGGTGCGACTAAAACCGTAGCTTGTTGGCGCGGGCTGCTCATTCGTAGTCTGGGGACTGGTTGAGGGACTCATGGTGTGATTGGCGATACTTTACAAGATGAGATGGAGGTGCATCCCCTTACGTCTGAAGGCTTTTGTGAGTTGGAGGCAGAGTTTTTGCGCGTTTCTGCAGACCTTCCCGAGGTCTCTTGGACACGAGAGCAGTTTTTGTCAGAAAGAAAGAACAAATTTGAGCTTTCATTTTGGCTTGGTTCACGAAGCTGTGTGGTGGCTTACGTAGTGATGTCTGAGGTGGATGCCCAAAGAGTCCACATCCATCATTTAATGGTTTCTATGGACAATCGTGGTCATGGACTGGGGTCAAATCTGATAGCGATAGCTGTGGCGCGGGCGCGGACGTTCGGGGCGAAAATACTTTCTTTGAAAGTCCCCGTTCTGTTTGAGGCGTCCCAACGTTTTTATCGGCGGCATGGCTTTGTGGCTATTCGGGTAGAGGGCGATTATGTGTATATGGAATTTCGTCTTGAGTCTGAAACCTAAACACTAAACCCAGAATGAGAAAACTTGGCAGAAAATGTAAATATGATTGTCGCCATCCACCAACCCAATTACGCGCCGTGGATCGGATACTTCCGCAAAATAGCGCGAGCCGATCATTTCATCTTTCTCGACGATGCAGCTTTTTCAAAAGGCAGTGTGATCAATCGCGTCCGCATTCTTGAAAACGGCAAGTCGGCTTGGCTGACCATCCCGGCAAAACCATCGTTGGGAACGATGATCCACGATGTCGTCCCCGGTCAACTCGATTGGCCGGAGCGGCATTTGAGCCGACTGCTCAATGCATATCGCGATGCTGCGGCGTTTGATCGCGTCTGGTCGGAGGTCGAAGCTTTGTACGCAAATCTGCCGACAGACAATCTCGCCAACATCAATCAATATCTGATTTTGAGTTTCTGTAGCTTGATCGGGGTTGATGCGACGTTCCATCGGGCTTCGGAAGTGGCCAATCCCGATGAGCTGGGCGCCGAAGATCGGCTGATCGCATTGATCCAATCCATCCCTAATGCAACCGGTTATCTATCGGGAAGCGGGGGGCGAAAGTATCAAGATGAAGGGAAATTCGCAGCAGCCAGTCTTGCGTTGCATTACAATGATTACGTCCCCAGGCCGTACCCTCAGACCGCTTCGGCATTCGAGGGTGGGCTGAGTATTCTCGATGCCGCTTTTAACATCGGCTGGGCTGGTGTCGCCAAGTTGGTAACAGAACAAGACGAAATCGTATGAGCGAAACTGAAAATCCCTCAGCCGAGACCTCGTTGCGGGTTCTGGCCATGGATATTGAAGGTGGGCACGGCGGATCGTCGCGCAGCTTGTTGCAGATGTTGCGCGCTGTTGATCGCCGGCAAGTGGCGCCGGAAGTTTGGTGTCGATGCGGCGGCGCGATTGAAGATGTATATGACGCCTTGGGCATCCCGGTCACTGTGGCGCCGGATATGCCACGTCTAACGGCGTTGGAACGCAACAGCCGCAATCTAATCGACGGCTGGCGGTTTTTTGCGAAGCGCTGGCCTCGGTCACGTGAATTCCGCGCACGCTTATCGGCTCGACTGCAAGATATTGACCTGTTGCATTTGAATCATGTCTCCCTGTTCTGGTTGGCGCGTTGGGTTCGCCGCGAGCATCCGAGCTTACCGATCACAATGCATATTCGAACCCAGCCTGTGAACAACATCGTGGCGCGTTGGCAATCGCGGATCGCCGTGACCAGTTGTTCTGGGTTTGTCTATATCACTGAAAATGAACGCGATCACTTGGCGCGATTGAGTGGGAGCAAACCGAAAGGCGAAGTGATCTACAATCCGGTCGAGGTTGCGGATGTAGACCCTGGGAAGAGCGATGTCGTAGATGCTCTGACACGCGACGATAGTTTTACGGCAGTCTGTCTTTCAAACTTTGCACCTTCGCGCGGGCTAGATCGTTTGATCGAGGTGGCGAAGGTTTTGGACCGGATGAAGGATCAGAGAATCCGTTTTCATATCGCGGGCGATATGCATCTGGCTGGTGCGCTTCGAGGCCTCTTGGCGCACGTTGCCAAGAGCGGCGGGACGCTTGCCGATTATGCTGAGCAACAAGGCGTCGCACATCGTTTTACATTTCTTGGCCATGTCAGTAATCCCGAGAACCTTCTATCGCGGGCGGACGTGCTGTTGAAGCCAACGCGTGAAAACAATCCCTGGGGGCGAGATATTTTGGAAGCGCTCGGCCACGGTGTCCCGGTCGCGTCTGTCGGCTCCTATAATCGTTTCGTTGAAACGGACCGGACCGGATTGCTGCAACCCACTTTCGATGCGCCGGAACTGGCGACATGGTTGGTCGCGCTTGCACAAGACCGCCAGCGCCAAAAACAATTGCGTCATCAGGCAGCTGAGCGTATTGCCGACATGTGCGACCCCCACCGACAAGCTGAGAAACTCGTAAGGTTTTGGCGATTGTATGCGCGATAAGTAAGGCAGACATGTACCGTGGAACGCCAAGGTTTTTGTCACGATTTCTTTCAAATTCAGACACCCAATATTGACGCGCGTCAATGCGCGCAATGGGCTGTGCACTCACAATCGCGGTCGTCAAAATATGGGTAAGCTCATCCTTGCTGAGCTCTCTCCATAGCAACGCTAGATAAAATGAGAGTGGTAATGACAAGAAGAAAAATTACCGAACGAATTGATGCCATCACCGGAATTTCACCAGAGCGTCGCATCGCCCGACCGCCGTGTCCGCGAAGTGTCAAAATAGAACTGACAGCTCGATGCAATTTCAATTGTTCGTTCTGCGCCACGGGCTACAAACTGCGCGATAAACGTGACATGGACTGGGATTTCTACGTTGGTCTATTGAAACAACTCAAGGAAGCTGGCGTCGAAGAAGTCGGTATGTTTTATCTTGGCGAAAGTTTTCTGTTGCCATGGTTGCCAGAGGCCATCAAAGCGGCCAAGGACGAAGGGTTTGAATATGTATACCTGACCACCAACGGATCTCTTTCGACACCTGACAAAGTTAAAGAATGCATGAACGCCGGATTAGACAGTCTGAAGTTTTCACTGAACTACGCCGATGAGGAACAGTTCAAAAGCATTGCCCAGGTGAAAGGCAAGCTTTTCCATAGCATGGTCGATAATATTAAAGCGGCCCACAAAGTCCGTGAGGATGGCGGTTATGACTGTGGTCTCTATGGCTCATACATCAGATATGATGGCGACCAGGGTGCGCGTATGAAGGAAATGGTCGATACGGTCGAGCCCTATCTCGACGAAGTGTATGCCTTGCCGTTGTACTCGCAGGCCGATTTGGTCAGTGTTGATGAGCAGGGGCGAGGCTGGGAAATCCGCGGCGGCAATCCTGGGCGAGCGGATAATATGCGCGCCGCCATGCCGTGCTGGTCACTGTTTACGGAAGCACGGGTTTCTTACGAAGGTCATTTGTCGGCATGTTGTTTTGACCATGATGGTCGATTCCGCATGGGCGATTTGAATGAAATTCCCTTTATGCAAGCTTGGCACTGCGACGAATTTCAAGCCTTGCGCCAGGCGCACTTGAACGGCGACGTCTCTAATACGGTTTGCCAAGATTGCGTTTCTCACAACTAAGGCACCGCTCAGAACACGCTGTGTGAGGTAGATTGTTTTGATGGTTTTTGAGCCGGGGACCTCCATTGCGGGGCCCCGGTGATCTGCGTCATTGAGAATGCCCGATACGTTCATTTGTCGTGGGAACGCTCTTTGTGGGCCAGAAATTTAGCAAAAAATAGAAAAATCACGTAAAAGGTTGCCTGAGCACGGCGACAGACGCCATAACAGGTATAGATCACGGCGCTTTTTGAGCATGGTGCCTGAATCGGATATCTACACTTGAGAGCTATATGGAAAAAATATGACGGATTACAAAGGAAAGAACGTTCTGGTGACGGGTGCGGATGGCTTCATCGGATCACATCTTGCAACGGCTTTAGTGGAAGCTGGCGCATCGGTGAGCGCGCTTTGCCAATATAATTCCTTTGGCTCCGTCGGTTGGCTTGACGATATTCCGCAAGAGATCCGGCGTGAGCTGACGATTGTTTCCGGTGATGTTCGCGATCCGCATTTTGTTCGCGGGCTTGCTGCGAATATGGATGTCGTGTTCCATTTGGCGGCGCTGATTGCGATTCCTTACTCTTATGTGGCGCCGCAGTCTTATGTTGATGTCAACATCACGGGAACGTTGAATATTTTGGAGGCTTGCCGGATCGGCGATGTCGGCAGGATGGTTCACACTTCGACGTCGGAAGTTTACGGAACGGCAATCTTTACGCCGATTACGGAAGAACATCCCCTGCAAGGCCAGTCGCCTTATTCCGCCAGCAAAATCGCTGCCGATCATATGGTTGAGGCCTACTACAAATCATTCGATGTCTCAGCGGTCATTATGCGCCCTTTCAATGCTTACGGGCCCCGCCAAAGCGAGCGTGGGGTCATTCCAACCGTGATTAGGCAGGCGCTTGATCCGAGTTGCGATGCCATCAAGTTGGGCGACCTGAGCCCCATCCGCGATTTCAACTACGTCGAAGACATCGCCCATGCATTCTTGAGAATCGGAATGGCCGAAAATCTGGAGATGGGAACCGCGTACAATGCGGGAACTGGAATCGCCATGACGATCGGCGATATGGTCGAGCGGGTGAATCTGATCGTCGGCGGCAACAAACCCATCGTTACGGAAGATGCCCGAAAGCGGCCGCCGAAATCTGAGGTTTTCGCCTTGCTGGCGAGCGCGGATCGTTTTCGCGATGCAACGGGTTGGCGTCCGGACAACAGTTTTGAAGACGGCCTCTCGAAAACAATCGATTGGTGGCGCAAGGTCATCAGTGAAAACAAGCAGCGCTCGGATTCGTCCTATCTCGTTTGATCGCCGGAATTGGCTGAAAAAAGGAGATATTTCTGGTTCAGAGACGCGCTTGTAATCGCAAGCCAATGAGATATAGAGTTTGTTTCTGTTTGAAGTTTGGCGCTGATTTAGCTGAGGGCGTCTCATCTATCTTAGGCCCGTCACGTAAGGTCATGAAAATATGAAAAAATTTGCTTTGATTGGCGCGGCTGGATACGTCGCGCCCCGTCATATGAAAGCGATTAAAGACACCGGCAACAGTCTGGTTGCTGCGTTGGATCCGAACGATAGTGTTGGTGTCATTGATAGTTACTTTCCGAACGCCGATTTTTTTACGGAATTTGAGCGATTTGACCGTCACGTCGACAAGCTGCGCCGTAAGGGCGAAGGCGTGGATTACGTCAGCATTTGCTCGCCGAATTATTTGCATGACGCGCACATGCGGTTTGCTTTGCGCAGCCAAGCCGACGCCATCTGCGAAAAGCCCTTGGTTCTCAATCCATGGAACATTGATGGTTTAGCCGAAATCGAACGCGAAACCGGCAAGCGCATTTACAATATTTTGCAACTTCGCCTGCACCCGTCGATCCAAGCCTTGCGCGAGAAGGTCGCGGCAGCCCCGGCTGATACCGTTTTCGATGTGGATTTGACCTACCTCACATCACGTGGACATTGGTACGACGTGAGCTGGAAAGGGGATGTTGGAAAATCAGGCGGCATTGCAACCAATATCGGGGTGCACTTTTTCGATATGCTTCAGTGGGTTTTTGGCGAATTGCAAAGTTCTCAGGTCCACGTTCACCGCGCCGATGTGGCATCCGGTTTCTTGCAGTACAAACAAGCGCGGGTGCGCTGGTTCTTGTCCATCAACGCCGATTACCTGCCGGAACAGGCCGTGTCAGCTGGCATGCGCACCTACCGCTCGATTATGATCGGTGATGAAGAACTGGAATTTTCCGGCGGCTTCACCGACCTGCACACGGCCAGCTTTCAAGATATCCTCGATGGTGGCGGGTTTGGGTTGGAAGAAGCGCGGGCGTGCATCGAAGCGGTTGCGGATATCCGCGGCGCAGAGCCCCTGGGACCGAGTGGGGACTACCACCCGTTCTGTAAAAAAGTCGGAATTTGAGGTCAGGCATGGCAAGCCCGTTCGTGCACCCCACCGCCATTGTTGACGACGGTGCCGATATCGGTGACGGCGCAAAGATATGGCACTTTGTCCATGTTTTGGCGGGTACCCGGGTTGGTAAGGGTGCCGTTCTGGGGCAGAACGTTATGGCGGGGCCGGACGTTGATATCGGCGATGGCTGCAAAATCCAAAATAATGTCTCTTTATACAAAGGGGTTACCCTGGAAGAGGATGTGTTTTGCGGCCCCAGTTGCGTTTTCACCAATGTCTTAACGCCGCGCGCCTTCGTCAACCGCAAGGATGAATTCACCCCGACCCTGGTCCGGCGCGGTGCGTCCATCGGCGCCAATGCGACGATCATATGTGGCGTGACCATCGGCCGCTATGCCTTGATCGGCGCTGGGGCGGTTGTCGCTCACGATGTTCCCGATCATGCTTTGGTTTTGGGGGTTCCGGCACGTCATGCCGGTTGGGTCAGCCGCACCGGTGAACGGTTGGGCGCGGACCTGATTTGCCCGCGCACTGGGGAACACTACGAAGAAACGCCAGCCGGCCTGTCCTTAATCAACGCGAGCGTGAGTGAGGGGTAAATTATGGGTACGCCTTTCATTGACTTGAAAACCCAATACGCCACTTTGAAGCACGATATTGACCATCGAATGCAGGCCGTTCTTGAACACGGCCAGTACATCATGGGGCCTGAGGTGGCGGAACTCGAAGGCGAACTGGCAGCGTTTTGCGGCGCCAAGCACGCCATCACGGTGGCAAACGGTACAGATGCGCTGCTGATTGCCTTAATGGCGATGGGGGTGGGGCCCGGCCATGGCATATTCGTTCCAGCCTTTACGTTCACCGCCACGGCGGAGGTGGTGCAGCTGCTCGGGGCTGAGCCGGTATTCGTGGATGTGTTGGGCGACACCTTCAACATGGACCCGGCAGACTTGCAGCGTAAAGCGGCAGACCTGCGTGGTATGGGACGCTTAACGCCCAAAGGCGTGATCGCCGTCGACCTCTTTGGCCAACCTGCTGATTATTCGGCTCTCAATGTGATCGCTAAGGCTGAAGGTCTGTTCATTTTGGCGGATGCGGCGCAAAGTTTTGGCGGATCGTTAAACGGCGTTCAAGTGGGGTGTTTGGCTCCCGTGACGGCCACGAGCTTTTTCCCCGCCAAGCCTTTGGGTTGTTATGGAGATGGCGGCGCGCTGTTTACCGACGACGACGACCTGGCCAAGGTCATGCGTTCCGTGCGTCTTCACGGCAAGGGTGACGGAAAATACGACATCGTCCGTCTTGGCATGAATAGCCGTTTGGACACCCTCCAGGCGGCGGTATTGTTGAGCAAGTTGTCCGTTTTCTCAGATGAAATTGAAGCCCGCAACCGGGTGGCTGAAGTTTATAGCGCCGCATTGGATGGTGTCGTGCAACATCAGCACGTGTTGCCCAACGCCAAATCCGTGTGGGCGCAATTTACGCTGTGCCTTGATCGACGTGATGAGTTGGCCAAGGCTCTAAAGGCTGAAGATATTCCCTCCGCAATTTATTATCCGCGGCCCATGCATTTGCAACCTGCATTCGAGTCGTTTGGTGACGGAGCGGGTTCACTTCCGGTCAGTGAGGCTTTGTCGGGTGAGGTGTTGAGCCTGCCCATGCACCCCTATCTTGATTTAGGTGTCGCTCAACGCATTGCCCGCGTCGTATCGGGCTTTATGGCCAGATGAAAACTGCGCAAGTCAAGGTGATGTTCGTCCTTCCCTCATTTGCAGGAGGGGGGGCGGAGCGTGTGGCGTTGACGCTTTTACGGCACTTGGACCGGGGCCATTTTGAGCCATCTTTGGTGGTGCTCGACGGGAACGGTCCGTTGGAGAATCTGGTTCCTGAAGACACGCCCCTGAGCGTTCTCCATAAGCCAAGGTTGCGGGCCGCCTTGCCAGCATTAATATCAACAATCCGGTTGCAACAACCGGATGTCGTTTTCTCGACGCTCGGTTATGTCAATTTGGCGCTGTTGGCGGTGCGGACATTGTTGCCGCGCCACACGGGCATCGTTGTGCGCGAAGCCAACATGCCGTCGTTGAGCTTGCCGGCTACGGCGCATTCTTTATTGCATCGTTTAGCTTATCGGTTGATGTATCGTCGCGCGGACGCGGTGATATGTACGTCTGAGCAAATGCAAGCCGAGTTGCGCCAGGATTTCAGGGTCCCGTCTTCACGGCTGTTTTTGATGTCCAATCCGGTGGATGAAGAGAGAATTCGTCAAGCGGCAGTCCCTGTTGTGCGCTTTGGGGGCGATGGGCTGCGTTTGGTGGCTGCTGGGCGACTGACCTATCAGAAAGGCTTCGACCGCCTCATTGATATAATGGTGCATGTGGATCCGCGTGCGCATCTGACGATTTTGGGCGATGGGCCTGACCGTAAAACCTTGGAAGCGCAGGCCCTTTCATTGGGTCTATCGGACAGGGTTCTTTTTACCGGGTTTTGCGATAATCCATGGCCCTACTATGCAGGCGCCGATGGAGTGGTGATGTCTTCGCGCTGGGAGGGGTTGCCAAACGTCGTTCTTGAGGCGTTGTCGTGTGGGGCGCCGGTGATTGCGACGCCCGAATCAGGTGGGGTGGCGGATATAGCTGCTGCAGCTCAATCTGGCAGTGTGATGATGGCGTCGATTGGGCCAGCCTTTGTTGAGGCCATAAAAAAGCTCATCCCCCAATGCGAAACCGCTGTGTCGTTGCGTCCCAGCTTGTTGCCTGGTTTCTATAGGGCAGGGGCGACAGTGGAAGTTTTCCAGAAAATCGTTTCCACGTCGGTGCGTTCATCAGTGGGACGCAATAACATTTGAGAGATGTTCAGCTTTTTGAGGATACCGTGAGAGTATGAATATGCATCTTGACGAAAGACCTGATGCTGGCGCCCAGGCAGTTTATAGTATTAGATTGGGCATTGGCGTGAGGATTGGTGCTTGAGACAAGCTGTCAGATGGCTCGATGGTTGCGGCTCAGGTATGGCGGAATAGCAAGACATGCGGACACACAATATGAGACAGTTTGACACCATGTTACCGGACTTGAACGGTAAATCTATTATGATTACTGGCGGTTCCGGTTCTTTTGGGATGTCGTTTATCAAGCAGATCGTCAAGCAATATAAACCACGTCGATTGATCGTTTTCTCACGTGACGAATACAAGCAGTTTATGATGGCGCAAAGTTTGCAGGGTCCTGAGTACAATTGCATGCGTTATTTTATCGGTGATGTGCGCGATGTTGAGCGACTTGAAATGGCGATGAGCCGCGTAAATATCGTCATTCACGCAGCGGCCCTGAAACATGTTTCCGTAGCTGAATACAATCCCTTTGAATGCATCAAAACCAATGTATATGGGGCCGAAAATGTTGTCCGCGCCGCATTGAGGACAGGTGTCGAAAAAGTGATCGCCTTATCAACGGACAAGGCGGCCAATCCTGCAAATCTATATGGGGCCAGTAAACTTGCTTCGGATAAAATATTCATTGCCGCCAATAGTTTGAGTGGGGAAGATGGGGCCACATTTTCAGTGGTTCGATATGGCAACGTGATCGGATCACGGGGCAGCGTATTTCCATTTTTTCAGAAATTAGCTGCTGAAGGTGCGACAGAAATTCCGATCACCGATGCGCGCATGAGCCGCTTTTGGGTCACGGTCGAACAAAGCGTCAATTTTGTACTTTCGTCATTACAATTGATGCGGGGAGGAGAAATTTTTGTTCCCAAAATTCCCAGTATGAAGGTGGTTGATATCGCCAAGACCCTTGCACCTGAGGCATCTTTGCGCTTCATCGGCATACGTCCTGGTGAAAAGCTCCATGAAGTTATGATTACCGATGACGATGCGCGCACAACGCTTGAGCTGGATGACCGGTTTGTGATTGAGCCGCAGTATTTTTCGAAAGAACGCGCCGACTTAGTCGTTGAAGCAAAGCCCGTACCAAATGACTTTCGCTATGCTAGCGACACGAACGGCGAATGGCTTGATAGCAATGACTTAAGTGCCCTGATAAAATCGACTAAAGTTTGGTCATGACGGCTCGCATTCCTTACGGTCGACAGCATATTGACCAGAGTGATATCGATGCGGTCACTCAGGTCCTCAAGGGGGATTATCTCACCGGGGGGGCGGCGGTCGAGGCATTTGAAACCAGTCTGTGCACCATCACAAAGTCAAAAAACGCAATTGTTTGCAGCAGCGGTACAGCTGCACTGCATCTTGCTGCGATGGCTGCGGATCTCGGATCGGGTGATATTGCGATCATCCCGGCAATTACTTTTCTCGCGACGGCAAACGCGGTGAGGATGACGGGAGCCGACGTCGTGTTTTGCGATGTGGACCCGCTCACCGGTTTGGTCACGCCAGAAAACGTCGAAGCCGCACTGAAGCTGTGTGCTCCAGGCGCGGTGAAAGCGGTTCTGCCGGTTCATCTGAACGGGCAACTCGCGGACTGCAGCGCCATCTCGGAAGTGGTGCAAGGTAATGGCGTTATTTTAATCGAAGATGCGTGCCACGCCCTTGGGACCACATATGATGATGCCAAGGGCATTGGCCATGTTGGCGATTGCCGTCACAGTCATATGAGTGTGTTTTCCTTTCATCCCGTTAAAACAATTGCGATGGGCGAAGGCGGTGCGATCACAACGAATAATTCTGATTTGGCCAATAGAATGCAGCGGTTGCGAAATCATGGCATGACGCGCGACGCGGCGGATTTCAAAAACACTGAACTTGCATTTGATGATCACTCAAACCCCAATCCTTGGTATTACGAGCAACATGAACTGGGGTACAACTACCGTGCCAGTGATATGCATTGCGCTCTTGGAAATAGCCAACTCAAGAAACTTTCGCAATTTGCGGAAAAACGCCGTCGTCTGGTATCGGTTTATGAAGAACATCTAGCCCCATTGGCGCCTATGGTTCGGCCTATTCGCAAACTTCCTGGCATGGACCCCGTCTGGCACATTTTCCCTGTTCTCATCGATTTTGCGGCTCTATCGATTGAGCGCAGTGCGTTGATGCAGACTTTAGCGCAGGCAGGGATTTCAACCCAGGTTCACTATATTCCTGTCCCCTGGCAGCCGTATTATCAAGAAAGCAACAGGTCGCGGTCTTTTCCCGGGGCGCAAGCATATTACGAGAAAACCCTTACCTTACCTCTGCACGTAAATTTAAACGATGACGATATTCTTTATATCGTCGGGAAGTTGAAAAGTGCGTTGGGTTTGTCATATGGATAATGGGGTGACGACAAAACGGGTATGTCATGTCATTACCGGTCTCAATACGGGCGGGGCAGAAAGGATGCTGACGCGCTTGGTCGGGGCGCCTGGTCAAACGGGACTGCGCCACGTGGTGGTTTCATTGATGGATGAAGGTGTTTTCGGAAACGAGATCCGTTCCAAAGGGGTTGAATTATACACTTTGGGAATGCGTCGTGGGGCGCCGTCTTTGCATGCTCTTTGGCGGCTCATCAAGATTTTACGTCACGAAAAACCAGACATTGTGATGACGTGGCTGTATCACGCCGATTTGTTGGGTTCGATCACAGCGTGGTTTGCAGGCGTTCCACAGTTGTATTGGAATCTTCGGTGTTCGGATATGACACAGGCTGCGCAGTCTCTGTCTTCGCGATTGTTGCGGTGGGCATTGACGAGACTTTCGTCATATCCCACAGCCGTGATCGCGAATTCCGAAGCGGGCAAACGTCATCACCAGTCTTTGGGGTACCGCCCGAAAGCGTGGCACGTGATCTCCAATGGCGTCAATCTCGATCAGTTTCATCCGGATCCTCATGCGGGGGCTGCCTTGCGCGCCGAGCTGGGGCTGACGGAAAAGGTAGTATTGATTGGCCATCTGGCGCGATTTCATCCCATGAAGGGCCATGCATTTTTGCTCAATGCTGCATCCAAAGTGATCTTGGAAAATGACGACGCCCAGTTTGTTTTGGCAGGGCGCGATGTGACTGTGGACACGCCATTTTTTGCAGAACAACTGTCGCGCACGGAATTGGCTGGGCGTATCCATGTGTTGGGGGACCGACGAGATATCCCAAGAATTCTTGCAGGGTTTGATATGTTGGTTCTTTCTTCGTCATATGGTGAAGGTGCGCCGAATGTTGTCATCGAAGCGATGGCCTGTGGTATTCCGTGCGTGGTGACGGATGTTGGCGACGCAGCCTTGATCGTTGATGGAGCAGGGCGTACGGCTCCCCCTCACGATGAGCCCGCTTTGGCTAACGCCATCTTGGATATTCTTGCGTTGTCTCAAGCAGAACGTCAGTCTTTGGGGCGACAGGCGCGTGCGCGGGCTGAAGAATTTTACGCAATCGAAGCCGTAACGAAACGTTACCGAAGCTTATTTTGGGCAGTTAACTAGAACGTGACCACTCTCAAACCATCCTTTATCCTCAAGGGCGCGCTGACCTTTGTTCTCCCGCGGTGGGCTTTTTCAAGCCAAAGTGGCGGAAGCAGTTCAGCGCGTTATTGCTATTCAGTGTTTATGCGCCATGTGGTCAAGCTCAACACAGCGACCGGGGTTCACGTCCCTGAAACGGTAGCTGAGTTGGGGCCCGGCGATTCCATCGGCATTGGTCTGTGCGCGCTGCTGTGTGGGGCGGAACGTTATGTCGGGCTTGATGTGGTGCGGTTTGCCGATCTTTCGGGAAACTTGGATGTCTTGGATGAATTGGTGTCTTTGTTAGCGGCTCGCTCGCCGATACCGGACGACACGGAATTTCCCAGGGTCAAGCCCAAGCTCGATAGCTACGCATTTCCTTCGTATATTCTGGACGACGACACGTTAACGCGCGCGTTGGCGCCTGAGCGTGTCGCCGCGTTA
>Ga0316204_10004648_pt1 | contig 24226 bp, 25 predicted proteins | sample 6monrhotite_MG_2_FD_205661 | JGI IMG/M metagenome (GOLD analysis project Ga0316204, IMG submission 205661) | Microbial mat bacterial communities from mineral coupon in-situ incubated in ocean water Damariscotta River, Maine, United States -... | ecosystem: Environmental > Aquatic > Marine >... | reverse complement strand
CACCACTTCAATTATCGCTTCTTGGCTTATGTCAGCGCTAAGGCATAATTCGTTTACAGGCATATGTAAGGTGATCTTTGTCATGCTTAGTTGCTCCAATCTTGGCGCGGGTTAAATTGCTCTACTTCGGATAACTGTTCCCATAACCGCTTTGTTTCGTTGCTTGTAGTAGGGGGGATATCGATTTTAATGATCACCAGTAAATCTCCTTGTGCCGTTTTGTTTTTTAATCCTTTGCCTTTAATCCGTAATTTTTTACCTGATCGACTGTCTGGGGGAATGTTTAAGTTGATTTTTCCATTTAGCGTAGGCACTTGGAGTTTTGTTCCCAGTGCCGCTTCCCAAGGAGTAAGGGGCAGGGTTAACAACAGATTAATCCCTTGCACGTCAAATAGAGGGTGAGGAACCAGACGAATATGTAGAAACAGGTCTCCATTTAATTGATTTTTGCCGCTGACAGATCCTTGCGCGGGGCCACCTTGGCCAGGTGCCCCTTGACCTTTTACCCTAATTCTTTCTCCGTCAGCGATACCTGAAGGTATTTTTACTTTGAGTGATTTTTTGATCTGCTGGGTTTGCCTACCATCAAAAGCAGGCACCAAATACTCAAGGTTTTTGGTGATACCAGCCACCGATTCTTCCAGAAAAATGGGCACTTCCATATCAAGATCCTGACCTTTAAATAAGTCAGCGTTTTGTTGTCCTGCTTGTCTAAAATTATCTTGCCCGCCTCCAAAAACAGAATTGAAAAAATCCGAAAAATCTGCTGAAGAACCATAATTTGCTGCACCTCTGTGAGGTTGCCAACCCGGAGGTGCTTTAAAGCCTTGCTCTGAACTTGAACCATAACGTTTCATTTCATCGTATTCAGCTCGTTTGGTGTCATCTTTTAACACTTCATAAGCTTCTGCTACCTGTTTGAATTGTTCTTCTGCACCCGCTTCAGGATTCATATCTGGATGAAATTTCAGGGCGAGTTTTCGGTAAGCTTTTTTGATGTCTTTTAGATCGGCATTTTCATCCACGCCCAAAATTTTATAATAATCTTTAAATTCCATTATTGGTGCCTTACTTTTTGCAGATGTTTCTGCAAATGTTATCTGTCGTTATTTAGGGTAAAAAGGTCTCATTGCAGATTTTACCTGCGAAGTAGTACTGCAGGTTTTTTAGAGTAGTATCGGCGATTTGTTGCAAGGACTCACGGGTAAAAAAACCTTGATGAGCGGTGATCAAAACGTTCGGAAAGGTCGCCAGTCTTTGATAGGTGTCATCGGGTATGGTTTCGCATATAAGGTCTTTATTAGACAATTCAGACTCCATTTCATATATATCTAATCCAAGGTAGCCTATTTTTTCACTTTTTAACCCCGAGACAATGGCTTGAGTATTGACTAGCCCTCCTCGCGAGGTGTTAATAATCATGACTTTGTCTTTCATGTTTTGTACCGCTGCATGATCAATCATATGTTGCGAGTCGGCGGTTAGGGGGCAATGTAAACTAATCACGTCAGCCTCTTTTATCAAGGCTTGTAAGCTCACGTATTTATGCCCCATGGCAATAATATCTGCAGATGGAACAGGGTCGCAACACAGAATACGGCAGCCAAAACCAGTGAGTATATCCACCAATGCTTTGCCTATGGTTCCGGTTCCCACCACACCGATAGTTTTACAGCGTAAATTAAAACCCATTAAACCCTCTAGTTCAAAATTATTATCGAGCACTCTATTGCTGGCTTTTATTAGTTTTCTGTTTAGCGCTAGGATAATCGCCACAGTATGCTCTGCAACTGATTCGGGGGAATAGCTGGGTACCCTTGAGACACTGCTCCCCAATTTATATGCCTGTTCAAGATCAATATTGTTAAAACCTGCACATCGCAACGCAACATGATGTATATCAAAAGATTGCAGGGCTTTGAGTACTGATAGGTCTACCACATCGTTGACAAAAACAGATACCGCGTCAAAGGGTCTGGCCAGTTCTACGGTTTCATTATTTAGGTTGCAATCGAGAAACTCCAAATCATATCCATAGTTGTTATTCCCGGCACTTAAAAATTTTCGGTCGTAAGGCTTACAGCTAAAAACACCAACTTTCATATTACGATCCTCACGTAAATGGGCTTTGATTAACACTTGGGAATTCGGTTATTAATTTTTATTTTGCTGTTTATTCGCAAGCTAGGTTTTGATGCAGGTCAAAGTAATGGATGTTCATTTCATTAGGTGAGAAGTGAGTGCTAAAGAAACACAGAGATGCATCAGCAAACTGTTAAGCCTGATTAATAACCTCCATTACTTTTTCAATTAGGGTGTTATGTATAAAAGGTTTTTCAATAAAATCAATAGCTTTGGCTTGCATAGCGCGAACCGCATCAGACACGTCGCTGCTTGTCGACAGGACTATAGTAGGCAATCTAACACCTAAGTTATTAATATGTTCAAGTAACTGAATACCATCCATTTTGAGTAAATTCACTTCAACGATTAAGCAAGCTGCTCGGGTACTTAAATTTGTTTTAAGAAAGTCTTCTGCTGATGTAAACGCTTTAACCGTCACCTCATTAAGATGCAGCAACTGCGAAAGTGAAGTCAATAATTGATGATCACAGTCGACTATATACACAATCGGTTTTTCAAGACCCAACATTTTGAATACCATTGATGGCCTAAATAACACTATTTAAAATGTTTTCTAGATTGATTATTCATGTAGCCATTATTATGGTCCGTGCTGGTAAAGCAATAAGCAATTATACCTATACTCGTCTCCCTTGAAGCTGCAGCGTTGTTGGCAGCTCTCACTCACCCCAATCACTTAGTAAGTCTAAGCTCATGGGGCTGAGTTCCTTTGCCGCCTAGCTGCAACTCCAATGGCTTTGGGTATAAATTAATCTGTAGGCGAGGCATCAAGTACAATTTTAACCAGCTCGGCGAGGGATCTAACGCCCATTTTCTCCATCATATGGGCACGGTGGATCTCCACGGTTCTCTGACTGAGATGCAGGTCTATGGCAATCACTTTATTGGCTTTTCCTGATATTACTCCCTCAAGGATCTGAGTCTCTCGATTGGTGAGTGATAACAGTTTTTCTTGGGTTTGTTTAATTTTTTCAAAATGTTTCTGCGCCTTGATACTGGCTTGCAGTGCCTTTTGGATGGCGTCTATCAGCACTTGTTCCCTAAAGGGTTTTTGAATAAACTCCACCGCACCGTGTTTCATTGCCTCAACTGCCGTAGGTACATCACCATGACCTGTGACAAATATGATCGGCAGCCTACAGCCCAGTTGCTCAAGTCTATGTTGACATTCTATGCCACTAATCACTGGCATACGAATATCAAGCAGTATACAACCATTATCTTTATTGAATCCTTCCTGACTATAGGCATCTAAGAATACTTGGGCATTGTTGTAGCAAGCGTTTTTTATGCCAATACTGTCTAATAACATGCCCACTGAGTCCAGCACCGCTGCATCATCATCAACCACATGTACTAGGGTTGATGCAGACAAGCTGATAGTTTGAATGTTTTGCATGTTAATTCTCGATACCTTCTTGATTGATAACCGAAGCCGGTAGGCTAAATGAAAACACACACCCTGATGGCTGACTGGCGGCGTAGTAAATTCTTCCACCATGGGCATGAATGATAGTTTGACTAACGGGTAAACCCATTCCCATTCCTGTTTCTTTGGTGGTAAAAAATGGCGTAAATACGCCGCTTCTTACCTCATCATTCATACCATAACCGCAATCAATAACCGACACCTCCACTAACACGGTAGACAGCCACTGGCTTTGGATTCGCAAAGGCGCTCCTTTATTATGTTCCATAGCGTCTATGCCGTTGCGAATTAGATTGAGTATTACTTGTTGAATTTGTACTGGGTCGGCTAACAATTTTGGTTTTTTATCAGGGCTTAATTCGAGTATGACTTCATGATCCAGAATACGTGTATCTATTTTAGCTAAATTGACTGTTTCAATTATCAGTAAATTTAAGTCAACCGGTTCTCGTTGTGCCACGCGCTTTTTAACAAAATTCCGTAGCCGATTGAGCACTTCGCTAGCACGGATCGCTTGATCACAAATTTTATCCAGTGCCGCTACGACTTTTATTTCATTGTCTTGGGTAGTAGTTAACAAAAGCCGTTTAGATGCTTGAGAATAACTGGAAATGGCCGAAAGTGGTTGGTTCATTTCGTGAGCAATGCCAGCGGCCAACTCCCCCATAGAGCTTAGCCTAGATATGTGGGCCAAACGCTCTCTACTTTGTTGCGCTTCAATTCTGTTTTGTTCTTGTTCAGAAATATCCCGAATAATACCGACAAACTGGATGTGACTTGAATTTTTCACTTCTCCCACACTGAGAAATATAGGGAATTCTTCGCCATTGGATTTTTTGCCCCTGACTTTTCTACCTTTACCAATTATTTTTGATTCACCAGAAGCTAAATAAGAGGAGATATCTTGGTCATGTTTGTCACCAAGGGGGGTAGGCATGAGTAGTTTAATATTTTTACCTAAAATCTGCTCACTAGTATACATAAACATATTCTGGGCAGCACTGTTAAACAGCTCAATATGGCCATGCTTATCAATAATAACCAGACCGTCTACTGCGGCATCAAGTAAGGCGTTCAGCCTCGCATTAGCATCAATGATGCTTTCCTGGCTCGCAGATTCATCGGGCAATATTTGTTTCAAACCTGATTTATTACTTTGCGACATTAATAGCATCCTATTTTGCACAATACATAGGTAGTTTCCGAAACAATTTACGCGTCATTTCGGATAGTGACTGCAGGTATTTACGGTATATGATTTAAGCGTAAAGTAAAGCGACAGCTGAACAATTTTGTTTTATGTCAGTTGATTCCTATGGACTAACAATACCAGCGTAGGCATTTCTAAGATGAAAACTTCATATCAACAAAAAACTGACTATTACCACGCAACAACCCTGTTGGACACCTGTATGGGCAGTATTCATGCTGCAAATGATTCTTATGGTCGTGATTCCCATCGGGTTTTTCATCGCAGAGACAACTTATTCTGCGTAGGGGATCTTTTCGAAGGCGTTTACATTTTACGCTCGGGATCAGCTAAATCATATGTGGCCTCTAGAGACGGTGAAGAACACATCACCAAGTTTCATTACCCTGGGGATATATTGGGAATAGATGGATTTAATGGCAAAATGCATACTCAAACTACGTGTTTTCTGGAAACCAGTAGTGTTTGTTTGATTAAGGAATCAGAGATAAATAGTTTGATGCAAACAAACCGTGATTTTCGTGACGGTTTATTGCAATCCATGAGTCACACCTTAGCTTGCGATGGTGCGATGATGATGTGTTTAAGCACTTGTTCAAGTGAGCAAAAGGTCGCGCGGTTTTTGCTGGATTTATCTATAGGTTTTTCTGAAAGGGGTCTGTCAGGCAGTGAATTTATGTTGAGCATGACACGTACCGATATCGCCAATTATTTAGGTATGGCAATCGAAACGGTAAGCCGCGTATTTGCGAATTTTCAACAACGAAAAATTATTGCGGTACAGCTACGTTATTTGTCTATTTTGGACTTGGCGGCGTTAAATCGCGGTGTGGTGGTCGATGTTTGTTCGCACCCAGTTACGGGTCGGTCACTTCCCAAAAACGCAATGTTGGCAATGAATTAAAGGATAACCGAAGACCACTTTTTGGAGGCAACTCATGAAAAAGTATAAGCGTATATTAGTGGCAATTGATATTTATTCAGAATATGCCCAAATACTCAAACGGGCATTGTGTGTTGCCCAAAAAACCAGTCAGTTGAGTGTTGTGTTTGTCACCTTGCCAAGCACTTATTTTCAACCCTATATCAGTGATGTGGGTGGTGATTATGTGGCTGATATTCACAAACAAGCAAAAAAACGTTTGGGCGAGATAGCTAAAAAATATGATATTCCTAACAAACAACTGTACTTACCCATAGGCAATGCCGCGGAGGAAATCCATTCTTTAGCTGTTGAGAACAAGGCTGATCTGATTGTAATAGGCACACATGGCCGCAGCGGACTTAAGCTATTGTTAGGTTCGACAGCTAATTCAGTGCTGCATGGCGCACAACAGGATGTGTTGGCGGTTAGGTTGGTTCAAACTGCCAGTCAAAAGTCTAGGATAAAAAAATGAACCAATTCAATCAGCAACGATATGCCACTTTATCCATTATTCTGCATTGGATAATGTTCTTGATGCTTGTTGCCGTTTATAGCTGTATTGAACTAAGAGAGCTCTATCCAAAAGACAGTGAGCCCAGGGAGTCGCTCAAAACTTGGCATTTTATGCTCGGACTCAGTGTATTTGTTTTGGTATGGGTAAGACTGCTGGCAAGGTGGCTAAAACCCGCGCCTGAAATCCTAGCTACTATCCCAAGATGGCAGCAATTAGTTGCAAAAGCCATGCATATGGCCTTGTACATTTTGATGATTTGTATGCCAATTGCAGGTTGGCTTATCTTAAGTGGTGAAGGAAAGGTTATTCCTTTTTTTGGGATTAACTTGCCCGCATTAATAGCTGAAAATAAACCGCTAGCTGAAACTATTGAAGAAGTACATGAGACGGCTGGTACGGTGGGATATTACCTTATAGGTTTACATGCACTTGCTGGATTATTTCATCATTACGTACAACGGGATAATACGTTACGACGCATGTTACCAAAATTTATTAGCAAGTCAGGTTAATAACATGGGGTCACCGCTAATTAGCGGCTGAATAGTTACATTAATACAAATTCAACAAATTCTAGGTAATGGATCAGAGTAGCGCCAATCAATAATACGCTTGCCTCCAAAGCCCGTTTTTAGTAGTACAAACTGGTGTTCGTCTTCAATCACTTCACCAATAATAGCGGCTTCTCTGCCCTTAAGATGGCTTCGCATAACAGCAAGTAAACTTTTAGAATGTTGGGGTGGGCAAATACACACAAGTTTTCCCTCGTTAGCCATATACATAGGATCCAAACCCAATAACTCAGTAATAGCGGTAACTGTTTCTTTTACAGGAATTGCTGTTTCATCCAACATCATGCCAACCTTTGCACTCTGAGATAATTCATTCAAGGTAGCGCCAAGTCCCCCTCGAGTAGGGTCACGCATACAGCGTATGTTGGGAACGGCTTCTACCATAACGCTCACTAGATCATGCAATGCTTGGGAGTCTGAAACTAAGTCACTGCAAAAATTCATGTTCTGACGGCTAGCTAATATGGTTGTACCGTGATCGCCAATCGTTCCACTAATGAGTATTTTGTCTCCTGCTTGAATGTTAGTTGGGGAGAGGCTGAGTCCATTAGAAACGACACCAATACCTGTGGTATTAATATACACACCGTCACCATGTCCTTTTTCAACCACTTTAGTGTCGCCAGTGACGATAGGGGTTTGGCAGTTTTTGGCGGCTTCAGCCATCGATAGTACAATGCGTTGCAACTCAGCAAGTGGAAAACCTTCTTCTAAAATAAAGCCTGCCGTTAAAAACAAGGGTTTGGCACCTGACATCACCACGTCGTTAATAGTGCCATGCACTGACAAACTGCCTATATCGCCACCAGGGAAAAAAAGGGGGGAAACTACATGACTATCCGTAGCTATGACAATTCGTTGACCGGGAATGGTCACTAGGGCTTGGTCATTTTTTTGGTTTAAATATTTGTTATTAAAAGCAGGTAAAAATAGCTGGTCAATGAGTTGTGACATGGCGCGTCCACCACTGCCATGAGCGAGTTCTATTGTTCCACTTTTTATATCAAGAGGCATGCTTATTTGCACTCCTTAGTTGATTATTTGTGCTATCTACATTTTTTATTTTGATGTTACGTCTATACGTGTAATAAGCCGCGCAGGCGCCTTCAGATGACACCATACAGGAACCCAGTGGGTTTTCGGGGGTGCAGGGATTGTTAAACAGTTTGCATGCCGTTGGGCTTTTTTGTCCCGTTAATACTGCAGGGCATTCGCAGGCTTTGTTATCGGTTCCGGTGCGCTCTACTAAAGTGAAATGTTTTTCTGCATCGAGGTGTGCATACTTCGATTTTATTTTAATGGCGCTATAGGGCATTTCGCCTAAACCACGCCATTCAAAGCTATCGCGTAATTCGAAATATTTCGACATTAAGGCCTGAGCTTTGGTATTACCCTGAATGTTGACGGCGCGAGTATATTGATTTTCGACTCGACAGGTACCTGCATTGATTTGTTTAATCAGCATGTAGATCGACTGCAGTATGTCTAGCGGTTCGAAGCCTGTAATAGTAATCGGTGTTTGGTAAGTATTAGCGAGCTTTTCATAAGGTAAAGTGCCGGTGACTACGCTGACATGACCCGGCCCAATTAGCCCATCTAAGAGCGTAATGTTTTTTTGCTTTGCTGGCTCAAGAATGCCGGTGATGGCGGGAGGAGTGAGAACATGATTGCAAAAAACAAACAGGTTTTTTAAACCTGATTTAATGGCTTGATCAAGTACCACGGCTGTAGGCGGTGTTGTTGTTTCAAACCCTACCGCAAAAAAAATGATTTTTTTGTCAGGTTCGTTTTCAGCAATTGTTATAACTTCCGCAGGGGAATAGATCATGCGTACATCAGCACCTTTGCTTTTTGCTTTTTGCAGGCTCATTCTTGCGCGGCCTGGTATGCGCAACATATCACCGTAGCTACATAATATATTGTTAGGACTTAGGGCCAATTCGATGGCTGCGTCGATACGTTTCATGGGGAGCACACAAACAGGGCAACCCGGGCCGTGTAGCATTTTAATATTGCTGGGCAGTAGGTCATCAATACCATATCGAAAAATAGTATGGGTATGACCGCCACAAAACTCCATGAGTCGGTATTCGCGTTCTGGCTTTGCTTCGGTGGCAATAAGTTTAGCGAGTTGCTCAGCTTTTTTGCCATCTCGAAATTCATTAACGTATTTCATCTTTGGTTATCCTCAGCAAAAAGCTTGAGTGTTTCCTCAGCTTCCACAGGGTCGAGCTTATTTAGAGCGTAACCTACATGCAAAATGACGAAGTCACCGACTTCAACATTATCAACTAAGGCTAAAGAGATGGTCGTTTTAACACCACTGAGGTCGACTAAGGCTTGATCATTTTCAAGTAGTTGTTCGACTCTTACGGGTATGGCTAAACACATACGCTTAAATATCCTTGTGTAATTGTTGAGACGCAATCCAGGCTTGACCCAAACTTATGCCACCGTCATTGGCGGGATGTTGATGTGGAAAATAAACGTCATAGCCAAATATTTCTAACCGATTTTGTAATTCATAGCGAATAATTTTGTTTTGAAAACATCCACCAGAACAAACCACTTTTTTGCTAGAGAATTGCGCCGCGGCCCAAATGATCCAGCGAACTAAACCATCAATCAATTCACTATGAAAGTGAGCGGCCGCTAGTTTAGGGTTGTTCTGCTGTAACAATAAGGGAATGACTGGATAAAGATCAAGTACACCGTCAGGTTTTACTATGGCTAGATGTTTTGGATTAGGTAAGGTGCCATGCATATGCGCAAAGTGTTCTAAGTGCATTGCTGCCTGACCTTCAAAGGTGACTTCGGTGCGAATATTAAGTAACGCAGCTATTGCATCAAACCAACGGCCTGCGCTGCTGGTTTTGATAGTTTGTTGGTCTTCAATAAATGCAATTTGTTGTACTGAAAGATTTGATTTATTAATCGATTGATAGGGACTTAGATGGTCATATAAATGTGCTAATAATGGCTGATTGTGCGGTTCTACTTCGCCATTGTTTATACTGGTTATTAGGCCGATCGCTATGCGCCAAATCTCCGTGGTAGCTTTGTCACCACCTGGGAGCGGTAGAGAGGATAGATGACCGATTCGCTGTAGATGCCAGGCCTCTCCAAAAAATAATTCACCGCCCCAAGATTGATTGTCGTCACCCAGTCCAATGCCATCTAATGCTAGCCCAAGTACAGGTCCATTAATATTTTGTTCTGCGATGACCGCAGCAATATGCGCGTGGTGATGTTGTACTTGAACCAGTGGGACATTCAGGTGTTGGCTGTATTGTTCTGCGACTTGGGTGCTGTAAAAGTCAGGGTGTAAGTCACAGGCAACTAGGTCTGGTTTAATGTTTAAGGTTTGCAGGCTTTGTTTAATCGTGTCTAAATAGTTGCGTCGGCTTGCTACATTATTGAGTTCACCCATATAGGTGGAGAGATAGGCTTTATCATCTTGGGTGATGCAAAATGTATTTTTTAGATAGGCGCCGCAGGCTAATACTGATGGGCCAGATTTGGGTAGCGTAATTGATTGCGGGGTGTAACCTCGCGCCCTTCTTATTATTGCAACTGATTCTTTGTTTGCTTGTATTACAGAGTCGTCGCAGCCAGCGATTATTTCTCGATCATGACATAAAAAATAATCTGCAATATCCGCGAGTTTTTCTAGACAGTTTTCGTTAGTAGTGATCAATGGTTCACCACTGCGATTCGCACTGGTGACGACTAATAATGGGGCTTGTGTTTGTTTAATCCAGTCGTTGTTATCAGGCTCGCCTAAAAGTGCATGAAATAATAAGTAGTGCAAGGGGGTATAGGGTAAAAGGCAGCCCAAGTCGCTCATGTCTGTGGCGATGCCTATAAGCTCTTCATTGCAGTTCAACTGTTTGGGTAATAACACAATAGGTGCGGCAACATGCCTTAGCTGCGCTTTATTGGTTTGATTGAGTGCAACTAGATGTTCGATTGAAGCGGTATTTAATGCCATAACGGCAAAAGGTTTATCGGGGCGGTGTTTGCGTTGTCTTAGTGTTTTGACCGTTTCGACGTTACGAGCATCACACATTAAGTGAAAACCGCCAATACCTTTGATGGCAATAATGTTGCCAGCCATGAGTAAACGGGCGGTTTCTTGAATAGCTTTGCTGGTCGCTATGATTTTTTTGTTGGATTGAAGTAATGACAATTTCGGGCCGCAGTGCTCACATGCTATGGGCTGGGCATGGAAACGACGTTGATCTGGCGATTGATATTCTTGCACGCAGTCCGGGCACATCTGGAATGACGACATACTTGTGTGGTGTCGGTCATAGGGCAGTGCGTTAATAATGCTATAGCGTGGACCGCATTGTGTGCAGTTAACAAAAGGGTAGAGATAGCGACGGTCTGTTGCTTCAAATAGTTCTTTTATACACGCTTGGCAAACACGCAGGTCGGCTGGTATTTCTGTTAGGCTATTTTTTTCTGATGGTTCATTTTTGGTTGGCTTTGAAATTTGAAAATCAGTAAAGAGGTTATTCTCAGTTGATGGTGTTTCTTGATAACTTACTGAATCGATACGAGCATGAGTTGGGTGCTCATGGCGTAATTTTTGGTGAAAAATTTGTATAGCTGAGCTGTCACCAAAAATTTCAATAAACACGCCGTCACTTTGGTTTTGAACATTGCCTTTAAGGCCCAATGAGTTGGCTAGGTTGTACACAAAAGGGCGAAACCCGACACCTTGTATACAACCTGTTATTTTTAAGCGCTGGTTTATCATGTTTAAGTTAGTAACCATTGGCGCCATTGCTCAAAACCTTCACCTGTTTTAGCAGACAACAATATCACCTCTATATCGGGATTAATTCTTCGTGCGTATTCAATGGTTTTTCCGGGATCAAAATCAACATAAGGTAGTAAGTCGATTTTATTAATAAGCATTAATTTAGATGCGCGAAACATATCTGGGTATTTAAGCGGTTTGTCGTCACCTTCTGTTACCGATAGCACCACTACTTTGGCCCTCTCACCCAAGTCAAAAGCGGCGGGGCAAACAAGGTTGCCAACATTTTCTATAAATAGCAGTGAGGTGTTTTGAATATTTAACTTTTCAATTGCATGACCGACTGCATGAGCATCTAAATGGCAGCCCTTACCTGTATTAATTTGAATGGCTTGTGCACCCGCTTCGCGAATTCTTTCGGCGTCATTATCTGTTTGTTGGTCACCTTCAATGACCGCTATGCCACAATTGTTATGTAAGTTTTCAATTGTGCGTGTGAGTACAGAGGTTTTGCCAGAACCGGGGCTCGACACTAAATTAAAGGCAGCGATATTTTTTTGATTGAATTTAGTGCGATTTAAGGCAGCGAAATGATCATTTTTGCTAAGTAAATTTTGTTCGACCTCTATCATCCTAGCTTGATCATCAGCTGAATTAAAGTTGTGTTGATCGACATGATGAATGTGATGATGAGCATTTTTGTTAGCAGTGCTGCCTTTTTCAGTGTTGGACTGGCCACTGCAACCACAGGTTGTACACATATTAATTATCTCCTGACTAATGTACGGCTAAAGATTTAATTCTAACGTGGTCGCCTTTAACGATATCAACCCCAAATTCACCGCATTTGGGGCAGGGGTCGTATAGGTGTTCGACCTCACTGGTATGTCGGCACTGTCGGCATTGACCTTGTGCCTGTGTATGTATAATTTCTAACTGGGCACCTTCAGCCAAGGTACCCGCCATCACTGCGTCAAAACAAAAAATCATAGCGTCTGCTTCGACGTGGGAGAGCGATCCGATCTCTAAGCATACTTTTGATACTGTTTTAAATTGTTGTGTTTCTGCTCGCTGCTGGATCATAGTGAGCATGTCTTCTGCTAACGATAGCTCATGCATGTGCACAAGCCTGATGATTATCGCCGTCTAAGCCTTCGAATAGTCCATCACTTAAAAATGTTATTAAAAACTCAACAGCAGCCAGCATATTGGTGTTTGCCTTAGTGGATAAATGCTCATCGAATTGGTCGAACTCGTAACCTTTTATAGCTAAAACAAAGGCTTTGGGTCCTGTACCATAAAGTGTTTCGCATAAGCGGATCACTGCATTGGGTGTGAGACTATGACTCCCCATTCCACTGTTATGCGTTTCTGTTATTTTTGTAAAAGCGAAGGGAGCTGGAGCATCCATGCTGGCATCTACAAAAATGACTTGATCAAATTCAAGAATATCGTAGGCATCTTCGACAGTTAGTTGATAGTTGCTTTGTAACCTTAGCTGCAGCCGATTTTTTTTTGACAGTTGTTCCGTTAATTGATTAATAAAGACGGGGCCTAAGCCATCGTCTTGCCTGCCAGGATTGCCATAACCTATGATGATTGTCTTTACCTTTGAATCAAACATCTGATTGGCCGGAGGTGCGAGTGAACTGGCTGTTTGTATCAATTAAGTTGTTGTCGGCATCAAACAGTTCAACGACCAGAGGCATTTGCCCTAATGCATGTGTCGCACATGATAAACAAGGGTCGTAGGCGCGAACTGCTACTTCAATGTGGTTGAGCATGGGCCCCGTTATCTTGGGCTGACCTGAGATATATTTTTTTGCTACATCTGTTACAGCACGGTTCATAGCAGTGTTGTTATGTGTGGTGGATACAATCAAATTACAGTAGCTAACCTGATCATGTTCATCGACTTTGTAATGATGAAATAGGGTGCCGCGAGGAGCTTCGATGACACCTATGCCTTCTTCGCGTCGTTCACCCTGCAACATTAAATCGGTACCTTGAAGGTCAGGATCATGCAGCAATTCTTTTATTTTCTCAGTACAATGCAGCACTTCGATCATACGCGCCCAATGGTAGGCAAGCGTCATGTTACTCGGTTTATAGTTTGAAAATTCACGAAATTCTTTATGACGCGCATTTGCCAAGGGTGTGTCGATAAAACTAGCCGTATTCATTCGGGCTAATGGGCCAACCCGATACCAGCCGTCAACATTATTTAGGCTCTTAATGAAGGGAAACTTCATATATGACCAAGGTTTTACTTCTTCCATAATCAGTTGGTCAAAGTTACGATAATCTTGTTGGTCAAAAATCAAATTACCGTTGGCGTTAATAGCACGCAGGTTGCCATCGTATAAGTCGAGTGCGCCATCTTCTCTGACTAAAGACATATGGTTGGATTTAAAGTTTGCGAACTTGTTGAGAAGTGTAATATTTTCAAGGCTGTAGTTTTTAACGATATCAACAGCTTCTTGTGACCAGGCAATCATTTGGTCAATATCTTTTAGTAGACTGTCTCGTTCTTGTAGAGATAAGTTCTTATTCACGCCACCCGGTATGGCACTGTTACCATGGATCTTTTTACCTGCGGTGTGCAAAATAATGTCTTGGCCATACTTGCGCATCAGTACGCCTTTTTTGGCCAAGTCAGGAAATTCTCTGATGATCTCAAATATATTACGTTTTTTAGCGGGTGCAGAAAAACCGAATAATAAATCGGGCGAACATAAGTGGAAAAAGTGCAACACATTGCTCTGCATCACCTGACCATAATGCATGAGTCTGCGCATTTTTTCAGCAGTAGGCGTTAGTTGGTCAACTCCTACAATCATATCCATAGCTTTTGCTGCTGCAAGGTGATGACTAACCGGACAAATACCGCAAAGGCGTTGCACGATTACCGGTACTTCCCATAACATGCGCCCCTGAATAAAACGCTCAAAACCACGAAACTCAACAATGTGCAAACGCGCTTCTGTGACTTTATTTTGCTCATCTAGATGCACAGTCACTTTACCGTGACCTTCGACTCGAGTCAGTGGTTCTATTTCAAGTATTCGTGCTTTTTTTATCTTCATATTTTGTCACTTAATAGTTAAGACTTAATCATATTTAATTAACGCATAGTCAAGTGATGGCTTTTGGTTTTTAATGAGTGCGTTTAGGGCGCTCCACATGGTATCCGCAGATGGTGGGCAACCAGGTATTTGATAGTCAACTTTTACGACCTCAACACAGGTATATACCTTGTCCAACAACAAAGGAAGTGCTGGATCATTAGGTATTTGGTTTTCAACGTTTAACACTTTTGAGTTGCTGTAGGCTTCATCGAGACACTCACGTAAAGGCTCTTGTGAGTGCATAATAGCGTTACGCATAACAGGTAAACCGCCCATGATAGCGCATTGACCTACTGCGACTAATATGTCGCAGTTCTGCCTGAACTCACGCAATACATGTACATTGTCTTCATTACAGCAACCGCCTTCTATTAAACCAATATCGCAACGTTGTGTGAAGGTTTTCAAATCATTTAGTGGAGAACGATCAAACTCCACTAATTGCAGTAGCTCAATGATACGTAGATCTATATCTAACAATGACATGTGGCAGCCGAAACAACCGGCTAGTGAAGTGGTCGCGATACGTTTTTTTCTCATACCAAGTCATCCTTATCTTCGAGGTCGTCAAAGTCGATTTGGCGTATTTTAATACGCTTTGAGAAACTGCTACTTGGCGTGAAGGATTCGATGTCTGAACCGATTTTATGGTGATCAAATTGACGTTCGCCTATGGGTGCAAAAAAACCCTCTCTTTTACGAATAATACAGCCAACCGGACAAACATCTATCGACATGGCATAGTCATTTAAGTCGGCATCGGTGTCTGCCAAACAGTCACCATTAACGCCGATCCGTTTATTAATGCCACGGCCAATATATTCGAATACGTTCTTAGCATCTACATCACGTGATGCTCTAATACATCGACCACATAAAATACAGCGGTTATTGTCGAGCGCTATGTCAGGGTGGCTAGCGTCAACGGGGCGAACGGGTTGCAAATAGGGGTATTTAGACGCTTCAGATAAACCGAAACGATAGGCCATCGCCTGTAGCTCACATCTTCCGCTTGCCTCGCAGATAGGACAAAGGTGGTTGCCTTCGTTAAATAACATTTGCACCAAGTCTTTACGGTAGCCTTCTATTTCGTCGGTTTGATGTTCTATGATTGCGCCGTCTTCAACAGGTTGGGTGCACGCAGCGATAACTTTTCCGTTCATTTTCACAGAACATACACGGCAACTGCCTTGGGGAACAAGCCCCTCAGAATCGCAAAGCCTGGGTATATAGATATGTTGAGCATCGCAGGCATCCATAATGTTTTGCCCAGCCTCAGCTTCAATCTGTTTACCGTCTAAGGTGAATTTAATTTTGTTAGTCATTCGTTTAATCGCTCCCACCCAAATCGGGGTCGTAAATAATCGAACGACGTTTAGCGATAATGCGTGACTCATCTAGCGCATGTTGAATATTAAACCCTGCCTGCAGGCCATCTGGGTGTTCTTTTAATAAGGCCGCATAAACAAGTGGGAAATTCTTCATACTCGATAGTAGTGGGTTAGGGGATGTATGACCCAGACCACAACGGCTGGTCTGAATGACAGTTCTTCCAAGGTCTTTTAGGTAAATAAGATCTTTTTGTTCGCCTTGTCCATCCATGATTTTATTTAATCCTTGCTTTAAAAAAACGTTACCAACACGACAAGGGGTGCAATATCCGCAGCTTTCTTCCACAAAAAAGTGCATAAAATTGTCTACTATTTCAAGTATATTTCGATAACTCGAGAAAATCATAATAGCGCCGGCTGTTTGTAGATCTTCGAAACAAAGTTGTCGTTCAAAACTTGCGGGCCCTACCATTATGCCGCTGGCGCCACCTACTTGAATGGCTTCTGGATCTTTTGCGCCCGCCAACGTAATGACTTCATTGAGCGTGACACCCATTGCAACTTCGTAGACCCCGGGACGGGAACAGTCTCCACATATACTAAGCAGTTTAGTACCAGAGCTTTTTGGGGTGCCAATACCAGAAAACCAATGGGCTCCTTTGTCTAAAATCCGCGGGATATTGCAAAACGTTTCTACATTGTTGACTATAGTCGGGCATTTAAGATAACCCGATTGTGCGGGAAAGGGCGGTTTGTTAGTGGGTTCGCCACGTTTACCCTCACAGGATTGAATTAACGAGCTTTCTTCACCACAAATATAGGCCCCTGCACCGAGTTGAATGCGCATGTCAAACGAGAAGCGAACTCCTTCACTTTCATCAACTAAAATATCCCTACCAAGCAAACCTTGACTGTAGCGTTCTCGTATAACCGACTCTAAGTAAGGCTGCAAATAACGATATTCAGCTCTTAGGTAAAGTATCCCGTTGCTGCTACCGATGGCATAACCAGAGATGGTCATGCCTTCAATTAAAAGATGTGCACGTTCGGTGAGCAAGACCCGATCTTTAAATGTGCCGGGTTCACCTTCGTCGGCATTACAAATGATATAGCGTTCTTCGGCCACTGTATCTGCGGCGAGTTGCCATTTAGTGGCGGTAAAAAACCCCGCGCCGCCGCGTCCCCTGAGTTGTGATGCTCGTACTATGTCAATTACTTCTTGAGGACCTTGACTGAACGCTTTAATTAAACCCGCATCGGCCTGTATCTCTTTAAGTAGCACGTCGCCAGTAAGTTTAATGTTATTGTTAACCATGGATTTAATAAGCTCGTGGCTATTGTTACCATCACCAAACTTAGTTGTGAGCGTATCAAGTGAACGCGATTTTTTGAGGGCTCGAATAATTTTCTTGGCTTTGTTAGGGCTTAAATGTGTGATCACCGTGTCATTTATTAAGGCTGCAGGTACCTGATCACTCATACCAATACAAGGCGTTAAGTGTAATGAGAACAAACCATCTTTGGTGGTTTCACCTGCTTTAATACTCAGAATTTCTTCAAAGGCGCTCTGTATTGCTGGCATACCTGCATGGCGGTCGATAATGTCTTCACACAATCGAATGATAAATTCACCCTGAGGTTGCGTCATAAAAAAGGCATAAAAAGTCACTACACCTTCTACCTCAACTCGGTAAGTGCCGGTGTATTTTGCGATAAACTGCATGGTTGTGGTACTAATCCATCCGAGTTCATTTTGGACTTCCCACAATATATCCAGCATGCGCTTTGGGTCATTATCAAAACGAGTACATGCTGATTGTACGGTTTGCTGATCTTCCATAGGCTGTTGCTTATATTTTTAATAGGAGTTGGTTAATATCATCTTTAATGACCATTGCAGTTAGCTCTGGTCATGCATGGTAATAGACTTTTTAAGGTAATCCTTTGCACAATATAATCTAATATTGTTAGATTCCTTTGATGTAAATCAGTTTTATAAGTTTTCAACTCGATTCATAATATGACCAAGTGCGTAATAGGACTTGTTTGCTGATAATATTGGCAAACAACTGTATTTAGCCAAACACAGTTCAGATAAATTAAATTGAGGGCTCAACTAAGATGCGCCCTCATATTTAATTTGTACTCTATACCCGTCTCCCTTGAAGCTGCAGCGTTGTTGGCTGCTCTCACTCACCCCAATCAGTTAGTACTTCTCAGCTCATGGGGCTGAGCTCCTTTGCCGCCTAGCTGCAACTCCAATGGCTTTGGGTATAAAAACTAATCTTGTAGCCCCAATTTTCTGAGTATGGTCATCATCGGACACCATTTTGTAAAAGCTGACTGAATTAAATTTGCCGCAATAAATATCGTAAAAAACACCCAGTTAGCATGTACATAATATGTCAGTGCTAACGAGATTAAAATCATCACCCCAGCTACCAACCTTAATGCTTGATTAACGTTCATTTTATATCTCACTTAATATTAGGAAATTATTATATTAGACAAATCTAATATAATAATTATAATATAGCAAATATAAATTACATCGGAGTCAGCAAACTTGGATCTAGATCAAATTAAAGCCAATGCTTCTGAGGCAGAATCATTTTTGAAAATGTTAGCCAATAAAAACCGCTTAATGATCCTATGTAGCTTAGTAGACAAAGAGTGTTCGGTAACTGAGTTAAATCAATCAATACCTCTTACTCAATCTGCGCTATCACAGCATTTAGCGGCACTGAGAAAAGCGGGGATGGTATCCACAAGACGGCAAGCGCAAACTATTTATTACTCAGTCACAGATGTCAGAGTGAAGCAAATAATTGAGAAAATGTATGAATTTTTCTGTGCTGCACAATAGTTGAGTGATATGAAACCACATCCAATAGACAGTCTGGTTGCTTGATGAAATTCACTACGAATACCTAAGAAATTATGGCCAAACGGCCAATGAAAAAGTCAATAATCTGACCTCAAGCTTGGCCTTTGCGGTGTTTACCGTAGTGGTATTTACTGGGGTGTTTTTAGGTTGGCGCCAAGCCATAGTCGTGGCCCTAGCGGTGCCAACTTGATATGGTGTGACTGCTAAAAAATGGTGTACTAAATAGACGTTTTGTGCGTTTAGGTAAGACTGATTTTAATCAAATAGAAGTGGTTTCAGGGCTGAGTCCTGATGATGTTATTGCGTTGCAGCTTAACTAACCTGCTCTCGTTATAACTAAATATTTACAAGCTGTTCCGGGTACTTTTGACCTCGATCAATGTTTTTTCGGGAAACTCCTGCTTAATGATGTTTCAGCGGTGCAGTAATTTTAGCGTAAACAAACATGTTATCGCTATGCTTTTTACAAGCAGAAAGCTTATTTTTTTGTTGTGCCTGAATTATTTTCCTAAGCAGATCAATAGGTTTTATATGACATCTTTAGATAAACCCAACATCAATCAATTGGCAAATGACACACTAGTGATGCTTTTAGCGGGGGGGCAGGGCAGTCGGCTCCATGAACTCACTGAATCTCGGGCCAAACCTGGACTTGAGTTTGGCGGTGCATACCGCATTATTGATTTTCCATTATCAAATTGTGTTAATTCAGGATTTAAGAAAATAGGCGTTGTGACGCAATACAAAGCCCAAAGCCTAATCCGTCACCTTGTAAGTGGTTGGGCGAGATTCAATCAAAATTTCGGCGAATTTCTTGAGTTAATGCCTGCTTCCCAACAAACTTCTGATGATTGGTATAGAGGCACTGCTGACTCGTTGTTTCAAAATATTGAGTTTATCAAATCAGTCAAGCCCAAGTATGTATTGGTATTGTCTGGTGATCATATCTATAAAATGGATTATCGGGATATGCTTCAGAAACATGTTGATAGCGGAGCTGATATGACAGTCTCTTGTATTGAAGTCCCGATTAAAGAAGCGGCAGGGCAGTTTGGTGTGATGAATGTAGATGCAAATGACCGTATTCAGTCATTTGAGGAGAAGCCCATTCATCCTCAAGGGTTAGCCGATGCACCAGGTTATGCTTTAGCATCAATGGGAAATTACTTTTTCAATACAGATTTTCTAATAGAACATTTGCAACAAGATGCCTTAAATCACCAATCTGCTCACGATTTTGGTAAAGATATTATTCCCAAATTATTACACGACGAACAAATTCAAGCATTTCGTTTTCATGATCCAAATCAATATACTAGGCCTTATTGGAGAGACGTAGGCACCTTAGATGCCTATTGGAAAGCCAATATGGCTTTACTTGGGACGCATCCACCTATCACCCTATGTGATTCAAGCTGGCCAATCTGGAGTGCGCCAAGTTGTTTGCCACCGGTTAAATTTGTGAGTGATGGATCGGCACAAAAAGGGGATGTCACCGACTCTTTAATATCCACTGGCAGTGTTCTGTATCCCAGCACAATAAAACGTTCGCTTATTTTTGAAAATTGCAAAGTGGCCAGTGACGCAGTCATTGTTGAATCAATTTTATTTCCCAACACAAAAATAGGTAAAGAAGTTGTGATTAAACGGGCAGTGATCGATCGCAACTGCGATGTGCCAGATAATATGCAAATTGGCGTGGATGTTAGGGATGACCTAAACCGTGGGTTTAGGATCAGCAAAGATGGTGTAGTGCTTGTTACCCAAAAAATGTTAGATAAACTGGCCGAACGCAAAATCGCACATACAGCAACTCAGCCAGTGTCAAACATTGTTTCGTTGAAACAACAATCAGCTAACATTTCAAAGGCTGCTGAGGCGAAGCAAGACAGAAGCATTATGCCTGAAGAAACAGACAAACATATTATTCAATAACATATACTTACATAAACATTCAGGGATTTATTATGCTAAAAACACTTCCGCTATTGTTACAGCAAGTGACTCAAAATGTGCAACTTATCACCGCCAAAAAAGCGGCGCAAGACATGAGTCAAAACCATGGTTTACTCATAGATGTGCGGGAATCAGCTGAACATTTTGCATCACCTGCTGTTGGAGCTATCAATATACCTAGAGGTGTAATAGAAATGAAAATGTTAGAAATAGAAAAAGATCCGCAACGGCCCATATACTTGCATTGCGTCTCTTCGCTGCGCGCCGCGTTGGCGGCTGAACAATTAGCCCGAGTTGGCTATACAAATGTCAGCGTGATCAGTTGCAAAATGGACGAAGTACACAAGATGCACCAATATAGTAAATAACCGCTAAATATCCATTGGTATGCTAGGTTTGGGTAGCAAACTTTCACCCTTATCTGCATACCATTTATTAATACTCAACCAAATATCCTCGGCTGTTTCGGCGTACCAGAACAGGTCTCGATCTTCGGTATCTATAACACCTTCAGCAACAAGAAAATCAATATTTACGGCTTTTTGCCAAAATGTTTGCCCCACCAAAACCACCGGCATGGGCGCTATTTTTCGGGTTTGAATTAAGGTTAAGGTTTCAAACACTTCATCTAAAGTGCCATATCCCCCCGGAAAAGCCACTAAGGCACGGGCTCTAAGTACAAAATGTAATTTACGCAGCGCAAAATAGTGGAATTGCAAACACAGCTCTGGGGTCACATAAGGATTAGGAAATTGTTCATTAGGTAGAGTGATATTGAGCCCGACGGTTTTAGCCTGCGCCTCTGCAGCTCCCCGATTAGCTGCCTCCATTATACCTGGGCCACCTCCTGTCATGACCACCAATCGAGAGTCTTCAGGGCCATTACCAGACTGACCGACTATGGCTGAAAATTCCCGCGCGACTTGATAATATTGACTATTGATTTGAATACGTTTGGCAATGGCCAATTTTTTTATTAACTTCTTATCCTGTGGCTTTAGTTCTAGCTTTTTGATTAAAACAGCAATTTTCTTTTGTGCTGCTAATGGCTCTACGATGCGGGTGCTGCCAAACACCACAATAGTATGTTCAATGCCGTGTTTATTTAACAACACTTGTGGTTTTAGGTAATCTAACTGCAACCTAATACCTCTGGCGTTTGGGCCTTTCAAGAAATCAATATCTTCTATAGCAGGAACGTGGCAGCTATTGTCTAGTATTGCTTCTAGCTTATTAGCAATGTTTGGATCTTCTTCAATTGGTTTGGGCTTTTGCCAAGGTAACGCTTCCTTGCGTTTGAATGGGTCAGCAGGTTTAGGAATAGACAATAAGGACTTTTTTTTTGGCATGTGGGGTCACGCGGCGTAAAATACTGATGCGCTTATCATAACCGTTTGCTAAGGGTTAACTCCATGCCTAAAACGGCAAATATTCGATCTATATCAATAAATGCAAATTCTAACGCTTCTTAAATTTTAGACAAACCTAAGCCATTCATTTTACAAATGTTGGCTCAGTTGTTGTGGTTGATAAATTGTATTATCCAAAAGGGCCACACCGGATTAACTTTTTTAAGCTCTGGCCCTTGGCCAACAGGTGCCGAGTTAACTCGGCATCTCATACTTTAAACTGCGCAGTCCAGCTTTTAGGTCAGCATTCCCAAAACAAATACCCATTGACAATGCGCTGGCTAGGGCAGGGTCTTGTGTTGTCACTAATCGACTTTTATTCGCGACATTTTTAAGAGAAGTACTGCACAATAGGTTGTTCTTCCAGATGACTACACTACCAAATTGTTTGTTTGCCACCAGAGAGGCAGCATAACTGCCTAAGTCTGTAGCAAAAATGCGATCGAATGCAGTCGGGGAGCCACCCCTTTGAATATACCCCAAAGTTGTAGCGCGTATTTCGGCGTCTATCTTTTGTTCTAATTGCATTTTTAAGATATTAGCAACACCCCCTAACCTGATAGGATCGGCACCAAACTGTGTAGTTTCGCGAACGGTTAATTCGCCGCCGATTTGTTTCGCCCCCTCTGCAACCACTACTATTGAATAATGTTGCTCACCCATACGCATAGTGCAGGCTTTTGCTACATCATCAATATCATAATCAAACTCTGGGATGAGAATGACATCAGCACCACCGGCAATACCTGCATGCAACGCAATCCATCCAGCATATCTGCCCATTGTTTCCAGGATCATGACACGCTTGTGTGATTGTCCAGTGGTACGTAATCGATCAAGTGCATCGGTCACTATGCTAACAGCGGTATCAAAACCAAAAGTACGGTCTGTACCCACCAGATCATTATCAATGGTTTTGGGAATGCCGACTATATTCATACCCAATTTCGACATTTCATAAGCAATAGACATTGTGCCGTCACCGCCTATGACTACTAATCCATCTAATCCAAGACTTTGATAATAGTCCATCACCTTATTTGAGACGTCTTTACCATAATAGTTAAACGGGCTGGCACTGTTATTGGTCCCAAGTATGGTGCCACCTTGAGACAAAATTCCGCTGCAATCTGTATAATTTATTATTTTGGTGCGCTGTTCTATCAGTCCTAAGAAGCCATCTTGGATACCGATAATTTCAGCTGAGCAGTTGATCATCAAACTTTTAGAAACAGCACGAATAGCTGCATTTAAGCCAGGGCAATCACCACCACCGGTTAATACACCAATGCGTAATGCTTTTGTTTTCATTGTGGGACTCTTTGTTTGGTATCGAATAATTGCATTGATTATATAGAATACTGAAGACCTATCATTGACGCTGGTCAACCTTATTCCTAACAGTATTAGTGATGTTGTGGTTCGAATTGGACTACGGCCACCAAAAACCAATAAAACCGAAACCCGTGAGTTGTGTTGACTCAGATCAAGTTGCGCCACTCGTCTTTATGCTGCAATAGAGTTCAAATATCCTCATTATTTAGGTTACTAAACCATGGCGACAGTTAAGTTTTTAGGAGCAGCACAAGAAGTCACAGGATCTTGTCATATGTTTGAGGCACCGGCATTTGGTCGCATATTATTCGATTGTGGTATGCATCAAGGGGGGAGTAACGTGGATAGGGAGCAAAAGGAAACATTCTTGTTCGACCCCAAAACAATCGATGCCGTAATCCTATCTCATGCTCACCTCGATCATAGTGGCAAGTTACCAAAACTAGTACATCAGGGGTATGACGGCCCCATTCACTGCGCCGACGCAACAGCTGATTTATTACATGTCATGTTACTCGACTCAGTCAGTATCTATTTAGGTGATTTACAGCGTGAAAACCGCCAGCTAGCCCGCAAAGGAAAACCCTTATTAGAGCCACAATACACAAAGGAGGACG
>Ga0316204_10004647_pt1 | contig 24232 bp, 20 predicted proteins | sample 6monrhotite_MG_2_FD_205661 | JGI IMG/M metagenome (GOLD analysis project Ga0316204, IMG submission 205661) | Microbial mat bacterial communities from mineral coupon in-situ incubated in ocean water Damariscotta River, Maine, United States -... | ecosystem: Environmental > Aquatic > Marine >... | reverse complement strand
CTAGACTAACAACTCAGTTCATATAATCAAGAGGTGACATAAAAGATGGCTGTCCCAGATTAAAACTTAGTTATTATCCGTAGCAAAGGCTAATCCTTGAGTAATATATCCTTGCTGGTTATACTGAACTGCTTTTGTATAAAAGCAGATAAAACGAATATTAAGTAATAAACCATAATAATTATAAAAAAATTTAATTGTAACTGATGGAGAATCAACTTGAAAAACTGTGATTTGAATACAAACATACCATTAAGGAAAAGTGCACTTGCAATAGCTTGTGCTATGGCATTTACCAGTGCTTTTTCTGCTTCTGCATTAGCAGAAGAGTCTGAAAACTCTGCTGAAGAAGCAGAAAAAATAATCGTGACAGGAACACGAATGAGTGGGCGTTCTGCCGAAGACTCTCCTGTGCCTGTTGATCTTATTTCAGGTGATGACTTACGAGCAAATGGCTCATCTGACCTACAAGACATGATTAGAACTTCAGTACCCTCTTTTAATGTGAATACCCAGCCTATCAGTGACGCAGCCACCATTGTGCGCCCTGCTAACGTACGTGGTTTATCGCCTGATAATGTCTTAGTATTGGTTAACGGTAAACGTAGACACAGAGGATCAATTATTTCATTCCTAGGTGGTGGAATTTCCGATGGAGCTCAGGGCGTAGATATCTCTGCGATTCCAGCGATGGCTCTTGAACGTATTGAAGTATTACGAGATGGCGCGTCATCGCAATATGGTTCTGATGCTATTGCGGGCGTACTAAACTTTATCTTAAGAGATAATGATGAAGGGTTTGAAGCCTCTATAAAATGGGGTTCAACCTTCGAAGGTGACGGTGACAATTACACTTTATCAGCCAATGCAGGTATGCCTCTGGGCGATGCAGGCTTTTTAAATGTTACTGCTGAAGTTAAAGATGTAGAAGGTACAGTCAGATCGGTTGTAAGAGATGATGTTGCAGGCATGGTAGCCGGTGGTTACATGGACTCTAATTTTTCTAACATCAACACTTATACAGATGAAGTCCCTCAGTACTGGGGCCAACCTGATGTAGAAGACGATCTTAAATTATTCTTTAATGCCGGCATTGAGCTGAATGAAGATACCGAGCTCTATGCATTCGGTAACTATGGCGAACGTACTGTTACAGGTGGTTTTTTCTACAGAAATCCAGTCACTAATGGCAGCCAGCGTGGTGGTGTCTACCGTGGACCATTGGTTGATCCAGCAACAGGTCTAACCACTACTGATACAAATATCGGCGTACATTCAGTTTTAGTTGGCGATATGGACGGTGGTAGTTCATGTATTGATGGTATTCCTGTTAATGGTGTTATCCCTGATGCTGGTTTCTTAGCGCAGGTTGCCGGAGATCCAAACTGTTTCTCATTTCTTGAAACGATTCCTTTAGGATTTGTACCTAGGTTTGGTGGTAATAATGAAGATTCAGGCTTTAGTGTCGGTATCCGTGGTAATTTTGATGTTGGCTCAGGCTTAGACTATGACTTTAGTGTTACTTCAGGATCTAACCGAACTGATTTCTTCATTAACAATACAATCAATGCCTCTATGGGACCAGATACTCCAAGAGACTTTGTGCCTGGTGGTCAAGAGCAAACAGAAACTGTCTATAATGCCAATTTCGTTTATGCGGTTGATGCCGGTCTCGTTTCAGACTTGAACATTGCATTTGGTACTGAATACAGGGAAGAGCAATTCGACCTTTATGCAGGTGATGCCGCATCTTATACTCTCGGAGTATTGGCTGACCAGGGATTCTCATCAAGCTCTAATGGTTTTGGTGGATTTCCTAATACAACCTCAGCGAAACAAGACAGTACGGCTTTTTATATTGATGTTGAAGCGGATTACACCGATGATTTGACAGTTCAAATGGCGGTACGTAGTGAAGATTTTAGTGAGTTTGGTCAAACAACTGACTTTAAAATTGCGGGTATCTATCATATAAATGAAGATTTACGCCTAAGAGCAGCTTACTCAACGGGTTTCCACGCTCCGACAGCGGGTCAAGCGAATATTACTAATGTAACAACTCAAAATGTTGCTGGTGTATTAATCGATCAGGGTACATTGCCTCTGTCATCTGCTGCGGGTCAGCTTGCGGCTGATTTCATTGAGAGTCAAGGCAATGGTCGTCCTGAGTTAGGACCTGAAGAAGCTGAGAACTTCTCTATCGGTATCTCATTTAAAGTTGGCGAAGCAGACTGGACAGTTGATTATTACAGTATTGAATTGACTGATCGAGTAGCACTAGGTGCCAATGTTGACTTCCTAGATGCATTAAACTTTGCCGGTGGCGCGGGTTCAAATTTTGCGTCAGTATCTGATGGTCTAACACAGCTTGATGCAGCGGGTGTGATTAATCGTACTGAGTATATCGGTCTTGATGACTTATCTCAGTTCAGATTTTTCTCAAACAGCTTCGACACAACGACAACTGGTATTGATATAGTCGGTAATTACAACTTCGAACTTTGGGGTGGAAACTCTAAGGTTGTGGTTGCAGCTAACTATAATAAGACTGAAGTAGACAGTACTGGTACAGTTAATCCTATTAGTGCTGGACGTGTTCAGGCAATAGAAGACTTACTTCCAAACGTTAAAGCTAACGTATCATGGTTCCATACGGAAGGAGACTTTAAAACGATGCTAAGAGCTAGCTACTACGGCGGTTGGGATGATACTGGTAATGGTGTTAATGGTATGAGTGCAACTGTCTTAGTAGATGCTGAGGTAACTTATTTCGTATCTGAAAACATCGAACTTGTTTTGGGCGTTGAGAACCTATTTGATCAGTACCCAGATGAAAATCCAGGTGCAGGTGGTCTAGGTCAGATATACTCAGAAGCAAGTCCATTTGGTTTTAACGGTGGCGCTTACTACTTACAGGCACGTTACACTTACTAACCAAGTCAAATGATGATTGGTTAAACCAATTGTATTTGATTAACCCACTGTTCATATGTAATGGGCAGTGGGTTTTTTATTGGAAAACGACTTAACAAGGTACTAACATATGCCCTCCTACATCAGGAGGGCGCTAGATTTTAATGATGCATTCGAGGTTTTATTTTAAACCACGACGATTTAATAACGGCTCGATGTTTGGTTCACGGCCCCGGAAGTCCTTGAACAGTTTCATCGCATCTTCACTACCACCACGTGACAATAAAGTGTTACGGAAATGCTCACCATTTTTACGGGTCATTCCCCCATTTTCCTTAAACCATTCAACCGAATCAGCATCAAGTACTTCACTCCAAATGTAGGCATAGTAACCAGCTGAATAGCCACCCATGACGTGAGAGAAGTAGGTGGTACGATAACGAACTGGCACTGCATCTACTAAGATCCCCGCCTGCTCAAGAGTTTGCTTCTCGAACGCTAAAACACCCTCTGCACCAGGAATAGCTTCGGGTTGCAGTTGATGCCATGCCTGGTCCAGTATGGCTGCTGCCAGATATTCAGTGGTCTTATAACCCTCGTTAAAGGCACTTGAAGCCAGTACTTTCTCAAGCATTTCAGCAGGCATTTGTTCAGCAGTCGTATAGTGCTTGGCATAGTTTTGAATCACTTCAGGCCAGTCTGCCCACATTTCATTGACTTGTGATGGATATTCAACAAAGTCTCGAGGCACTGAAGTACCGGAAAATGATGGATATTTTACGTTTGAGAATAAACCATGCAGGGCATGTCCAAATTCATGGAATAAGGTCGTTGTTTCATCCCATGTCATCAGAGTTGGCTCGCCATCAGCTGGCTTTGGAATATTTAAATGATTAGCGACTACAGGTTGAGTATTCAGCAAGTTAGACTGTGGCACATAGGCAAGCATCCAGGCACCGCCTCGCTTTGACTCACGCGCATAGAAGTCACCAATAAACAGACCCAGTGTCGAACCATCTTCCTCAAACACTTCCCAAACCCGTACATCGGGATGATACACAGGCAAGTCTGTACGTTCCTTAAAGGTTAATCCAAATACTTTCTCTGCTGCATAGAAAACGCCCTTCTCAAGAACATTGTTTAGTTCAAGGTACGGCTTTAATTGATTCGCATCGAAGTTGTATTTCTTTGCTCTAACTTTTTCTGTATAGAAGCTCCAGTCATATGATGCAACTTTAAAAGTACCACCTTCAGAATCAACCATTTTTTGCAGCTCAGCCTGTTCGGCTTTAGCATTACGTGCCGCAGCTGGCGCCAGTAGTGCCAGACGCTTATTAACGGCTTCAGGTGTTGCTGCTGTTTGAGTTTCCAGACCGTAATGAGCGTGGGTATCATATCCTTTCAGTTTGGCCCGCTCTGCCCTTAACTTAATCACATCAGTAAATACTGACCGGTTATCATAATCCCCACCACGACTACCACGACTTAATGAAGCATCATTGATTCGTTTACGCAGTTCACGATTTGTTAACGACGCCAGGCTTGGTTGATTGCTGTAATTCATCAATGCAATCACATACTTTCCATCCAGACCTCTTGCCTTAGCAGCTTCAGAAGCAGCAGTTATTGCCCCCTCTGATAAGCCGTATAGTTCTTCTTTAGTATCAACAATAACAGCCAGTTCATTGACTTCGCTTTTAACATTTTGACTAAAACGTGTGGTTAACTCAGCCAACTTGCTGTTGATTTCGCGCAATCTATCTTTTTGCACATCTGTCATTGCAGCACCGGCACGAATAAAGTCACGGTGAGTAATTTCTAATAATCTAAGAGATTCTGCATCTAGCTTCAAACTATCCCGCTTATCAAATAATTCCTTTACTCGGCTATATAACTTATCATTCAGATAAATTTTATCCTGGTGTGCCGATAATTTAGGTGCCATTTCACTTCGAATAGTTTCCAGGTCATCATTAGAGTGTGCAGATATCAACGCGAAGAATACGCGTGAGACACGACCCAGCATATCACCTGTTTTTTCCATAGCAACAATTGTATTATCAAAAGTCGGCTCATCCGTATTATTTGCAATGACCTCAACTTCATCTAGCTGCTTTTTCATACCATGCTCAAATGCAGGTAAATAGTGCTCACTTTTGAATTTATCGAATGCGGGGTAAGACAGATACAGGTCGCTAGAAGCGTAAAACGGATTATTTTCAATAGCCGAAGTCACTTCTGTTGATTCTGTTTGTTGGGACTCAACGGCAGCTGTCTCAGGTGCGCTCTGTTCTTTGCCCGTTTCATCTTGGCAGCCAGTCGCAAATAATATTGAGACTGTCAGTATAACTGGAGTGTATTTCATGTTTTTATACCTTTTTTATTGATGGCAACATTCTATCTTAAATAGCTGATATAGGCCAAATATCATAGGTCGAATAATATCTAACATAATATCACTGCGACTTTTCTTTTCTATGCCGTATTAGTTCGTTACATTAACCTCTTGAATGTATTGATTACGACGAATGAATTTGGATTTCTCAATGCATACAATGTAGCGCTGTAATAAAAGCTGAAACATTTGATCACAATTACATAAAACCCAAATACAAACCATTTAGCTAAATCCTTCGTCTATATACAGAGCAGGCATTCATCACGGTTGCTTGAAATAAAAAGATAGGGGGAACTTCGTGAAAATTTCTGACACATCTGGTCAGGATGTAATGCTTGAATCAAAATCCAGTCGGTTTAAGTTAGTTGCATATCTTGGCGCCATATTCATTATTGTTTTATTGGGCTTTATTATTACGCCCACATTCGTACGTTGGTCTTCTGCTGATCATTCAGTGGCCATCGATCGCATCAGACTTGCTACTGTTACTCGGGGTGACTTTGTGCGCGATGTGTCTGTCCAGGGACGTATCATTGCTGCTGTCAGTCCAACACTCTATGCCACGAATAGCGGCACAATTACATTTACTGTACAGGCAGGTGAGACGGTAAAAAAAGGCTATATCCTTGGTGAAATAGACAGTCCCGAATTAACGAATCGTCTTGCTCAGGAGCAAGCAACTTTACAAAGCATGACGATCGAGAAAGATCGCCAACAAATTCAATCTAAAAAGCAGGCATTGGAAAATCAAAAAGTTGTTGATTTAGCAAAGGTCACCCTTAATGCAGCTGACCGTGAACAACGTCGCGCCAAAGAAGCATTTAAACGAAGTGCAATCAGTTCAATTGATTATGAAAAAGCACAAGATGACTTAGATAGTGCCCAGTTGGCATATGATCATGCCGTTGAAGATGCCTCACTTAATCAAGAAAGTCTTGAGTTTGAAATGAAGACTAAACGTCTTGTGATTCAGCGGCAACAACTACTCGTCGATGATTTTTTACGCCAGGTAGCCGATCTGAGTATCACGTCACCCGTCAACGGTATAGTCGGCCAATTGGTAGTTGAAGAAAAAACGGCTGTAGGGAAAAACCAACCCATTATTACCGTTGTGGATTTAACTCAATTCGAAGTCGAAGTCGCAGTTCCTGAAACCTATGCAGATGATTTAGGACTTGGTATGGAAGCAGAGATCAGAACAGGCAATGAGTTACACAAGGCAATGCTCGTTTCTATATCACCAGAAATTCAAAACAACCAGGTTATAGGGCGTGTACGTTTTGCTCAATCACCACCCAATGGCCTTAGACAAAATCAACGCTTGACTACACGTATCCTTTTAGAATTAAAGAAAGATGTACTGATGGTTAAGCGCGGCCAATTCCTCGATTCAGGCGCAGGCCGGATCGCTTATCAAGTTGATGGAGATGTCGCTATTAAACGTTCTATTAAAACGGGCGCCAGAAGTTTAAGTCAAGTAGAAATTCTGGAAGGCTTAGCTATCAACGAAGAAATTATTATCTCCAGCACTGATGCTTTTCAAGGTGCTAACACGATCCTTATCAATCGCTAACAGAGGCTCAACCATATGTTATTAATGAAAAATATAAAAAAAATATACCGTACAGAAGTAATAGAAACCCACGCGCTTCGTGACTTCTCACTTGAAGTCGCTGAAGGTGAATTTGTTTCAGTAACAGGGCCCTCTGGTTCCGGCAAAACAACGTTCCTGAACATAGCGGGACTTCTGGAATCCTCTACAGATGGAACCTATCAATTAGATGGCGTTGATGTAAGTAATTTGAATGACAATGCCCGTTCACAATTACGTAATGAAAAAATTGGCTTTATCTTTCAAAGCTTTAATTTGATTCCTGATTTAAACCTGTTTGATAACGTTGATGTTCCCTTGCGCTATCGAGCTATGTCAGCAACTGAGCGAAAAGAACGAATAGAAAGTGCACTGGAGACCGTGGGACTTGCCAATCGTATGAAGCATATCCCCTCACAACTATCGGGTGGCCAGCAACAACGTGTGGCAATAGCACGAGCCTTGGCTGGTTCACCACGTTTTCTGTTAGCTGATGAACCAACTGGCAACTTAGACTCAGCTATGGCGGAAAGTGTGATGGAATTATTGGAAGATATTAATACTCAGGGAACCACCATTATTATGGTCACACACGATCCCATGTTAGCGCAAAGAACACCACGTATTATTGATGTAAAGGATGGCTTGGTCAGCGAGATTCATAATCACCAAAAACCTGAAATAATAAACACGCCAGAAGTGGCTATTACCGGAGCATAACACCATGTTTGGATATTACTTACGCCTATCCTGGTTATCAATCAGACGCAATCCGATATTAAGTTCATTAATGGTAGTAGCCATAGCTGTTGGTATTGGTGCTTCCATGACAACCATTACTGTCAACTATGCGATGGGTAGTAATCCAATACCCCATAAGAGTGACAGTTTGTTCGCTGTTCAGGTGGATAGTTGGGACCCAAATGAGGCCTATCGTGAACCCAATATTCCACCGGATCAGCTGACCTATCTCGATGCCATGGCACTGATGGAGAATGCGCCGGCTACTCGTCAGGTAGCTATGACCAAAGTATTCGATATTATCGTCCCCGAAGGTGTTGAGGCCAAACCAATAGAGGCACTCGGTAGAGCTACTTTCAGTGACTTCTTTAGTATGTTTGACGTACCCTTCTTATATGGTGGGAGCTGGGATCATAGCAGCGATAATAACCGGCAAATGGTTATTGTTCTTAGCCGGGAAATCAATGAAAAAGTATTTGGTGATAAAAACTCAGTTGGCAAGTTTGTGCGCGTTGGCAGCCACACTTTTAAGGTAGTCGGTGTTTTAGGTAATTACCAACCTATCCCTAAATATTACGATGTGACCAATGGACCATTCAATGATCCGGAAGATTATTATATTCCCTTTAATTTAGTCACTGAATTAGAGCTTTCTCGTGCGGGAAATACCAACTGTTGGAAAGCGACTGAAGACTCTGGTTTTGAGGCTTTCTTGAATTCTGAATGTGTGTGGATCCAGTTCTGGGCAGAATTGCCCACGACTCAAGACCAACAAGAGTATCTCTCGTTCCTGAAAAACTATGTGGAATCACAGAAAGAATTTGGTCGTTTCCCAAGGCCGATAAACAATCGTCTAAATGACGTCATGACATGGATGGAATTGCAAAATGTTGTCGATAATTCTGCTAAAGTTATGATGTGGTTATCGATTATGTTTTTAATGGTCTGTCTATTAAATACCATTGGATTGTTACTAACGAAATTCACTACCAAAGCTCCTGAAATAGCACTTAGACGAGCATTAGGAGCCTCTAAAATGACCCTATTTATACAACATTCTATTGAATCTGCTTTAATAGGTATGGGTGGTGGAATAGTCGGTTTGCTACTCGCATGGCTCGGACTAAAAGGCATTCTTTCTTTGTTTGGTTCTGAGGTTGAGCATGTGGCTCATTTAGATGTCTCTATGATTTTATTTGCAATCGGCTTAGCAGTCGGTTCTGCAATAATTGCAGGCATTTACCCTACTTGGCGGGCCTGTAATGTTCAACCTGCTGTCCAACTGAAGACGCAATAAGGAGTTATCATGCAAATTAGACCGATTCTAAGTGCTATGGCACGAAACAAAACGGGTGCCGTGTTAATAGCGCTTCAAATTGCCTTAACAATGACGATTATTGTTAACTCCGTTTCAATGATTGAGCAACGAGAGTCACTTATGGCACGTTCATCTGGTATTGATGAGAAAAATACCTTCATTTTTCGCTATATGGGTTTTGCAGATGACTATAACGAACGGGTTCAGACTCAAACTGATCTGAACTATATAAATTCACTACCAGGCGTGGTGGCAGCTACGCAAACCAACTCAGCCCCATTAACTCAGGGTGGCTGGTCTATGAGTGTGGCGACAAAACCAGGTATTGAGGTTGATGATGTTGGAACAGCTATCTATTTCATCAATGAAAAAGGCCTTGATAGCTTTGGTGTCAAACTCATCGCTGGTAGAAATTTCACAGCAGATGAAATTATTTGGCGTGAACCAGGAACAAACAAATGGCCCGGCCAAGTTATTATTACCAAAGCGCTAGCTACTGACTTATTTGATGGGGATTGGGAGTCTGCTCTGGGTAAAACCATCTATATCAGCGATACACAACCTATCAAGGTCATCGGAATTATCGAAGCCATGCAAGCGCCTTGGAATGGTTGGGGAGGAATAGAGCGCTCAACGCTAGTACCTTCCTATACTGAGTTTGGAGCAGGTAGAATCATGGTCAGAACCGAACCCGGCAGGCGTGATCGATTGATGACTGAAATTGAAGAGGGTTTATTAAGCAATTACAAAGGCCGACTCATCCGTTCTCCAGAGAGCATGGAAGAAATTCGCACCGAAAGTTACCGTGGTCACAATGGGATTAGTACTATTCTTCGAACACTAATTATCAGTTTAATCGTAGTAACGGCATTAGGAATTGTTGGCTTAGCCAGCTTTAGTGTAAATCGCCGTAAAAAACAAATAGGTACAAGGCGAGCCTTGGGAGCAAGAAAAGCAGATATCATGCAATACTTCATGATCGAAAACTTTTTAATCACTACTGGAGGTGTGTTGTTAGGGGCGCTTCTAACTGTTGGGCTAAATATGCAGCTTGTCGACGCCTTAAACATCAGTCCTATTAGTTGGTATTACATCCCATTAGGAATGCTTGCGTTATGGATAATTGGTCAAATAGCAGTTTATGGCCCTGCTAAGAAAGCGTGTAAAATCTCTCCTGCACTTGCAACGAGAAGTATCTAGCTAAAACAGCAATTTCGCCCAAGTGAGGTTGCTGTTTATCACGGTCAGATTGTTACTTCTGTGCTGAAGGAGTAGCCATAGATTAATAGTAACCAATTGCCTCCAGTCTTTTTTTGCTAAGCGATGCTTGCACCATAGTAGTTATTGTAAGAAAGTTATCAATTCCACGAGGCAAGACAACATTATTTAAAGAATTGAATTTATAAAGGCTTTTCTCTAATATCTATGGTTACAATCTTATCAGGCTAGAACTACAGGATGCAGACAAAAATTATCAAGCCAGCAATCGTTACAATTTTGACGTTAGTATTTTCGACAACCTACTTTGCTGAAACAACCATTCACAAGAATGAACAAACTGGTTTACTTACCTGGAGTGCTGAACAGGATGGCTTCAAAATAGAGTTGATTCAGCTCATACCTGATTTTGTGAGCGCCGTTTACTCAAAACATAAGTTTCCTCAAAAAGAGTTAGATCGAATTAATACCTACTGTCTCTTTGGGACCATTGTTGAGAGCAAGTCCGACAAGAACCTTTACTATCAGGTTTCTGACTGGCATTACACAGATATGAAGGGTGTCAGTTTGCCAGTGAAAAATAAAAAACAATGGATAACCGAGTGGCGTGCACAAGGTATTAAGTTTAACTGGACACTCTTACCGGCAACCAGTGAGTTTGCGCCCGGTGATTGGCAACAAGGTTTTACCACTATCAAGATTAGTCGGGACAAAATTTTCGATTTTACTTATAGTTGGAGTATAGAAGGAAAAACCTACACCAATACAATTAAAGATATGAGTTGTGCACCTGAAACTCTAGAATTAGATGGAAAAAAATAAATGAAGTACCTTAGGAACTATATTAAAACAACACTAATAGTATTGACTGTTATTTCAACGACAGCTGTTTATGTTGCAGAAAGAAGTGCTCCGAAACTGGGTTATCGACTTTCGCCAATAGCTAAACCATTTAAGGCGACTGATTTTAGTCTTTATGATATGGATGAAGATGAAATTAACTTTACTGACTTTAAAGGTAAGGTTGTATTGTTAAACTTTTGGGCCTCATGGTGCCCACCCTGTCGTAGAGAAATGCCTTCGATGGAGCATCTACATCAGAATTTTAAAGGGCAAAATTTTGCAGTAATCGCCATTAACCAAATGGAGGAAGAGGATGATATTTTTGCTTATACAGGTGAGCTAGAAGTCGAACCCACATTTACCATTCTATTTGATAAGGATAGCAGCGTCTCAGATCAATATCCTGTTGTTGGATTACCAACAACTTTTTTAATTGATAAAAAAGGTGTTGTAAGATATCGCGCAGTTGGCGGTAGAGAGTTTGACCATCCAGAGGTCATGAAACTCATTCAAAAGTTAATTGATGAATAACTAATAAGCAGTCAAATTATAGTTAGACAGTTAACCTCATCGAATCATACTTTAGTTATACTCAATTAATCCCAGTTTGCATTCGATGTTTTTGGTTTGTTTCTAATATACCAAATGGCAATTTGTTGAGAAGCTTATCCGTGTTACGTCGGAATTGAATGGAAAAACAAAGTGTAATAACCAGGCAGGGAAAATATAGAGTACGCCTTCCTCAGGTACTATAGGGCCGAAGACCGTTGTATTATGAAGTGCCGTGGTGCCATAATTCCATTGAATCTTTCCGCCAACAGGGTCCTGGCCTTTCTGGTTTTCAAATTCCCATTCATTCTTCAACTCTTCAGGTACTTGGCAATAGCCGACCATTGAAAAGTCACCAGAATGTACGTGCGGGGGGTTCCATTCACCTTTTTTCTGATGATTGACCCATATTTTTTCATAGGTAATACTTTTTAATGGTGCTGGTGGTTTGTATACACCCACTCTATGACATTGCTCTAGAAAATCCTGTACTTTGGACGTTAACTCTTGACCGCATTCCTGTGAAAGGTCAATAAACTGCTCATGCTCTATATTACCAGCCAAATGCTCACTCGCACTGTCTTTTGAGTTCAATGATCTCTCGATAACTTCCAAGCGCAACCTGTCAGAAAACTTACCTTTATAAATGGTAGGACCGAAAGGTCTGATTATTTGTCCCGTCATGAAGTTGTTTTCCTATACGTTGATTTGATGTCACAAAATGAGACAGACAAGTTAACTTCTGAGCTCAATAAAGTCCAATTAATTTAATACCTAGCGACTTGTTAATTCCAGATACTTTGATACAAACGCATTAAGTTACCACCCACGACCTTCTCAATGACTGAGTTATTATAACCACGCTTATGCATATAGGCGGCAATCCACTCCATTCGCCTTTCTGAGTTTAACTGTGGGATAAATGGCGGTCTATTAGGTGTTTCACCCGGTGCGCTAATACCTGCAGCAATACGCCGCTTTACGTCCTTTCGAATCATTTCTCGGTATTCAGGTGAATCATTCACAGGAATAATGCCCTGATCACTCCCAATAGAAACATGGTCTTCACCACAGATGTTTATGGCATGATCGATGTGTCTCAGAAAAGACTCGGCGGTTATTTCACCGTCCCCACCTTCAAGAAATGGCATCAGATATATGCCTACCACTCCACCTTTATCAGCAACGGCTCTAAGCTCTTTATCATCATTGTTTCTTGGATGTTGATAAATTGCGTTACAACCGGTGTGGGATATATGCAGAGGTACTTTTGAAAACTTGATGGCATCGGAAACCGTCTTTTGGCCTGAGTGAGATAAATCCACAAGAACAGAGTTCTTTTCCATTACATCAAGCGCCTGTATTCCCAAAGAAGAAAGCCCTTTATTCTCTTTAACTAAGCCACCATCGCCAAATTGAGACTGGCCGTTATAGCTCATCTGCATAATTCGAGCACCAGCCTTAGCAAAGTGAGTGATTCGGTTCAGGTCATTGGTAAACATTTCGGTTGATTGAAAACCTATGATTATACCGATCTGATTATTAGCTTTAGCCTTTAAAATATCTGCGGCATTAGTAATTAAGTAAAAGTAGTCAGAATATTTTTTGATTAGGTTTTTTGTTTCGCTTATTTTTCGATTTGCCTCTTCAAAATCATCACCAGGGTATGGCACTGTCATATTGACTGCATTGATTCCAGAGCGCTTAAATACATCTAAGTCCGTTTGTTTTAACTCCATCGAGCCGAGATCAAATGCGCCCGATAAGCCATCAATAATGATTGAATTCTGATAACCACTCCAACTTAAGTTTCCAGCACTCAACACCTCAGTCGTTAATGCAGCACTAATTGTGCTAGATGAAAAATAAGGCACTCCACTAGCAAGAGCAACGACTGTAGATTGCCCGGCTAGAGACAAGAATTTCCGTCTAGAGACAGGCTTCTTATTTGGTGATTTGTTTTTATTGTTCGTCACAATCAAATACTCTCTTCTATAATTCAGCGACACATTCAATTTCTAGTTTCGCATTTAACGCCAAGCCAGTTGTTGCAAAGGCACTTCGTGCTGGAAGTTTATTAAAAAACGTTTTATAGGTGTCACTGACCTTTTTCCAGTCGTCAATGTTGGCAAGCATTAGTGTACATTTTACAATGTCATCATAAGCTAAGTTATGTTCCTGAAGTACATAACCTATATTTTCCATCGACTGCGACATTTGCTCTTCTACATCATCACTCACCAATGTCATTGTCCCCGGGTGATTCCCAATTTGACCAGACATCCATAACATACCTTTTGAAACGCGTGCACTGGTGAAAGGCAACTTTGGATCATCACCACGATATACAAATGCGCCATTTTTAATCACATGAGATATATCCATTGCAGCTTGAATGTCATTGCTCGGATCAGCATTTAAAATCACCAAATTGGCTTTCTTACCTTCCTCTATACTTCCTGTTTCCTGCTCTATACCAATAACTTCTGCGCCATGGATTGTGGCAGCCTGTATCGCTTCAAGCGGAGTAAGTCCCGCATGTTCAACCAGTAGCTGCATTTCTTTTTGTACCAGCGGATAATCAACCCCAGCGTGATCACTTGTTCCATCTGTTCCTGTTGAAATCTTAATGCCTTTGTTATGCGCTAACTTGGTATAAAAGATTCCCCAATCATTGATTAGCGTACTAATTTCATTTGATTTAGCTCGGGCTTCAAAAACAGCCAATGTTGGGTCAAGAATGGTACCCTGAGTCTTCATTTCAGCGAATAATTTGTTGAATCGTTCAGCTTCAAATGAAGCCATTTTTTGCTCATCAGAAATCATTTCTTTTTTGCGTCTTAGCTGGTAAAACTTATCAACTACCTCAGAAGATATATCGGGGGCATGAGAAATAGTTTCGACACCACCCATTACCGCATCGATTGGACGAGCATCACCCACATAGACATGCGACCAAGCTTTTAATCCATGCTTTTTAGCCGCAGTTGCTAACTTACCCATTAATGCAGCAGGTACCTTGGCATAAATCTTAATACCTGTAGCACCAGTGCCTTTAGCACGCAACATCACTTCATCAAGATCGGTGCTATCATTAATGGCTCTCATCCAATCAACCTGCCCCGGTATTTCACCCTTGGCTGATGCCACTGTACGTGGATCTGAGAAGAACTCTTGTCCACCAATAATGACTGAAAAATATATATCAGGTGATTGTATGAGGTCATTGTCAGCACGACGCTTCATATAGGTCAGTACTCGATTATCACCGCCCATGTCTCGAACTGCAGTGACTCCACCTTTAAGAAGGTTGCGCAGCCGCATTCGCGTTACCTTGTCATTATCCCAATCATCAGGAGAAGTCGCGTGATGCACATGGGTATCAATCAATCCAGGAATTACAAATTTTCCCTTCATATCAATAACTACCATGCCTTTCTTTTTTCTAAACTTCTTTGTTGGCTTGATAGAGGTTATTTTGTCACCTTTAACTATGATGGTTTGATCCTTTAAAACAGTTAGGTTTTTAACATCAATATAATTAACATTTTTTAAAATGTATTCAGCTGAAAATATTAGATTAGTAGAGAATATTGCAACCACAGTAATAATTGCTAATTTAAATTTTCTAAACATTGATTATACTCCGTGGGCATCAAAATACAGCTTAGTTAAATTCGTATTGATAATGCCAGTTCATGATCGTTTGTAAAAATTGCTATAGAAAATGATACTGACAGATTAATTGCTAAGAATAAGAATATACGAAGGTTGAAGCACATGCACGTTTATCTAAATATCATGCATTTGCTAAACGTACTATATTGGACAATATTAGATCCAACTCTAGAACGAATAGTTAAGCATATAGTTAACATATGATTGGTGAGGTTGCAGTACTTTACACGAAAATGCTAGCCTTTAGTCACACCAAAGTAGCGGTCGTACAAACCCTGTTTGCAACCAGTATTATACTTTCATTAGCCATTACCAAATTATTAGGCGGTTATGTTAATTACAAAACCTTCTTCTGGGCAGGTGTTGCTTTAATAGGTGTAGCAGTATTGGTTGTCTAATTTAGATTAGTTTTTAATTGATAAAACCTTTCAATATCAGTAAATTAACAGCCAATCCGCTAAAACTGTTAAATAGGGATACAATTGACAGATTCATTGTTCACAAAGTTAAAGAAACGTAACGTCTTTAACGTTGGTGTTGCCTATGTGGTTCTAGCCTGGGTTGTTATACAAGTAACCTCTGAAGCGGTACCAGCATTGCACATACCTGAATGGGTAAATAATCTGGTATTTTACTTTGGACTTATTGGATTTCCATTTGCACTATTCTTTGCTTGGGCCTTTGAAATTACCCCAGAAGGAATTAAGCGAGAATCAAAAGAATTACCTGAGCGTGAAACGACTGCTGAAGCAACTAAACAATCATATACTATTGAAGTAACCGACGAAAAGTCGAGAGCGGTATTACCATTTATAAATATGAGTGCTGACACTGAACAGGAATATTTTTGTGATGGACTAACTGACCACAGAAAACAGTACAGCCTATAACTATTTTCTCATGGGAATGGGTAAACATCTAAGTAGAGGAAGTAAAGACCAGGGGATGGCAATAAAACTATTTCAGAAAGCTGTTTCATTGGATCCAGAGTTTATCAGAGCCTGGGGAATACTTGCTGAATCCTGTTACGAACATTCTACCTTCTCAATTGGAGGAGAAGAATGTCGGAATCTTTAAAAAAAAGCAGGAGATAAAGCGATTGAGTTGGCACCAGAATATTCAGAAAGTCATCTTGCACATGGGTTCTGGTACTTTGCAAACAAACAATATCCTGAAGCTGAAATTGACTTTTTTAAAGCCTTAGAGATCGACCCAAAATTAGCACCTGCGTACCACTACTTAGCTAGGTGTAAAATATTTCAAGGCCAAAGTCTGGATGCAGCTGAGTATTTTACAAAGAGCATGGAACTGAACATTGAAGATTATGAAAGTCCACTACTTGCTGTGGCGTTATATTCCAAATCTGATGATCAAGAGAATGCAATAAAGCATGCGAAAATTGGTGTCGAGCGTGTCAGAAAGCATGTTGAAAATTCGATTACTTCAAAACGCTGGATAGAACATGATCCAGATATGGAATCAATACGAAATCTTCCCCGATATCAAATCGTTGTAAATAGTCTGGAAAATTGATAGGAACCTAAACATATGATGATCATCAAAAATATAGTCGCTCTAGTTGCCCTGTTATTTGGGCTGATAACAATTATCGCAGGAACACGAGTCCTTCTGGGTTCAGATCCTGGCTACATCGTTTTCAGACCATTACTAATCTTTAATGTAGTAATGGGTATCGTTTATTTGTCTGCAGGTGTCATTGGTTTTCGGAACGTGAAACGAGGAATGTATCTGTCTGCAGTGATATTTATCCTCAATCTTATTGTACTATCAGTAATTTTATATTGGTTTACAGAAACTAGTTCCATTGCTATTGAGAGCCTACATGCTATGACCCTACGAACCTCAATCTGGCTCACTATACTTGTTGGCTTTGGGTGGATAAACTATAGGAAAAAAGACCACGCTTTGTAACAGTTATCTTAAAACTAATCTGCAGGATGACTCGATATACTATCTGGAAGCCACTCACTAAGCGCAATGATTAACTTCTCTTTATTCAAGGGCTTAGCTAGATGATCATCCATTCCTGCATCTAAACAGAGTTGTTTATCTCCTGTCATTGTATTCGCTGTCATGGCAACAATTGAGATCATATTTCCTGATTGTCTTATTAATTTGGTTGCTTCAAAGCCATCCATCACGGGCATTTGACAGTCCATGAAGATTAGGTCGAAGTGATTTGTTTCTAGTTTTTCCAGTGCTTCTTTACCATTCTCGGCTACAGTCGTTTTTATACCCATTTTCTTTAAATATCCACGAGCCACAAGCTGGTTTGTTTTGTTGTCTTCAACAATTAACACCCGTGCGTTGAACGTTTTGTTTACAAGAGTGGTTGAAGACTCAAACTTAACACCTAAACTATCTTTTTTCTCAACCCTTTGTAATTTTAATTCAAACCAGAATGTTGAGCCTTTCTCTACTTCACTTTCTACAGTAATGCTTCCACCCATTAATTGAATCAGCTGTTTGCATATAGCGAGGCCCAGTCCGGTACCACCATAATTGCGTGTCGTTGATGAGTCAGCCTGTGAAAATCGCTCAAAGATATCGTGTAATTTATGTTCAGGTATACCTATACCCGTATCCTTTACGCTAAACTTTAACCACTCAGTTCCATCACCATGCACTTGCTTATTAATATGCAGGCTTATTTCTCCTTGTTTCGTAAATTTGAGTGCATTACTAAGTAGATTTAGTAGGATTTGCCTAACTCTTGTAGGATCACCAATGTAACTTTCATGTCTTACTTCAGACGTATCGAATAATAGTTTAATATTTTTATCTTCAAGTCGCAGTGCAGTTATTAATGAAATATCTGATATCAAATCATCAAGCACGAACTCAATCGATTCAATATTGAGTTTGCCAGCATCAATTTTTGAAAAATCTAAAATATCATTAATAATCGTAAGTAATGATTCACCACTGCGTTTTACAACATCAATTGTATGTCTTTGCGAATCACTTAAATCACTATCAAGTACAATATCTACCATACCAATAATTCCATTTAATGGTGTACGTATCTCATGGTTCATGTTTGTAAAGAACTCAGTTTTGGCTTTAGTTACTTTGTCAGCCGTTTCTTTTGCTTCATTCAGTAGCATTTCCTGTTCTTTTCTAATGGAAATATCACGACTAGATACATATAAATATTCACTTTCATAAAATTTCAATCTTGCGGTACTGACCTCAACATCTACTTCAGTGCCATCCTTTCGTCGGTGCTTTGTTTCAAAACTTCGAGGCGTATCGATAAGATCTTGGTCAACTGAATTCAAACCATCTTTATGTGCATCTATAGCCCAATCGCTTACATGTAGTTTTAGTGTCTGTTCGTAACTGTATCCTAAGCTTTCTGCAAAGGCATGACTGCATTCAACAACATATCCATCACGGTCTAAAATATGAATTCCATCACTGGCATACTCGAGAATTGAACGTAGAAAATCTTTATCTCTAATCTCATCAGTAACATCCGTGTGCGTTCCCGCTGCTCTTATCGGCTTGCCTTGTTCATCACGCTCTATGATCATCCCTCTGTCTAATATATATCTCCATGTTCCATCCTTATGCAAAAGACGATGTATGTTTCTATAGTTTTTTATATCTCCTTTTAAGAATTGTCTCATTTCTTCATAACAAACTTGCATATCATCAGGATGTACAAGGGTACGCCATGTTTCATTTGAACCTGAGATTTTATCTGGAGAGTATCCAAGCATTGTTAACCAATGACTATCAAAGACAACAGAATCAGTCGGAATATGCCAATCCCAATAGCCGATATTGGCACTATCAATTATTGCTTTTAGTCTTTCTTTTTCTCTTATGTAGGCCGTTACATCTTGTGATACTCCCAGTAATTTCATTCCTTTATCACTGGACAAAGGATTAATAACATCACCAACATTTTGAATATGCTTAATTTCACCACTGGGAGTAATAATGCGAAACTGCCCTGAGAGATTTTTAGTTTTTAAGGAACCTTTAATCAGATTAAATACAAAATCTCGGTCATTAGGATGAACCATGCATAAGTATTCATCTATAGCTGGCGTCTCAGATTTTTCATATTCATAAATTTCAAATAATTCTTTATTCCAAGTCAGCGTGGCTGAATCTATATCATATTGCCAACTTCCCATTTTCATTAAGGATTGCGAGTTTTTTAATAATGTATTTGATTCACGAAGTTCTTCTGTCCGTAATTGAACACGCTTAACCAGTTGATAACTTTCTTGTCTATGAGCCCGTATAATTCGCCATAAAAATACAAATGCTATCACTAAGAAAAAGATATATGAGATTAAGTAGATCTGCTTATAAAGCGCTAAACGCTCTAGCTGCTCTTGAATTCGTTTTTCAACCGCTATTTCAATATCACGTATAGGCCTCATGATATTTGCTTTGGCCTGCATATACTCATCATCAAATAATATGGCGATTGCGTTCTGATGATCTGAGGGCAATTCAGAAACTTCAACCAATGACATGGCTTCGAATTCTATACGCGTTAAATTATCGGAGTTACGTTTTGCTTGTTCGAGTAGCGCGAATTCAGCATCAGTAAAACCGGTATTTTTCATCAATTCAAAAATTGAAATAGGTGCAACATAAGACGATGGACGCTCATCAGTGTCTAACACTAAGTCCCAATACACCTTATCTAAATTTTCCGGTCTGGGTGAATCGCCATTACGAATAGCTATAATTTCATTAAAACGATCTTTATATTTGTTGTCTTTCGTTACAACAAAGGCACGAACCATCTTAGTAAGATCTTCAGAAGTGAATCTAAGTTCGGCAGCTAATGCCAAGGTGTTACGGTAGCTTGTATTGGCTCGATCAATTTCTACATCAGCCCGTATATACAGTATAAAGAATGCCAATGACATCACTAACATCAAGACCGATGTAATGATGAATTGCTTAATCACTTCTTTCATTCCAGAAGCTCTCTATCAATCATATCGAGTTTCGTACCTTACTAAGTCCATCCATAGTCTATATCAAATCGCTAAAATCGTCATTAACTACGTTAATCCTTCAAAATAGCTTTATATATCTAGACTGTCTAATGGTTGCTATATCGTTTCTGTTGAGGCACATTAAACCATTCATTAATATCAGGATACTCTTAAGATAAGCGACTATGTTAAAAATCATAGCCCCTAACGCCAACCTCTCGCCTTGGGTTGATGCACTCAAAAAGCTAGATTCAAGCATACCCATTAGCATTGGCTCGAACATTGATACTGAAACTGAAATGGTGCTTTGTTGGAAGGCCCCTAGAGGAAGCTTTAATCACTATCCTAATTTAAAATGTATTTGCTCTATGGGTGCCGGTGTTGATCATATCTTCAATGATCCAGACATACCTTCGAATGTAGCGGTGGTTCGTTTACTCGACTCTAATCTAAATCAGTCAATGTTCGACTATGTTAATCACTGTGTTGACTCCTATATTCTTCGCAAAACACATTTCATAGCAGCGCAACATAGAAGCCTATGGCAACCAGTAGCTCCTAGAAACAAAAAAGACGTGTCTATCGGCATTCTTGGTTTAGGTGCTATAGGCGGATTTCTTGCAAAGCAATTTAGTGAGCAAGGATATCCAGTCTTAGGCTGGAGTCGCAGCATTAAGAATTTAGCCTATGTCGATAGCTATACAGGATCGTCTGGTTTAAATGAAATGGTACAAAAAAGCCAAATTTTGATCTGTATCTTACCGCTAACCACAGCTACATCCGGCCTATTAAATCTAGATCTTTTACAACGACTACCTAAGGGTAGTTGTTTAATTAATGTTGCTCGTGGTGAGCATCTAAATGAGTCGGATCTCATTACCGCAATGAATACGGGAAATATCTCCGAAGCCTATCTAGATGTATTTGTTCATGAGCCACTACCAGAGCAGCATCCATTTTGGAAACATCCGAAAATCCAATTAACACCACATGTGGCTAGTATGACTAAACCAGAATCAGTCGCGCCGCAGATTGTTAAACTGTATCAAAATTTAATATCAGGAAAACCATTACAAAACGTTGTAAGTTCTGAACTTGGCTATTGAGCAACTGATTGATTTAATAATTTATTTCTTGCGTTGATATACCACTTCACCATTGACCATAGTCATCAATACCTTACCTTCAAATAATTGCTTTGGATTGGTTGTAGCCAGCTGAAATGGGTCGATATCAAAAACCGTAATATCAGCCCAGTTTCCTGGCTTTAAAACACCGGTTTGATTTTCTCTAAATCCTGCATAAGCAGCCCATTGAGTATAACCACGAATAGCTTCTTCAATGGTGACGATTTGTTCAGGATACCAACCGCCTTCTGGCTCAGAGTCTTTATCTTGCCTTGTTACTGCTGCATGCAAACCATAGAAGATGCCATGATCGGATCCAGGTAAGTCAGAGTTAAAAGTAAGTTTCACATTATTATTTCTAAAAGTACGCCAAGCATATGCATTTTTTATTCTCTCAGGCCCGAGTCTTTGTTCAGCCCAAGTTTTATCTTCAACTGCATGGGGTGGTTCTAGTGAAGCAATGACACCAAGCTGTTTGAAATACTTAAAATCATCGGGGTGAACAACCTGTGCATGTTCTATTCGATGTCTTTTAGTTCGTACATTAGGATCCGCCTTAATATGGTCAGCAAAGTAGGCAAGCACTTCACGGTTACCCGCATCTCCAATAGCATGAATGCCGATCTGAAAACCGGCCTTGATTAATTCATCAACAATATCCTTATCAAAACCATAGTCATCACCACTGACCCCCTTGTGCCCTTCTTTGTCACTATAATCTTCTAATAAACGGGCACCTCGAGATCCTAAAGCACCATCATAAAATGCTTTCACTGACACCACATCCAGGAAGCCATCTTTATCTTGAACAGGACCTGTTTTAATCCATTGTTTTGATAACAGGAAATCTCTTGAAGAAAGCATGGCATACATTCGTAAGGGTAGTTTATCTTCTTTGCGTAAGGCCTGAAGAGCCTCCATCATTAAACCATTCACACCGGCCTCGTGAACGGAAACAAAACCATCTTCGGCCATCTTTAACATGGCATCTCGAATATATTGCTTGTAGGTGTCGATGTTTGGTTTCGGTAAAACCGATTCAAACATCGTGGTCGCTCTATTTAAAAAGATACCCGTCGGTTCACCAGCATCAGTTCTAACTATCTCACCTCCGACTGGAGCCTCAGTAGACTTATTTATGACGGCGACCTCCATCGCCTTCGAATTTACCCAGATGGCAAAACTATGCAGGGATCTTAAAAATACTGGATTATTCGGAAAGACTTCATCAAGCATTTGGCGATTAGGATAATTATTGGCCCAAGCGCCTTCATCCCATCCTTGACCTATTACCCATTCACCTTGGGGTATATCCTTGGCAAATTCTTTAACCATCTCAATCGCATGTTGTGGATCACGTGCGTCGGTTATATTAACGATATGCAGCAGCTTACCTAACTCTATAATATGGGTGTGCGAATCAACTAATCCAGGAATTATAGTCGCTCCATTCATATCAATTAATTCAGTGTCTGGATTCTTAAGTAGCATGATATTTTTATCTGAACCCAGCGCTAGGATTTTCCCATCGACTATAGCAATCGCTTGCGCATCCGGTGTCCACTGCTGATCTGTATAGGGTGCGGCACTACTCGGTGTACCATCAAGCGCAGGTTCTGGCCAACTTAAACTATAGATTTTGGCATTGAACAATATGCGTTCTGCTAACTTAGGTTGCTCGGTGTTGTCTACTTCAACCGCTTGCTCAGAACAACCAAATGTAAGTATCAACGTAGTTAGGTAAATAAACCGTTTTATGTAAGACATTAATGCCCCCTGGCAATCATTCAGAGCCCCTACTCTAACCTTGTTTTAGACGACTTACAAAATTGAGGGATAGATTAATTTGTTTATTATCAAAAAGAGTCTTATCATTCTTATTTCTAGTCGTTTAGATTAGACAGTTGGAGTCACTAAAATAATTCAATGTCACTATTTCAAATACAAATAAACTCCATCGAATGGATATTATTCCTGGTATTTCTGGCTGGGCTTTGTATGCCTCTGGGTGGCTTACTAGCTAGAGCAAAGCTATTCAGTTCCAAATGGTTAGAATTGGAATTTAGACACTTTGTCATAGCATTAGGTGGTGGAATTCTTTTAGGTGCTGTTGCCCTAGTCTTGGTACCTGAAGGAATGGCAGCATTTAATGGCTCTAGTTACAGTATTTTGTTATTTATTACTGGTGGGCTTTTATTCTTTGGTCTAGAAAAGTACCTTGGACTAAAACGTAGAGAACAACCGCAATTGACTGGCATGGTGCTCGACTACTTGCCTGAAGCGCTAGCCTTAGGTGGGTTAGCAATAACTCGTCCTGATCTTGCGCCCTTTGTGGCGCTTTTAATTGGTCTACAAAATCTGCCTGAAGGTTTCAATGCCTTTCATGAATTAGAAAATATTAACCATAGGGCAGGTAAAACATTAGCCATCATGTTTGCCTTAAGCTTAACAGGTCCATTGGCAACCTATATTGGTTACCTCTATCTTGCCAATAATCATTATTTATTAGGCTCTGTGTTACTAATATCCGCCGGTGGCATTTTATATTTAATTTTTCAAGACATTGCACCACAATCAAAACTACAAAAACATTGGGCGCCATCCTTGGGTGCGGTACTAGGATTTGCCACAGCACTTATTGCACAATCATTACTTTAAAGTGACTCAAAACGAGCGACAGCCTTAATCTTTTTATAAATATTCATGCTATGCTTTATTTAAATTTACTAAGCACGCATGAACTGTTGTTATGAAAACTTTTAATCAATTACTTGAATCCGCACTAATAGAGATACCTGAAATTTTCCCTTGGGATCTTGTGCCCTTGCTCGAAACAGACGACAAGCCAATTTTACTCGATATCAG
>Ga0316204_10004646_pt1 | contig 24237 bp, 18 predicted proteins | sample 6monrhotite_MG_2_FD_205661 | JGI IMG/M metagenome (GOLD analysis project Ga0316204, IMG submission 205661) | Microbial mat bacterial communities from mineral coupon in-situ incubated in ocean water Damariscotta River, Maine, United States -... | ecosystem: Environmental > Aquatic > Marine >... | reverse complement strand
TCGGCTGCGGCCTGTTCGGTGATTTGCCCCCATTCAGCATGCATTTTGTGGGTCGAGACATCTTCGACCTTTACCGGCAAAAACGTGCCTGCACCGACGTGTAGCGTGACATGCGTCATTTCAACGCCGCGCTGTGCCAGCAACTCCAGCAGCGCCTTGTCAAAATGAAGGCTCGCCGTCGGCGCCGCCACCGCCCCTGAGTTTTGCGCCCAAACCGTTTGATAATCTTGGTGATCTTGCAGATCAGCCGGACGTTTGGCAGCAATATAGGGCGGCAACGGCATGCGCCCGACGTCTGCTAACGCGTCATCAAAGGCCATGCCCTTGCAATTGAACGCCAAGACCGCCTGTCCGTCTTGTTTAGCGGTCAACTTGGCGGACAGTGTATCTGAGAACACAATATCCTCGCCCTCGCGAATTTTGCGCAGCGGTTTGATCAAGGCCTGCCATGTGCCGTCTGCCTTGGGCTCCAGCAGCGTCACTTCCATTTTCGACCTTGTGCGCCCAACCTCACCATCGCGAAAGCGTTCGCCAAAAAGGCGGGCGGGTATAACTTTGGTGTCGTTTAGCACCAAGCGATCCCCCGGTCGAAGCCACGTCACAAGATCCGTGACAGCGGCGTCGATGATGCGCGACCCGTCGGCCACCAACAGCTTGGCCGCGCTTCGGGGCTTGACGGGTCTCGTTGCAATAAGATCGTCGGGTAGGGCGAAATCGAAATCTGACAGCTTCATTCAGGGGCTTCCGGTGCGGGTTTACGAAAAATGTCCCGAAACAGTGATGGCGCAAGTGCCGAGAACGGGTTCACACCAATCTGAGGGGCATCCGCCGGTCCTTTGACACTGAACGTAAAGCCAATCAATCCCTCACCTTTGCGATTAAATATTCCGCCCAATCCATTGACCAAAAACAGCGGCGTCAACGTGCCTTGCAAGTCCAACTGATCGTTCACAAAGTCATAGGTGCCATCCAGCGACAAACCGATAGACGGTCCAGTGGCACTGGCGCGCGTCAGAATAAACTTGTCTTCCGAGAAATAGAAATCACCTTCGACCTCACCAAAGGCGATCCCGTCGAAATTCAACTGATCCAACAGGCCGACAACCGAAACCGCGTTCAACAGGTCGGCAAACAGTGGCATATCAAGCAGCCGTAGATCGCGCGCGATGAACCCGCCAGAATAGCCTTCCGACTTTTCGATTAGGTCTACAAGGATGTTGCCCTGCGAGGCCCGATCAAGCAATCCCAGCGCCGAAAACACCTTGCCCGCATCATCAGCCGAGATTGAGATTTTGCGACGCCCCTCAAGGTCGCTGGATATCAGACCTCCGATATCAACGGTATCATTCAGCCGCCCCGTAAAGCCGCCCTGCATATTGTTGCCGAGATCAAAGTCACCCGCAACATTCTGCAACGACAGAAAGTCGGAGACAAATAGCGTATCGATGTTGGTGATCAGTCGCCCTTGGACCTGATCGTTGCCCTTGGCACCGATGCCACCGGTTTCGGCGGTTAGCGCCTGAATATCGACGCGTCCTGACGTGATGTGAATGTCGGGCGGATTGCCAGCGCCGTTGCCTTGGATGCGCACACCGCCGTCCATCCAGTCTTCCACCTTGATCCGCTCAAACTCAACCGCGTCAAGGCTGCCATCGTCGCGCATCGTAACGCGGCCTTTGGCGCTAAACCCTTCGGCCTCAATCACAAGGTCATCAATGGCCACGGGGTCGCCCATGCTGCCCTTTACCGAAAGCGTGCCTTTTGTGGATTGGGGCTTGGTCCAGCCCACAAAGCCAAGATCAAGCCCAACGCCGTTCAGATCGGAAATCAATTCGAAGGTCGGGGCTTGGCCTTTGGGCAGACTGACAAAAACCGTGCCAACACCCTGCCCGTTCACCATGCCATCAGGCAACCCGAGGCCAAATTCATCGACAAAATCCTGCGAAATCTCAATTTTCCCGGTCAAAACGCTGCCGTTTTCGCGACCGGGTTCTAAGCTGTTCCATGTCGCTGAAACGTCAACACCGCCGATGCTCGCCAAGCCCTGCACCAAGATTTGCTTGTTCGTGGCGCTGACACTTAGCACGTCCGCGGCCAAGGATTGATTGGCCACCAACGTATCGCTCGCGACGTCGCGTACCGTTCCGTCGATTGTGTAGCGGTATTCATCGGGTGCCGGCTTGCGACCGATTGGAAACGCCAGTCCCCCTGAAAACTCGGCTTCGCCAGTTGCGAGGGTCACCAAATCCGTGCCGTCGTCGGCAAGTCCCGGAATTTGTTCTAGCAAGGTCATAACGGACGTCAGCGACCCATTTCCGTTTAAGCGCACCACCGCATTCCCGTTTTTGTCCGAAACATCGCCAACGATGAAAATCGTCCCAGCGGCGTCGATGCCGCTGTCGTCCTGAGGATAGATCATGCCTTCGCCGACCTCGACAATCAGGCGCTTTTCCGCAAGCACTACGTGGCCTGAAACGTCAACCGCAGGGCTCATCGTGGGGGCGAATTGGATTGCGGCATTGGCAAAGTCGGTCTCAAATCCGAAAATGGCTTTCTTGCCGGGCTCTGCAGCCAACTTAAGGGTGCCGTCTAAATACGTCGTCCCACTAACGTTCTCCTCCAACCACATCCTTGTCTTATCGGATCGACCTTGGGGCCACAGCGTCATCAGTTGGGCATGATTTAGCTGTGGCACATCGCCGTCCAACTGAAAGCTCCACCCGTTCGCGTCACCGTTGAGAACACCTTCAATCTCTAGCGCTGCGTCCTGATATCCAAGCGACGCTGTGTGAAGTGTCAGCTCAAAAGGCTGCAGGCTCAGGCCAAACGCAACGTCTGCATTTTCAAACGCGACTTCCTGACCCCAAAGCCCCCCCTTTGTCGATTTGAGAGTGGTAAAGTCAAACACCGCCTCAAACCCTTCGGGCAGGCCGTCATCGCGTAAAAGTAAGGCAACGGCGCCGGATGACTGCCCGGAAAGCCAATCGCTATCGACTGAGATTTCGTCGAACTGCATGATCTGCGTTTCGGGGTTGAAGCTGAAATAGCTGCCCGCAGACCGAAACGGCACGGCGGTTGTTGCTTCGTTCGGCTTCACGAAACCGGCCCCGAATTTTAGCGCCGTAGCGATCGGCAACAGGCTACCATCCCCAGCCAAGCCGCCGCGTATCGACCCGCTTATGGGCGCATCAATCACCGACAACCACGCCAGCGACGCCTGTTGCGTCGCAAGATCAGCCGCCGGCATGTCTGAAATAGACACGCCAAACGTCACTTCATTTCCGCGCCGCTCAACCCGAGAATTGGCCTCAAGCGTGGCGACACTTGCCCGCCCGCTTAACAATGCAAAATCGCCCGAGGCTTCCACCGCGTTTTCGGTTACGCCCAAACGCAAGCGACCCCCATCAACGGTCCAAGCGCGCTTCACGCGTTGATCGTCGTAGCGCAAGGTAATGGCTTCGACCTCAACCGTTTCAAGGCGGCTTAGGCTTGGATATTCCAGCACCCCAAGCAGCGTTTCAACAAACCCGCTGCCACCGATTGCATTCACCTGATCGTCTTGATCAAAACTAAGCTCAATCTGGCCGTTGGGTGCGCGGGTCACATCAAGAAAGGCCCCTGTTAGCACCAGTTTTCGCGGGGCAAATTGCCCGCCGAGAATCGCGCGATGCGACAGGATCGCCTGCAAATCTGCAAGCTCAAAGATCTTCTCGCCGTCAGCGCCGCGCAGAACTGCATTTCGCATCTGCACAACAGGCCGCGCGTCGCTTTCAAGGCGGAATTGCAGGTCGTCAAAGGTTAGCGACCCTTCGGGGATGGCTTGAACAATGCCTGCCTCAACCCGATCTCGCACCCAATTTGGAGCATCCATGTCACCGCGCATCAGCATGTACACAAACACAACAAAACCTGCCAATGCAATTAAGCTCAGCCCGATAACCACCCGCGCAAAGGTGCGCAGTATTATTTTGCTTTTGTTTTGCTGTTGTCCGGTCGACATGTCTTTCACTTGCGCGTTCGAGCTTCCGGGATAGTCTGCTATTGTCTATTTTCTACTAAAAGACAATATCTTGCCTATAAACCAAAGGACTAATCAGCAAGGAAGTTCCTAATAGTTTAACGATTGATCCCGCGAATTCGCTTGCGAACTAAGCCGCGTTCTTTCAATTCAACCCAAACCCTTTGCAAACGGCCCTTTGAACATGATCTCAGAAAACACCCAAGCCCCAGATTTCACCCTTCCAAGCGACACAACAGGCACCGTAACCCTGTCTGAATTGCAAGGGAAACCCGTGGTTTTGTTCTTTTACCCCAAGGACAACACACCCGGCTGCACGACCGAGGCGATCGATTTCACGGCCCGTCGCGCGGACTTTGAAGCCTTGGGCTGTCACGTCATGGGCATATCAAAAGACAGCGTCAAAAAGCACGACAACTTTCGTGCCAAACATGATCTCGGGGTTGTGTTGCTATCAGACGCCGAAGCAAAGGTTTGCGAAGACTATGGTGTTTGGCAGGAAAAGAAGATGTACGGCAAAACCTTCATGGGCATCGTGCGCACGACAGTAATGATCGGCGCCGACGGCCAAATCATTCGCGTTTGGACCAAAGTAAAAGTCGCAGGCCACGCTGACGAGGTTTTGCAAGCCGTGCGTGATTTATGATGCAAAAATCCCTGACAGATATGGCGCTCGAGGTTCTGATGACCGCCGATGGTCGTGCCAAAACCGCGCTGTCGCATCAACACGCCAAGACGTGGTTTGACGCCCGCGCGTCAGATCAGCCGATTGCGATTGGTCACGTCGACCCGCCTTTGCAACCTGCAAGGCCAATCAAACCGGAATTGCTGAACCCTCGGGACGTGCCAAAACGCAAACCGGGGTCGCCGCAGGGTCGGATTGCGCTGCTTCATGCGGTTGCGCATATCGAATTGAACGCTGTTGACCTGCATTGGGATCTCATTGCGCGCTTTAGTCATATCCCGATGCCGACGGGATTTTATGACGACTGGGTCAAAGCCGCTGACGAAGAATCCAAGCACTTCAACCTCATGTGCGACTGCTTGGAATCCCTCGGTAGCTTTTACGGAGACCTGCCCGCCCACGCAGGTATGTGGCGCGCCGCCGAAGATACGGCCGAAGACTTCATGGGCCGGCTTGCCGTCGTGCCGATGGTGCTAGAGGCGCGAGGGCTTGATGTCACGCCGGGCATGATCACCCTGTTCAAGCAGGCCAAAATCCCCCAAGCCATCGACGCGCTTGAGATCATCTACGCCGAAGAAGTCGGTCACGTCGCCTATGGGTCAAAGTGGTTTCACTTTATGTGCGGACGTGAAAACCTTGATCCCAAAGACGTGTTTCACACATTGGTACGCAAATATTTTCATTCGACATTGCGCCCCCCGTTCAACGAAGAAAAAAGGGCCGAGGCCGGAATACCACCCGATTTCTATTGGCCCCTTGCGGATCAAACCCCGACAAAAAACCGACAGAGCTAGGCGAGGCTTCGCGTAAGCGTGCCAAACATCTTGCCTCGTTCCGCGCCAACGGGTATCCCGATTTGAAGCCCTTGAAATAGCGGCTGCCACGGGGATGAAATAAGGGTTGGGGCGTGAAAAGCGGTCTCTTACACTTTCTAGATGTCAAACTAGAACGTATCTTGCCGGATCGAAGGTTATTCCTTCGCTCTGACGAAGAAACGCGCTTTGTGCGCTTGCGGCCAACAACTCAGTTCTTTGGGATCGTTAGCATCTGTCTTTTGGTCGCGTGGTCCACGATCTCGACCGCTATATTGTTGATGGACAGTATCGGGTCGGGCAATTTCCGAGCCCAAGCTGAACGCGATCAACGCACCTACGAAACGCGGCTAAATGCGATGGCCAAGGATCGCGAAGCACACGCTGAATCCGCTTTGGCAGCGCAAGAACACTTTAACGCCGCCCTGCGTCAAATCTCGGTCATGCAATCGCAACTGTTAGCGTCAGAAGACCGCTTGCGCGAGTTGGAACAAGGGATCGACGTTATTCAGACCACCCTTCGCTCGACTGTTCAAGAACGCGACGATGCGCGCACCTTGGCGTCTGAACTTCAAGCCTCGCTTGAGGGTGACAGCACGGCCATGCGCCCCGCTGCTGCCCGCGCGGCCGAAGCGGAAGCGACGCTTCGCAAAATGACCTCAGCTTTGGAAATGACAGCCGGTGAGCGCGATACCGTGATTGCACAAAGCGCCGACGCGGTGGCCCAAGCGCAAGACGTCATCATGGAAATGCGCCTTCTAGACGAACAGAACGATCGCATCTTCCGCCAGCTTGAAGACGCGATGACCATTTCAGTTTCACCTTTGGATCGCATGTTTGAAAACGCCGGTCTCGATACGGATCGTCTGATTCGTCAGGTGCAACGCGGCTACGGCGGCGAAGGAGGCCCCCTTGAACCGATCAGCTTTTCGACGAAAGAATCGGTAGAGGAAACCACCAACCTCGACCGTGCAAATCGCCTTCTTGAGCAAATGAAAGCTCTCAATATTTACCGCATCGCCGCCGAAGGCGTGCCGTTTACCCATCCCTTGAAGTCAGACTTTCGCTTCACTTCGGGCTTTGGAAATCGTCGCGACCCCAAGACCGGCGGGCGACGCATGCACAACGGTATTGATCTCGCAGGGCCAAGCGGTACTGACATATTCGCCCCAGCCGACGGAGTAGTCACCTACGCAGGCTGGCAATCCGGTTACGGCAATTACATCGAAATCCAGCACGACTTTGGGATTGAAACCCGATACGGCCACCTCTCGCGCATCCGCGTAAAGAAAGGTCAAAGAGTCTCGCGCGGGGAACAAATTGGTGATATGGGAAGTACCGGACGATCAACAGGCACGCATCTTCACTACGAAGTCCGTGTCGACGATAAACCTGTTAATCCGATGAACTTTATCGAGGCTGCATACAATGTTTTCTAAAAGCAAGATCAACGAACCTGGCGCGACCCCTACCGACAACAGCTCGGCTAGCAGCGCCCCTGCCCCTAAAGCAGATACAAAGCCATCAGCACCCGCTGCGGCCCCTGCCAAACCAAAACCGGCGCCGTCAATCCTGTCGCCGGACCTTCATGTTCAGGGCAACATGAAAACCACTGGCGACATTCAAGTTGAAGGCACAGTCGAAGGCGACATTCGCGCCCATCTGTTGACCATCGGCGAAAGCGCGACGATAAAAGGCGAAGTTGTTGCAGACGACGTCATCGTCAACGGCCGCATTGTTGGCCGTGTACGCGGCCTTAAGGTCCGCCTGACATCGACCGCACGGGTTGAGGGTGACATCATCCACAAGACCATCGCAATCGAATCCGGTGCCCATTTTGAAGGGTCTGTTCAGCGCGCTGACGATCCCTTGTCAACGGCGTCAAACGACGCAAAGAATGCGGCCCCCAGCAAGTAAGCTGAGTGCCCGTGCAAGATTTCAGAGGCGTCCCATCGGGGCGCCTTTTTCTATGCGTCTTTGACGATCGACTGGTCGTACAAATGCCAGCTTGCGTGTCCAAGCAACGGCATCGTCAAGAACAGCGCGAAAAAGCCGGGCACCATACCCAGCGTTAAGAACACCACGATCACGAGGCCCCAGAACACGGTGACAAACGGGTTCGCGATCACTGTTTGAAAGCTGACGATCATCGCCGTGACAAAATCGACTTCCCGATCCAGCAGCATCGGGATGCCAAACACCGAGATCGCAAACACAACGAACGCAAAAACCGATCCGATGGCCGATCCAAACGCGAGCATGCTGATCCCTTCGTTGGTTAAGAATACCGATAGCGATGACGATATGTTTGTCATCGCCGACAGGCCCAAGAACAGGGCAAAGACCATGTGGCCCAAGAAGAACCAGAACATCACAATCATGATGATGATCGCGCTTAACCACGGCAATTGACCGGACCGCTGGCTGGACACAACGCCGAAGATTTCCTTGCGGTTTAACGGCAACCCGCTTTCACGTCTGCGGCTGACCTCATACAAGCCGACCGATGCGAACGGTCCCAAAAGCGGAAATCCGACGGCTGCAAAGACCAGCCAGTAGGTCTCGGCTGTTGCCCACGTGATGTAGGTAAAGATCAACCCGCCCAAAACATACGGCAAGGTAAACACAAAGGCATACCCCTTCGCCGCAAACATGTCCCTTAGCCCAAGATCCAAAGCGCGTCGGACCGTGCCAAAAGTGATCTTTTTGAATTTGGGCGCGCCCGCCAGCTTCTGTGATGCCATTTGAAGTGTCCCCCTTTTTTGGGATGGGACAGGGAAACGGCGCAGAGTTCAAATGTATTACAAATAAATCTTTGGAGGGTGCGCGTTCGGCCAGCCAGTCGCGGCATGCCACGCCTGACCAAACGCCAGAGTATTGCGATCCGAGCCCGCGCGTCCGATCATCTGCATGCCCATCGCAAGACCGTTGTCGCCAAACCCGATAGGGACGTTCAGACTGGGCAACCCGATCAAACTGACGGGGATCACCGTTTCCATCCAGCGGTGATAAGTGTCCATCTGAACGCCTGCAATCTCAGGTGGATAGGGCAAGGTCTGCTTGAACGGCCAAACTTGGGTCGTCGGCATGATCAGCACATCGAAGCGGTCAAACATCTCGTCAGCAGTTCGTGCCCATTGGGCCTGCAAATCAAGCGCCGTTTCGATGTCGGTGTCTGAAAGCGAACGACCAAACTCAACCTCCCAAACGGCATCCTGTTTGATAAGGTCGCGGGTGGCCGGATCGTCGACCAACGGCCCATAGTTTAGCGAACACGCCTTGGCCCGTAGATGCGTCCAAGACTGCCAAATCGCTTCGCGCGAAAACGGCGGGTCGAGTGTGACAACATCCGCGCCTAGGCCTTTGAGTGTGGCCAATGCGTTGTGGCACAGGCCCAAAATGCCGTCTTCAAAGGGCAACGCGCCGCCCCAATCGCCAAGCCAGCCAATCCGCGCACCGGCCATATCCGTACCTTGGCCAAGACTGCCGGACCCGTCGGACGGCGCTGGCGCATCCCCCGCCTGAACAGCCAGCAATAGCGCGATGTCTTTAACGGATCGCGCCATCGGTCCAAGCGTTGAAAGATTGAACGGGCTTGGCCCTTTCGTCGGCTCGTTTGGCACCAGTCCGAACGTCGGCCGAAAGCCATAGACATTGTTCCATGCGGCAGGATTGCGCAGGCTGCCCATCATGTCAGACCCGTCGGCAATCGTCTGCATGCCCGTCGCCAATGCGACAGCAGCGCCCCCCGACGATCCACCAGCCGAGACGTTCACGTCATAGGGATTGCGCGTGGTGCCGTAGACTTCGTTAAAGGAATGCGACCCAAGGCCAAGCTCTGGCACATTGGTTTTGCCCGTGAAAATGACCCCCGCTGCGCGCATCCGGCAGACCAAAAGATCATCGTTGTCAACCGGCTCAAGCGAGGCCGTTCGCGATCCGTTGCTTGTGGGCAACCCGGCGACATTGGCCAGGTCTTTAACCGCCATCGGCAGGCCGTGAAGTGGGCCGCGTTCTGATGCAGGCACCAAATCAGCGGCAGACGCTTCAGCCAGTAGGTCCGCGCGATTTCGCAAGGCAACCACTGCTGTCAATGATGGATTGACCCGCTCAATCCGGTCCAGAGTAGCAGTCATAAGATCGACAGCGCTAAGCCGCCCCATCGCCATATCCGAAACCAGATCAGTCGCGTTTCGAAATAGCATATCTTGCGTCATTGATCACACGCCCTGTGCTTCAGCCCGCGATTTGCCAGCAACATCCATCGCCAGCGTCGCCGCCATAAACCCGTCGAGATCGCCGTCCAGAACGCCTTTGGTATCTGACGTTTCGTGGTTCGTTCGCAGGTCTTTCACCATCTGATAAGGCTGCAATACGTAAGACCGGATTTGGTTGCCCCAACCAGCATCGCCCTTGTTTTCATGCGCCTCGTTGATGGCGGCGTTCCGGCGATCAAGCTCCATCTGATAAAGACGCGATTTCAAGGCCTTCATCGCAATATCGCGGTTTTGGTGCTGCGATTTCACTGAGCTGGTCGTCACGATCCCTGTTGGCGCGTGCGTGATCCGCACCGCCGAGTCCGTGGTGTTGACGTGCTGACCACCTGCGCCGGATGAACGATAGGTGTCGATGCGAATATCGGCTGGATTAACCTCAATCTCGATGTTGTCGTCGACCACCGGATAGACCCAAACAGACGAAAACGATGTATGACGCTTGGCTGCTGAATCGTACGGCGAAATCCGCACCAAGCGATGCACGCCGCTTTCGGATTTCAACCAGCCATAGGCGTTGTGGCCGCTGATCTTATAGGCCGCTGACTTGATGCCTGCTTCTTCGCCAGCGGTTTCAGATTGCAACTCGACCTTGTAGCCCTTTTTCTCGGCCCAACGGACATACATCCGCGCCAACATGGATGCCCAGTCGCAGCTTTCGGTGCCGCCCGCGCCCGAGTTGATCTCAAGGAAAGTGTCGTTGCTGTCGGCCTCGCCATCAAGAAGCGCTTCAAGCTCTTTCTCGGCGGCTGTTACGACAAGGTTTATGATCGCATTTTCGGCGTCGGTGACCACTTCGGCGTCACCTTCCATCTCACCCAGCTCGATCATCTCGATGTTGTCGGACAGATCTTGCGCAATCGTGTCGTGGGTTGCCTTGGCATCGACCAAGGCCTGACGTTCACGCATCAGTTTTTGCGCGCTCTCAGGATTGTCCCAAAGCGTCGGGTCTTCAACACGCGCGTTGAATTCCTCAAGCCGATGGGGGACGGTTTCCCAATCCATGCGCTGCTTCAGCAACTCAAGGGATTTTTCGATCTGGATAATCGCGTTTTGAACGTCTGCGCGCATTGGGAACCCTGCCTTTTGGTAACGTCTTTGGTGATAAACCAGAGGGTTAGCGGGGGCAAGCGACGCTTAGAGACGTATGCTAATAAAGCCCACCAGAACTCAGGGTTCCGAAATCGGCTTTGCTATCGTCCAGAGGCACAACCACCGCCCCGCCGTCCGAGGCATCTTGCGCAGCCTCGGCCGCTTGTAAGGCTTCGTTCAGCAAGGTTTCTTCGGATTTCAGGTTCGATCCCAGCGCAAAACCGTCGTTGAGGCTGATGCCAAACACAGGTTCGTCGCCTTCGCGGAAGAATTCTGCGACAACGTTTTCGCCTTCGGCGTCTTCGGCCAAGCGCGCGCCGGTATAGCGATCCATGTTGATGAATTCGCCGCCCTTGGGCACGACAAACTGGCCGCCGCCGTATTTTTCGACGGCTTTCACCATGAATTCCTGGAACACAGGCCCACAGGTCGACCCACCGTACCAGCCCTTGCCCAAAGGCTTGGGTACGTCATAACCGATGTAACACCCAGCAACGATGTTGCTTGTAAAACCAACATACCAAACGTCGCGGCTTTCGTTGGTCGTACCAGTTTTGCCGGCGGACGGCACTGGTAGGTCAACGTAGCGCGCAGCGGTGCCGCGCTGAACAACGCCTTCTAGCATTGAGACCAACTGATAGGCTGTAATCTCGTCCATCACCCGTTCGCGGTAACTGACGATTTCAGGGCGGGTGCCCAAGGGCAAATCTGGCACACCACAGTCAACGCATTCGCGGCGATCATGGCGATAGACGGTTTGTCCGTAACGGTCCTGCACACGATCAACCAAGGTCGGCTCAACGCGCTCGCCTCCGTTAGCGAACATCGCGTAGGCGGCGACGATGCGGTAAAGCGTGGTTTCTTCGGACCCGAGCGAATTGGCGAGGTAAGGGTTCATCGCGTCATACACCCCGAAACGTTCGGCGTATTCGGCGATGGTGTCCATGCCAGCGTCTTGCGCCAAACGGATCGTCATCAAGTTCTTGGATTGCTCAATGCCGATGCGAACCGGTGTTGGTCCATAGTATTTGTCTGACGAATTTTTTGGGCGCCAAAAGCCTTCTGGTGTTTCGATCTCAATCGGGGCGTCAATCACGATGGTCGCGGGGGAATAGCCGCTGTCCAATGCGGCCGCATAGACGAACGGTTTGAACGCCGAGCCCGGCTGACGCCGTGCCTGTGTCGTGCGGTTAAAGACCGAATGCGAGTAGTTGAAGCCGCCCTGCATCGCCAGAACACGGCCGTTATTGACGTCCATCGCCATGAAGCCACCTTGGATTTCGGGCACCTGGCGCAAGGTCCAATTTGCAAAATCCCCGCTCTCGTCCAGTTGCGCGCGGACATAAACAACTTCGCCCAGTTTCAGCAAATCCTTGGCGACACGCGCCTTGGGGCCGGGCTTAACGCCATCCTCGGTATCGACTTGCGTCAGGCTGGCCCATTGTACATCGTCGCGCAGAATCCAGTGGCCGTCTGCGTCGTCTTCGATGCCTTCAATACCGATCTGTGCTGCAAAATCCCCCAGACGTCGGACGACCGCCAAATGCCACTGCCCATCAAGATCGATGTCACGCGGCAATTCAACTTCGGCCAGTTTTTCCTGCCAAAGGCCATCCGCAAGGTTGGGCTGTTCAATAAGAATGCCCGTGCCACGCCAATGACCTTGCGCGCGGTCGTAATTTTCAAGCGCCGATTTTAGTGCCAACGCCGCAACGTCCTGCATTTCAGGATCGATCGTTGCGCGCACCGTCAGACCGCCCGAGAAAAATTCGCCCTCGCCGAAATCACGGCTTAATTGGCGGCGAATTTCATCGGTAAAGTAATCACGCGGTGGAAGGTCGACGCGATAGCTTTGAAAGTCTCCGTTCTGGACGGACAGCAACGGCAATTGGCGCTCGGTCTCATACACCTCGGCGGTGATGTAGCCGTTCTCCATCATCTCACGTAGGATGAAATCACGTCGTTGGGTCACACGCTCTTTGCGCCGCACCGGGTGAAACGATCCGGGGGCCTTGGGCATCGCCGCAAGCACAGCGGCCTCATGGGGTGCAAGGGCCGACAGGGGTTTGTTGAAATAGGTCTGCGCCGCCGCCGCAACCCCGTATGAGTTTTGACCGAGAAAAATCTCGTTCATGTAAAGCTCAAGAATCTTGTCTTTGCTCAGCGTTTCTTCAATGCGTGTCGCGAGGATGATTTCCTTGATCTTGCGCTCAATCTTACGGTCGCCTGACAGAAGGAAATACTTCATCACCTGCTGGGTAATGGTTGAAGCCCCACGCAAGTTTTGGCCGCCCGACAGCACGCCTTCGACGGCGGCCGCTGCGATGCCACGCAGATCATAGCCTGCGTGCTGATAGAAATTCTTGTCCTCGGCCGAAATGAAGGCATATTTCACCACGTCCGGCACTTCTTCGATGGGCACAAACAATCGACGTTCTTTGGCGAATTCGTCGATGATCATCCCTTCGCCCGAATATATCCGACTGATCGTCGGCGGCGTATATTTCGCCAAAGCCGCGTGGCTTGGAAGGTCTTTGCCATAGACCCAAAAGATCGCGCCAATGCTTAGCGCGACCATAAAGGTCGACAGAACGAAAAAGCTGAAAATCGCCCCGAAAAAGGAAAAGATTGCGCGGATCAAATCACGTGCCCTTTGAAGATATCTGAGCTTCTATAGCCAGCCCTTGGTGCGGGGTCAAAACAGAAGGCTGTGAAAGTGATCAGTTTATCGCCTACTGGCGCACCAAATCCCCAATGGCGGCATCGGTTTGCGACCAAGACAGGATGCCAGACGTCAAAGCTGCCGCTGTATTTGCGCGCCATTCCGGGTCCATCAGGCGCTCTCGGTCCAAGATCGACGATAAGAACCCGACCTCAAGCAGAACGGACGGAATGTCAGGCGCTTTTAGAACCGAGAACCCCGCAGCACGACGTGGCACCTTGTGAAGCGGTGTGCCCGCCTGATCTAAAGCCAGAACAATCGCATTTGCAACGGCTTGTGAACGGGGTTGGTTTTCCAGCCATGCAAGATCCATAAGCACGTTGGCGATCGTGTCGTCCTGCCCGCTGAGATCAACACCCGCGAGCAGGTCGTCGCGATCGTGGCGTTCAGCCAAGGCCGCACTCGCCTTATCTGACGCGGTGTCTGACAGGGTATAGACTGTCGCCCCGTGCGCTTGCCCTTGCCCCAATGCGTCAGCGTGGAGAGATATAAACAGGTCAGCCTCGGCGTGGCGCGCAATGGCCACGCGCATTTCAAGCGGTACGAAACTGTCGTCGTCGCGCGTTAACACCACCCTCACCCGATTTGTGCGCAGAAGATGTTCCTTAAGCTCGCGTGCCATTGCCAGCATCAAGGCTTTTTCCGTTTGGTCGCCATGTTCGGCACCGGGGTCAATGCCACCGTGTCCGGGATCAATGACAACAGTTAAAACGCCCTCTCCGGTTTGGCGCATCCGGGCCTTGGCGACCTCGGCTGCGGGGGGCACCCACCAACCGGGCGTTGCTGGTTCGCCAGAGCTTTGGGCAAATTCATCGCTGCTAACAAGCGACAGATCGACCTGCAGTTCGGCCAATCCAGTGGTTTCGTCAATCCGCATTTCTGCGGTATCCAGTTTCAGAGGCGCGTTAAGGTCCATCACCAAGCGTGACCAACCCGGTTGGAACTGGCCAAAGCGAACAGCCTTAACACGGTCCGTTTCTTCAAAATCCAAGCCCGTCGAGGTGCCCCAATCAACTTCGCGGAAATCGGCGACCAAACGGCGCGGTTCATCAATGGTGAAAACACGCCACGGAACGCCTTGGGAAAGGCCCAGAGTCAAAGACACACCGCGCCATTTGGCGTCAACACTGCTTTTGGAAGCATCAAAGCGCGCGAGCGCCGACAAATCCTGCGCCGATGCGACAGAGGCCCCTAAAAGCAACGCCGTAAAGATCAGAGCGATCAGTCTCATAGGTTTAATTCGACCCCAACATCATCTGCCATTTGCGCCAGAAAACTTCCCGGCTCAATCTTTTCCAGCCAGCCGTTTTTTCTAAGGTTTGTCGACCACAAATGCATGCCCCGTGTGTCGGGTTTGATCATGTCATTCAATATCGTGTCGGTGAATTTGGCTTTGACAACAAATCGGTGCTTGGTTGAGGGCAGCGGCAGATAGACATGATCGGGTCGCGCGTGCTCTAGCTCTCCGGTTTGTTTCAGCGCATATTTCAGCAGGCTTGGCCCATAGGTCGTGAATTTCTGCTGCGAGACATGAACAGGCGCGCCTGCGTCCCTGGCCTCGACTAATTCATCGCGCACACGCGGGATAACCCACGGCGGGATGGGATGGCGGTTTTGCACAAACCGCAGCATATAGTCGAGTGCTGGACTATCAGACGGTATGCGCAGGACCGAGTTGTTCAGATTGCTGGCGTCAAAATAGCAAACGATGTGGCTGTCGTCAGGATCAAACGGTTTCAGGCAAAGCTGGTCGGTGTCCACCCAGATTTGCGTGGTCTTGCGCATCAAGTGCAGGCGGAAAATATCTGCGTGCATGGCAGGCGAGCCATTGCGATGGATCAAGATATCGTCGTCGTCATAGATCTCACGGGCGTCAACGGTTTCAATCGCTTCCGGCACGTTTTCCAGCGGGAAGTAGTGATAGAGCACAACGCGATAGCCATGCCGAACGTAGGATAGCAGGCAAATCTGGTCCAACACCGAAAGCGGGCCACCGATCCAGAGGCTGGCGATTGTTCTGTCATCCATGAGCGCCTCCGGCGGTAAATGTCTTCATAAAGGCTTCAAGTCGCTTAAGGCCTTCGCGGATGTCGTCGGTTTGGCTTGCGTAACTAAACCGCACGGTGCCCCCACCGCGCTGCTTGTCGAAATCTAACCCAGGCGTGATCGCGACACCCGCTTCGTCAAGGACACGCTTGCAAAACCCGAGTGAATCGTTGGTCAAATGGCTGATATCCGCATAAACATAAAAGGCCCCATCGGGCGGGGCGATGCGATCAAAACCGGCCTTGGGCAGACCTTCCAACATCAGTTTACGGTTTTCGGTATAGACGCCAAGGTTACCTTGCAGTTCATTGGCGCAATCCATCGCAGCAAGGGCTGCGACTTGTGAAGCGTGGGGCGCGCAAATGAACATGTTCTGGGCCAAACGCTCGATCCGGCGCACGTGGTCTTGGGGGACGACCATCCAGCCAACGCGCCAGCCGGTCATGCTGAAATATTTGGAGAAGGAATTGATCACGTAGACGTCGTCGGACACTTCAAGCGCGGTGACCGCTTTGGCGTCGTATTCGACGCCGTGGTAAATCTCGTCCGAAATGAATGACGTCTCCGCCGCGTGGCAGGCATCGATCAAGGCCTTTAGGTTTTGGTGGCCAAGCATTGTCCCTGACGGATTTGCAGGCGACGCGACCATTAGTCCGTCTAGTTTCAGGCCTTCTAAGTCGGCAGGCACCGGCTGAAACCGCGCCGTGTCCGAGGTTTGAATGCCAACGGCTTCCATCCCCAACGCATGAAGGATCTGGCGGTAACTGGGATACCCCGGCTCTCCTATTCCGACGCGCGACCCACTGTCAAAAAGCGCCGAAAACGCCAAAAGGAACGCGCCGGACGATCCAGACGTCACGACGATCCGATCAGGCGAAACATCTACGCCGTACCAGTCCTGATACAACTGCGCGATCCGCGCGCGCAAAGCAGGAATGCCCAAGGCGACGGTGTAACCCAACGTGTCGGCGTCCATTGCCGCGCTCAAAGCGTGACGCGCAGGCGCGGGTGCGCCGGTGCTTGGCTGGCCGATTTCCATGTGGATAATGTGACGCCCTGCCGCTTCGGCATTGCGCGCGGCCTCTAGGACATCCATCACGATGAAGGGATCAACGTCACTTCTGCTTGAGTTCCTCATAATGCCCTCTTATGCATTCACCTATTGCTTTTTCCACTCTGTGATCAGCGGGTCAATGCTCGTCTTTGATAGCTGGGGTTTCAGGCGGAAAACCTATTTATCAATGCCTTGCAAGCGATGCAAAGCCAATGTTCGGAGCCGTTATGAAACGCTTTTTGAAATCTTTCGCAATTCTGGCTGTTTTGGCGTCGCCTGTCCAAGCCTTTGATGTTGGCAACATGACTGAGGACGAATCAGCGGCCTTTGGCGATGCGGTGCGGACCTATCTTCTTAAGAACCCACGGGTGTTTCTTGAGATCATCGAGGTTCTGGAAAACCAGCGTCTCGCGGGGGAAGATCAGGCCGACCGAAGCTTGGTTGCGTCAAATGCCGATGACCTGTTTGACGACGGCTTTTCGCATGTGGCTGGCAATCCTGACGGCACAATCGATATTGTTGAATTCGTCGACTACCGCTGTGGCTTTTGCCGTCGCGCCCATCCTGAGGTGAAGGAAATCGTGGCTGAAAACAGCGAAGTGCGTCTGGTCTACAAGGAATACCCCATTCTAGGCGAGCAATCCGTCATCGCATCACGCTTTGCCATTGCGACGCGCATTTTGTTTGGCGGTAACAGCTACGAAGCAATGCAGGACGCGCTGATGTCGTTCAGCGGCAATTATAGCGAAACCAATTTGCGCCGTCTGGCGACCGCGCTTGATCTCGACCCCGATGCGATCCTAGCGGAAATGACGTCAGACACCGTAACTGACGAAATCAACGCCAACCGCACTTTGGGCAACAAGATGTCGATCACGGGCACGCCGACCTTCATTCTGGAAACGGAAATGCTGCGTGGCTACGTGCCAAAGGACCAGTTCGTGTCTCTGATTGAAGACGTGCAAGGGAACTAAGTCGATATGTCCGGTGAAACTGATCTCGGGATATTGCTTGGCTCAATGACGGCTTCCATGGCCGAAGGCGTCTATGTTTTTGCCACGCTTGAAAGCCGGATCGTGCCGCAGGGGCTTCATCCTCGGATGATGTTTCAGGAAGACGAAGCGATGACGCTTATTCTGCTGCAGTCCGAAGCCGATGATTTTGGCATCCCTTACGAATTCCCCAGTCGGATGATCACCCTGAACATCCATTCCGCGCTCGAGGCCGTAGGGTTTATCGCCCGCATCGCAACCGCGCTTGCAGAGCATGGTATGGGCGTCAATCCAGTGGCCGGTTTCTATCACGATCACCTGTTCATTCCGAATGGGCGGGAACAAGATGCTTTGGCCGTGATTGCCGATTTGGCGGCTGCGGCCCGCTAACCGCGCGTGCACTGGCCGCCAAGCACAGGCGCGGCACGATAGCCGCATACCCGCTATGTCGCGGCGATAGCCCCTATACAAATGTTGAATTTGCGCCTAAAGGACTTTCTTTCCTGCGGATTTGCCGCAGCCACAGACGCGGACTGCGTCCCTCTATCCGGAATGACCCCGACTTATGATTAAAACACTCGCCGATGCGCTATCCGAGCGCGGATATGAAACCCTGACAGATGTGCAAAAAGCAGTCTCAGACCCCGAGTTGCAAGATGCCGATTTGCTGGTTTCGGCGCAGACAGGTTCGGGCAAAACCGTGGGCTTCGGCCTTGCGATCGCCCACACACTTCTTGAAGACGAAGACCGTTTCGACCCCGCAGCCGAGCCTCTGGCACTTGTGATTGCACCGACACGTGAATTGGCGATGCAGGTGAAAAGCGAACTTGGTTGGCTGTTTGCCAAGTCGGGTGTCCGCATGGCATCCTGTGTTGGTGGTATGGACGCACGAGACGAACGCCGTGCACTTGAGCGGGGCGCACATATCGTTGTGGGCACGCCGGGACGTCTGCGCGATCACATCACAAAACGCGCGCTTGTCCTAGATTCGATCCGCGCCATCGTTTTGGACGAAGCCGATGAGATGCTCGATATGGGCTTTCGCGAAGACCTAGAATTCATGTTGGCCGAAGCGCCCGAAGATCGTCGTACGTTGATGTTCTCGGCCACCGTGCCTGCACAAATCGCCAAAATGGCGAAGCAATTCCAACGCGACGCTGTGCGTGTTTCGACGGTTTCAGCCGGCAACCAGCATGCTGACATTTCCTATCAGGCGATGACCGTCAACCATAACGAAGTCGAAAACGCGATTATCAACCTGCTGCGATTCCACGATGCCCAAACCTCGATCGTATTTGCCAATACGCGGGCTTCGGTTGCGCGTTTGACGGCGCGGTTTTCAAACCGTGGATTTCGCGTTGTTAGCCTGTCCGGTGAACTGAGTCAGAACGAGCGTACACACGCGCTTCAATCTATGCGCGACGGTCGCGCAAATGTATGTGTTGCGACGGATGTTGCAGCGCGCGGTATCGACCTGCCTAACCTTGATCTTGTAATCCACGCCGAATTGCCAACAGGCAGCGAAGCCTTGTTGCACCGGTCTGGTCGTACAGGTCGTGCGGGTCGCAAAGGTATCTCAGCCCTGATCGCGACACCAAAGACAGTGAAAAAGGCCCAACGTTTGTTAAGTTGGGGCAAGCTAAAAGCTGAATGGGTTGCCCCCCCATCCGCTGAAGCGATCCGCCAGAAAGACCAAGAGCGTTTGCTTGAAGACCCGGCATGGCAGGAAGACCTATCCGCCGAACAAACGACGTTCGCACAGACCTTGCTGGAACGCCATTCTGCCGAAAAAATCGCGGCTGCTTATCTGCGTCTTTATCAGTCTCGTCAGTCTGCACCGGAAGATCTTTCAGCACCGGACGCAAAGCCCGAGCGTAAGAACCACGAATCCTTCGGGCCAAGCACTTGGTTCTCGGTGTCAGTTGGTCGCGCCAACCAGGCCGAGCCACGTTGGTTGCTGCCGATGGTCCTTCGGGCGGGTAATCTGGACAAGAACGCAATTGGTGCGATCCGTGTTCAGCAGTCTGAAAGCTACATCGAGGTGGCCGATACATCTGTCAGCCAGATGATGGCGTTCCTTGATAAAGGTGGCGAACTTGAAGAAGGCATCCGCATGGTCAAGCTCGACTCTGCGCCTGATCTATCTGGTCCTCGTCCATCCAGCCCACGCCCGTCGGGTGATCGCCCTCAACGTCGTGATGTTGATAGTCCACGCGGCAAACGCGTTTGGGATGACAAAAAGCCAAGCAAGCCCCGCTATGACAATGACAACAGCACTGGCAAGAAGTGGCAGGACAGCGGCAAAGTCAAACCTCGGCCCGAAGGGGCGTCGGACGACGAGCGCGCCAAGAAGCCTCGGCATTCCAAAAGCGAAGGTGGATACGGCGACAAGCCTTTCCGAAAGCCGGATGGTGACAAGCCGTTCCGTAAACCGGATGGCGATAAGCCGTTCCGTAAAAGCTCGGGTGACAAGCCGTTCCGCAAGAACGATGGTGATAAGCCATTCCGCAAGGCAGACGGCGACAAGCCATTCCGCAAGCCAAGCGCTGCCGCGGACGGCAAACCCAAGGGCAAACCGGGTGCGGATTCGGCAAGTAAGTCATTCCGCAAGCCACGTGCAGCCGACGGCAAACCAAGAAGCGCTTCGGCAAAGCCAGGTAAGAAGTCGTTTGGTGGCAGTGACGTGCCCCGCCGCCGGAAATAAGACAAAAAATCGCCGTCCCTCGGGGCGGCGATTTCTTTTCTAGGTGTCGCTGATCGCGTCCAGTTCAGCAGCCTTCTTTTCGACCTGCTCAACGATGTGTTCGACCATCGTATCGTTCGACATCTTATGGCTTTGTTTTCCAGCCAGATAGACCATCCCAGCCCCAGCCCCGCCGCCGGTCCAGCCGACATCCGTCATCAAGGCTTCGCCCGGCCCGTTGACCACGCAGCCGATAATCGACAGGCTCATCGGGGTTTTGATATGCTCAAGCCGACGCTCTAAAGCCTCAACCGTTCTGATGACGTCAAAGCCTTGGCGCGCGCAGCTTGGGCACGAGATGATATTGACGCCTCGGTGACGCAAGCCCAATGATTTGAGGATCTCAAAGCCAACTTTGACTTCCTCAACCGGATCAGCAGACAAGGACACGCGGATCGTGTCGCCAATGCCTGACCACAGCAAGTTTCCAAGACCAATCGCAGATTTGATGGTGCCCGAGGTCAAGCCTCCGGCTTCGGTGATGCCTAAATGAATGGGTGCATCCGTCGCTTCGGCCAAGGATTGATAGGCGGCCGCCGACAGGAACACGTCTGACGCTTTGACGCTGATTTTGTATTCCTGAAAATCGTTGTCTTCGAGGATGCGGATATGCGCCAGCCCGCTTTCAACCATCGCTTCGGGGCAGGGTTCGCGGTATTTCTCAAGCAGGTACTTTTCAAGCGAGCCTGCATTCACGCCAATACGGATCGAGCAGCCGTTGTCTTTGGCCGATTGAATCACGTCTTTGACACGGGATTCGTTGCCGATGTTGCCCGGGTTGATGCGCAGGCACGCCGCACCAGCCTCGGCGCTTTCAATGCCGCGCTTGTAGTGAAAATGAATGTCCGCCACGATGGGAACCGGACTTTCGCGCACAATCTCTTTCAGGGCTTTTGAACTGGCCTCGTCTGGCACGGACACCCGAACGATGTCGGCCCCTGCGTCGGCAGCGGCTTGGATTTGCGCCACAGTGCCGGACACGTCAGTTGTCAGGGTATTTGTCATCGTTTGCACGCTGATCGGGCTATCGCCGCCGACCGGAACGTTGCCTACATGTATCACGCGGGATTTGCGGCGTTCGATAGTGCGCCATGGACGAACAGAATTCAGGGACATTGAACCTTTGATCCTAACTGGAAGATATAAGACTTACATAAGCCTCTGGACCCCAAGCGGCAATTCCCAAACGAGACTAATTCGCCGCGGCAATCGAAAGGGCTTTGGCCAGATCGCCGCTATCCGCGGGATCGGCCTGAGCATAAGCCGCTGACAGGTTGTCTGCCGATAGGGCGACGTTTTTGGCAACACCGCCAGCGCCACCCGCCGGACCATAGATTTCACCGTTGACCTTAAAGTAAACCGACCCCGAATTTCCCGCCCGCAACGTTGGTGCACCTTCAAGTTGGGGCAAGGCGTATTCTTCGCCAGCCTCAAGGATTTTTTCGAAAATCACGGCTCCCTCGGCGCTTCGCACGCGCACCCATGCGGGTTGAACGGCCAGAATGGCGATCTGCGGGGCGGCGCCTTCAATGACAATGGGATCTGCAATCGGGTCTTCAGTAACCGCAGCGATCACAGTTTCAACGTCGTCAATAACAGGCACAACAAGATCATCAATACCTGCGAGCGTGTCGTCGATGTCGGGGGGCGCAAAGAACCCTAGTTCGGCCGGATCAAGCGTCGAGATCGGTGCATCCCGCACAACGATAATAGGCACATCCAGCGCTTGGGGACGATAAAGGCGGTCGAATGCCTCGGCTGTTGGGGGGCTGCTGGTTAGGGACGCGGTGTCCGACTGAGGGAAGTCATAGCCTTCGCCCAAGGTCGATGTGATTTCAGGCGCTTGCTCAACGGGTGTAACGCTAACCTTCTGGATTTCGTTCAACACCGTCCACGCGCCGTAAGCGATCAAAGCAATGACGGCCAGTAATATGGCAGAAGACCCAACCGCGTGTGGCGATATTCCCGCCAAGGCGGACCCCTCGATCGGGATGAACGGGGTTTTTGCACGCTCAAACAGATCGTCGGATTTTTGCTTTTTGGGGCGCGACAGGCGCGACTTTCGTTCTTTGTCTTTGGCCGAGTTTTCGCTGGTCAGCGCACGAGAGACGGCAAACCCGCTTTCAGCGCAGAACCGTTCGTAGGAATCTTCGGCGTCCATTTTAAGGTAGCGCGCGTAAGACCGCACATATCCCGCCACAAACCCCGGTGTTTCAAACACCGACGCGTCGCAGTTTTCAATCGCAGAAATGTATGAGGCCTTGATCCGCAGTTCGCGTTGCACATCTAGCAAGGATTTGCCGAGTGTCGCACGCTCACCACGCATTGCATCCCCGAGCTTTACCTCGAAGTCGTCGAACCGCTTTGGTTCAACTTTTGCCCGCTCCTCGTCGCGTTGTGGCTTACGTCGTATCATACGACCGCCCCTTCAGCCTGTCCGCCCATCCCCATGAAAGCCCGAACAACGACGCGACCGTCCCATGGCCACGATTCGCTTTTCGCGCTTTCGTGATCACTTATTATCACATCGAAACGAATGTTTCAGGGGGCAATTGTTCAGGCGGTTAATTCGGCGCGATTTAGCGCACATTTCGACCATAGATCGTCCATTGCATGAACAAGCGCATCAATCTCTTTTGGTCCGTGAACCGGCGATGGCGTGAAGCGCAAACGCTCAGTGCCGCGCGGGACGGTGGGGAAGTTGATTGGCTGGACGTAAATCCCATACTCATCAAGAAGCATATCGGACAGCTGCTTGGTGTGCACCGGATCGCCAACGATCACGGGAACGATGTGGCTGCCGTGATCGATGATCGGCAGGCCAAGGCCTTTAAGGCGGGCCTTCAAAATCTTGGCTTGGGTCTGGTGAAGATCGCGCAATCCTTGGTCGTGCTTGAGATGCGCAACAGACGCCGCAGCCCCCGCAGCAACGGCCGGTGACAGCGAAGTGGTGAAGATAAAGCCCGGCGCGTAAGATCTTATCGCGTCACACATTTTCGCAGATGCCGCGATGTAGCCACCCATGACGCCATAAGCTTTTGCCAAGGTGCCGTTGATGATGTCGATGCGATGCGCCAAACGATCCCGTGCAGCAACGCCCGCCCCGCGTGGGCCGTACATGCCAACCGCGTGCACTTCGTCGATATAGGTAAGGGCGTTGAATTCATCCGCCAGATCGCAGAGCGCTTCGATAGGGCCAAAATCGCCGTCCATGGAATAGACAGATTCAAAAGCGATCAGCTTTGGCGCGGCAGGATCGTCTGCCTCAAGTAGGGTGCGCAGGTGATCCACGTCGTTGTGCTTGAAAATGCGCTTGGCACCGCCATTGCGGCGCACGCCTTCGATCATCGATGCATGGTTTAACGCATCGGAATAGATGATCAGGCCGGGAAACAGTTTCGGCAAGGTCGACAATGTGGCGTCATTCGCGATGTAGGCGCTTGTGAACAGCAATGCGGTTTCTTTGCCATGAAGATCGGCCAGTTCAGCCTCAAGCCGTTTGTGATACACCGTGGTGCCTGAGATATTGCGCGTCCCGCCCGAGCCTGCGCCGGTTGCGTCTATCGCCTCGTGCATTGCGCTAAGAACCGACGGATGCTGACCCATCCCGAGATAGTCATTTCCACACCAAACCGTAATATCGCGCGACGTTCCATCAGGGCGTGTCCATCGGGCATGGGGAAACTGGCCGTTGCGGCGCTCGATATCAATAAACGTCCGGTAGCGACCTTCTTCGTGAAGGGCGTTCAAGGCAGAATCGAGTTTGGCCGTATAGTCCACGGGCGTCTCCTTTTGTCCA
>Ga0316204_10004645_pt1 | contig 24247 bp, 20 predicted proteins | sample 6monrhotite_MG_2_FD_205661 | JGI IMG/M metagenome (GOLD analysis project Ga0316204, IMG submission 205661) | Microbial mat bacterial communities from mineral coupon in-situ incubated in ocean water Damariscotta River, Maine, United States -... | ecosystem: Environmental > Aquatic > Marine >... | reverse complement strand
CCGACGGGCACTTTCAAACGGAATTTTCAACATTGGGAAGGAACAATTAAACTTTGAATTTCGGCAACAAGCTTTTACACCAGACAATATAGACACGGAAGAAGTCCTCAAAATTGACCGTCCTTATGCAGGCTTTTCAGGACTTACGAGCGGTTGGTCATTGGCCAGAAAATCTAGTTTTCTTCATGTCAAAGGCCTTTTAGGACTGGTAGGGCCTTCTTCAGGAGCGGGTGCCTTTCAGCGCTGGTTTCATCGAAATGTGGTATTTGTAAGTGTGCCCACTTGGTTTACAGAGATTGAAAATAGTTTCCTTGCTAATTTTGAAGTAGACTATGCCGTTGAAGCTATTTTAGCCCCAAACCCATTCGGCGTTCGCTTGGCCTTTCAAGCTTCAGGAGCTTATGGTAGTAAAGACCAATATTTTCAGCCTCAAATAAGCGCCTTTTTAGGAAGACGAAGTGATATTGATTCTAGCATAGCCTACGATCAAGTGGGAAGCACGGAACGTGAAATCTACTTCAATCTGCATTTTGAATACCGTTACGTTGGAAAGAACGCATTGCTCGAAGGCAATGGGGTCAATGACAATTCCATCTATACTATCGAACCCAATAGCAGGGTGTTTCGATGGGGATTCGGGCTCTACCATCGTTTCAATAAAAATGATTACAAATTTTCCTATCAGTTCTTAGCAGAAGAAGCTAATGAAATAACACGGCATCAATACCTAACAATTTCGTATGGGCGAAGTTTTTAGTCTTAAAATTCTACTTCTACCTCTATAAGTTTCCCATCTCTTTCAATAGTTACTTTCGCCTTTTGTCCATTTTCAAAAGTAGACAATGCTTTCATATAGCTCATCATATCCTTCACTTGCATCGTATCTAGTTTTTTGACCACATCTCCTTTCAACAGCCCCGCTTTTTGTGCTGGTTTATCTTCGCTCACTCCATCGATACGCATTCCTTCTCCCGTAAAAAGATAATCGGGCACTACACCCAAACCTACTTTAAAACTAGGTACATCCTCACTTTCGTTTTTTGTTTTTCTGAAAGACAGTTTCCCATTGTCATCCAGGTCTTCCACAATGTTCATAATGTAATTTGAGATACGCTCCATGCCTTCATAGTTGAGTTTATCAGCGTCGTCACTTGGCTTGTGGTAATCTTCATGCTGACCGGTAAAAAATGCCAACACAGGAATATCGGCAATATAAAAAGAAGTGAAATCACTAGGACCAATCCCACTCTCAAATTCTTTGATGGTCAAATTCTGATCGTTGTTGGCAAACAACGTTTGCTTAAAAATAGGTGAGGTGCCAACCCCATGTACGGCAATCGTGTTTTCATCATTGAGTCTCCCTACCATATCCAAATTGATCATATACGTAATTTGATCGGCTGGAATGGTTGCATTCTTTACAAAATAATTGGATCCTAGCAGCCCCTTTTCTTCACCAGAAAAAGCAATAAAAATATAATTGTTGTTTTTATGAACTCCTACCCTAGAAGCCAATTGTAATAGCATTGCGACACCACTGGCATTATCATCTGCGCCATTATGCACGGCTTCGCCTTCTCTATAAAGTGATCCTTCGCCACCCATGCCCAAATGATCGAAATGCGCTCCAATTACCACCGTAGTTGCAGCCCCGTTATCTAAGTAAGCCACTACGTTGCGACCAAGAATGGTTCCATCGCCTGCCAGTGAATCTAATATTTCGGCTTCTTGATGCGGATTACTGCTAGGTTTAAATGAAAAATCCTGATAATAGGATTCCGTTCCCTTTGGTGCTAGACCTAGTGCTTCAAATCGTCCTGCAATATAGGACGCCGCCATCAACTCTTGCTTTGTTCCTGTTTCTCTACCCATCAAACTATCGGAGGCTAAAACAAACACATCAGTTTTCATGGCTACGGCCTCAATCACCTCATCTTTAACGGGTTCCTTGCAACCAATTAAAACAGAAAGACTAAAAAGTATTATAAGTGCGCGCATATTGTTATTTTTGTGCAAAATTAATTGATTTATGAGACTTTTATTGCCCCTTTTCCTTATTTGCTTGTTGATTTCTTGCAAAAATAAGTCGGAATCTTCCGATACAGAAATTAAAGATGTAGAAACTTCAACTGCGGAACGAATGGATGCCATACAGGATTCATTAATTTACCCTGAAGAAAAGCATTTTAAGTCCATCCGTCAAGTTACTTTTGGCGGCGATAATGCCGAAGCCTACTGGAGTTTTGACGACAAACAACTGGTATTTCAATCCAACTACTCCGATTGGGGTGTGGGCTGTGACCAAATGTTTTTAATGGACGCTACCGAAACTTTTGACGGGAATCAGCCTCCAATGATTAGTACAGGAAAAGGCCGTACCACTTGCGCCTATTTTCTACCAGACAACAAACATTTTGTATACGGTTCTACCCACCTAGTAGATGACGCATGCCCCGAAGTTCCATTGCGAGAGAATGGAAAATACGTTTGGCCCGTCTACGATAGCTTTGATATTTTCGTGGCCGACCTAGAAGGGAATATCACAGCGCAGCTTACGAACGAACCTGGTTACGATGCAGAAGCAACCGTTTCACCAAAAGGCGATAAAATCGTGTTTACTTCCATGCGTAGTGGCGATTTAGAATTATATACCATGAATATTGATGGTTCTGACGTGAAACAAATTACCGACCAATTAGGATACGATGGTGGAGCGTTCTTTTCTCCAGACGGCACTCATTTAATTTTCCGTTCCTCCCGACCAAAAACTGAAGCAGAGATTAAAGAATATAAGGAATTATTAGCTCGTGGGTTGGTGCAACCCACCGAAATGGAACTTTTTATCTGTAAGGCAGACGGAAGCGAACTACGTCAGCTTACCAATTTAGGGAACGCTAATTGGAGTCCTTTCTTTCATCCAAGTGGCGAGAAAATATTGTTCAGTAGTAATTTTGAAGCAGAGCGCGGCTTTCCTTTCAACTTATACCTAATTGATTTGGATGGAAAAAATTTAGAGCGTGTTACCCATGGAGAAACCTTTGATGCCTTCCCAGTATTCTCCAGTGATGGCAAATACCTTGCTTTTTCTTCCAATAGAAACAATGGTGGCGGTCGAGATACCAATCTCTTTATTGCTGAGTGGCAGGATTAGATTAAATCCTCTGTGTAGGTAGTTTTTTATTTCTGAATGAACGCTTGAAAGCGCTTTATTTGGCTGTCAAATGATAGGCTTATATTTACGGAAGCAATTGAGTATACGAACACTTGGACTATATCAAAACACATAGGATAGCTTTTCTCTTCGCATTTTTCGGGTTGTTGATGTATGGCTCTTTTTCCTATGACCTCGAAAGACATGATTTCATAAAACTAATCACGCTGGTAGTGGCTTTATTTAGCGTCACCTATCAGCTTATCAAGCTGTTTGGTTGGAATTTTTGGCTTTTAGCGGGCATTGGAATCGGCTTTCGTTTGGTTTTTTTGCCTAGCATCCCCAACCTATCGCAAGATTTCTATCGGTTTTTATGGGACGGCCGACTAGTGCTGCAAGGGATTAATCCCTATTTGATTACGCCGGAAGTCTATTTGGAAGCAGGCAATCAGGTCGTACCGCAAGCCCAAGAACTCTATACGGGCATGGGGCCTCTAAACGGGGGTCATTTTAGTAATTACCCACCACTAAATCAGCTGTGTTTTGCCGTTGCTTCCCTGTTTACTAGCAACAGTATTTTAGGCTCGGTGATTGGGCTCCGCTTGATGATCATTGCAGCCGACTTGGGAATTCTGTATTTCGGAAAGAAGTTATTGGAGGGGTTGAAACTTCCTGTTAAGAATATCTTTTGGTATTTCCTGAATCCATTTATCATCATCGAGCTTACTGGAAACCTCCATTTTGAGGGGGTCATGCTTTTCTTTTTGGTTGCATCGCTCTACCTCCTTTGGAAAGGAAAATGGGCCTGGGCGGCAGTATTCTTAGGGCTCTCGGTTTCTGTGAAATTAATACCCCTGTTACTATTACCACTATTCTTTCAGTTTTTTGTGAAGAAAGGAGCCATTGGAAAGGGCCTATGGACACTCACGCGCTTCTATTTGATTGCGCTTGTTACGGTATTTCTCAGTTTTGCCCCCTTTCTTTCTTCGGAATTCATCTCAAACTTTGCCACCACCATAGCACTTTGGTTTCAAAACTTTGAATTCAACGCCAGCATCTATTATATCATCCGATGGGTTGGTTTTCAAACCATCGGTTGGAATATCATCGCAGACGTTGGTAAAATCCTCCCATTGGTTGTTATCCTACTCTTGATGGTGCTCGCATTTTTTAGAAAAAATAGCAGCCTACAAGCACTTATTACTTGCCTGCTTTTTGGAATCTGCATCTACTTCCTACTGTCAACCACCGTGCATCCGTGGTATGTTGCGACACCCCTGGTCTTGTCCATATTTACGAAATACAAATTCGCTGTGCTTTGGAGTTTGTTGGTCATGCTGAGCTATTCGGCCTACCAAATTGACGGATTTTCTGAAAATCTATGGTTGGTTGCGCTCGAATATGTGGGCGTAACTAGTTTCTTAGTATGGGAACTTGTAGTTCTTAAAAAAGAACCGATTACAACATATTAAACAACTCGAGTTCTTGAGTTGTAAGATGGCGGTAGCGACCGCGCGGTAAGTCTTTTTTAGTAAGTGGGCCCAAGGTGACACAATCTACTTTCACCACATTGTAATTTAGGTTTTCAAAGATGTTTCGGATGACGCTATTCCCCGTGTGTTTTATGCGAAGACCAACTTCTTTTTTCGGCGAATTTTTCACATAACTAATTTCTTCTACCTTCACTTCTTTGCCTTCAATTTTTATTCCCTCTTTTATTCTCTGAAGGTCATCTGGCTTTAAGTTTTTATCTAACTCTACATGAAATAAACGATCGATTCCTTTTTTGCTGAATTTCTGACGAAACGAATCGTCATTCGTGAATAACAACAAGCCAGTGGCGTTTCTTCCCAATCTTCCGAAAGGTTTTACTTGAGCGCTCGTGGCATTGGCTATAATATCCATCACAGTGAGTCCTTTACTCTCGCTCGAAGTAGTGGCCACTCCTTTTGGTTTGTTGAGTAATACAAAAGACGCCGGCTCTGGACTAATCCTTCTACCATCAAAACGCACATCTTGATTGGGTTTTACTCGAAAACCCATTTCATTGACTACCTTCCCATCCACCGTTACCTGCCCTGTTTGAATATACAAATCGGCTTCTCGTCTTGAGCAAATTCCACTATTCGCAATGTACTTATTAAGGCGAATACCGTCACTCGCTGATCTGCTTGGGTTTGTTTTTTTAGGTTGTGCTGGTGCCTGATCCTTTCCATAGCTTCGGTTAGGTTTTGGATACCCTGTTTTCTTACCGCTTGCTTTTCCTTTCTTATCGTGTTTACTCATATTGATGTACTGCCTTTGCAGTTTTAAAATTTTTGCAAAGATAGACAAAGCCTTTTGTAATTGACTGGCAAAAGCTGAAATTCGAAACTACCGCGCTCGTATTCAAAAGATAAAGTTCAGGATCACTCCTCAGTGTCATGAATTTCAACGGTGGATTGTCTCTGTCTGTTTACTACCAATTTGGTCACATCGGGTCTTGAATAATGTCCCACAGGATCAAAATTTTGTCGCTCTTCATAAATTCGATTGAAGTCCAAAGTGTGATAAATGTTGCCGGCTTCATTCAAAACGGGTGGAACGATCCATTCGCCATTGGGGCCCGCAATGCAGCTACCTCCATTGGCTAGTACCTTAGGGGCTTTTTCAAAAATCTTTTCCAAATGTGGCGTATTAGAAGGAAAATCTTCTAGGGTCATTAATGCAGACACTGAAATCACATAACTACGACTCTCTCGAGCAATAAAGCGGGTGATATCTTTGGTATTATGATCACTTCCAGGCCAGACGGCTATGTGTAAATTTTCTCCCAAACCATATAAGGCAGCCCTTGGCAATGGCATCCAATTCTCCCAACAATTGAGCCCACCAACAGTAAACTGCTTTAAGGAATGTACTTGCAACCCATTACCATCTCCTGGCGACCAGGTAAGTCGTTCGTCATAGGTAGGTTGTAATTTTCGGTGTACTGACATTATTTTTCCTGCTTCAGAAATATAGACCAAAGAAGCATAGACACTATGTCCGCCGCGGTCCAATGGACGCTCGATGACCCCCAAATAAATAGCCATGTGATGTTTTTTGGCCAGTGCACAAACGGCGTCTAAATCGCCATCCTCAATCGTCACCGCATTTCGGAGATAGTGGGCGTGCAATTCCTTGTTCACCTGTGTATTCCATTCGGCTCCGCCTGTTAGGCCCAGCCAAAAAGGATAGCCAGGCAACAGTCCTTCCCCGAAAATGATTAATTCGACATCCTCAGATGCTGCTGCTTTAATTTGTTCTATAATTTTTTCAAGGGTCCCTGCTTTATTCAACCACACGGGGGCGATTTGCGCTAGGGCTACTTTGAGAAGGTTTGCATTTTTCATAAGATAAAGATACGGGTAATTTGTCTTTTTTGCGTTAGGGGTTGAAACGGCATCCCCCAATTCCCATTGGGGATACAGTGGAAGACCCGACCCTGGGAAGTTCTCAAGAGCGCTGCAGGGAAACGCCCAAAGTTTTCAAAAGATTCGGTTTAAAAGAAGGTCAATATTGATTAACACAATACTAAAAACACCCACCACAATAATGAGCTTTAGTAGATTGTGCAGCAGTATGTAATGAAGTTTTCGGTTGGATTTCCAAAGTACGAACACAAAGAATACTAGCGCGATGATACTGCCATAAAAATAGAACGTCATATAGCCAATATGGAACTTGGTGATTAGTAATATGGTTGGGACTAGCGTTAGCAAACTCAATACTGTAAGCATTTGTTTTGCCACTTTATCGCCATACACCACTGGTATGGTGCGATACGCTTGTGCTAAATCTCCTTTGAGATTCACTAAGTCTTTAATCACCTCACGCATCGAAATAAGAAGAAATAAGAAGGTGGCATGTACAAAAATCACCTGATCGAAATTGCGGTAATAAATGAACACCGCAAAGAATGGAATGACCGCTAAGATGGCGGCAGTGACGTTGCCTACAAATAGGTATTTCTTTAATTTGTGCGAATAAAACCAGATTCCGAAGATGTAAATTGAAAAGAAAAGTACGGCTCGAAACGACACATAGCTAGCAAAGATAACGGACAAAAAGTTGAGCACGAAGTAAGTTGAGAGCTTGACATTCTGACTTACAAGTCTATCGAGCATGGTCTTGTGCGGGCGGTTGATCAAATCTTTTTCGCTGTCGTAAAAATTATTAATGATATAGCCTGCCGCAATAGCTGACGCGGAAGCCAAGACCAGCATTAATAGATTGATGTCCAAAAGCACCTGTTTGACTGGTAAAAAGGGTGCTAAAATATAAATTGCCGTCAGGTACTGTGCCATGATAATGACCAGAATGTTGTACCCTCTTACGACGGAAAACAAGCTGAAAAACTTGAGCAAAAAATGTTTCTGTTTTCTACTTAGCACTTAAATAGTATTTAATGGTTCGCCAGCAATCACTTGCGTCTTGATTCTAATGTTACCCATCGCGCCACACGCTCACTTACTTCTCGCGCCGAATCTTTGTGCAAATGGATCCCGTCTGTATATGTATACCCCGAATTTTCTTCTGAAAGATCCAAATACGGAACAAAGGTCTCCCGAGTGAGTGTATACATGATTTCCGTAAATTCTGGAACGACTGCCGAATCTAATTCGCTAAGCTCTGGGTGCACTGGCAAGGTGACTACAAAAACATCGCCTCGCGTTTTTAAATATTCAATGGTTTTATAAAGATAAGACAATCTCGTAGCTGAGGGTTGGTACCTTTTTATTTTCTCCTGAAAAGTTTTTATTTTATTCTGAATTCTAACCGAAACCACCTGAGCCTCCATGCGCGTATTGATTTCTAACCAACCATCATCGTGTAAAAAAGCGACGGTATCCCGATCAAATATTTTGGCAAAGTTGTTCTTATAATAGGACAATAAATAGGGAATGTTGGGGTTAGAGGAAACCGTTGTTAGCCTATTTAAAAAGCTTTTGTTTTCATCAAATTGAGTTTCATCATTGGGGTCCGTACTGGCATCAGAAATACTCCAAGCGTCCACGGTAACAATAAAAATACCGCGGTGCAATGTATCGGCCGATAGCTTGCGTTTAATTCCATTGAGATAGGCAGGGCCAAAGGGACTATGGGCCACTGTGAAGGCAAAATTATAGATGGAATCGGGCAATATGGCGTTCATTACGTCTGGACGCAATCCCTGTGCAGCTTTGGAGGTTCCTAAAATTAACGACCGCTGTGGTGGGGAAGTAAACCGCTCGTAAAAAGGATCGGTATAGCCATCTGCTTGTAACACCACATAGGCCATCGTCGCTAGTACGAGGCTTAAAAACAGGACGCTATGTAGTATAAATCGTTTCACTGCTAAAATTGAAAATAAATAAAATCTTGCTGACTTCCTTTAAACAAAAATACAACGATAGCCAATACGTAATAAAACGCATAGCGTGCTAGCAATGGCCAACGGCTTGCCAGTCTCTCAATCGCGTACTCTTGATTTCTTCCGACCCACTCCATTCCTATAAACCCGATGATGAATAAGAGGATCAATTTCATCTTTGTTTGTGCAAATTGCGGCGGGATGGTCCACAGCGAATCAGAGAATAGTCCGTTAAAATATAGCACTGCCTCACCCACCGAGTCCGCTCTAAAAAACACCCATGCTAGGGTAACTAAAAGATAGGTGCATACAATATAGAGGCCTTCCTTTACGGAAGGAAAGAGCCATTTGGTTTGAACGGTATCTAAAAAAGATCGATTGCGCTTGAGTAAGACTAAGGGAATAAAAAATAGAGCGTGCAATGCACCCCAGCACAGAAAGGTCCAATTGGCACCGTGCCAAAACCCGCTCACTAGAAATACAATTAAAATGTTCCGTACTTGTTGGGCGCTGTTCCCCCGACTTCCACCTAACGGAATGTATAAATAATCTCTAAACCAAGTAGAAAGGGAGATATGCCAGCGGCGCCAAAACTCCCCGATGTTTCGTGAGAAATATGGGAAGGCGAAATTTTTCTTCAGATTAAAGCCAAACAATCGAGACACTCCAATAGCGATATCCGAATAGCCCGAAAAGTCTCCGTAAATCTGAAACGAAAATAAGACAGCGCCAAGCAGTAAAGTACTGCCGGAGTGCGCGCTAGGGTCTTCAAAAATTACATTGACAAATTGCGCGCAATTATCGGCAATGACCATCTTCTTAAAAAGTCCCCACAGAATTTGTTTGCATCCATCAACGGCATTCGCATAGTTAAATTCACGTTTCCTTAAAAACTGAGGTAATAAATTAGTTGCGCGCTCAATGGGCCCTGCCACCAATTGGGGAAAGAAGCTTACAAAGGCAAAAAAAGATAGGGCATCTTTAGTCGGGTCCAACTTTTTTCGATAGACATCTATCGTATAACTCAAGGTTTGGAAGGTATAAAAACTGATCCCTACTGGAAGAATAATTTCTAGTCTTGACACCGCTATGTGTTCACCCAAAAGCGTGAACACTTGGGCAAAACTTTCAGCAAAAAAATTAAAGTACTTGAAAAAACCAAGGAGCCCAAGATTTGCTGTGAGACTCAGTATCAATAGAAGCTTTCGCTGCCTTGGCGATTCTCGCTTTACCAATTGATGGCCTATGGAGTAATCCACCAAGGAACTAAACACTATAAGCAGCAAAAACCGCCAATCCCACCAGCCATAAAAGAAATAACTAGCAGCAACTAAGAGCGCATTTTGAAGCGATAAAGACCGTTTATTTATCAGCCAATAGAGTCCGAAAACAATAGGTAAAAAGAAAGCAAATTCGATTGAATTGAACAGCATAGCAATGGATTACGTTACTATGTGAGTTCTGGGCAATGGTGTGGTATTTTAGAAGTTATAGACGACCTCTAATTTGTGGTCTTTTAAGGCGGCACGTGCTTTATCGATATCTTCGGTAAAGCCTAACATATAGCCTCCTCCGCCAGAACCGCAAAGTTTGAGGTAATAAGCATTGGTTTCGATTCCCTTTTTCCAAAGTTTATGAAATTCCTTTGGAATCATAGGTTTAAAATTATCCAACACTACTTTCGACAATTGCTTGATATTCCCAAAAAGAGAAGTCACATCACCCTGTAGAAAATCTTCTACACAGGCATCCGTATGCTTTACAAACTGATTCTTAAGCATATTTCTGAAACCTTCCTGCTTCATTTTATTCATGAAAATCTGAACCATGGGTGCAGTTTCACCAGTACTCCCGCTGTCCAAAAGAAAAACAGCTCCTTGGCCATCTACTGTTTGTGACGGAATTCCAGCCGGCTCAATATTGTCTTTAGAATTAATTAATATGGGTAGACTTAGGTAGCTATTTAATGGATCCAATCCGGATGATTTCCCATGGAAGAACGATTCCATGTCAGCAAAAATTCCTTTTAATTGCAACAGTTTTTCACGCGTTAAGTTTTCCAAGACCGTAATTTTATCTTGAGCATACTTATCATAGATCGCTGCCACTAAAGCACCGCTACTTCCAACACCATATCCCTGCGGGATGCTTGAATCAAAATATAGACCTGCTTCTACGTCGGCATTAAGAGCCTCCAAATCAAACGTTACTAGGTAGGGTTTTTCAAGGCACAACTGTTCCAAATAGACAACATATCGCTTCAAGTTGTCATTGGACTTCTTGGTAGCCACCGTGTGATGCTCATCAATTTTGAGGGCACCGTTGTAAAAATTATAAGGAATGGAAAGACCTTTTGAGTCCTTGATGATCCCATACTCTCCAAAGAGTAGGATTTTTGAATAAAAAAGGGGTCCACGCATAGGTTTGATGACAGTTGGTTAGCCAAATATAAGCTATTTCACTATAAATTCCATTTCGTAGCAAAGATAGCACATATTGAAACACGCTTTTCAGAATAAAATGATAAAACTAAAAATAGAATCTATCTACATTTTGTAACTTAGAATCACTTAAAAAGAATCAGCTATGAAACCAATTTATTTTGCATTAGTACTTGTGCTCAGTTCATTCTCCGCCATTACGACGGCACAAACCCATAACTGGACAGGAAATGGAGGAGATACCGATTGGTTCAACACCTCCAATTGGGACGCAGGCACCGTTCCTATTGGGACTAGCACCGTTTCTATTGTTGGTAATGTGTCCGTGCTTGTTTCGGGTAGTGCCGCAGAGGCATATACCATAGATCTTCATAATAATAGTACCCTAGAGCTGGATGGCAATCTCAACACAGACTCAATTATTACCGTCCATCCCAGTGCAACTTTTAAATATACCGGAGGCACTTTATCCGGTAGTGGCATTTTGAACAATGGGCTCCTTTTGTTTGAAGGCAATGGCATGCGCACCTTATCGAATACCATCATTACTAATAATAATCAATTTTTAGTAATCGATACTGGATTGACTCAAATTTTGAGCAGTACTATTAATAACAACAGTACTGGAACCCTCGAAATAGCTAGTGTAGGTGGATTTATACAGCTGGGCACTACCTCAGTACTCAACAACTCAGGACTGCTTTTAAAGTCACCGGATGGCATCACTTCTGTTGGAAATTTTTATCTCGTTCTGAGTATAATTAATGACGGTGTATTCGAGGTCTTGGAGGATCAAATAGTGCTGCTACTCGCCAATAGTGGAACCCTTACTAATTCCACAACGGGGAGGATCATTGGGAATGGCACGTATGATATTACGGCTCAATTTATAAATATGGGAATTATTGCTCCTGGCGATTCACCTGATGTGGGTAGCATCGACGTCACAAATAATTTTTCCCTTAATGGAGGAACGATTGAATTGGATATCCTTGGGTCGGATGCAGGCTCCTATGACACGGTTCGGGTCACAGGATTTCCAGATATGGACGGGTTTTTAGATATCAACCTTCAATATGCACCATCTTTAGGGGATTCTTTTGAAGTGATCACTTGGAGTCCAAATGGAAACAGCTGTTTGTTCCCAGCCACCACAACCGCCTCTTTCGACGGACAAGAATATACTTTCGACATTAATTGCAATGGAAATGACGTCACTTTAGTGGTTTCGGACATTACCGTATTGGGTACCACGGATGAGGCTTCTCAAAAATTCGACTTCTTTATCACCCCAAATCCAGTAGTCTCAGAGGCTATTTTTAATTTTTCTTCAGAATTAGGGACTATCGAAAATCCAAGCGTGGTGATCTATAATTATCTGGGGCAGGAAATCATGCGTAGGGATGGCTTTACTTCAGAAAACAACATTTTCAGTAGAGGAAATTTACCAAGCGGACTCTATTTTGCGCAACTAGAAACCAACAATACCATTGTGGCAACGACTAGAATAGTCTTGAAGTAATTTGTGGAGCACCTATAATTTTACCGCACCCAAACCAGCTTCGTCCAAAATGTACTCTCCGTTTTTGCAAAAAGGAGCTAAGTCCTTTTGGATAAATGCGCTGACTGTTTCTTTCTCGGAATATGGATACAACACATGCACATTAGCGCCTGCATCCAAGGTAAAGCAAAGCTTGCTATTCGTTTCCTTGCGATACGCCCAAATACGATTGATGATTTCCAAAGTGTTAGGTTTCATCAATATAAAATAAGGCATGGAACTCATCATCATGGCGTGCAGCTGTAAGGCTTCACTTTCTACCACGTCAATGAACGATTCCAAATCGCCACTTTCTAAAATCGCTATCAGCTTTGACAAATTGCTGTTGGCCGTTGCAAATCGTTGTTGGGCATAAGGATGACCGTGCATTAAATTATGACCCACGGTACTACTCACCTGCTTCTCGCCTTTGTCTACCAATAAAATGGCATCTTGATAGTTAACAAAGGTATCATGCACGGGACCATTAAACTTGACTCCATATAAATTGGTAGCCCTGCCAATTTCCGGATGCTGACCCCAAACCACGAGCGGTCCTTCTACGCTTCGAGCTGCACTTCCAGAGCCCAATCGCGCTAAAAACGATGCTTTTTGAGTGAAAAATTCATCTGTCATGTTACCCTTAGCCATCATGCGTTCCATTTCTAGTAAGCACAGGGCCAAGGCACTCATTCCGCTAGCGGAAGATGCTATCCCGCTGCTATGCGGAAAGCTATTTGTTGTTTTGATGGTAAAACAATACTTCCGAAGAAAAGGAAGATAGGTCTCAACGCGTTCAAAAAAACTATGGATTTTAGGCTCAAAGCCTACTTCTCGGTTGCCATCCAAATACACCTCAAACTCAAAATCGGAGCTCACTTTCTCTTCAAACTCTAAGGTTGTTTTCGTGTGACAATTAGATAAAGTAAAGCTGATAGAGGCATTTTCGGGCAGCTGTTCTCCATATTTCCCCCAATACTTGACTAACGCTATGTTACTAGGCGATTGATAGGAAACCGTTCCATTTTTAGGAAATTCGTTGTTAAACTTCGGAATAAAATCCTGTTTAGTCATACGGGCAAAGTTTGAGACTTAGGCAAATGATTAATGAACACAAATATAAAGAAAACCCACTGCATGGAAATCATTATATTTGGAAGTAACAAACAAATCAATCATTGAATTTTAATATTTTCAATAGCCTTATTCTCGCTGGTGTCATCCAAGGATTTATTTTTGGGGCGGTTTGGTTGTTCACTAAAAAGTATCGATCTAGGAACACTTATTTTTTGATCGCGCTCATAGTGACGTATTCTTTAAACAATTTGCAGTATTATTTGTTGGATACTGAAATGGTCAGCTTTTCAAGCTTCTACAGCTATCTCTACCTTTGCTATGGCCTTTTAATGCCACCACTATTCCTATTATACGGGCTGAGCATTATGAATCCGACGCTCAAAATAGATGTAAGAAAAAAACTATTATTCCTCCCGTTCTTACTTTCTATGCTGCTTGCAGGGGTGTATAAATTTAAAGTCGTCGTGCTAGGGAACACGCTTGATGAGAATTCAAATCTCTGGAGTTCGGTGCGTTGGTCTGAATTCTTAGCGATTGCATTTAGCTTGGTTGTTGTTTTCTTTTTACTGCGGAAGGTGAGCCAGTTTCAAAAAACACAGCAGTTTTCAAAAAATAAAATTCAGCCACAGCTACAGTGGTTTAAAGTTTTTTTATTCTTTCAGTTGTTTGCCATATTTGTTTGGGGAGCTTCGGAAATAGCCTTCGCTGACGAAGAAAACTTCTACTTCTATCCCGTTTGGATTATTGTCGCCATTATCACCTATTGGTTAGGACATATTGGGATGTACAAATACGGTATCAATGAACAGCGTAAAAAAATTCGGAAGACGGCTCAGGATCGGTATTCCATTTCCGAAGTGCTGACACAAAAAAATGATCACATCACTGCACTGAAGCAGTTTTTGGAAGGTGATCGAAACTTTTTAAATCCGAATATGTCGCTGGATATGATTGCAGATGAACTGAATTTAAGTCAGGGGCATCTATCAAAATTAATCAACACCGAATTAGGTCTCTCTTTTAAAGACTATTTAAACAGCCTGCGCATCGAAGAAGCAAAACGCTATTTAAAAGATTCGGAATTCTCCAATTATACCTTGGCGGCGATTGGACTTGAAGCTGGGTTCAACTCCAAGTCGGCATTCAACGCCTCGTTTAAAAAAATCACAGGTCTCACCCCTTCTCAATTCAAGCAGCAACAAGGATAGTTGTGCGGTTATTTCGGCAATCTGAAAAAACAGGACATCCGTTTCTGTCCAAATCATAGTTTTGATTTCCTTAATCTATGAACCTAAAAAGGCATGTTCTTTCCCTACTTGTGCTTTTCAAATTGAAGAAAATGAAACGAGTCTGTTATTTTATATTGTTATCAAGCACCGCAGTGCTTTCACAAGTTGGAATTGGCACCGTCACTCCAAACGCCACCTTAGAAATTAAATCGTCTAACGAGGCAACTCCCGCAAACACGGATGGGTTACTTATCCCTAAAATAGAAGAGTTTCCCTCCACAGCTCCCACTGCCGCACAAGATGGAATGCTCGTTTACGTTACCGGTGCAGGAACGGAAGCCAAGGGGTTTTACTTTTGGGATAATGGGACCACGGCCTGGGTGCTTGCTACAGGAGCAAAGAATATAAATGATCTGAGTGACGGAATAACTGACGGGAGTGGATCATCACTTTTCCTGGGAACAAATGCCGGGATCAATGATGATGGAACTGACAATAGAAATGTAGGTATTGGTTTTAACAGTTTATCAAACACAACTTCTGGAATCGCCAATGTCGCATTGGGCTATTGGGCTTCAAGAGACAATACCACAGGATATGGTAATGTAGCGCTTGGTGATTATACACTTCGCAATAATAGTAGCGGCTTTTGGTCCATAGCGATAGGCCCTGGTTCATTGCGCGAACAAACGCTAGGTAGCACGAATATCGCTATTGGCAAAAGTGCAGGTGATAATATAACCATTGGAACAAATAATATTTTCATTGGTCAAGAAACCACTTTACTCCCCAACTCGAACAATAAGCTCATGATCGAAAATTCACTGACAAATCCTAGCCCAAATACAGCTCTAATCTATGGTGAGTTTGATAACGACATTCTAAGAACGAATGGAACCTTTCAAATAGGAAACCCAGCGGGAACTGGTTATGCTTTACCAGCTGTGGATGGCACATTAAATCAAGTATTGCGTACAGACGGCTCAGGAGGTGCCAGTTGGATAGATCCTGCGACAGTGGTAATTCACACTATAAATGACCTCATAGATGGTAAAAGTGATGCCACAGGGTCTTCGATTTTCTTTGGTAACGATGCGGGAAGCATGGATGATGGTACAAATAATATTAACATAGGCATTGGTTTCGAGAGTTTAATGAATACCGTAAACGGAGTAAATAATGTAGCGGTTGGCTATCAAAGTCTTCAAAGTATGGGCACAGGTACTGGAAATACGGCCCTTGGCCATCGTGCGATGCGATTAGCGGTTGGAGGGAGTTCAAATATTGCTTTGGGCCAATCTGTATTAGAAAATAATTTAACTGGTTCTGATAACGTTGCTTTAGGGACTGGAGCACTAAGAAATAATGCCTCCGGTGATTATAATACTGCCATCGGGTCAGTTTCATTGGATAGTAATACTTCAGGAGATAGCAATATATCGATTGGGAGGGCTTCAATGAATGTGAATGAAGACGGCTCAAATAACATCGCTTTTGGCGCTTATGCTGGTTATTTTGTGGAAGGGGATGATAATGTTTTTATTGGTGAAAATGCGGGAGGACTTGGCAATGGTACTGGCGCCCACGCCAAAAATGGCTCCGTTTTTATTGGTTCCAATGCAGGGGCTACAGAAATTGTAAGCAATCGATTATATATTGAAAATTCAAATTCAAGCGCCCCTTTAATCTATGGAGAATTCGATAACGATATTGTTGGCATTAACGGGAACCTAGGTATTGGCACCCAAGCTCCAACGGTACCATTGCATATTACAGAAAATGGTACTTCGGGCGTTCAAACCATCGTCGCTGGATTGGCATCCAATACTTCAAACAGACCGATATTACAGTTTTCAGAAACCGCCAATATGGGCCTCGCGGAGGGCATGAGTCTGGAATACGATGGAAGAGGAACTGGCGATGCCAATAGGATGGTCATCAATAACATTGGAGGAAGTCCTTTGTTCGAATTTAGAAACGGAGGTGATATGACGTTAACTAATGGTGATATTATTGTTCGAGGAGCGGCTACAGATCGCGAAATCAAACTGGAAGACGATGCTGGCAACTCAGATCGTGCATTGATGCGTCAAACGGGAACCCAGGATATATATGTGGGCGATATAGACGATAACGGCGGCAATCTCTTTATGCGCGCAGGCGGAACTGATGAAATAGCGGTTCTGGCAGGCAGTGGATTCGTTGGAATTAATACACTAACTCCAGCCTACACCCTCGAAGTTAATGGCTCTGCAGCTAAACCAGGGGGCGGATCTTGGACCAATGTATCAGACAAAAGGCTAAAGCAAAACATCAAACCGTATACCCAAGGCTTAGAAAAATTATTACAAATAGAACCTGTCTACTACCAATACAATGAAACCTCAGGCTTTGACACTAGCAATACCCACGTGGGTGTGGTTGCCCAAGAGCTCCAAAAAGTCGTCCCATCGATGGTCACAAGCTATCAAAGAGGCAATTCGGTATACTTAGCTGTAAATAATTCTGAAATGACCTATATGTTGATCAACGCTGTTAAAGCACAACAAGAAGAAATCGAGCTCCTAAAAAATGAGTTACTTCAATTAAAACTAACAATCAACGCACATGAATAAACAAGCTGTTCTATTTTTCCTGCTAAATTTCTTAATTTGCTTTACTATGAATGCACAACATATGGACCTTTCCGAATTAGGTATTCGTTTTGATATCCCTCAAGGCTGGACTGGAGAAGAACAAGGGGACTATTTATTACTCGGACATCAGACCGTATCAGGGCTCATGATTGTTGGCCAGAATTCCTCAAAAGATGCCTCAGCACTTAAAAATAAATTACTAGAACCCATCTCAGAAGAAGGGCTCTTTTTGGAACCTGATGGCGATTTCACTACGGTTTCTTCAACACGTGTTGAAGGATATTACAAAGGCACCTATCAAAGTCAGGCAGTACAAGCATTTACAATTGGGTTAGTGAATGAGCACGGGGTGGGCATGACTATTTTAATGCTAACCAGCAGTGATGTCTTTGGTGACATCCATAGAGAGGCAGCCAAAAAGCTCGCTCGAAGCGTACAATTATTTCAACCAAAAGAATCCGACAATACAAGTTTTTGGAGACAAAGAATTGTTGGGTCACAACTTAAATTCATGCACACCAGTGGAGGCTCCGATTATAGCGGGGGCTACAGCGGAACCTCTGACGTGGTGGCGATTAATCTTTGCACCAATGGCCGATTTACCTATTATTCGAATGCTAGCGCAAGTTTTGATGGTAGCGGAGGATCTGGACATGCTGTCAATAATGCAGCGAATCAAGGCGTCTATAAAATATATTCGAAAGGAAATGCAACCTATCTCGATCTTCAATTTGACGCTGGAAACACCAATACTTATGAACTGTTGGTCTCTTCGGAAGAACATACACTTCTCAATGGGAATCGATATTTCATAACTACTTTGGAAGGTTGTTATTAAAAAAAATGCACATCAAGCACCAAGCTCGATTAACTTTTGGAGGGTTTTATAATTTCTTGTTGTCGCACGAACTTTTAGTTTTCGTTCAATCAAATTGTTGTTCATTTTAACACGGGCATAACCTTCCGCACAGAAAAAATAGAGGCAATGTTCCTGTAGGTGAAATTCTTCTCCCGGGAATTCCAGTGCATTAAAATAGACAATAGCATCCTTGGTAGGCTCTTCTTGGAATAATGTGAAATAGCTCTTTCCTTTTTTTTCTTCGGAAAAGGGACAATTGGACAGCACACTGGCTATGTCATCTGCTGTGCGCACTAAAACAGGAACATCCCAACCATACTTTTCTTTGATCGCAGCCTCAATCATCACATCCCAATCATTGGAATCTTCAGCCAAAAAAACCACGTTCCCACTCTGTATATAGGTCGCTACCTCCATAAAACCCAACGATTCAAACAAGGCTTTCAAATCGGCCATGAGGATTTTCTTATGACCACCCACATTGATACCTCGCAATAATGCAATATAACGATGCATAACTAGTTGTTTTTGGATCTTAACTCAGCCTTTCTCATAGGCATTGCATCAATTAAATCGATAAATGTGGACAAAGGTTCTGCTTTGTATGAGGTAAATTTGATGTTCCCGTCCAAACCAATCAGTTTCACCTGAAATTTCTGGAATTCCCTATTCACGGGCATCCTTTGATTGTCATAACTAATAATCAATTTCAGTTTACGTTCGTCCAAAGCTTCAGGCTCCCCTCTAAGCATCTCAACTTGTTTCAAGGCGAGTGAATCCCGCTCATTTTCAGCCTGTACCACTATAAGTCTATTTTTCCACTGGTATTCGCCAATATCTTGTCCTTGAACCAGGGTTGAAAAGCAGAGCATCATAAAAAATACTAATTTCATTGATCTATTTAAAGGCAGTGTTAAGTGCTTGAGCCACCATAAATCCACCTGTCCAAGCATTTTGGAAATTGAATCCGCCTGTGATGGCATCAATATTTAATACTTCTCCAGCGAAATAAAGATTAGGATGTAGTTTACTCTCGAACGTTTTAAAATTAACTTCTTTCAATTGAACTCCACCAGCCGTTACGAACTCTTCTTTAAAGGTACTTTTTCCGCTGACTTCAAACTGAGAAGTAGTAAGCTGATGTGCCAAGTTTTGTAATTTCTTTTTGGTGATTTCCGCCCATGTTTCCAGTGGTTGAATCCCCACTGACTGAAGGATGTTTCGCCAAAGACGTTTCGGCAAGCCGAATTGCGCATATTTAAAAAGGGTCTGTTTGGTAAATTCAGTTTTATACTGCAACAGGGTATCTAGTATGTTTTCTTCGGAATCATCTGGCAGCCAATTCACCAAAATGGTAAATTTATATTCAAGTGGCGCTAGTATTCTTGCTCCCCAGGCAGACAACTTTAAAATAGCCGGTCCACTCATACCCCAGTGTGTCACCAAAAGCGGCCCTTCACTTTCTAGGACAACGCTTGCATTGTTATCCAAAACCTGAACTTGTGCATAGGTACTCACTCCTGGTAGGTCGCTGATGCGCTGGTCCTTGATATTAAAAGTAAATAGCGATGGCACTGGCGGTTCAATTTGATGCCCGAGGTCTTCCAACATGCTCCAAATCTTCGGATTACTACCCGTTGCTAGCACCAGCCTTGTTGCTTTAAATTCTGATGACGTAGTCGTTAACTTCCAATGCCCATTTTCCTTGGAGATATTTTTCACTGAAGTTTGTAATAATACATCAATCGAAAGTCGTTTCGTTTCAGCAATAAAACAATCAATGATGGTTTGTGAAGTATTGGAAGCGGGAAACATACGTCCATCTTCTTCTGTTTTTAGCGTCACGCCGCGATCCTCAAACCAGCCAATAGTATCACCCGTCATAAAGCTATGAAATGGCCCCAATAGTTCTTTCTCACCTCTTGGATAATTTTTTGATAGATCCTTTGGATCGTATTCGGCATGTGTCACATTGCAACGTCCTCCACCCGAAATCTTGACCTTGGTGAGCACTTCTTTCCCTCGTTCCAAAATAGCAATTCGCAATGCGGGGTTCATTTCTGCCGCGTTAATGGCAGTAAAAAAACCAGCAGCGCCACCGCCAATGATTAGGATGTCATAGTTATTGGTCACTTGGTAAAATTACGGAATTAATACAGGCAACCCATGGAGTAGATGGCGTCTTTTGCCGGATTATGGTTCAACGTTCATAAAAGGGTTTGAGTGTGTGCTTGAATGACAAGGATTGCTATTTTCGAGCCCCTAAATGGTAGATACCGTTTCTGTTAAAACACCCTTATAGCTATCATATGACAATTCACATATACTAAATTCTTCTGCATTGGAGTCATACACTTCACAAGAGTCAATAGGTGAAATATACAGATGTAGGCTCATCGCTTTTTCTTCGGAATGATTCGCTAGGGCATGATACCCCATATCATCATCCATATAGGTAAGTCTACCAGGAGTTAAATCCATTTGGTTAGATTCCGTTAAGGTTCCATCAGCTTCCATTTGATAACGCACCTCTCGCAAAACTCCATCCACCTGATGTACCCAGCAACGTTGGTTTGCATGTCCATGCATCGGTGTTTCATCTTCCGGATTCCAACAAATAAGGATAAGTTCGTAAGTATCCGTTCTTTCAATACAATTTCTGCAATACCCATCCTCCTTCCAGTGGGCAAATGCATTAAAATCGCTTAGAGGAATCGACATATTCTTCGCCAGTTTCACATAATCTTCTGGATCACAATCATTCAATGTTTCAATCAGTTCACCAAGACTTTCAATACAATTCATTCCATTTAAATTTTTATTCTCTCAGATAAAACTTAGATTTACCAGAATAAGCAAAAATACACCGATTTTAAAGGTTTTGAGCCGTTTTTATTTAAAAATACAGGAATTTTATATTGTTTTTAATAAAAAATGGCCTTTTTTCGAAAAACAGTCTTCCTTAAAATAGATACGTTTCTTCACTGAAGCTGAAGGTCGCTTACCTCTTTAAACAACCACCTATGATTACCAAAATTATTGCCTTAATAGTGTACGTATTGATTCTATTTCTCATCGGTATTTTGGCCTCGAGAAAAATTAAAAGTATGAGCGACTTCTATGTGGGTGGTAAAAATATTGGGTATTGGGCGGTTGCTTTTTCAGCCCGTGCTACGGGCGAATCGGGCTGGTTGCTCATTGGACTCACAGGCATGGGGGCACTCGCTGGACTATCTGCCTATTGGGTAGTCGTTGGAGAATTATTAGGGGTTGCCGTGTCTTGGTTTTTTATGGCGAAACGATTTAAACGAAGAACGGATACCTATAAATCCATTACAGTTCCAGATTACTTAGTAAGTCATTTTAAATCAAAAACACATTTTTTACGGATCTTATCTGCTTCCGTCTTATCCATCTTCGTCATTATTTATGTGAGTTCTCAAATTGACGCGACAGGTATTGCTTTTGAATCACTTTTAGGCTTGAACTATTTCTATGGCGCCTTACTGGGCTTTGTCATCGTGCTGGCTTATATATTTATTGGTGGCTTTGTGGCTGTGGTATGGTCCGATCTCTTTCAAGGGTTACTCATGTTCTTTGGATTGGTTTTGCTGCCCATCGTGGCGTTTTCCTCCATGGATTATTCAGGCAGTATTATCGAAGGGCTTAATGCAATCGATCCCGCGTTGACGAATATTTGGGGAGGGAGCGATGACGGTTGGTTAAATTTATTTACGATTCTAGGCTTCTCTATGATTGGCCTCGGGTTTTTAGGGTCTCCACAGGTGTATGTTCGGTTTATGTCCATTAAAAGTGAATCGGAAATTGACAAAGGAAAATGGGTGGCGATTGTATTTACGCTCCTTACCGACGCTGCTGCCGTGAGTATCGGTGTGCTCGCCCGATTGCTTTTTACTGAATCCGGGCAAGACCCAGAAGCCGTCTTTGGGATTGGTGCAACTGACGTGCTTAGTGTTATGACCGAGAACTTCTTACCGCTCATTTTAGTGGCTATTTTTGTAGCCATTGTACTTTCCGCAATTATGTCTACGATTGATTCGCTACTAATTATTGCCTCAAGTGCCATTGTAAGTGACTTCTATCAGAAAATTTTCAATCCAGAGCTAAAAGACAATCAACTAACTAAAATTTCTCGCATCGTGACGTTGGTGATGGCTATTATCGCTTTGACTATTGCCATGGTGATGGCGATTTACTCTCCTGAAAGGCAGGTTTTCTGGGTCATTATTTTTGGTTGGTCGGGCATAGCTGCCACCTTTTGTCCCGTAATAATTCTTTCCTTATTCTGGAAAGGGTATACCGAGCGAGGTGCTATTGCCTCCATGATTTCAGGGTTTTTATGCGTTCCGCTGTTCAAATTTGTGTTTCAAGAATTGGATTCGGTAGGTGCGTATTTTGTGGCTTTGGACGTGCTTGCACCTTCCTTTGCTATTGCGATGATCATGGGATGGCTGGTTTCCAAGTTTTTTTCGAAACCACTTTCAGAAGAAACCCTTGAGTGATGTGTACAATTCTGAAAAAACAGTATCTTTATAACAGTTCAGAAAAGTCTCCCCGAAAAATAAAGTATCAACTTCCACCCCTGGTGGCGTATAAATCAATCACCTTATGGAATGCTCAAATCTATTAGAAGCAGCTGTAAACAAAGGAGATATCAGCAGCTCACTCTTCAAGGGGTCAACAGATAAAAAACTGGTTGTAGACCTTCAACGCACACTTTTCGAATTGGGTTTCAGAAAAGAATTAAAATGGGACAATTACCAAGCCGATGGCGACTATGGAAACGCCACTAAAGCTGCGGTGGCGGCTTTCGCTTCTAAAAATGGAAACACAAGTGATGGATCCAAAGTCTCGCAAACACTCGCAAAACTAATCCTACAGCGGCATGATTTTTTACCAAGCATGTATCTTCTTTCGGAAATTCACACCTCCGATTTACGGACGCGGAAATATATTTCTAAAGGTACCCGCATGAGCATTACAGCTGTCCAAGTGCTGTTAAATGAATTGGGCTATGGTGAACAACTAAATTTTGCCAAATATGGTGCCGATGGGCTCTACGGAAAAAGCACTAAAAAAGCCTTGATAAAATATGGGGAAGACAACGGCATAGCATCGGATGGAGACCTACTCACCCGCCCTATGGTGAACTTAATGTTGAAGCATATCAATGTGTACTATGGAAGAAATTGGAGTGACTTGGCGGCAAACAATTTACCGCATCAAGGCTCCCCATTGGTGCTATTTCAAGGATCCAGATTTCGTGGCAAACCGTGCCGTGCAGATGTCCAATTTGTAGCGGGTTTAGAGAAAGTAAATCAATATGCCACCGACGCTGACGTGTTTGTGTTTGTCACAAGCTCTTTTAGAACGACCACCAACGTAAATGGTGCCATTGTGAAACCTGCCACTTTTTCCAATCACCTTGCTGGACATGGCATCGATATGAATTTGGCCTATGGAAATGGACAATTTGCAAATTCTAAGGTCCTAAAAAAATATCCGGATGTACCTGCGCCGGTTAAGAAATTTTTGAAATCCATCATTGACGACCCCGATTTGCGTTGGGGAGGGAAATTCCGAACGACAGATCCCGTTCATATTGACGACGGACTCAATGTAAAGAATAGAACACTTTGGGAGAAAAGATATAAGGCAATGCAGAAAGCTGTTCAGCTTGGGCAATAGCAATTAATCCGCTTCGATACCTCAGCGATTTGATTGGTAACAATACCCCACAAAAAAACCTTCCAATTGCTTGAAAGGTTTTTACTGTACGGGCGGAGAGACTCGAACTCTCACACCTTGCGGCACTAGATCCTAAGTCTAGCGCTTTGGTTAATTAATCCGCTTCGATACCTCAGCGGATTGATTGGTAACTATAGCCCACAAAAAAAGCCTCTCATTTTATGAGAAGCT
>Ga0316204_10004644_pt1 | contig 24248 bp, 17 predicted proteins | sample 6monrhotite_MG_2_FD_205661 | JGI IMG/M metagenome (GOLD analysis project Ga0316204, IMG submission 205661) | Microbial mat bacterial communities from mineral coupon in-situ incubated in ocean water Damariscotta River, Maine, United States -... | ecosystem: Environmental > Aquatic > Marine >... | reverse complement strand
GTGCTGATCCTGTTCTTCGAGACGGTTATCGGTGGGGTGACCTTCTTCCTGATCGAGGCGGCCCACCGCCCCGACGCCACCCTCGCCGAGGGCATCTGGTGGGCACTCGTGACCATCACCACCGTGGGCTACGGCGACGTGACGCCCACCACGGGACTGGGCCGGGTGGTCGGCGGCGTGTTGATGGTGGGCGGCATGGTCACCCTGGCCTTGTTTGCCGGGATCATCAGCCAGAGCCTCGTCACCGCTGTGTCCACCATCCGCGAGGAGCAGTTCCGCATGAGTGACTACGCCAACCATGTTGTGGTCTGCGGCTACGACGCCACCACGAACCTCCTGCTCGAAGCGCTGACCGAAGAGATGGACCTGCAGACCACGCGTGTGGTGATCTTCGCAGACAGAGACCAGCCCCGTGAGCTGCCGGCGGCGTTCCTGTGGATGCGCGGCGACCCAACCAAGCAGAGCGAGCTGGACAAGGTCCGCCTCACCCACGCATCGGCTGTGATCGTCTCCGGCAGTCGAGGGGAGCGGCCTCAGATCGCCGACGCCAAGACCATCCTCACCGTCTTCACCATCCGGTCCTACCTCGAAGTCCACGCAAAGGATGTGCGCCATCGACGCAGCCCGCTGTACGTCGTGGCCGAGATCCTTGACACCGAGAACGTCAGCCACGCGCTCACGGCGGGGGCCAACGAAGTGGTCGAGACCCGGCGAATGGGCTCATCGATGTTGGCCCACGCCGTACGCTTCCACGGCAGCGCCGACGTGATGAGCCACATGCTCATGAAGGGGCGCCACAATGTCTATGTGGGCCAGATCCCGGGTCGGATCCAGGAGCCGGTGCTCTACGCCCAGCTGATGCGGGATCTGGGGCTGGCCCAGAAGGGGGCGCTGGTGATCGGGCTGCGCCTCCCGGACGGAGAAGAGGTCATCAACCCTCGAGGCAGCGTCCAAGTGGCGCCCGGGACGTTGCTGGTCTATCTGAGCGAGAAGCCCGTGCTCAAGGCCCCCACCTGAGCCGCCGCCCGCGGTGTCCATGAGCGGCGACATGAAACCTCCTGCGAACGTGAGCTCGCGGTCCCCGACCGGTGGGCCGTGGCGCCCCGGTCCGCCAGTTCCTTGGAGTCAGCGCCGCGTGTCTGGCCGCGCTGGGGCCTACCAGCGCCTCAGACATCCCATCGCGTTCGACGTGCCGATGTCCGGTTAGCACCTCGTCAATGTGACGATGCTCGGCTGAATGGCCCGCTCCACCGAGCCCGCGGTCCCCCTGAGTTGTTCGTCAAATGCTGCTGGCGGTCGTTCGAGGCGTCACGCACGCGCCGACTCAGATCAGCTCCTGCCGCTGTGCTGTGAGAGCAAATGCTCGCGCAAGAGCTGATTCACCATGTCTGCTGCTGTCACGGTCACCCCGTGTGAGTGGCCGTCTATAACGACGTGGCGTGCGCCGGGAATCGTGTCGGCGAGCTCTCTCCCAAAGCGTGGCGGGCTAAGGGGGTCTTCGACGCCGGTCAGCACCAGGGTGGGAATGTTCTGGATGTCCCTCAGTCGGGCCGTAACATCGTGCTTTCGGATTGCCCCGACCTGTTTCATCACAATCGCTGGGGAGTCCGCCAGATCGTGCCCGAAGATGGGCTCCAAGGTTGCGCTGATTGTGTCAAGGTTCTCGGTCTCGCGCGTGTGTCTGGACAAGACCATCTCCAGGAACGCGTGACGGCGGCTGCGTCGGGTACCGATCCGCGAACGGATGCTGGTCCAAAGCATGCTGGGCGTCATGGGTGGCATCTCCCGACCACGGGCAGATGTGCACATGAGCGTCAGCGTGTTTACGCGATCGGGTGCGCTCAGCGCCAGAGAGGTAGAGATGTGTCCCCCCATGGAATGGCCGACCAGATGAAACGTGTCCCATCCAGCCGCGTCGGCGATGGCCAGGGTGTCTTCTACCATCAAATCAACTGTAAGGGGTGCGGGGCCAACAGGTTGGCTACGAGCCATGCCACGGTTGTCAAAGCTCAGGCACGTGAAGTCATGCTTGAGGTCATCGACCTGCGGCTTCCATCCATCTCCGTGCAGGCCGACGCCCTGGATGAACACGATGGGCGGGCCAGCCCCCCGAATATCGTAGTGAAGGGTGCAGGAGCGGTGCTCAATGGTGGGCATATACACCTTGTAATGAGTCCCCTGATATCACGGCTTGAGAGGCGAGCATGGACTTCATTGATGGTTGGCTTACGAGGAACGAGCCGAGGACGGCCTCTCTGACGCTGACGGATGCGTATGAGTCGCCGGGTGTACTCAAGACAAGCACGGAACAGACGTCACGCCTGCGACACACTCTCGTACGGGTGCGCTCGCAGCCCGTTGGTTGGGATAGCCTACCGCGAATTCGCACCGCTGCGGCTCCTATCGTCGCGCCCCTGAGTCCCCATCTTCCGGCCAACCGCGCCGCATGGCGCGCGCCAACTGCGAATGCGTACCAGGGTCAGCCGAGCCGGGTCGGGGTCAGCCGGACCCGACTCGCCGACCACCGCCTCGGCGGAGGACGTCTCGTCGTTGACGCCCACTCGGAGTCGCGCGAGCGCACACTACAAGACCTGGGCAGCGTCGCTGTTCCAGGTGTTCGCAGCAGCGGGGTGGCGGTGCCCTCAATGCGGAGGCGCGATGCATCTGCGTGCGCATGCTCCTCTCGCTTTTGGGCACTTCAGAGCACATTCGGCAGTCCATCAACCAGCGGCATCCTGCTCAGGAAGCAGGAGGTCGGGGTCGAACCCCGCTGGAGATCCCTATCCACCCCTATCCACCATTGCTACGGACACCGAGACGAACTACGATGCCCTGTGGGTGCGACTTGTCACCCCCATACACAAACACTTGGGTCAGGTGATCGCGTATTCAAGGGCGAACAAGATTGTGCCTCCCTGGAGCCGCTGACCGACCGATCGGCGGAGCCGAGCATGTCCGAGCACACACCGACCTTCTTCCCCGCGCCCGCTGACTTCCGAGCGTGGCTCGAAGAGCACCACGCGACGACCGACCACCTCTGGGTAGGCTACTACAAGAAGGCGACGAAGAAGCCGTCCGTGACCTGGGAAGACACAGTCGATGAAGCGCTGTGCTACGGTTGGATCGACGGGATCCGGAAGTCTCGCGACGACGAGAGTTACATAATTCGCTTCACACCTCGGAAATCGAGGAGCGTCTGGAGCCAGAGAAACATCGACCTCGTCGCACGGCTCACCGCGGAAGGCCGCATGAAAGCTGCGGGGCTCGCTGCCTTCGCCTTCAAGGATGTGCACCCCGACAGCGGCTACACGACAGCCAAGCTCTCAGAATCGTTGCCGGACCAGATGATCACCCGATTCAAGGAGACCGCGGGCGCATGGGAGTTCTACCGAGAGCAACCGCCCGGCTACCGCAGGCAGACGGCACGCTGGGTGACGAGCGCGAAGCGTGAGGAGACTCGAGAGCGGCGGCTGGCGACGCTGATCGACGACTCGGGGAACCGGCTGCGTATCAAGCAGCTTCGCAAGGGCTGAAGGCGGTAGGTCGGAGCTCCGCCCGTCCACGCAGGGAAGGCTGTCCGTTGTCGATCGCCTGTCCGCTGGCTCGCACCAGGCACATGTCCGCGAAGGCCGGTCTTGAGGTTCAAGTTCGACCCCCTGAAACACCATGCGGCTTGTGCAGTTGCGGGCTGCCTGGGAGCCCGACGGGGCAAGAAATCCCGCGCCACCCAGCCCGCAGAACCCGCCCGGGTTCTTCGCCAGATACTGGGCAGCGCTTCGCGAGGACTACGAAATCTCACACCTGCGCCCCCCCTGGCCGCTCCGAGCGATCTCCGCCCGATGGGCTTCGGAGCGATCAAGCGGCGGGATTTCAGGCATATAGAAACCACCTCGGGTGCCTCGGTCGCGATGTCCTTGCGGACCTCAATAACGCTTCTTTAAGCTCTGCGGCGCTACCTTTTGGAGATGGACCGTGACTCGCTTGACCCTCGCCCTTTCCCTTCTACTCATCGGCTGTGGAGACAAGGACAGCTCCGAACCCTCCAGCGGAGGAGGAGGTGGGGACACCGCAGGCGGGGGTGGCGGTCCCGGTGGGGGCGGTCCCGGTGGGGGCGGTCCCGGTGGGGGCGGCTCTGACACCGATGGCGGCTCGGACACCAGCGGGGGTACCGACCAGCCCCCGCTGAGCATGGGGTTCGTCGTCGAGCCCGGGGAGCTGCCAGAGTTGAGGGTCGCCACTTTTCGGCACAACGCCAGCGAAGTGGTCTTCCTCGACGGTGACGACGACGCCCTGTACCGCTTCACCATCGAGGACGGGCTGGAGGTGGTCGAAGCGCTGGACGAGGACGAGGTCTTCCTGTCCTACAACACGCCCGTCCTGTCCAGCTCGGGTCTGTCCTGGCAGTACTACAACACCTCGGGTACCCACAGCGACTACTTCACAATGCTCAAGACCCACGACAGCACCGGCCCGGTCGGCGTCCCCACCGACGACGACTGGCCGCTGGTCGCCGGTGTGCTCGACGGTGAGGCCTACGTCACCTGGGACAATCCGGAGGACACCGTGAGGACGCAGCTCTGGAGGGTGCCAGCGGATGGGTCCAGTCCAGAGCACATCAGCTACGCGGGCAATGACAACCCCGCCCTGCTCCAACTCCTGCCACAGAGCTCCGGGGGCGGGCTCCTACCGATCGTGCACTGCGGCGACGACTACCAGGACCAGCTTCTGGTGGTCGACGGGACCGACCTCGTCGAGCTCGGACCGGTTGCCTATCACTTCGCGCCCACCGGCGGAGACCTGGCCGTGTCCACCTCGTTGATCGCCTGGTCCCACCGAGACGGCGGCTCCGTCGAGTGGCGAGACTACTACGTGAGCGACGGCGACGATGTTCGGAAGGTCGGAGGCACCGAGGCGTGGTTGCAGGAATACTCCCTGCGAGGAGAGGGGAACTACGTGCTTTGGGGGGACGTCAGCGAGGAGGAGCCCTACAGCAGCCGCCGCAGCCTGATGCTCTACAACTGGGACACGGACACCAGTGTCCAGATCTTCCAAGGAACGGAGAAGGAGCAGCTGGGCAACGCCGACGTCGACGCTCAGGGCCGGGTCGCCTACATCGTCACCGATGGCGAGGCGAGCAGGATCTACCTCTGGGAAGCCGGGGACCAGCAGCTCGTCACCAGCAGCGAATGGCACGACGAGACCTTCTCGACCAGCTGCGAGTACTTCTCGCTCCTGGAAGATCACCTCTTCTGCGGACACCGCAGCGTGAACGGCTGGATCGGTCAGATCGGAAGCGAATAGAGCGCCGAGTACGCTCAGGTCTGAACAGTCAGGGCAATGGACTCGGGAGCCTTGGAGGTAGACACGGAGCGCTCACAAAAAGAGGGTACAGATATGGGCCCAACATGGCCGGATCTGGCTGTCTTTTTGTACCCTCTCTGCCCTCAACCGCCATCACCTGAAATTGGTGATATCGGGCATGAAACGCCTGTTCCCCCCAATCCACAATACCCCCCTTGATTCTTACTTAGATACTGCTGATGGTAGTCCTCGGCGTAGTAGTAGAGGCCGGCTTCGAGGAGCTCGGTGGTGATGGCGCCGTGGCCGGCGGCGGTCAGGTGCTCCTGGAACATGGCGCGGCTGGCCTCGGCGGCGGCCTTCTGGGTAGCGGAGGTGGTGTAGATGCCGCTCCTGTACTGTGTGCCGGTGTCGTTGCCCTGGCGCATGCCCTGGGTGGGGTTGTGGCTCTCCCAGAAGATCTGCAGCAGCTTCTCGTAGGGAATCTGTGTGGGGTCATAGACCACCTGGACCACCTCGTTGTGACCCGTGCGGCCGGAGCAGACCTCCTTGTAGGTGGGGTTGGGCGTGTGACCGGCGGCGTAGCCCACTGAGGTCGAGTACACCCCGGCGGCCTGCCAGAACTTGCGCTCCGCGCCCCAGAAGCAGCCCATGCCGAAGACCGCGACCGCCATGCCCTCGGGCCAGGGTCCCTGGAGCGGGTTGCCGTTGACGTGGTGCTTCCCGGGGACCGGCATGCGCTCATCGCGACCGGGCAGCGCCTCGGCGGCGGTGGGGATGCTCAGAGACTTGTCGCGATCAAAGAAGAACATGAGACCTCCGGGGAGAGGCTACAGCGTAGCCACCCCCCCGGGGCCCGGGTAGTCGCCTGGATTACCGGCCGAAGAAGACGTAGACCTCTCCGTCGCCGGAGTACGTCGCGGCGACGACGACGACGACGTCCTGCTGGCCGGCTACTCCAGCGGCATCGCGCCGAGCCCCGAACCCGCGCCCACCGGCTCGGCCAACACCTCGACCACGCCCAGGCCGATCAGGTGACTCGCGCCCTGGTAGCCGTCGGCGCTGACCCAGCCACCGGCGCTCACCACCGCCTCGATCGATGCGCCCGCGGCGCCGTCGATGACGCCCTGATCCATGAGGATGGTGGCGCCGACCGCGTGCTCCAGGGTGTGGAGCTCTACCGCCGAGAACGGACTGGTGGAGATACCGCTGCCGTCGAAGGTCGCCAGGGTGATGCCCCGACTGAAGGGGCTGGTCGAGATGCCGCTGCCGTCGATGTTCAGGAGCTTGAAGCTGAAGGGACTGGTCGAGATGCCGCTGCCGTCCACCGAGACTGTCTCACCTCCGACGCCGGGGGGTAGCACCGGCGGAGTGAGGAGCAGCCCCATGGGGCTCGTGGTGATGCCGCTGCCGCTGTCCATCACCGAGTAGGACTCCGCCAGCGTGCCCAGCTCGGCGACCGCGCCGTCGCCCCAGTGGTAGGCGAGCACGGCGTCCGCTGGCATGGCGCCCGCCGCCGCATCCAGCCCATCGCTGGCGAACAGCAGGCGGCCGGGGTGCCAGGCGATGTAGTCGTCAGTGACCATCTCCACCGTGAAGCGCCACGCCAGGGCCGCGTCGGAGCCGCCCTGGATCGCGGGCCCGGAGACCGTGCACTCGCCGCGGCTGCTCTTGCGAAGATCACAGACAAAGTCACCTGTGGTGCTTCCAAAGACGCGCCCGCGGACCTCGACCCCCGAGGCGGCGGCGATGTCACCGTCCGCGGCCTGAATCATGGTGGTGAGGCGCGCGGTGGGGGTGACGGTGCCGTCGCCGTTGTCCACCAGATATGGGAGCACCGAGACGTGGTAGCTCTCCTCATCATCCGGTCGGTCCTGGCGCGCCTCGTCCAGCGAGCCCTCCAGGAACAGGGGCCCGTAGCCCAGGCCTTCATCGAGGCTGGTGTTCCGCAGCCTCGTCCGCGTGCGTCGCTGGAGGGACTGGATGACCTCCTCGGGGTGCTCCCCTGCCGCCAGCAGCCGCGCGACCGCTCCGGAGGCGATGGCAGCGGACTGACTGGTGCCAGCCATGAACCAGTAGCCGGTGGCGTCAGGCTCCTGGAGGGCGATGCTCTCGGCCAGGATGCCGTCCGGATACCCGTCTCCGTTGCCGGTCACCGAGTTGGTGTCGACGTCCAGATCCCCACCAGGGGCCAGGATGTCCATGGCGAAGCCGCGGTTGGTGTAGTCCGTGCCCTCGTTACTGGTGATGAAGTGGTACGAGCCGACAGCCAGCACCTGGGGGCTGGCGGCGGGCCAGGTGACCTCACCGTGGGCCTCGTTGCCCGCCGCCCCCACCAGCACGACGCCAGAGGTGGCGGCGAGATCGAGGGCGGCCAGGAGTGGAGCGCCCGGCACATAGCCCTGCCCGAAGGAGAGGGAGAGGTTGATGACGTCCGCGCCGTTATCCACGGCCCAATAGATGGCCTCCACCAGATCGGACTCGTAGCCCTGGTTGTTCTCGTCCAGCACCTTGAGCGGCATCAGCGCCGCTCCGGGCGCCACGCCCACCACCTCGCCGTTCGAGGCGATGGTGCTGGCGATGTGGGTGCCATGCTGGTGATCGTCGCCCGCGTGGTCGTCATCGTTCACGAAGTCCCAGGGGGCAACGATGGCACTCCCCGAGAGGCTGGCCGCTGCGGCGTAGGTGCCCGTCGCATCTGAGCGCGCCTCATAGGCGACGCCAGTGTCCAGCACCGCCACGACCACGCTCGACAGATCACCGACCACGGACGACGGCGTACCGATGATGCCCAGGTGCCACTGGAGCTCGACCAGCGACGCCGGCGGCTGAGCTGTGCCGTCGGATCCACCATCGCCCTTGCCGCCCCCCTTGCCGCCCCCCTTGCCAGCGCCGTAGATCCGTGCGTGTGGTGCCGTCGTGAGCACCCGCTCATCCGACCGCAGCGCCTCGGCGAGGTTCTCAGCACCGCCAGGCAAAGCGGCCAGCACGCCGTAGCCGCTGCGGCCGCGCTCACGCACCACCGCCGCGCCATGATCGCGAGCCAGCGCCTCCAGCTCCGCGTCATGGCGGAGTGAGACCATCACCTGATCGGGCACCCAGGCGTCCTCTTCGCCCGCGAAGAGTGACGCCATCGCCTGCTCACCGGATGGTGCTGGCGCCGACGCGTGGCTGATGTGCCAGACAGCGGGGGGAGCGACGTCCGGGGCTGGAGTGATGGGCTCCGACACCCCGCGACTCGTCAACAATGCCAACAGACTCACCCCACCGAGTGAGAGGAGGAGGGTAGTCCTGCGAAGCAATATATGTCCCCTGATTCAATATGGGTGCTCATCGGGTGGCGCAGCGTCTGGTGCCACACATCTCGCCGCCGACGTCCCTCGGACAGAGGGTCGTACCTGTTGGGACAGACAAACGGATTCGACCCTCAACTTCTTGAGGGGGTGACCGATGGGCGCCGCCGCCTGAGCGCGCTGAATCAGCGCAGGAACAGCGCCTCGTCCACCGGCCCCAGCGTCAGCGACTCGACGACCGCGCGATGCAGGTAGTCGTCCAGGGCGTCGCCGGGGCTGGCGGTGACGACCATGTCGAAGGGAAACCGGATGCCCTCGACCTCACGAATGTCCTCGAAGTGCATGGTGCCCGTGACGAAGCCGGCGATCTCCCGCACGGTGTAGTGGGCCTTGGCGATGCGCGCGGTCGCCGGGTCGATGTAGATCACGTACTGATCGAACTCTCTGCTGGGCTCCACCCCCTCCCAGGTCACGAACACCCGCTCGTAGGTGACGTCGCCGAGCGTCTCCGCGCCCGCGTAGCGGGCGATGGGCGCCTCCAGCATCCGAAAGGGAAACTCCAGGAAGTAGTGCATGGTGGGCAGGATGAAGGCCGCGTCACCGTTCTTCGCCCAGCCGGGCTCCGCGCTGGGCCGGGCCTCCCAGACCCGCCAGTCGGAGCCCCCCCAGGACCAGCCCTCACGACCGCCATCCAGGAAGTCCACCCGGGTGTCGAAGGTGTGGTGGATCGACGTCATGGTGAGTCGCTGGTGCGCCTCGGGCCAGGGTGAGAACATGCGGTAGGGGCTCGGCCACTCGTCGCTCATGGTCGCCACCGAGCCCTCGACGGCGTGCCAGCGCTCCAGCCCCCCGGCGGCGTCCGCGGCGGCCTCCAGCAAGGCCCTTCCGCGCGCTTCGTCATCGGTCAGGCCATCGGGGCGGATGTCGGCGAGGCAGCCCAGCGTGATCATCAGGAGCATGGCTCCTCCAGTTAAAGAATTCAGTTAAAGAACTATGATTCTGTTATCGGGTCAAAAAAGGGGACGGGCGAGGGCGGCCCCTCAAAGCAGCGCCTTCACCGAGGCCAGCGCGGCGCGGGTCCGCCCCACATCGAGGCCGGAGCGACGGGAGACGCTCAGCCCCTGGACGATGAGCGCCAGCAGCTCGCCGATCCCGTCGGGGTCGATGGACTCAGGCAGCTCGCCCCGCTCAGCGGCGATCCGCAGGCAGGCCGCCGCGCGCCCCGAGAGGGTCCGGAAGTGGTCCTCGGCGCGCTTTGTCGGCGCGGCGTCGGGGGCTGTACGCAGCAGGGTCTGCACCATCAGGCAGGCGGGAACAGGCTCAGCGATGAGCTCGGCGGACAGGGCGTCGATGAAGTCCAGCACGCCCTGGCGGCCGCGCTCGGGCTGCAGCGGGGCCATCACCGTGCCCTGGGTGTAGCCGCCGTAGACCTCCAGGCAGGCCGCGAAGAGCCCGTCCTTGTCTCCCCAGCGCAGGTAGAGGCTGTGCCGGCTCACGCCAGCGGCGCGGACGATGTCTTCGATCCCCGTCTGCTCGTAGCCACGCTCGTAGAAGACACGGGTCGCGGTGAGGAGGACCTGCTGCGGATCGAAGTTGATGGGTCGCGCCATGGGCACCATTTTAAGAACAGTGATTCTTTAATGTAAGCGCGGGCGCGTGAGGACCGCAAATTGGTAGGATGCCCCCGCATGCAACTCCACGAGATGGCAGCGGTCACCGCAGGCGTCCTGGCCCTCGCGGCCCCCGGGCTCCTGCTCGCGCGAGCGTGGCTCCCCGATCATCCTCCCTCAGTTCGCCTCTCTCTCGGACTCACGCTGGGCCTGGGCTTGATGATCGGCCCGGGCACGCTGGTGATCGACGCCCTCGGGCTCACGAGCGCCCGCTGGCTGCTCGCGGGGCTCTATGTGGCGGGCATCGCGGCGGTCATCATCGCCCGTGGATCCGCTGTATCAGTTGGCTCACGGCGACTGGAGCTGTCGCTGGCCGCGCTGGCCGCGCTCGTCTTCGTGAGCCGGCTGGTGCCCGCGCTGTACTCAACGCTGCCGATCGGTACGGACCCGACCTTCCACCTCGTGCTGGTGAAGAAGATCCTGCTCGAGGGGGGGCTCGCCCGGGACTGGCTGCCGTTCGAGGCGCTGGGGGTCCACTACACGCAGGGAACTCACGCCCTGGCCGCGATGCTCACGCTGGCCTCCGGGGCCTCCCCTCACGCCGTCTTTCAGGGCTTGTTTCCGATCCTGGCTGCCGCCAGCACGCTGCTCGTCGGCGGCGTGAGCCGCCAGGTGTTCGGGGACGACCGATCCGCCTTCTGGGCGGCCGCGGTCTACGGCCTGCTGCCGATCTGGGGGAGCCTGGACTACTACCGCTGGGGCGGGCTGCCCACGGTCCTGGGCATGACCCTGATGCTGGGTATCGTCTGCCTGCTGCTCACGAGCGGCCCCGGGCGGCGGCTGCGGGTTCTGCTGATCGCGGCGCTGCTGGTGGCGCTGACCGGGAGCCACAACCACAGCACGCTGATCACCCTGCTGGTGATCGGCGCCTGGATCGCCAACGCGGCGGTGGTCTGGCGCGGCGACGACGAGGCCCTGCGTCAGGCCGTGCCCGCCCTGCTGCTCTCGCTGCCGCCCGCCCTGCTGCTCAACCGCGGGAGCCTCTCGGCGGTGTCTGGCGACGGCCATACCTCGCTCTTCCGCTTCTATGAGCACCTGCTGCCCCTCTGGGATGTGGCCGCCTACATGGGCTACGCCTTCACGGCGCTGGCGGCGGCCAGCACCTGGGCCCTCGCCCGCGCCGCGCGCACCCGGGCGCAGCTCTTCCTGCTGGTCTGGATCAGCGCGCTGTTCGTGACCTTCGTGGCCCTGGAGTACCTCTACCGCTACGGCGCCCTGGCGCTCACGGGGGAGTTCTACACGGCCCTCACGCCCAGCCGCTTCGTCACCGTGATGGCCTATCCGCTGGCCATCGCCTGCGGCTTCGGGGTCGCCAACGCGCTGGCGTGGCTGGAGGCGCGGCGGTCGCTGCCCTGGGGAGCGCTCGCCCTCACGCTGGCTGTGGCGCTCGGCGCCCACCAGCTCCGGGGGCAGTGTGTGTCGGCGGACGTGGATCTGGAGGCGCTGGTGTGGCTCGGAGAGAACACGCCGGAGGACGCGCTCATCGTCGGTAACCACCCCTGGAGCAGCTACGTCTCCTGGCGGGAAGGCACGCACACGAAGCTGCCGTCCTCCGAGGATCGGAACCACCCCTCGATCGCCTTCAAGCAGGAGCGGCTGGTGCAGCTCGGCGGCATCGCGGAGTGGACCGCGAACACCGGGCGGCCGGTGTTCCTGGGTCAGCCGGCGCCCATGGATGAGGGGCAGGGGTTTACACTAGTGCACAAGACGGAGCAGACCTACCTCTATGCCTGGACCGGAATCCCCCGAGCGCCGTAACGCCAGCGCGCTCTCGATCGTGCTCGCGGCGGCGCTGGTGATCGCGCTGCTGGGCTCGCTCGGGTTCCTGCACCCGACGCTCCAGGCGCTGCCCTACTCCTGGTTCTGACAGCGGGGTTCCGCCGTGAGCGCCGCGCCCCCTCCCGGGTCACGGCGCTCCCTACCCCGCGCAACGGGAAGGCAAGAGCAGGGAGCGCCGTGACGAAGAGGTCAGGGGCAGCTGATGGGGGACGTCCCCGCCGGGATGTAGACGTGGGGGGTGTTGGGGGAGTAGGTCAGCACCGACGCCTGAGTGGGCTCGAGCTGGCCGCTCACCGTCGCGTCGCCCGGCCCGCCGCTGGAGCCACAGTTGGCGTAGCCGAAGGTGTAGGCGTGGACCGTGATGGTCAGCTCGTCGACGTCACAGGCGTTCGAGCCGCCGAGGAGGGCGTCCTCGGTGAGGTCCATGTCCCAGAGCTTGTCCCGCCAGTCGGCGCCCGCGGTGATCCCGGTCTCGACGATGTTGGGCAGCGGGAAGTCGTAGTAGTCAGTGTCCGAGCGGGTGTCATCGGTGAAGCTGACCCAGTCCGCGCTGCCGACGGGGGCGGTGCTGGAGGTCTCGCGGAAGACATCCTCGAGCGGGTTGGTGACGCCGTCGCCCTCGGGATCGAAGGTGCTCACCTCCGGACAGTCGATGTTGCCGTCGCCCGTCATCACGTACTTGCACTCGTGGCCGACGCGCAGCTCGAGCGTGCCGTCGCGGGCGGCCTGGATCGCCTTCCGGACCGCGTTGGTGTTGGGCACCACCAGCTCGTAGGTCTCCACGCCAGCGTCAGAGTCACTCACCAGGCTGCTCCCAGCGGGGCAGCTCGCGTCCGCGTACACCGTGTCGCTGGTCACGGTGGTCAGGTAGTGGCGCGTCGCGTGAGCGGGGTTGGCGGCCAGGGCAGCCAGGATCAGAGTCGCGTGCACAGGGTGCTCCATTTGTCAGTGTGTCCCGACATGGGACACCCTCCTCAACAGCACACCCCATGCCAGCCTCTCGGGCTCCGAGACCTCGCGACCCGGCGCTGAAGCTTGTACAAGTGTGCTGCTGTGCAAACCTGTGCACAATCGTGAAGGAGCCGAGATGGACTCGTGGCACAAGGGGCTGCACGCCGCGCTGACGGCCTACACCAGCGACAGCGATGAGACGATGCGCTCACTGCTGACCTGGCTCTCCGAGCAGGACCGCCCCGCCCCCGTGGACGCGGAGCCCGCCCCGGCGGATCGCTACCTGGACCTGGGCGCGCTGGCCGAGGGGGGGATGGGTGAGGTGCGACGGGTGCTGGACCAGCGGCTGGATCGGGTGCTGGTGAAGAAGATCCTGAAGGCGGATCGCCCCGAGCTGGCGACGCTGTTCTGGACGGAGGCCTGCGTAACGGCCCGGCTGGAGCACCCGGGCGTGGTGCCCATCCACGACTTCGGGGAGACCCCGGATGGGCGACCGTACTTCATCATGAAGGAGGTGCGCGGGCAGACGCTGCGGGCGGCGCTGGGGGGGACGGGGTGGTCGACGCGGCGGCTGGTGGGCGCGCTGGTGCAGGTCTGTCAGGCGGTGGCCATGGCACACGAGCAGGGGCTCCTGCACCGGGATCTGAAGACCGACAACATCATGCTGGGGGACTACGGCGAGGTGCTGGTGCTGGACTGGGGGCTGGCGATCGTGGCCGAGGCGGCGACGGCGGGCGCCGGCATCGCGGGCACCCCGGGCTACATGCCGCCGGAGCAGGCCCGGGGCGAGGCGGTGTCGGCGGCCAGCGATGTGTTCGCGCTGGGCGCCGTCCTGTTCGAGATCCTCACGGGCGCGCCGCCGTACACCGGCGAGAGCGCGGAGGCGGTGCTGGAGACCACCCGCTCGGGCGGCCCGAACGTGGCGGCGCTGGAGGATGCGCCGGAGGAGCTGGCGGAGCTGGCGGCGTGGGCGCTGGCGGAGCGGCCAGCGGATCGACCGCAGGACGCGGCGGTGTTCGCGGCGCGGCTCACGAGCTGGCTGGACGGTGACCGGCGGCTGAGTGAGGCCGAGGTGCTGGTGGAGAAGGCGGCCGGGATGCTGCAGCGGGGCGGCGGGCTGCGGGCGGAGGCGGAGGCGCTGGCGGCGCGGGCCAAGGCGACGCGAGACCTGCTGGCGGATCACTCGCCGGTGTCGGAGAAGGCGGCGGCCTGGGCGCTGGAGGATGAGGGGCAGGAGGCCGCCCGGGCGGCGGAGCTGGTGGATACGGAGGCGCTGCAGACGCTGCGGGCGGCGCTGAGCCGGGCGCCGGAGCTGGCGGCGGCCCACCAGCGCATCGCGGACTACTACCGGGCGGAGGCGGGGCGAGCGGAGGCGCGACGGGACCGACGCGGGGTGACGGCGGCGGAGGCGTGGGTGCAGCGGCACGACCGGGGGGCGCACAAGGGCTGGCTGTCGGGGATGGGTCGGGTGACCCTGCTGACGGATCCGCCGGGGGCGACGGCGCGCTTCCATCGCTACGAAGAGGTGCAGCGGCGGCTGGTGGCGAAGGACACCGGGATCGAAGCGCTCACGCCGATCGATGGGCTGCGGTTACCGGCGGGGAGCTACCTCGCGATCGTGGAGCACCCGGAGCGGGAGCCCGCGCGGGTGCCATTGGTGGTGCCGCGAGATGGAACCTGGGACAACCGGCACCCGGAGACGGGTGCACCACATCCAGTGCCGCTGTTGAAGGCGGGGGAGCTGGGGCCGGAGGACTGCTATGTCCCTGGCGGGTGGGCGCTGTTGGGGGGTCCGGAGGTGCAACAAGGTTTGCCGCGTCGCACCATCTGGCTCGACGGCTTCGTCATCCGCCGCCACGCAGTCACCAATGCCGAATACCTCGCGTTTCTGAATGACCTCGTCGCCCACGGTGAGACAGAACAGGCAGAACGTTGCTGCCCGTTAGAGCCCACCGCGGACGGTAAGGGTGGCTCCCCCGTCTACCACCGGGACAAGGACGGACGCTTCTTCATCGGCCCTGATCAAAGCGGTGATGTGTGGGATCCGAGGTGGCCAGTCTGTTTAATTGACTGGTTTGGTGCATCCGCGTGGTGTCAATGGGAGACAGAGCGCACAGGTAAACCCTGGCGGTTACCAGGAGAGTATGAGAGAGAGAAGGCTGCCAGCGGTGTAGACGGCCGCCCCTATCCATGGGGGGTTCAGGATGAACCTACATGGAGCTGTAATCGACAACGACAAGCAAGTCGCCCTCTGCCCGCGCCAGTCGGCACACACCCGAACGACAGAAGTCCGTACAATGTATTTGATGTGGCAGGCAACATCCGTGACTGGTGCGTTGATGTGCGCTCACCGGACGGCCCACCTTTAGATACAAAGAGCCGGTGGTCCCCACCCCTATCGACTGATTCGCCCCCAGCTGACTGGTACCTTTCCCGTGGTGGTAGTTGGGCGGCCAGTATATTGATGGCGCGCGCAAGCGTACGATTCCCCCTGCCCGTTGGTTACAGGCTTGGGATGGTTGGCATGAGGGCGACCCGCTCTCTCATACCAACCAGACCGGAACCTGCTACTCGTTGAATTCAGGCACATAGATCGGGGCAGCGTCGTCGCTCAGCGTCGTTGCTTGCTCGACGATGTCATGCATCCTATCGACCATATACTTGAGCTTCAAGTGCCCACCTTGAAACATCATGATGTCACCAGCGCCCTCTACGAGGAGATCACCGCTCAGCTCTCCCGGCGTGTAGTTCAGCGTCCCCCACGCTGGCATCGGATCAATCAACGCCATTCCGTCGATAAAACGCCATGGGAAGGCGCCGCTCTGGCTGAGGTTATTCTGAGCGTCCGCAACCCAGGGAGACTGTGAGACCACACCTTGCGCGGGAGGCGTCGTCCCGGCGTACCAGAAGCGCATCTCCATGTTCTGACGGTACTCAACCATGGTCGGCACCTGAAGTGTGAGCCCGTCCATCAACCCAACAGGCCAGGCGTAGGGATCGGCGGGGTTATCCAGCGATGACTCAAAGCAGTCCACCGCGCCCTGCAGTCCGCGCACTTCGTAACCAACCCCCAGAATACTCGCGAACCCGGTCCCGTGGTCATTCTTGAACGCGATCGCCGCGGGGCTTGTCTGATCGTGTAGCGCGACCAGGATGGGCACCCACAGCAATGATGCCGCAGTATCCGTTGGATTCGGTCCGTTACCGACGCCGTCTGGGTGGAATACGAAGTCCACCCACCTCACAATGTCAGGCGGCTGTATACTGTATGGGTAGATCGGCGCCGTCGGTTCGTGGTTCAAGGCTACGGTATACTGCGCGTAATCCATGCGCCGGGAGAGCATCGTGTGACCACATGTAATCGCGGTGTTGTTCCCATTCCCTGCATCCGGCTCACAAATAAGACCGCCTACAGGCTCGTTTCCGATGAAGGTTGGCATGGGAGGAGCCGGCTCAGGATCCGGGATCATGTTGGGCGGAACATTCAGCGTGTTGCAGACTTCCACCAGCGTCACGTCCGGGGTCTGCCCATTCTCAACCTGCGCATCCAGAAGCTGCGCGGTGAGCGCGGAGGCTGCCCCCGCGCAGATGACCTCTGACTCAGTGAGGTTGAAGTCATCGTTATCGTCCTCGAACTCAACCCCGCAGTTGCTGACCCAGGCCTGGCACCCCAGCGGTATCGGCGGCGCGCCAATGTTGCCCGGGAAGATGTCGTCGTCGACGTAGTCCGTCATGCGATGGAACTGGTGCACGCCAAACAGGCCCCCGCTGAGGTCTGAACAGGCCAGCTCTGTTGCAGTGGGCGTGTCCTTGGACTCGATCTCGGCGCTGCCGCTGCTCTCGCTGTCGAAGCTGATGGCGGCGTCGCCACAGCCAGCGAGCCAGACTCCGCTGATGAGCACCATGGTGATCCTGTTCATCTTATTCTCCTCAAGTCCCGTTGTTGTGGCGGCACGATGAGCGCCTCCGCCATGCAGGCAGTGCATGACCCGTGCCATCCCATGAGGTCAATTTGACTCACTTTCCGGCCGAACTGAAGTCAACTTTCTGCATTGATGCAAACTTGTGCAAAAGTCCCCTCTCCGACTCCTCAGGCTCTGACATGGTCTCCAACTCCCCCCTGCTCACCGCTGACGGTCAGGAGCGTCTCCTCACCTGCGCTCCCCTCGCTGATGCCCTCCACAACGGCATCATCCCCCAAGCGAAGGGCCTCCCCCCCCTCGCCCTGGCCCGCTGGCTCCAGCGCGAAGCCCTGCTCGCTGGAGCCGGCTGGCGCCCGATGGTCTGCATCAACGCCCCGCTCGTCCTCGGCGATCGACGGCTGCTCGACAGCGTGACGCAGGCGCTCGGCGGCGCCCTGGTCATCGGCCCCGACGTGCCCGCCGCCGATCGCGGCGCCCTGCGGAGAGCGGCCGTTCAACGCGGCGTAACGGTAATGGAGATCACCGGTGACACCATCGCGCTGCCCCCCGAGCTGCACCGGATGGTGGAGGCCAGCGAGCGCGAACACCTCGTGGCCAGCGACCCCGCCCTCACTCCGCTGCGGCAGGCCCTGCTGGCCCACGCCCGGGCCGGCGGCTTCATCCACCTGACCGGCGAGCCCGGCACCGGCAAGCGCGCCCTGGTCCGCTGGGCCCACCACCTCCTGAGCGACAGCCGCCTCGCCCACGTCAGCGCCGGCCGACGCGCCCGCATCTCCCCCGGGCGCTGGCTGCTGGTCGACGAGCTCTCCGAGCTGGACGCCGAGCAGCGCGCCCAGCTGGAGCAGCGGGTCAACCACACCCGGGGCGCCCCGCCCGCCTACGGCGACGTCGCCCGACCGAGCCTGCCCGCCTTCCGCCCCATCCAGGGCCACAGCCCCGCCGTGAGCGCCCTGCTGGCCCAGGCCGCCCGCGCCGCCGCCACCCCGCACCCCGCGCTGCTGCTCGGCGAGTCCGGCACCGGTAAGGAGGTGCTGGCCCGCGCCATCCACGAGGCCAGCGGCCGGGGCGGCCCCTTCGTCGCCGTGGATCTCTCAGCGGTCAATGAGGAGCTGATCGAATCCGAGCTGTTCGGCCACGTCAAGGGCGCCTTCACCGGCGCGGACACCCACCGGGAGGGCGCCTTCCGCAGCGCCCACGGCGGCACCCTGTTCCTCGATGAGCTGGGCAACATCCGCCCCAGCGTGCAGGCCCGGCTGCTGCGCGTGCTCCAGGAGCGGCGGGTGCGGCCGGTGGGCAGCGACCGCACCGAGGCCGTGGACGTGCGCGTGCTGGCGGCCACCAACGCCGATCTGGACGGGATGATGGCCGCGGGCACCTTCCGTGAGGATCTGGTGATGCGGCTCAACACCTTCACCCTCCACCTGCCGCCGCTGCGGCACCGGGAGGGGGACGCGGTGTACCTCGCCAAGCGCTTCCTCGCGATCGAGCGCCCCGGCGACGTGGGCTTCGACGCCGAGGCGATGGAGGCGCTGGAGCGCTGGTGGTGGCCCGGCAACGTGCGTGAGCTGGAGAACGTGGTGCGACGCGCCGCGGCTCACACGGACCCGGGCCAGCCCGTGACCCGTGAGGTTCTGGGCCTGCCGCGTCCGGGCGCCGAGCAAGCGCCGGTGCTGTCCACCCACAGCGGCCCGGCGACCCCGGAGAGCTGGGGCCTCTCCCGGCGCACGGTCCACCGCCTCACGGCGGTCACCCTGCACCTGCCGCCCCTGCGCGACCGCAGCGTTCTGGAGCGGCGACACCTCATCCTGAGCTTGCTGGGCGGCCGGCCCGTGACCACCGAGGCGCTGGACCTGCTGGCCACCCACCCCTGGTGGGGCAACCTCACGGAGCTGGAGCAGGCGCTGGAGGCCCTCCTGAGCGCGACGTCGGGGCCTCTCACCGAGGCGGTGGCGGGGCGAACCCTGCCGCATCTGGTGGGGGTGACCGGGCACCGACCCATCCGCGTGCTGCTGGATCCAGCGGTGGATGACACCGGCACGCTGCGGGGCTTGCGGGAGCGCTTCGAGGCCGGCACGCTGGTGATCGGGCGGGCCCGGGACGCCCGTGAGGTGGAGGGGTTGGTTCGGGCGGAGCCGACCCGGTACCTCTGGCTGGAGCCCCACATCCGCCACGCCCGTCCGGCGGTGCTGAGCCTGCCGCGGCTTCGCAGGCTGTCCCGGGCGCACCTGATGGTGACGCGCACGCCGAGCGGGCTGTCAGTGGCGGCCGCGGGGGGGGCGGTGGAGGTGCTGGCGGGATCGCTGGCTGCTGGGAGCAGCGTGAGGCCGGTGACGACGGAGGGGCGGGAGATCGGGCGCGCAGGGGAGCTGCTGCTGCGGGATAGCCGGGGGGAGCTGCTGGCGCAGCTGTTCCTGTTCGAGGGGGCGGTGGCCTGGGATGAGTTCTCCAAGGAGGCGGCGCGGCGGGCGCAGACGTCGACGCCCGGGCCTACGGTGGCGACGAGCGCGCAGGCGGATCGGGCGCGGCATGTGGCGAATCCACGGGAGCGCTGGGTGCTGGATGCGAAGGAGCGGGCGGCGCTGGTGCGGACGCTGGTGGGGTATCCGGGCGGGCGGTTCGCGCCGTGGATGCGTGGGCAGGTGGGGCGGCTGGAGGGGGATCCTGCGCTGAAGCGACTGTGTGCGTATTTCTTGAGCGCGCCGAATGTCGGGGACTACTGCGGGCGGTTGGTGGCGTATGCGGCCAATGAGGAGCTGCGGGAGGCGCTGACGGCGGCGATCGACGCGGAGACGATGGGGCGGCTGCCAGCGAGCGTTCGGGCAGCGCTGGCTTGAGCGAGCGCCCGTGAGTCAAGCGAGCTCTGGGAGCAAAGGGCTCAGCGCTCGGGGGCCGTTTCAGCGAATAGGCTCGTGGGATTGGCTGATGATCTTCCAGTCCTCCCCCTCCAGCTGGAGCTCCACCTCGAAGTGCAGCGCGTCCGCGTTGGTGGGGAAGATCTCCAGGTTGCTCACATCCACCCCCTCGGCCAGCGCCACATCCACGTCCGCCCAGGCGGTCTTGCCGTCCGGGTCCATCTCCACCTCGATGGGCCCGAGCACCACGGAGATGGAGCGCCCCTGCTGAAACTCACGAAACAGCACGCCCCGGATGTTGTCGAAGCTCAGCCCCTTGTCATCGTGGTACGCCCGCGAGATCGGCTTCACCGCGTCGCCGAGGTTTCGATCCCGGGCACCCTGCGCGACGATCCGGATCGCCTCGCGTATCTGATCCTCATCGGAGGGCGCCGGCTTCAGCAGAAAGTAGACCCCCAACCCCAGCATCAGCGGGAACATCGCGAAGATCAGTACAGCCAGGCTGCTTCGGGCCTTGGACATTCAGTGCTCCAGGATGTCGCGGACAGCCGCGTGGGCCGCGCGCAGGCTCACGCCGGTCTCGCGCCGGTAACGCTGCACCGCCTCCAGCATGCGCCCCTCCCCCGCCAGCGCCCGGACCTCAGCCTCCAGAACAGCAGGGCGGATGAGGCGCAGCCCTGACGGCGCGGGCTCCTCCTCCTCCGTGTCCTCCTCCTCCGCCTCGGGCGCCGCCGGCGAGCGAGCGGGCGATGGGGCCGTGGCTGCGCGGGTCTCCATCCGAGAGAGCGTCTGTCGGATCTCCCGGATCTGCGTGTGATTGCGGACGACGAGCAACGAGAGCAGCAGGCAGACCGCTGTCAAGATCAAGACGATGCAGAAGAGGAGGAGCTCGATGGACACAGCTGGGGCCCGGAAGGACGATGAAGATACCCTCAGCTGCGGCGGCCCGGCACCGTGAGCTTGAGATCACCGTTGGCTACACGGGAGATCACCGCGATGCGGTCGGTGAGGTCGCGCATGCGGTCGCCCATGGTCTCCAGCAGGGTGAGCACCAGCCGGCTACCCAGCGCGGGGCGCAGGCGGGTGATCTCCTCGAAGTGGTCCCGGCTCAACACATACATGAAGGTCTCTTCCTTGGCCGTCACGGTGGCGGAGCGGCGGTTGCCCTTCACCAGCCCGAACTCGCCGAAGTGCCCTCGTGAGTTGATGTCGGTCAGGTAGGTGCCCCCGCGGGTCACCCGGACCTGGCCCTCCAGGATCAGGAAGAACTCATCCGCGGAGTCCCCCTCGCGCACGATGATCTCGCCCTCGTGCACCCGGCGCTCATCCAGGTACGGCGCGATGGCCATGCGCTCGGGCTCGGTCAGCCCCCGAAAGAGGAAGACCGCCCGCAGCAGGGAGGCGACCTGATCGGTCTGGAAGGCGGTCGTCGGGGAGGTCACCCGGGCCAGGACCACGGTGATGTTGTCCGGCCCACCCACGTCGTTGGCGGCCTTCACCATACGCAGCGCGGCGCCCTTCAGATCCTCACGCCCCAGCGCGGCGACGATGAGATCCTCGGGGACGTAGCCGTAGAGGCCATCCGTGCAGAGCATCAGCACGTCCCGATCCGCCAGCGCCACCTCAGCCGTGTCGACCTCCAGACGGCTGGAGGCGCCCAGCGCCTGGTACAGGCAGCCCGCGTCAGGGAGCTGCTGGAGATCGGCCAGAGCGCCCCGCCCCTGGCGGTGCCACAGGGTCGCGAGGGTGTGATCGTCGGTCAGGCGCTGGAGCTGGCCGTCGCGGAAGAGGTAGGCCCGTGAGTCGCCCACGTGGGCGAGGTAGGCGTGGTCACCGGCCACCACGACGCTGACGAGGGTGGTGGCCATGCCGGGCTTGCCGCGCTTGACCGCCTCATCGCGGATGAGGGTGTTGGCGTTCTCGAAGGCCTGCTCCATCAGCTGCCCCAGACCGAGGCGGCTCTGGGTGCTGCGATCGCGGGCCACCCGGGCGGCCTGGGACCGCATGCGCTGGGCATTGTTGGCGATGCTCTCCACCGCGAGGCCGCTCGCGATCTCGCCCGCCTCACGCCCGCCGACCCCATCGGCGACCACCAACATCGGCACCTCACGCACCACGACGTGGGCGTCCTCGTTCTGTTGGCGACGCAGGCCGGTGTCGCTCATAGCGACGAGCTGTTGGATCTTCACGGGCGGGCCTCCAGGGAGCCTCCCATCCTACCCCAGGCGCTCGCCCGCTTCGATGCCGAGTCCAAGCCCAACGGAGGTGAAGACGTCCCGGTCGACGATGCGATCCTCAAAGCGCTCGCGGAAGATCCGCGCCACCGCGGGCACCAGTGAGCTACCGCCGGTCAGGAAGACCACCGAGATGTCCTCCCGCGCGAGGGACAGCTCCTCCAGCAGCCCGTCCACGCAGCCCTCCAGGAGGGTGATCTCCCGGTGGATCGCAGACTCAAAGTCGGCGCGGGTGACGCGTTCGCTCACCGAGATGTTTCCGCGCTCGAAGCGCAGCACTGTCTCCTCCGCCCCCGAGAGCGCGACCTTGGCGGCCTCGACGCTCTCAAACAGCTCGTAGCCATGGTTGCCCTCGATGAGCGACTCCAGCTGCTTCAAGCCCCGCGGATCGTCCGTGGTACGCAGCATTCGATCCAGCATGCGGCGGTTCTCCTCGTTGGCCGCGAAGGAGAGGGTGTGCCAGCGGCACATGGCGTGGTGCAGCCCCGGCGGCACCGGCACCCACTTCATCGAGGGCCGATACCGGGCGTCCCTGCCGAAGTGCGGGGTGACCTTCTGCCACACCAGCCGGGCGTCGAAGTCATTGCCGCCCACCGGCACACCAGCAACCCCCAGCACATCCTCACGCCGATCGATGTGCCCAGCGCGGCTGGGGCCGAGGCGGATGACGGTGAAGTCGCTGGTACCACCGCCGAGGTCGCCGACGAGGCAGAGCACGTCCTCATCCAGCGAGCGCTCAAAGGCCCGCGCCGCCGCGACGGGCTCGATCTGAAAGGCGATCTCCTTGAACCCGGCGAGCCGGGCCGCGCGCTCCAGCCGGTCCTGCGCGAGCTGGTCGCGCTCATCATCGAGGTGAAAGCGCGCGGGCCGCCCCATCAGCACACGCTCCACCGGCTCACCGGCCGCGGCGTCCACGAGCTCCTTGATGTGCAGCAGGAAGCCCGCCACCAGCTCCTCGATGGTGCGGACCTGCCCCTGGATCAGAGTCTGGCTGAAGTTGGGCGAGGGCAGGTGCTTCTTGACGGACTGGATGAAGCGCCCCATCAGGTCGCGCTCCAGGTAGGAGGCCACCGCCTGGGTTCCGTACCAGGAGGTGCCGGTCTCACCGAAGGGGAAGAACATGAGCGTCGGCAGCGTGCTGCTCACCGCGGCCCCAGCATCCAACGCCAGGGGCTGGATACCGCGACCGTCCACCAGGGTGGCGGTCGAGTTGGAGGTTCCGAAGTCAATTCCGCAGACAGGGGTCATCGTCGAGCCTTGAGCAGGAGGTTCGAATTGGCCAGCGGCTGTGCTGGCGCAGGGTGTTCATGACCTCTGGGAGAGGCTCGGGGACCACGCGTTGAGACGAGCCGGACGACTATGGAGTCTGCTCTCTAGCGTCAAGGGAGGTGGGGCTGGGAGGTCGTCTGGTTCGGGTCGGTGGGGTCGGTGGGTCGGTGGGGTCGGTGGGGTCGGTGGGTCGGTGGGTCGGTGGGTCGGCGGGGTCGGCGGGGTCGGCGGGGTCGGCTTGGTTTGACGGAGGTTGATGGTTCTGAGCGATCGGTCTTGGCAGTCGCGGGCTCGTAGTTTGAGCGTCTCGGCAAGGCGCCGTCGTTCTGCCTGTTGGGTTGTTGGACTTCCCGATCGTCTTGGGTGGCGCGGTGCCCCTGGGTAGATTCGACGTGTGCTCGCTGCGCTAACGAATCCCCGGACGATTCGTTAGCGTCAAGTCGACAAGGTCTGGTGGCCGGTGCCGTGCAGCTTGCGTCACACACGCCCGAATCTCCCTGGTCGGGGCACTTCGCCTCAACGGTCCCAGTGCGTCCTCAGCTCGCAGGCAGACGACTGATCGCTTGTAGCCCTCTAGAATCGACTGGAGGCAGCGAGGGCGTTCCCCCTGCCTGCGTGGCCTCACCGCCCTGGTCGACAACGGCGCAGGCTTACCGTCATCGAGCCCAGGAGGGGAGAGGAGAGAGGGAGGTGGTGACCGGGACACACGGTGTAGAGGCTCCGCACCCACCTCTGCGTCATGAACAGCCCCCCGTCGTTGCGCGGAGGACTGGTTGGGGGATTCATCGCCGCCACCGGGCTTGGTGGCGCAGCTCGCCGACCCGGGCGCGGGCTGAAGCCTGGGAGTTGACGGCGACAAACTCAGAAGGGCTGTCGCGGGCCGTGAGTGCTGAGGACGTTCTCGAGTTTCATCGCTCGGTCGCAGGCGCCGCCCAGGTTGGAGAACTGCAGCACCAAGCCGGTGATGTCGACCCATTCC
>Ga0316204_10004643_pt1 | contig 24249 bp, 22 predicted proteins | sample 6monrhotite_MG_2_FD_205661 | JGI IMG/M metagenome (GOLD analysis project Ga0316204, IMG submission 205661) | Microbial mat bacterial communities from mineral coupon in-situ incubated in ocean water Damariscotta River, Maine, United States -... | ecosystem: Environmental > Aquatic > Marine >... | reverse complement strand
TTTAAATCTTTTGGATTCTCCTGGATAACGTTCAGCCTGTTCAGGATTTGTTCAACAAAATCTATGAATTGCACAAGTAAGTTGAAATTTGTTGGGATTACTATATGTAGCAGACCGAATGCTTACGGTCAAATCTAAATCAACCTAAAAAAATAATTACTCTTTCGTAAGTGCCTTCAGGCTTGTTTCAATCTCCCCCGGGCTACTCATAATTTTCATGAATGTGCCCATGGTCAATTCAGGCCAGTAAAGTGCTAAGCGATATTTTCCGGGCAGCGAAGTCGCTTGTTTGCCCTGCAAAATAATTTGGTATGGCATGGCCGCTATATGGCTTTCACCGATAATAGGAAGGAAGTGTGGCTCTCCTGTTTTAGGATCCATCAAGCCGACTCCAAATACTGCGATTTTTTCCTTTGGAAACACCTGCTCATATACTTTGAGCGTATTTCCTTTTTTGGCAGCTAAATTCTTTCTGATGATACGCAGACCTTCTTCAAAAGAATCAAAATCGGCCAATTCATCCGGATTATCAAAATAGGGCATAAAAATTTTATAGTGGTACTTTGGAAGATCTTTTTTATCAAGCTGACCCCCAAAAGCCTCCAATGTTCCCATGCTTGAAAAAAGCTGAACAACTTTGTTTGAAATTGTAGAAAGCTGTTCTTTCTGACCCTTCAATTGTTTTCCCCAATAGGCCAAAAACATATATTCGGGGTTTAGAATACTCAAGGTACTTTTGTCTTGTTTTTGAATGATAGCGGCTTTTAATATACTTGCAAGGGCTCCCCGATCAGGAAATTGAAGGCTTAAATCTTTTAAAGCCTTATTCGTATAGCTAATGACCAATAAATTATCTTTGTTTTCAGGATGATAAACTCCAAGGACAGTATAACCGGCATCCGTCAAATGCTGAATCACTTCATTTCCAAGTAGAGTTGCAGACTTATCAAATTCGCCAACTTTATAATATGGCTGTATATTCTGAGCTTTCATGCCAAGGGCTCCCAAAAACATTAGAGCCATCAAAAGTAAAATACTACGCTTCATAAGAATCATTTTAGGTTTAATGTTCTGCAAAGATAATATTACTGTGAAAGTATTCACATACAAATACAATATTTAGAAAGCTTAAAAATAATCTGCATGGTGAGTAGTGATTAGATGACCGGCCACTGGATAAATGATAACGGTAAAATAGTTAAGTGGTTTTTGACACTTAATAACTTCCCTCTCAACGATTTACTTGAGGGGAAAAGCGGGATGATCCGCGATTGAGAAAAAAAGAAGGGAGATTTTACTGATTGTCTTCAGCAAACCACTCAGCATACGAAGTGACGGTTTCTCGCAGGAGAATATATTTCAACGCCAGATGATCCGGCAATTTAGCACTGATGAGTTGTGCAAATTCTTGAATCATTAATTCGCTGGTCGGATTATAATCTGTGATGATGATTCGTTCGAAGTTTTTCTTTAATTCATCAATCAAAGACTCGGGCATTTTGTTAAAAAGCACCAGGGCATGGTCGTAGCGATCAACAATTTGTTCGCGTACAATCTTTTTCAAATCACCAAAATCCAAGACCATCCCCAGCTTGGGACTACTTTCGTCCAAAATAGGACGACCCGCCAACGTAACTTTTAGTTCATAGGAATGTCCATGAATATTTCTGCAAAGCCCATCATAATCTTTCAGCGCATGCGCCATTTCAAATTTAAATTCTTTGGTTATCCGGATGACTGCTTGTTTGTTCATTATTTAGTCTTGTTTTTTAAGAATTTTGTAAACCTTCGTCCATTGTCCTTTTTCGTCAGTAAGTACGAGTAAGAAAAACCCCTCTCTTTGTCGGCTCAAATCAAATTTATTTTCACCGCGACTTAGTATTCCTTTTAATTGAAGCTGACCGGTAGAATTATAAAGTCTATAGTTGATGGAAGCGTATGTGCCACTTTCAATATGCAATTGTTGAGCAACGGGATTGGGATAAACCGCCAATGAAAGATCAGGATTCTTTTGAATGGCAGTAGGCCCTCCCCAAATGGCGGTAATGTATTCAGGATGATCAATAAACGGGTTTCTATTGTGCTGATAAGTACTGTAAATCAAATTATTGCAGTGTTTTTCAAAATCATCTGGCGGATCCTGAACGTTCCATTTTAGTAAAGTAGAAAGCTTCCCCATTTCAGGTTCTGGATATGTATTTACCTGATCAACCACTTCTAAATCAGGCTCACCGTTGTCGCCTTCGTAGCGTGTCGCCATATAAAAAAGCATCCGAGCCACATCTCCTTTCACAGCATCACGAGGTTCAAATGAATCACCATCCATATTACATTCCGGGGCACCGGAAACAGGGTCCCCTCCTTCATCAAAATCCAGGTTACCACGAAGACCATTTACCTGCACATCGGCAGGCCTGATATGATGAACATCGGTACCACAAGGGGGATTGGTACCAAAACCACCATGCGATTTTGCCCAAACATGCTCACGGTTCCAGTCTCCGGTATTTCCACCATGTTTTGATTTAGCCCTTGAAATTCCTGAATAAATTAAAACGACATTATTGCTATCGTTAGGATCTTCATCTGTGGCACTCAAAATATTCCAAAGGTCGCCATAAGCAAATTCAGTATGACCCTTAATAATATTGTGTAATGCCTCTTTCAGCGCGGCTCCTGTCTTTCCCTGCGCAGAACTGTAATACCCATCAGGTACTTGGGCAGTAAGTAGAATCGGCAGAAATAGAAAGACGAAAAAGAGGTCACTGTAAAAACGGCGTTTCATAATACCCTGGTTTAGCGCTCTAAGCAAATACGAAATAAAACGAAATCAAAGTCAATATGCCCCCTCCGACTAAATACAACAATGAAATAGCGGACAGGGCCAATTTATTATTCTTAATAAAAACAAACAATAATGACAAGGAAAAGGAAAATACGCTTAAATAAATCAAGTCGTTGGTCAAATTAGTAGAGAGAAAATAAAAAAGCAATCCAGCCAAAAAAGTATTCACCGCTTGCGCTATGGCCGGCAGAATAAAAAGAAGCGGCCGTTCAACCGAATAAGTCCGCTCGCCTTTTCTAATATTAAAAGCTTCCATAACAAAGCGTACACCAATGAGAGAAAAGCCCACAAAAAGTACCGCTGCCCGAATCCCACTAAGGAGGTGCATAAAGCTATTTCCCAACCAAATCCCAAACAGAAAAAAAAGCACCTGTCCAAGGATGATAAAAAGGACCCCCGAGGCCAAATTCAAGGGCTGCGTTTTTCTGACATCCATCCCTAATGCAACAGGCATCACCTGAAAGGAGAGTATGAACAGGATAAGGATAGATAATGCCAACATAAGGGTTAGAATATGGTGCAAAATTAACAAAATTTATCCCGGATGGTTTCAGCCTTTTTTCAAAGAGCATTCATGCTAACAGCTGAAACTCTAAAGTATAAATACGTTTGTGCTGAACCACAAAACCCTGGGAAAAGGGTTAGCTACCGGTAAATGACGTATAGCAGGGCATTTCTTCATTCATAAATCGGCGTTCCTTGTTCGATATTCATTTGATTTAAAAACAAGGATTTTCCGTAGGAATGCCTTTGGCAAACGATTTTTGATTTTTGAAGTGCCTGGTTTAAAACCTATTACCAAAATACGTCATTAGTAGCGTAACGTCCGAAGTCACGTAGTGATTCCTACGGAAGACTCCTATGGAGAAGCATCTGTAATTTAGACTGGCTTTTATCGTGCAGAAAAGTCCTTCACTTAACTCAATATGACTAAACGGACTTGGATACCAGAATTACAAATGGCTAAGTAATACCGATTATCAATCAAAATACGCCTTTAGTTCGTTATCCTCCTAAAGCCGCTTTGATTGTATATCGGCATTTACCATTGTATATTTTAAAATGCCAGTAAAGCATTTTAAAATACAATTGGTATAAATGAATGTCCGGATTATTTTTTAGATAAACTTATGCATTTTATTCAAAAGCTCGTTTTTCTGAATAGGTTTGGTAAGGTATCCATCACAACCGGCCTCGAGCATGGTGTCACGGTCGGCAGAGAAAGCATAAGCTGTTTGGGCAATGATGGGCAAATCGGGCCTTATGAGTTTTATTTTCTTTGTTGCTTCCAGCCCATTCATTCCGGCCATTTTAATATCCATAAGTACCAAGTCAATATCAGGACGCGACTCACAAAAGGCGACAGCTTCAGCCCCGTCGAAAGCGTGTAAAATTTCATAATTTTCTTTTTTCAGCAATACTTTTAAAAAGTAAAAACTGATGTCATCATCCTCCACGATCAAAATATGTTTCCGGAGATTGTCATTTTTGCTTTGTTCCATCTGCTTATCTTTTGTGATTCTAGTTTCTTTTTGATCATTCCTATTAGGGATCGTAAAGTAAACGCAAGTCCCTTCTCCTTTTACCGATTCAAGCCACATATGGCCTCCAAGGTTTTCCACAAGCCCCCTTGCGATGGGGAGACCCAGTCCCGCTCCTTCGTATCCCCTGGAAAAAGAGTTGTCAGCCTGATAAAAATGTTCAAAAACCTGGGATTGATGTTCTGAAGCAATGCCAAATCCGGTATCTTGAACCTTAAATAATATTTCACCCCCGCTTGTTATTTCATACGTCAAGACTACCTTTCCCTCAGTGGTAAACTTAACAGCATTATCCATTAGGTTCATAATCACCTGATTTAATTGGGATTCATCCGAAACAACAAGACTTTTTTCATCGGGAAGGCCGAGCTGCAGCACCGGCTTGATTCCTTTCTTTTCCAATCTGATTGCAAAATACAGATAAATTTCATTTAGTAGACGGTTTAGAGAAAAAGCTTCTCTCCGAGTTTCCACTGCCCCCGATTCAATTTTAGATAAATCCAAAATATTGCTAATCAAACCCAATAGTCGGTTTCCACTAGATTCAATATAAGCTGCGTATTTTTGGATGTGTTGCACATCCATATCCTCAGATCCAAGCAATTGCGAAAAACCAAGGATACCATTGAGTGGGGTTCGAAGTTCATGTGATATATTTTGTAAAAAGGCTGTTTTTAATCGATCGCTTTCCTGAGCCTTTTCTTTGGCTGCCACCAGGTCATCCAACATTTTCTTCTCCAAGGTAATGTCTTCCTCCGTGGCAACAAAATGGGTAATCTCATTTTCCTCATTTAACAGCGGGGCAATCACGGCATTGACCCAATACAACTCACCGTTTTTCTTACGGTTATATAATTCACCCTTCCAGGTCTCTCCATTTAGAATGGTATCCCACAATTTCTTGTAAAATTTATCTGACTGCTTTCCTGTTTTCAATATCCGAAGGTTTTGTCCAACGGCTTCTTTGAGGCTATAACCGCTTGTTTCGGTAAATGCATGATTAACAAATTCGATGACCCCTTCTGTATTGGTGATTACAATATCTACCGGGCTTTGTTCAACGGCTTGGGATAATTTGATCCTTTCGGTTTCTGCCTTTTTCCGACCCAGGTAAATACTAATCTCATTTGCCACCGACTCCACCAACTGAAGGCTATTTATATCATAGGCATTGGGGTCAATATAGCATTTTAGAACAATCAGCCCACAAATTATATTATTCAGATAAAGGGGTACGCCCATCCATATTTCAGGCATAGCCCCCTTTATGTCTATCTTCCCCGTTTCAGCCAATTCCAGGAGTTCCTTTTTAGAAAAGATCAATGGCTTTTTTTGCTTAATAACCAAGCCTGAAGCTGATATCCATAAAGGTAGATTGGTAACCGGACTTTTCTCACCCTCACCAAAAATTACCGAAAGTGTTTTCGTTTTTTCGTCATATTCGTACACACAAAAGTTTCTGGCATTAATTACTTTGTTTAGCTCTTTCTGAACCGAAGCAAATAAAGCGGACAGGCCTTTTGCAGCCAAAATATTTTTGGTTACATTGAACAATATCTCTTGCAACTGCTGATGCATCTTTTCTTCAGTAACCTCCTTTACGGAGCCAATAATGGCCTTCAATCGGTTGTTTCCATTGTCCCAAACGGGCATTGCAGAGACCCTTACCCATATTACCCGGCCGTTTTTATGATGAATCCTCACTTTAATTTCAGTATTTTGATTTTTGAATAGCTTCTCGCGGGCATAGTCGTCTTCATGAATATCGTCCGGATGAAGAATTTTTCGCCAACCCCCTATTTTCTCAAATTCAGCTATTGGATACCCTGTCATTTTCTCAAAAGAGCCTCCTGTCCAGATGGCACCAATAGATCCATCCTTTAAAACCTCATTTTCGAAGGCATAATCAGAGGTTAAGTTTGAAAGTAGCTTATATCTTTCTTCGCTTTCGCGAAGTTCTTGTTCCTTTTTTTTTCGTTTGTCAATTTCTTTTGCCAGTTCGATTGTCCGATTTGAAACACTGATTTCAAGGCGTTCTTTTTCACTCTTTTCCTGCTCGGCCGCAGCTTTTATTTTTGCCATGGCTCGTACCTGAGCATATAGTTCTTGTTCGTCAATGGGCTTGGAAAGAAAAGCTTCTGCCCCCACTTCGAGCGCCTTGATACGGTTTTCACGATTGGTTTTCAGGGCGGTAAGAAATACTATCGGGATATGTTTTAGCCGCTCGTTTTCTTTGAGCCGGCGGCAGGTTTCAAAACCGTCCAAGTCGGGCATCACGATGTCAAGCAAAATAACATCCGGACTAATGGCCAGTGCCAGCTTTAAGCCATCGTGACCGTTTAGTGCGGTATAAACGGAAGCATCCGGAAAAGAATCTTTTAAAATGGCTTTTATTACAATCAGGTTATCCAGCTTGTCGTCAATTGCAAGTATTTTCATGTTAATTATCCTTTCTTCCATGTTACACTGTAATTTCTATTTTGTTTCATAGAGCCCTTAATCATATTCTCAAAGATACCCACGTAAGAGATTTATAACTTCACGGGATATTTTTTCTGACAAGCTATTTTTAATCCAATTTATTCATGAGTCCGGTCTGAAAATAAAAAAAATCAACTCTCTCGCAAAGTCGCCAAGACGCAAAGGCCTGAATATGGGCAAAATGATTCTTTGCGGCTTTGCGTGAAATAAAGGTTTTAAGGCCAGGCTCATTTATTTTTTAACCATTCTTTAATCGTATTTTCAAATTCGTAAATGTCGATGGGTTTGGAAATGTAAGCATTAAATCCGTACTTCAATATTTTGTCGCGATCTTCGGTTGTGGCACTTGCTGTTACAGCAACAACAGGGATCTTTTGTAGGCTTTCTTCCTTTCTAATGGCATCAAATGCCTCGTATCCGTTCATCACCGGCAGGGAAATATCCATCAGAATCAAATCCGGTTTGAGTTTTATTGCCTTTGCCACCCCTTCTTTTCCGTCATAGGCTTCCTTAACTCGATAATCATTTTCCAATAGCGCTTTCATGGTAAACAAGTTATCGGCATTATCTTCAACCACAAGCAGGAGGGGTTTTTTACCTGAACTTGTTTTTATTGCTGTGGCCATCACGACAGGTGTTTTCACGAACCCTGTCACTGTTGGAAAAACCATGGCATTAACATCTTGTAAAAGTTTTTGCCTCCCCACATCTCCTTTTTGAACAAGCTGGAAAATATGATTGTTTTTCAAAAAATTCAGTTCCTCTTTGGTAATATGTTTCGCGGTGAGGATAAGAACCGGTAAATGGGACGTCTCCACATTGGCACGTATGGTTTTTAATACTTCGAAACCATCCACTTCAGGCATCATCAGATCTAATATCATGGCGTCGGGTAAAGTTTCGGCGATCTTCTCCAAGGCTTCACTACCGTTGTGTGCCACCAAAACGTTGAATCCTTCTTCTTCTAAAATGTCTTTTATCTGTATGATAGCCGGGTCGCTGTCTTCAACCACTAATATGGTTTTTTCCTGTGGTCGTGAAACGCCTTCTGAAAATAGGTATTCATTCTGGTTATCGGATTCAGTATCGTTTGCTGTGCCATCAACAAAAGAGCTTCCAGAGGGCTTGAGCGGTAATACCAGCGTAAATACAGAGCCCTTGTCCTGTGTGCTTTCCACTTCAATATTGCCGCCAAGCATTTTAGCATATTTTACTGCTATGGACAATCCCAGTCCGGCACCTTCGTGTTTGCGCGATGTACTGCCGTCAACCTGTCTGAATTCATCGAAAATATAGGGAAGCTGCTCTTTGCCGATACCAATACCCGTATCGCTAACGCTGATTCGAATAAAGTTATCTTTTTGAGAGGCTCTGATTTCTACTTTTCCTTTTTCTGTAAACTTCACGGCATTACCAATAAGATTTTGGAGGATATGTCGGCACTTCCCCTCATCACTAATCAGGGGAGGTAAGTCCCCTTTTAACAGTGATTTCAAGCTGACATTTTTCTCTTTTGATTGAGGTTCGATCAGGCTTACCATCTCCGAGATGAGGGCTTTTATGTCAATTTTTATTTCTTCAATTTCTTCACGCCCCGCTTCGATACGCGACAAATCCAGCACATCGTTGATGAGTTCCAGTAGGTGTTTTCCGTTGCGTTCAATCACATCAATATAGCCGTATTCCTCTTCAGGAATCTTTTTTTCAAGTCTCCTTCGTAGCACACCCGAAAGGGCAATAACCGAATTTAGGGGTGTACGTAATTCGTGGCTCATATTCGATAGAAACGTTGACTTCAGGCGGTTGGATTGATTCAACTGATTTTTTTGCATTTGGAGCTCTGTATTTTGATGGGTTAGCTCATTAGCTTGTGCTGACAGTTCATTTTGCTGCATCTCCAGCTCTCGGTTTTGCGCATCAAGTTCTACAGACTGCTCCTTAATTTCGTGAAATAAAAGCACACCTATCAGGCGAGCTGTAAGTGGAACAAAAACATCGTTGAGGAATCGGATTGTGGAGGAAGAATAAGGATGAAGGCTTGCGAGGGAAATAACGGCCACAGTTTTATTGTCTGATACAATGGGAATACTTATGATTTCCCGGGGTTTGAAATCACCGCTGACCGTCGCAAAAGTAAAGGCCGAATCTGGTGGAATATCCTGTAAATGTGTAATCTGCTGACTTACCATCGCTTTGCCAAACTCCCCTTCTTTCAACTGAGCCGAAAAAGAGGTTCGCCCACCAGTTGAAAGACCAATGGATTCCAAAAGCCTAAATTCAGATTTTTCATTATTAAGCAAATAAATGGCGGCCATTTGAGACCCGCTGAAATCGAGGAGATCTTTTAATAAGGCCTGGGAAAAAACATTCAGGTCACCTCTTTCGAAAAGCGTGGTGTAAAAGTCGTTCTCCTTTTGATCCAGGGCTATTTGGCTTTGAATGGTTTCTGCAAGCTGATTGAATGAGGCGGATAGCTTACCAAACTCATTGTTTGAAATATAACTACTCCTAATATTCATATCTCCCTCGTTAAACAGCTGGTTAGCACGTGTTAACTCTTTTACCGGGACTCGAATACCTTTGATTAACAGGTAGAAGGCAGTCAACAATAAAATAAAAAAGATCACCACCATGAGCAGCAACCGGATATCTAAAGATTTCCTTTCCTGTATGGCTCGTTTATAGTCGGCGTCAGCATTGCTTCTATAAAAAGCACTTATGTCTGAAACTTCTTTCATAAACTTTATTACATGATTCTCGCCATATTTACTGTTATCCATCACTTTGAAGGCTTTTTCTTTCTGCCCTTTGCGCAAAAGATCAACAATATTATTCCTGATCACTTTCCACTCTATAAAATCATTATAGGCCGTATTAATAAATTTTGTGGGGCCAACATAATTTTGACGAAGACGGGCAAACCGTTTATTGGCATCAACGTCATGAAGATTAATCTTTTGCAAAATATTCTGAAACTCCCGATCACTTTTTGCCAGAAAAAGTTCTTTCATTCCCATGTCCATGTTGATAACATTCGCTTCAATACCCTCTATTGCCCTCCTCATTATAAGGTGATGTTTATAGAAGTCATTGACCTGGTTCCACATTGTACTTGTATGTATATATGCTTGCCCGGCAAGAAGTACAGACATCAATAAAATAAAACTAAAGGCGATTACAAGTTGTGTTTTTATTAATAAGTGTTTTAGTTTCATCGGTTATATTCTTTAAATATTATCCATTTACCCTTTCTCCTAAGGGTTGTGGGATGCTGTGTCATTATTATTTTTAAAAATTGTCGCAGGGGTAAAGACAGGTGAAAAATGGAAGGATGATAGAATTTCTTTCTCCACCTCTCCGGTTACAACAAATCCGCCCGGAGCAAGATTTCTTATTGTTTTATTCATTATTAATTTCTGCGTATTTTGTTTGAAATAAAACAAAAGGTTGCTACAAAAAACCAAATCAAAATCTCCAATTATACTGGAAGGGAGGCTCTTTGTTTCCTGATCAAGCAAGTCGTAAACTGAGAAATCGACAGCCTCGCGGAGCTGGGCTGCAATTTTATAATAATCACCTTCACGGCTAAAGTATTGATCCATATATTTCATAGGAACATTTTGCAGCGAGGAGGGCGCGTAAACACCGGTTTTGGCAATCTCAATTTCTGTTGCACTAATATCTGTTGCAAAAATATGGCAGTGAACGCCATATTGTTTTCCCGCCTCCAATTGATCGAGTAATATGGCCAGGGAATAAGCCTCCTGCCCCGAGGCACAGGCTGCCGACCATATCCTTATTTCTTTTCTCCCGTTTTTTTTCTTATTGCGTAGGATGTCGGGCAATATGGTTTGTTGAAGAAGGGCAAAGACAAGCGGGTCGCGGAAAAATTCGCTATACGTGATGTTCAATGATTGGACAAAGGTTCCTGTTTCGGCTTGGTTGGCCCGTAGAAAAAGATAGTAATCGGCCATAGTGTCGCAAGCGGTGGCTGTCATCCGCTTTTGAAGCGATTTTAAAAGAAATGTCTCATCATATACAGAGAGGTCAATTCCCAATGAATTCCTGACGAAAAGGACAATCTCTGATTTTGCTTTTTGCATTGAACATCCTTTAACCTAATGTTTGTTAATGCCTTTCCTGGGATACCTTCCCCAACGGCTCAAATTTACAACAAAAGATTAATAGCCTGGAGACAGTCCCGGGAATAAATCCCACAAGCACAAGGCTGTCTAATTTCGGTGCATCTTTTATCGGCTATATTACCAACACCATTCAAACATTCCTCGGGGTTTCGTTTGCTATTTTCTTTGTTCTACGTTACGATTATTAAACTGACAGACAGAAAAAAGAAGCATGAGCCTGTTCAATAATAACCACAGTGCTTTTTCTCTGTATATTTGTCATTCAAAAGGTTTCCCAATCCCCTTTTTTGGGATTGGGTTTATAGCCTTTTAAGTTCATAATAATTAAAATAAAGAGAATCATGAACATAGAAGCATTTTATACCTTATCATACGGCCTTTATATTGTAAGTGCCGAAAGCCATGGGAAGAAAAACGGTTATATCGCCAACACCGCTTTTCAGGTAACAGCTACCCCATCGCAATTGGCCATTAGTTGCAATAAAGACAATTTAACATCAGAAATCATTGCCGAAAGCGGATTTTTCAGCCTTTCCGTATTGGAAAAAGACGCTTCCAAAAATATTGTTGGAAAGTTTGGCTATAAAAGCGGAAAAGAAACCGACAAATTTAATGACACAAAATACATTCTGACCAAGAACGGCGTTCCGGTTGTCACGGAAGATTGTGTTGCCTGGTTCGAATGCAAAGTTGTCCAGACCGTGGATGTGGGGACTCATCTATTATTTATTGGTGAAGTGCTGGATGGTGATTTGCTCGCGTTGGAAAAAGAACCCTTGACTTATGCCTATTATCGTGAAGTTCGGCATGGGCTTTCCCCTAAAAATGCACCTACTTATGTTGATAAAACAAAGCTTCAGGACTCCAAAGAAGCGGAAGAAAAGATCAGCTCCAAAGTGTCAGGGAAATCTATGCAAAAATGGGAATGCCAGATTTGTGATCACATTTATGATCCTGAAAAAGGTGATCCGGATTCGGGAATTGAACCCGGGACTCCTTTTGAAGACCTTCCTGATGACTGGAGATGTCCGGTTTGTAATGCTGAAAAAGCAGATTTTATTCCATTGAATTAAAAACATTAATTCCTAAATAATTAAGTTATGAAATCATTAAAAGGAAGTAAAACCGAGCAAAATTTATTGAAAGCATTTGCCGGAGAATCACAGGCCAGAATGCGCTATGATTATTTTTCAAAACAGGCCAAAAAGGAAGGTTTAGAGCAGATTTCAGCTCTTTTTGCCGAGACTGCGCTAAATGAAAAAGAACATGCCAAGCGGTTTTTTAAATTTCTTGAAGGTGGGCCGGTTGAAATTACAGCTACCTTTCCTGCGGGAATTATCGGTACCACACTGCAAAACCTGAAAGCGGCTGCCGAAGGGGAACATGAAGAATGGACAGAATTGTATCCTGAGTTTGCCCGGATTGCCGAGGAAGAGGGCTTTAAAGAGGTTGCTCTTGCTTTTAAAATGATTGCCAAAGTTGAAAAAGCCCATGAAACCCGCTATTCAGGATTATATAAAAATCTGGAAGAAGGGCGGGTTTTTGAAAAAGATGGCGTAGTGGTTTGGAAATGCCGTAATTGCGGTTATTTGCACGAAGGCAAAAAAGCCCCTAAAACCTGCCCGGCCTGTCTACATCCACAATCTTATTTTGAGGTGGAAGCGTTTGGTTATTAGTCGTTCACAAAGTACCCAAAGGCCGTAAAGTTGTTGATTAACGTATCCCAAGAAACTTTAGGCACTTTAGCGTACTTAAGTTCACTTAAGGCCTTCCCATTTTATTCGCCTCCATTGATTTGCTCATCAATGTACTGTCCGATTTCTTCCAGCTTGCTTACGGGCAGGGAATTCAGCGACCGGGTGATGTCGACCATTTGTCGGATTTTCTGATGTCGTTCAGGGGCTGTCTTTGTCCATCGTTTGGCTGTCGTCGGGAATCCATTCTATTAAATCGTTGGGAGTGCAGCGGAACAACAGGCACATCTTCTCGATGGTTCTCAGTTGAAGGTGCATTACTTTGTTTTTCTTCATTCTTGTGGCCAGGTTGTTGCCAAATCCTGAATTGACCAGATAGGTGTAGGGACGTTCAATGCCCCGTGCTTTGAAAATGCGTTGGAATTGTAATGTAACATAATGCAGGTATTGAAGGGTTATTGATTTCGACTTTAAAGATACAACATCTGTTTTAATTTCCGGCACTGTTGTTTAACACCTTCCTTTTGGAGCCAAAAAGATGCCTTTGTAACATTAATAAATGCCGTTATTCCATTCTGTAGTGCTATATTTCCGTTTTGTTATGCTGACATTCTATTGTTTCTTGCCGTAGTTCCTTATGTTCGTGCCGTTCTTCGATAGTTTAATGCAACTTCTCAATAATTATGTGCCGTTATCGTGTTAATTCGTGTGGTTTTTGTTGATTTTTTTCATCCCCCAGCCCCTGAAAGGGGAAACTCTGATTATGGTTCAAGTGGAGTCCGTAAAGTTGTGGGTTGGCGTTCTCAAAATAACTTAAGCCATTTTTCCGCAATCCTCTTCCTAAAACCGTCCCAATTCTGAGACGCCAAAGGCGTCGTGAGAATCTTATCTTGTGCCGTTTAAATTATTTTTCTAAATTTGGGAAAAGTTAAAACCTTTGTTTTGTTTTCTTTTGTTCCGTTAATAGACGAAATTGAAAATTCGAAAAATAAGCGTTTTTAGTTTTGACTATAATGTTACAATTGAGCCAAATAGAAAGTATTATTAATAATAAAATTGTTAAAAAAATGACTCCTTCATCAGACGGTGCAATATCGGCAAATGATATAGCTACAATTTTTGTTGCAATAATCTCCTTTGCAACTTTTCTTTATGTACTTATAAAAGATTTCTTAATACCTGGAAAAATATTAATAGGAATTAATCAAATTATTTTTTTAAGACCTCCTACAAATAATCGTCAACTTGTTGCGCAGGCTATTATTGAAACAGATTTCAAATCGTCTAATCAATCGGATTGGGTAAAACATTTAATCACAATTAAACCAGAACTACCTCGAATTCTTCAAAGTGGGCAAAAACAATTATTTTTTGAAACAGTACAAGGGGCATTAACTGAACATAATATTCCAACATCGTTTAGAAATGATTTAATTATTGATTTATCTAAGCAAACAGGCTTTGGAACATCATTCGGTATTCCAGTGAATCTTACTAATTCTGGGTTAAAACCAATTTATATTTCAGAAATCGTCTTGGTTTTTGAGGATCAAAATAGCGACAGAATCTTCTATTTTGATGCATTTATAGTATTAAAGGAAGAAAGCATTTATAAGCCAAATCCAGAAATAAAAGATGTAGATAGAATTGACACTGTTTTCAACGGCATGTGGGTTCCTTCAAAAGGAGTCTCTAGTAAACTTATTCAGTGTATTTTAAGAATAGAAAAAAACGACAAAATATTTACTAAAACAAATATACTTCCTGGTAATTATAAATATTATGTTATCGGATATAGTAGTGATGGGGAAAAAATATTTGAGTCAAAAAAATATGATTTAAAAATTGAACCCATCACATTTATTAATTCTTTTAGTGGAGCAGATATTTCAGTGAAAACAAATTAATTACTTGAAAAGCTACACACGGTCTCGTCTTCATTTGTAGAGAAGGCAAATTTACAAAGGACATATGCAATGTCAAAAAAAGGGGGGAACTGAATTACAAATTCAGAACTAAATGCGTCCACGTTGCAAACGCGGACGAGTGATAGGGGACTTATTATCAGTCCCATGGGGACGTTTCAACTTAGGCAATGAATTTATTTTAAGCTCATTCGGATTTGCAATCCGAATGTTAAAAGGACTCAAAAGATTTGCAATCTGATAGGTAATGAACTACACCGCCGCGGACGGAGTATCAAGATTAGAATTTGCCGGATTCAAAATCCTTAGGCTCTTTAACTTCCTGATTACAAATCAGGAAGAGCGCAAGGTGAGTAATAGACATCAAAGTCATTAATACAATCCAGAAGGCCTCACAATTCAACATAGAGCTTTATTATTAACCCTTCGGAAAATACACCAGCCGGACAATTTTTTCCAGTTCGGCAGCGTCTGTTTCATCAAAAGAATCATGCGCACCGCTGTCCACATCCAACACGCCAATAATTTGGTGGTGGGTATCCCTAAGGGGGACAACAATTTCGGATTTAGTGCGTGAATCGCAGGCAATATGCCCGGGGAAGGCTTCGACATCAGGAACAATAAGACTTTTTTCCTGATTAATGGCAGCCCAGCAAACACCGGCATCTCTCGGCAGATTAATACAAGCCAATGCCCCCTGATATGGGCCTACCTGAAGTTTATCATCCTGCAATAGATAAAAACCACACCAGAAAAAATAATCCATTTTATGATAAAGTACCGCATTGATGGTGGCCATGTTCGACAATGGATTATTGCTGCTTTTTACAATTAAATCCTGTATTTGTTTATGAAGTCGCTGATAGCGTTTTTGTTTTTTATTTTGATCCATGATAATTTTATTGCTGAGTATTTATTTCCCAAAATACCTATTGTATTCTTCGGGGGTATTGATGTTGCTAAGGATATGATTGTCGTTTACCGGAACCTTTATTTTTGAATAAGACTGAAGAAAAATCCTGAAATTGAAACTATAATCTACGGCAGAGACAATGTCGTTAACAATTTCACCCGAAAGGAGAATGGGGTGGCCGCCTTCGTTTTGGAAAAAAGGGACTACGTAAGAATTCTTTTTATTGGCTTCTGATAAGCCTTTTAATACCTCTCGGTTTACAAAGGGATTGTCCACATTGTGAATGAAAACCGGCTGAGTTTTCCCCAACGCTTTTAAAGCTGTTTGTATGGAATAAAAGCGTTCCCTTTCGGGAAATAAATTCAGTACCGTTTGTACTTGCCCTGTTTGTGGAGAACTAAGTTTTTCAAAAGCCTTTATGCCCTCCATATTCAAAACCACGACAAGCTTTTGAACCCCAAATGTCAGAAATTCGACAATGATCTTTTCAAGAAAACATTGCTTATCATCAAATGGCAAAAAGGCTTTCAGCCGACCCATGCGGCCTGAATTTCCGGCGGCAAGGACGATAGCGGAAGGAATATTTTTATTTGTCAACATTCGTAATTTTTATTGCCCTTCTGCTCATTCGGATTTGTAATCCGAATGCAAAAGAGATCAGGATTTTAAATCCTTTTGCCTTTGAGGGTCGGGATTGCAAATCCCGACCAGTTGTAGTTTTCACTGATGTTTGATCATAATTTATCAGTGTGCCATTTAAAAATACTCAAATGATGTGTTTGCCCTGTACAGATGGCATGATTTGTTGCTTTTTAACTATGTTCATCAAGCACAAAGATAAACCGAATCAGGAAGGAGATCAAAATTATGTTTACTACAATATCTCAAACGTATCCCAGTCGCGGCCAACATTGAACTTATTTCGAAAGTCCTGCAATTGGCTGTAAGAAAGGCGCACATGAACAGCTTTTTCTTTCCCTTCCTGAGCCTGAGAAATAATTTGTCCTTTGGGATCCACCACTTTTGAATGCCCTGCATATTCGTTTCCCAAGCCATCTTTTCCAATCCGGTTCACGCCCAACACAATGCATTGGTTTTCTATGGCTCGTGCAACAAGAAGACTATTCCAGGGATGAGCCCTGACGGCAGGCCAGTTGGCAACATAGATAGCGAGGTCGTATTCAAAATTACCCTTATGATACTTGTTTTTACTCCAAACCGGAAAACGTAGGTCGTAGCAAACCATTGGTTTTATCTTCCATCCTTTTAATTCCACTATTAAGGCGTCACTTCCGGGTTTTATCTTTTCGTGTTCGCCCCCCATGGAAAATACATGCCTTTTATCGTAACGCTCAAAACTTCCATCAGGTCGCATCCAAACAAATGAATTACTATAGTCATTCATCTCCTTGAGCAAAAGACTTCCTGCTATCACAGCACCGGTTTCAGAAGCCAGGTGACGCATCCATGCAAGACTTTCCCCATCAACCGATTCGGCAAAAGGAGCAGGGTCAACCGGAAATCCTGTGGTAAAGGTTTCGGGAAGTACGACCAAATCAAAGCCACCATCTTCCCTAAGGATGATTTCGTCAAAATGATCGCGGTTTTTAACCGGATCTTCCCAAACCAAATTGGATTGCAGATACAATAAATGCAAATCTTCCATAATCTCTGTTTATTAAATCTCCGATAAAATTTCAGCAGCCTTTATTAGGGTTTCGTCTTTTTTGGCAAAACAAAAACGAAGTACTTTATGGTCATCCTTTTTATGATAAAAGGGAGAAATGGGAATGGCGGCAATTTTATGCTTCTCCACCAACCAGCGTGCAAATTCCATTTCACCTTTATCAGAAATCTTGCTATAATCCAATAATTGAAAATAGGTGCCATACGCAGGCAAGATTTTAAAGCGCGAAGATTTCAAAGCTTTTACAAACAAATCGCGCTTTTGCTGATAAAAGGAACCCAAACCGATATAGTTCTTTTTATTTTCCAAAAAATCACCAATGGCATGTTGAATCGGGGTATTGGAAGCAAAAACAACAAACTGATGAACTTTTCTGAATTCATCCATCAATTTTTCCGGTGCCAACACAAAACCCGTTTTCCAACCGGTGGCATGAAACGTTTTCCCAAAAGATCCCACAATCAAGCTCCGTCGTGCAAGTTCTGGAAAACGGCAAACACTTTGGTGTTCTATATTATCGAAAATCAGGTGTTCATACACTTCATCGCTAAGGACAATAATATCAGTCCCCCGCGTTAATTTCTCCATCATCTGCAAGTCTTCCGCTTTCAACACACTGCCAGTTGGGTTTTGTGGAGAATTGATAATAATGAGCTTGGTACGATGCGTAATCATGCGCGCAACTTCTTCCCAGTTGATGCTGAAATCAGGAAATTGAAGGCGGGCATATTTTACAAGCCCACCATTAACTTTTACAGCGGGCGCATAGCAATCGTAAGCGGGCTCAAAAATAATTGCCTCATCCCCCTCTTTAATAAAAGCGGAAATAGCAGTATACAATGCTTGGGTTGCTCCGGCAGTAATATTGATTTCCGATTCCGGGTCATATACGATGTCATACTTTTCTCTAAACATGGCCACAATAGCTAATCGCAGCGATTTTACGCCGGGCATGGGGGCATATTGGTTGTATCCCTTACGCATATAATAATGCACCAGGTCTATCAATTCCTCTGAAATTGGAAAATCAGGAAACCCTTGAGACAGGTTCACTGCCTTGTTTTCTGCCGCCAATTGCGACATGACGGCAAAAATAGAAGTGCTTGTATTGGGTAGCTTGGTTTGTATGGTTCCTTTGAATATTTCCATGTATAAAATTTTGGATCAAAGGTAGATATTTTATAAATCTTTAAGTTTTGTTTTAACGTTTCTTCTTAGTTTTGCAACGGTTTTGGTTATAACTAATTTATTTTTCACACATGAACACTATTGATAATTATCCTTTTAAAGGAAAGAAGGTAATCGTACGGGTGGACTTCAATGTCCCATTGAACGACAAATTTGAAATTACAGATGACACACGTATTCGCGCTACTATCCCTACCATACAGAAAATTCGCCAGGAAGGTGGAGCGGTAATCTTGATGTCGCATCTGGGGAGGCCAAAAAATGGCCCGGAAGATAAATTTTCGCTGAAACATGTTGTGAAGAACCTTTCGGAAAAATTGCAAACCGAAGTTCAGTTTGCTGATGATTGCATAGGAAAACAAGCTAGTGAGAAAGCCCTTGCTTTAAAAGAAAGAGAGGTTCTTTTGCTGGAAAACCTCAGATTCTATAAAGAAGAAACCAAAGGGGATGAGGTTTTTGCTGAAAAGTTGGCTGAACTGGCTGACACTTATGTGAACGATGCTTTTGGAACCGCTCACCGTGCACATGCTTCCACGGCTATCATAGCCAAATTTTTTCCAAACGATAAAATGTTTGGGTATGTGATGGAAAATGAGCTACGAAGTATCAACAAGGTCTTGAAAGAGGGCAAAAAGCCCTTTACGGCTATTTTGGGTGGTGCCAAAGTTTCAGGGAAAATTGAAATCATTAATAACCTACTTGATAAAGTTGACAATTTAATTATTGGTGGAGGCATGATGTTTACCTTTATCAAGGCTGATGGCGGTAATGTGGGCAATTCTCTAGTGGAAGATGGCCTAATAGAAACCGCCAAAGAGGCAATGGTTAAGGCTGAAAGCCTGGGAGTAAGCCTCTATATCCCACAAGATGCAGTAATTGCAGATAAATTTGACAATGATGCCAACCAAAAATGTCGCCCTTCCTATGAAATTCCTGATGGTTGGATGGGTCTTGATATTGGTGTAGAGGCCAGTGAAACCTTCCGTAAAGTTATTGAAGATTCGGCTACCATCCTTTGGAATGGCCCCATGGGTGTTTTCGAAATGGATAATTTTGCTGAAGGCACAGTGGATGTAGCTCAAGCCATTGCCCGCGCAACAAAAAATGGAGCTTATTCACTGATTGGTGGTGGCGATTCGGTAGCTGCTATAAATAAATATAATTTGCAGGACGAAGTGAGCTATGTTTCCACTGGTGGCGGTGCCATGCTCGAATACATCGAAGGTAAAATCCTTCCGGGAGTGGCAGCTATTGAGGAATAAATACTAATTAAGGCTGGGCTTTTCAGCTCCATTTGAAATGTTCCCGGCAAATAGAAATTATCTTTATAATAACGCATTCGGAAGTTTGCTTTTGATTAGCTTTGCATAGATTTGAGGTTCAGTGGCAAAGCAATTTAAAATATTTAGAACATTTGTGCCCCTTTCAATTTTTGGAATAGCCATGGGCATGCTGGAGGCCATTGTTGTTGTTTATCTTCGAGAGCTTTTCTATCCTTCGGGTTTCCACTTTCCATTGGTTTTGTTTACTCCAAAATTATATTTAATTGAAATTGCACGAGAAACCGCAACCATTGTTATGTTGGCGATGGTAGGCATTTTAGCCGGAAAAAATAAGCTGCAGCGATTTGCCTGGTTTCTATTCAGCTTTGCTGTTTGGGATATTTTTTACTATGTGGGGTTAAAGGTACTGTTAAACTGGCCTCCTTCCCTGCTAAGCTGGGACATTTTGTTTCTTATTCCTATCAACTGGGTTGGGCCTGTGCTGGCTCCTTTGCTATGTTCGCTGAGCATGATACTCTTTTCTTTTGTCATAATACGGGCTCAAGCAAATGCTAATACGGTAAAAATCAGCCTAGCTGAATGGGGCTTGTTTGCCTTAGGTTCTTTGCTGATTTTTATTACCTTTATTAAGGATTCTTTTCTGTTAATTATTCAAAACTGTGCCCTTTTTCGGCTTGCGCCGCCGCAAAGTGATCAGCGGTTTCACGAGATTATCTCACATTATTCACCCTCGCATTTTTTTTGGTTGCTGTTTGCTTTGGGGGAACTTTTTATCATTATTGGAATTTTCTCTATATTTAAACGTTATCAATATAAAAGATAAGTAAAGATTTGTTATTTTGCATGAGGGATAGGAACGGCAGCCCGGAGACGAAAGGGCTTGTGGAAGCTGTGGCGGCAAAAGCGACAAGGGAGCCCTTTGCCGCCACATAGCTGAACAGCCCTTGCGGCGAGGACTATAGTGAATAGCCCGACCCAAAGGGCATGCCCAAATAAAAACTTTAATATTGCAATTTTTTAAATTACCTTTTTAAGCATTTCATCCTTATCGGGAAGCTTGAAATTAAAATTTTCAAGATGTAACCACGAGTACAATGCCGGAGCTACCGATTCAACGGGTTCGTAGAAGATGGATGTTTTTGTGGCTTCTATTTTTAGGAGGTTGTGGCCGGTGTCAAAATAATTAATGACAAAAATAATTATACTCAAAAATAAGGCTCCTTTCAAAAGCCCAAAAGCCGCGCCCGCCAACTTATTTAAAAACCCCAGCAACAAAATATCAATAAATTTTTCCAGAATTTTTCCAACGGCCAATACGGCAAACAACACGATTACAAAAGTGACTATGAACGAAAGCGCAGCCATGTATTTCTGGTCGACAGTAAAATATTGTTTAAGGTAACTGGCCGTAACATCTGAAAAATAAAAGGCAAAATAGAGGCCCAACACAAAAGCGGCCAAAGACGCGACCTCAATAATCAAGCCTTTCTTATAACCGTTATAAGCAAACCACAGCAATGGGATAAGCAAAATAATATCAAGCAAGTTGAGGCTCATAAGTTGTTTTTTTAATGTTATACTTATCCAAAAGTAGTAAAATTACATTGACCTGGATTTATCCAATGATTCGCAACTGATTTTTAGGGACTTTCAAAATAATGGAACTGCCCACTACATCAATTTGCACTTTGACATGATTTTTCCCCTTGGCCTGGAGCAAGATGCCCTTGAGGCCGATAAGGTTTCCTGCAACCACTTCCACTTCTACTCCTTCTTCCCAATTTTGATCGCCTTGCAAGACCGGGTCTTTTTCGTTTAGATAGTATTTAATGGCTTCAATCTGTTGCGCAGGAACCGCAACGGCTTTGCCTTCAAAACTGACATATTTCATGGCTCCCTGAACATACAAAGCCCGGTAATAATCTTTGGTGCCCACATAAACAAAAATATAAGAACGAAATAAAGGCTCCTCAACCCATTTTTTTCGATCACTCCATTGTTTCAACTTTTTTTCGAGCGGCAAATAATAATCAACTTCTTCAGCATCAAGCTCCAGCGCAACTTTTTTTTCGGTACGCGATTTCACATACAGCGCATACCATTTTTTCTCTTCTTCCTTTTTATCCATGCTGGTAGTTGTTGAATTTCACGATGGACTCAAAGTTTTTACGAATTTTTTTTCTCTGTTTGTAGTCTTCGGGCGTATAGCCCAAGGTTATTAGTAAAGGAACATTTTTTTCTTCCGGAATTGACAAAAGTGTTTTTACTTTTTCCTCATCAAACCATCCGAGCATACAACTGCCCAAGCCCAATTCGGCAGCCTGCAGGCAAATATGTTCTGCTGTAATTCCCACATCAATAAGGGGATATTCTTTCTTCTTGATCCGGCCACCGACTTCGGTAATTATCTTTGGTTTTTCCATCACAATGGCAAGAATAATCGGTGCTTGTTTCGCAAATTTATTGAAGCTTTTCAATGGACCCACGGCGGCTTTTGCCATTTCTTTTAAAAGCGCAGGCTCATTTATTAGCACGAAAGTCCATGGTTGCGAATTGCTGGCGGAAGGTGCCAGACGTCCGGCTTCGAGGCAGAGCAAAAGTTTTTCTTCTTCCACCGGACGCGGGCTATACTTTCGATCACTTTGCCGCTGTTGAATTAAATCAATAAAGTTTCCCATAATTTTTTATAATTCTCGTTTGGAATTTCTTCTGTTTAAAACAAGCTTTGTTTCCTTTTTAGTAAACCCTGAACCACAGACGCCATGAGTATCAATACGCTGATGAAGGCCGAAACTCGTGCAAGAGAATCTCCATTGGCTACATAATAGGTGATTTTTTTATTCAAATGCAAGGTTTGTTTGATTACCGCCTCTTTCCAGAAGGCCGTGCTTTGAAGAATATCACCCCTTTGGTTAATAAAAGCCGAGGTTCCCGTATTGGCAGATTGAGCCACGTCGCGACGGCTTTCAATGGCGCGCAATACCGAAAACAGAAAATGCTGTTTGTAACCCGGCGTATTGCCCCACCATCCATCGTTTGTAATCACAAAAATCACTTGAGCCCCTTTGCGTATTGTCTTTGCTACAAAATCGCCGTAAACCGATTCGTAACAAATAATCGGGGCGATTTTAGCATCTGTCTTCGGATTGGTGAAAATAGTAGTATGATTATCTTCCTTTAAGGTGCCCACTATGCCGCCCAGGTCGATGGCAAAGCGACTCAGTGGTCTTAAAATAGCCCAGGAAGGCATTTTTTCCACCCCCGGGGTAAGCTTCGACTTATGGTGTACTTGCAAATAAGGTGAATTATCAATAAAAAGAGCCGTATTAAAAGCATAATAATACAAGCCCCGTTTGTATAAACGAGCAGCAAAACCAGGCTTCTCATTGGGTTTTAACCATCGAAAGGTGGAAGCTCCAATCACCATAGAAAGTTTCGGATATTCTTGTATATAATCACGCAAAGTTTTCAGGCTTGGCGAACGGCGCATTTCCTCTTCCCAAATCCCTCCCTGAATAGTAGATTCAGGAAAAACCACGTAATCAGTGCTATCAGTTACGGCCTGTCGGGCGAGAGACAAACTCCGTTGAATGATTTCTGCCGGAGGAAGCTTATATTCTTCGGTGTAGGGATCAATATTAGGTTGTACCACAACCACTTCAGCAGATTTGCCGCTTTCTTTATAATGATGATATTGAAAAAGAGAGAATGAGATGGGTAAACCAATCGAAAGGATCAGCAAAACAGCCTTTATCCATGTCTTTGTCCTAGTTGCTGTTTTAAAGTCTCTTATGAGGTCGAAAACTAAAATATTTACAAGGATTACCCAAAAAGTACCTCCCAGAACGCCGCTCAATTCATACCATTGAATCCAAAGGTGTTTAGAGGCAAATACATTTCCAAATGTAAGCCAGGGCCAGCTAAGATCCCAGTTCATGTGGAAATATTCCCAGCTAATCCAGTAAAAGATTAAAATCCACATGCCGCCCCGCTTTCCAAACAGAAATTTTTTGGAGATATGAAATACCTGAAAGACAAAGGCCATTAATAGCGAGTTCAGCAAGATAGCCACTAAAGCTCCGGAGACAGTTGAATTCCATATCCACCATGTAGTAAGCGCATTCCAAACGAGGAAAGTCAAGGCTGAATACATAAACATTCCTTTCTTTCCATTATCCACCAGCCATTGTTGAACAAAAAACAAAGGAACGAGAGCAATAAAAATCAAGGGAGTAAATCCATGAGCTGGCCAGGCAGCAGCTATTAACAATCCGCTGAATACTGAAAGAGAAAAAAGATGAATCCGTTTCATTAGAAATTTTTGGCTAAAATACTCATTTCCTCATGTAGAATAAGTTGGGAAAGCAAGGCTTTCATTGTGATGACGCAAAAATATTGTTGTGCATTTACTTAGTGTGCCTCTATGTTGAAAAACAAGTAAAACAGCTAAAATTTTATTTTTCTGCCTTTTGTTTTTATAAAGAGAAAAGAGCACCCCCAGAGCTAAACTATTTTCATGTGTTTATAATTTACTATTTTACTGATTC
>Ga0316204_10004642_pt1 | contig 24250 bp, 22 predicted proteins | sample 6monrhotite_MG_2_FD_205661 | JGI IMG/M metagenome (GOLD analysis project Ga0316204, IMG submission 205661) | Microbial mat bacterial communities from mineral coupon in-situ incubated in ocean water Damariscotta River, Maine, United States -... | ecosystem: Environmental > Aquatic > Marine >... | reverse complement strand
TTTATGAAAAGCCTGCTGTCGCGGTTGGCCTCTTAAGCCGCCGGACATCTGCGAATGCCCGCGTTCCCATTCCGCGCCCCGATGCCGCAACGCTTTGCCGGACCTATGCCGGAGGCGGCGGATGTGGTTGTCATCGGCGGCGGGGTGATCGGGGTGACCACCGCGCTTTATCTGGCGCGGGACGGGCATCGGGTAGCCTTGCTTGAAAAAGGGCGCATCGCCGCCGAGCAATCCTCGCGCAACTGGGGCTGGATCAGGCAACAGGGCCGCGATCCCGACGAGTTGCCGATCATGATGGAGGCGATAGGTCTTTGGCAGGATCTGGCCGCCGATTGCGCGGTTGATATCGGGCTGCATCAGGGCGGCGTGACCTATTTTGCGGCAACCGAGAAAGATTTGTCGGGGTTTGCCAACTGGCAATCGATGGCGGCGGATCACGATCTGGACACCCGCATGTTGTCCCCGCGCGAGGCGGCGGCGCTGTTTCCTGACATGGGCCAGCGCTACAAGGGTGCGATGGTGACGCCCTCAGACATGCGGGCAGAGCCGTGGCTGGCGGTGCCGGCCTTGGCGGACCTTGCGGCGGCGGAAGGTGTAGATATTGTCGAAAACTGCGCGGTGCGTTGCCTTGATCTGGCGGGGGGCAAAGTGGCAGGCGTGGTCACAGAAAGCGGCCGTATCGCTGCGCCGCGTGTGGTTTTGGCCGCCGGCGCGTGGTCATCGCTGTTTTTGCGCAATCATGGCGTATCCCTGCCGCAGCTTTCGGTGCGCGAAAGCGTTTTGTCGACCGCACCTTTGCCGCATCTGTGCGAAGGTGCCGCCGCTGATAGCAAAGTGGCGTTTCGCCGCCGGGCCGATGGCGGCTACACCTTGGCGCCCACGGGCGTTACGGAGTTGTTTATCGGCCCTGATGCCCTGCGCCATTTTGGCAAATATCTGACCCAGCTCAGGGCCAATCCACTTGGACAATCCTATCATCTGGCAGCGCCAAAAGGCTATCCCGATGGCTGGGGGACCAAACGCCGATGGTCTGCTGATGAGCAATCCCCGTTTGAGCGGATGCGCATACTAGATCCTGCCCCCAACATCAAAAAACTGGACCGTTTGGTGGAAGATTTTGCCGCGCTATTCCCGGCCTTGCCCGAGGTCAAGGTCAGCGCACGCTGGGCAGGGATGATCGATACAATGCCCGATGTGGTGCCCGTGGTGGATCATTGTGATGCGCTGCCGGGGCTGGTGATTGGCACGGGCATGTCCGGTCACGGCTTTGGCATTGGCCCTGCCATGGGCCGCGTGTTGGCAGCTCTGGTCACTGGCGACCCGCTGGGGCATGATCTGGATAGGTTTCGCGCAGCCCGATTCACCGATGGCAGCGCGATCCGGCTGGGCCCATCTGTCTGAGCCCGCCAATTTAGGGGGACATATGCCAATTAAGAACCGTTTTGCCGAAACCCATGCCGAGATCACCGCATGGCGCCGCCACTTGCACCAATATCCTGAGCTGCAATTTGACGTGCATGAAACCGCGAAATTTGTTGAGGGCAAGCTGCGGGAGTTTGGCATCACGGATATCACCACAGGCATTGGCCAAACCGGTGTTGTTGCGGTTGTTGAGGGCAAGACCAACACATCCGGGCGTACGATTGGATTGCGTGCTGATATGGACGCGCTGCCGATCGAAGAGGCGACGGGGCTTGAATACGCCTCCAAAGTTCCCGGAAAAATGCATGCTTGCGGCCATGATGGCCATACCGCGATGTTGCTTGGCGCGGCGCAATATCTGGCGGAAACCCGAAACTTTGATGGCCGCTGTGTCTTGATCTTTCAGCCCGCCGAAGAAGGCGGCGGCGGCGGCAACGAGATGGTCAAAGACGGGTTGATGGATCGTTGGTCCATTGATGAAGTCTACGGCATGCACAACATGCCAGACTATCCCGTGGGCAAATTTGCAATCCGCCCCGGTGCCTTACTGGCTGCGGCGGATCAATTTGACATCGTGATCGACGGGCAGGGCGGTCATGCCGCCGCGCCGCATGAGGCGGTGGATACCAATCTGGCGGCGGCGCATGTGGTGGTTGCACTGCAATCCATCGCCAGCCGCGATGTTGATCCGATCAAACAGGTGGTTGTGTCGGTCTGCACCCTGCGCAGTGACACCGACAGCCATAATGTGCTGCCGCAAACCGTGCGCCTGCGCGGAACAGTGCGCAGTTTGGACGAAGACGTGCGTGATCTGGCCGAACAGCGCCTGCGCGATCTGGTGACACATACGGCGGCGGCCTATCAATGCCGCGCCGAGATTGACTATGAGCGTGGCTACCCTGTGACCGTCAACCACGATCAGGAAACCGTCTATGCCGCTGATGTTGCTGAAAAAGTTGTGCCGGATGTCTGGCGCGACACGCCGCCGATCATGGCGGGCGAGGATTTTTCCTATATGCTGAACGCGCGTCCGGGTGCCTATATCATGATCGGCAACGGCGATGGCGCGACGGTGCATCACCCGATGTATGATTTCAACGATGACGCGATCCCGGCAGGCTGTTCTTGGTTTGCCGAAATGGTTGAGACTCGTTTGCCGTCAAACTGACCCTACATACCAAACAGAGACGGATGAAACCGCCTAAACAAGAATAAAAGGAAGACACCCAATGCCCGTTAAGAACCGATTTGCCGAATTGCATGATGACATCACCGCATGGCGACGTGACTTGCATGAACACCCCGAAATCCTGTTTGAAACGCACCGGACCTCTGCCACCGTGGCCGAAAAACTGCGGGCGTTTGGTTGCGACGAAGTGGTCGAAGGCATCGGGCGCACCGGTGTTGTGGGCGTGATCAAGGGCAAATCCACCGCTTCGGGCAAAGTGGTTGGCCTACGTGCCGATATGGATGCGCTGCCGATCCATGAACAGACCGGCGTTGAATATGCTTCCAAAACCCCCAATGCGATGCATGCCTGTGGCCATGATGGCCATACCGCGATGCTTCTGGGGGCGGCGCAATATCTGGCGGAGACCCGCAATTTCGATGGCACGGCGGTGGTGATCTTTCAGCCTGCCGAAGAGGGCGGCGGCGGTGGCCGCGAGATGTGCGAAGACGGGATGATGGACCGTTGGAACATTCAAGAGGTCTACGGCATGCACAATTGGCCAGGTGTGCCGACGGGCAAGTTCGGCATCCGCTCGGGCCCGTTCTTTGCTGCAACCGATCTGCTGGATATTGAGATTGAGGGTCTGGGCGGCCATGCGGCGAAACCCAATGAGACCATTGATACAACCGTTGTTGCTGCGCATATTGTGACCGCGTTGCAAACCATCGCATCGCGCAATGCCGATCCGGTGGGCAGCATCGTTGTGTCGATCACCTCATTTGAAACCTCCTCCAAGGCGTTCAACGTGATCCCGCAGCGGGTCAACATGTTGGGCACAGTGCGCACCTTGTCCAATGAACTGCGTGATCTGGCGGAAAAGCGAGTTGTGGAGATTTGTGAAGGCATTGCCAACACATTTGGCGCAACGGCGCGGGTAAACTACAAGCGCAACTATCCGGTTATGGTAAACCACGACGAACAAACGGAATTTGCCGCCGAAGTGGCACGATCGGTCTCTGGCGATTGTGACGAGGCACCGCTGGTCATGGGCGGCGAAGACTTTGCCTTCATGCTTGAGGAGCGGCCCGGCGCCTACATCCTTGTGGGCAATGGTGATACCGCTGCCGTGCATCACCCGATGTACAATTTCAACGATGAGGCAATCCCAGCAGGATGCAGCTGGTGGGCGGGCATTGTTGAGCAGCGCATGCCGGTGATGAACTAAGCGGCGGGCGCTAGCCCTGCCAAAGTGATTGGTAGACGGCATCAATGCCGTCTGCCTCTCTTGTGGCGCTGAAACTGTTTAGCGCCACATCACGGGCCGCAGCCGCGGCATTCTTACGGTCCAGCATCTCTTGCGCGGCAAATGCGGCCGCTTCGGCATCTTCCAGCGGCACAATGGCCCCGACGCGGCCCTGCGCGGAAAAATTGCGGTAATAGCCTGTTTCGCTGCCCACGAATGGCACGCCAGAGGCGAGGCCCTCAAGCGGCACCATGCCATAGCCCTCATAGCGCGGCAGTTGCATCACCAGTGACAGGGACCGCATCAGCATGGGCAATTTGTCCGCTGGGGTCTCTCCGGGAAATAGCAAACGATCTGCCAATCCCGCCGCGGCAACTTTGCCCTTCAAACCTTTGAGAAAGCTTTCGTATTTACCGCCTGCACGGCCAATGACCAATGCCACGGTTCCGGGCCGTTCAGGCAGCAGGCGCAGCATGGCATCGACAAAAATATCTGTGCCTTTTTCGGGGCGGATACGCCCGATGGTGGCGATCCCTGACGTGCCGCCATAGCCCAGATTGGCCCATGCGGCGGCGCGATCCTTGGCGGGATAGAATGCCTCGGTATCGACCCCATGCGGCACCACGGCGCGCACATGCGGGACATATTCTGCGGCTTTCTCAGTGGTGGCAATCACCGCGTCCATGCGGCTGATCAGCCAGCGGGGATAGGCCGAGTGCAGACGCTGCGCGGCAGAGGTGAAGACGATCTTGATCGGCGCGCGGCGGATGTCGCGCAGCCAGATCGCGCTGCGCATTTCGGGATTGCGCCGCACATGCCAGATCGCAAACGGGCGGCCTTCGGGTGCGGTGCGAGACATGCCATGGGCCACGCCCGGCGTAATCGGGTCAGGACAGCCGGGCAGAGGTTGGCCGACAAAGGCCAGATCATAGCGCCGCCGCTGTTGGCGGATCACATTGGCCGCTGTTGCCGAAACACCGGTGAAATTCGGGTTGTAGTTGGTGACAAAAAGCTCAGCCATTTGCGCCAAGATCCAATGCTTTGATCAGGCGCAGCGCGATACTGTCCAACTTGTCCGTTTGCGCGGCGGTAAAAGCGGCAACCGCAGTTTTCATCGCGCCGCGCTGTGCGTCATCCTCAATCAATGTGGCGACTTGCCCGGCGAGGTCTTCGGCCGTGTCCACCAAACGGGCAGCGCCGATTTTCTCCATCTCTTCATAGGTTTCGGCAAAGTTCTTCACGTGACGCCCCGACAGAACCGCCGCGCCCGATTGCGCCACTTCAAACGGGTTATGCCCGCCGATAGGGTGCAAAGAACCGCCCAAAAACACCAGATCGCTGAGCCCATACCAGCTGCCCAGTTCGCCCATGGTATCGGCCAGAAAAACCTGCCCGCCCGGCATCTCGCCAGAGGTGCGGCGGGTCATGCTGAGGCCGGATTGGGCAACCATTGCGGCCACGGCATCGCCGCGTTCGGGGTGGCGGGGGGCAAGGATCAGACACAGATCGGGGATCTGCTCCAGCAACGCTTGATGGGCTGCCAGCACGGTTTCCTCTTCGCCGTCATGGGTCGAAGACGCGACCCAGACCGGGCGATGGCCAAGCGCGGCGCGGGCCTCAAACAAGAGGTCTTCGTCCACTGGCAGCGGGCCTGCCATGGATTTGAGGTTGATGCCCCGCGCCACCCGATCCGGCGGCGCGTTTATTGCCACCATCGCCCCGGCCATTGCATCGTTCTGGGTCAGGATCAGGGAAAACACATCAAAGATATAGCGGGCGGTCTGCGGGAACCTGCGCCATTGCGCGATCGACCCTTCGGACAGGCGGGCGTTGACCAGCGCCATCTTGGCACCGCCCTCATAGGTCCGGCGCAACATTTGCGGCCAAAGCTCGCTTTCCACAAACACCGCCGCGTCCGGGCGCCAGTGGCGCAGAAACCGTTTCAGCGGTCCGGGGGCGTCCAGTGGTGCAAACTGGTGCACGGCGCGGGGCGGCATGCGTTGCGCCAGCAGGCGGGCCGATGTGGCGGTGCCGGAGGTGATCAGAAACTGCGCATTCGGCAGGGTCTTGCCCATGCGGTCAATCAGCGCCAGCACTGATAGGCTTTCACCGACGGAGGCGGCGTGAAACCAGATCAGCGGGCCGGAGGGATTGCGCGGTTCTGTGGCATGGCCCAGCTTTTCATGGGCGCGGTCCACAGGCAGCCCGGCCTCGCGCAATTTGCGCACCTCGCGGCGGGCAAAGAACGGCACAAGCAGCATGCTTGCCCCCACCCAGGCACGATAAAGAAAGGGGGCAGGCATAGGAGATCAGCCGCCTGTATGGCTCATGTGGCGTGACATCTGGCCATCGGCACGCTGGCGCGAATAGTCAAAGTCATGGCCCTTGGGCTTGCGTTCGATCGCGGCGCGGATCGCGGCCTCAAGCGGGGCGCTGTCGGTGGGGTGGGCCCGCAAGGGGCCGCGCAGGTCGGCGACGTCCTCTTGGCCGAGGCACATGTAAATCTCGCCGGTGCAGGTGATCCGCACGCGGTTGCAGCTTTCGCAGAAATTATGGCTCAGCGGGGTGATAAAGCCGATCTTCTGGCCGGTTTCCTCAAGGCGGACGTAACGCGCAGGCCCGCCAGAATTTTCTGCCAGATCGGTCACGGTGTAATGATCGGCATAGCGGGCGCGGACATCTTCGAGGGACCAATATTGGTCCAGCCGGTCCTCATTGCCCAAATCGCCCATTGGCATCACTTCGATCCATGTCAGATCCATGTCCCGCTCGGCGCACCATTTGGTGATTGTGGGCAGTTCTTCTTCGTTAAAGCCCTTGAGGGCAACAGCGTTGATCTTGACCCGCAGACCGGCCTTTTGCGCCGCATCAACACCGCGCAGCACCTGCGCCAGACGGCCCCAGCGGGTGATCTCGGCAAATTTGCCCTCATCCAGCGTATCAAGCGAGATATTCACGCGCCGCACACCCGCAGCATAAAGATCGCCCGCGAAACGCTCCAGCTGGCTGCCGTTGGTGGTGAGCGTTAGTTCCTTGAGCGTTCCAGCGTCAAGGTGGCGGCCCATCGCGTTGAAAAATGTCATGATGTCGCGGCGCACCAAAGGCTCCCCGCCGGTGATGCGCAGTTTTTGCACGCCCAGTCCCACGAAAGTGGAACACATGCGGTCCAGCTCTTCGAGGGTCAGCAGCTCCTTCTTGGGCAGGAAGGTCATGTTTTCCGACATGCAATAGACACAGCGGAAATCACAGCGGTCCGTGACAGAGACCCGCAGATAAGTGATTGCGCGCGCGAAGGGATCAATAAGAGGTGCGTTCATGGGATAATAGGTAATGCCCCGCTTATTGCGGGGCAAGCGCCAATTGGTTGATTGCTGGTCCGGGGGACGGGGGCTAGGATGGCGGGATGAAGCAGTTTGCCATGATCAGTTTGTCCTATCTCTGCCTGAGCGGTTGTGCAGGCGTGATGGACAAGATCGGGATTTCCATGCCCGGAGGAGATAAGCCAAGCACAGCAGCCAATGATGCGCCGCTTGATCCCTTTGTTGCCAGCGATCCGGCGGTGCCGGATGCTACGTTGACCCCGGCCACTGCTGCGCCGCCGCCCGCGCCAAATGCCCAGTCGGCAGAGGCGCTGGACACCACCACGCCCGAACAACGTGCCGCTGCGGCTGCGCCTGCTGCCGCGCCGACCCGTGATCTGGGGCGCACAGTGGCCAGTCTGGGCAGTCCGACAGAGCCGGGACTTTGGCTCAAGACGCCGCTGGTCAAGGTTGAGACGCAGGGCCGGGTGACCAACCCCGCCAATGGGAAATCATCGCGGGTCACGCTGATCCCTTTGGATGGCCCCGCCACGGGCGGCAGCCGGATGTCATTGTCCACCATGCGTCTGATCGGCGCGTCACTGACCGATTTGACCGAGGTTACCGTCGCGCTGGAAGGTTAACCGCCCGCCTTTTTCAAATGCCGCATCGCTTCTTTTACGGCGAAGGGTTTCATGGCCTCCCCGTGCGCCTCAACAAAGGCGATGGTGCGGGCCGGATCATGGCGTGAAAGATCGCGCAGCCACCAACCGATGGCCTTTTGAATGAACCACTGATGATCTGTCACCAGCTTGGCAGCCCAACCCAAAATGCGGTCGCGGGCGGCCAATTCATGGGGTTTGGGGTGGTTTTGCTTGGTCCATGTCAGGGTCGAGACAAACGCCGCACGGCGGGTCCACATGTGATCTGACGCGATCCATGTTTCCACCTCGTCCAAACGGTCAGGGTTTGCGACCAGCCGTTTCTGCGCCGCCATGGAGGCATGATCGGCGATGGCCCAACTGTCAAAATCCGGGGTCCAGGATGCAATCAATCGCCATGCGGGCGTGTCATCGGGGCGCAATCGCGCTTGGGTCAACAGTTTGGCCGCGGCCAAGCGCCCTTCAAAGATATCGGTTTTCCACAATGCATCGGAAAGGGCGATCCGGTCTTCCAGATCCAGCTCTGCCCGCCAGGACTTGGTCAGCCCGTCAATCTGCGGATTGGCAAGGCCAAGATATCGGCGGTCTGCCTTGTGGTATTTGCGCATTTGAAGGGCGCGTTCGGGGTCTGACAGCGCCTCCAATGCTTCAAGATAGGGCTCAATCATCAGATGGACCAAGAATATGGGTCGGCATCCCGTCAATGGTGCGCTGGTTGCGGGTGTCCCAATAGGTCTGAATGTCCTCCAGGCTTTTGTCCAAAGTCCATTTTTCAAGCGTGTCGCGCGGGCCTTGGTGATCATAAAAGGGCACGGCATAGCCACAGCTGGTTTGCACAAGGTCAATCTGCATATCGTAGATCTGCCTTGCGCCATCCGAGGGCGGGAACTGTTCGTTAAAAGCGGCGAAATCCGCATCGCGGGGGTGCAATGTGCGGGCAGATCCAAAACAGCGCAGGATCATCGGCCGTTTCTCAAATCCACACCACATCAAGGTCATGCGGTTCACCCGTGCCAAATGACCGGCGGTTTCGTTGCCCGATCCGGTCAGATTGCGCCAGATGATCCGGTTGGGGCCAAGCACCCGCAGGCTGTCCATCCCCTTGGGCGAAATGTTCACACGTCCATCTGTCGCTGCGCTGCCACAAAAGAACATGTGCTGTGCGGCGATAAAGCCGGTGTGATCGTCGCTGAGTTCATCAAATTGCTTGGCCATTATTCCACCGTTACCGATTTCGCCAGATTGCGCGGCTGGTCCACATCGGTGCCTTTGGCAACAGCGGTGTGATAGGCCAGCAATTGTGCCGGGATTGCATAAAGGATCGGGGTCAGGGCATCGCTGATTGAGGGCATTTCGATGCTGGACCAAACCCCTTCATTGGCCTCGCTCAAACCCTTGTTGTCGGAGACCAAGATCACCTTGCCTTTGCGAGCCATGACCTCTTGCATGTTGCTGACTGTCTTGTCGAAAAGCGGGTCGCGGGGGGCGAGCACCACCACCGGCACGTTCTCATCCACAAGGGCAATGGGGCCGTGTTTCAGCTCACCTGATGCATAAGCTTCGGCGTGTATATAGCTGATTTCTTTTAGTTTAAGTGCACCTTCAAGGGCGAGTGGGTACATGTGGCCGCGCCCCAGAAACAGCACATCTCGGGCCGAGGCCAGCTTGCGTGCGGCATCGCGCAACGCATCGTTTTGTTCCAGCGCGGTGTTCAAAACCGCAGGCAATCCGCGCAGGTGGCTGATGTGGTCTGCGATGGCTGCGTCGTCCAATGCGCCGCGATCCTTGGCCGCTTTGAGGACCAACAGGAACAGCACGGTGAGCTGACAGGTGAAGGCCTTTGTCGAGGCCACGCCAACCTCAACCCCTGCAAAGATCGGCAGGGCCAGATCGCTTTCGCGGGCAATAGAGGATTCCGGCACATTGATCACCGATGTGATGGTTTGCGCCTTGCCTTCGCAATAGCGCAGGGCGGCCAGCGTGTCGGCGGTTTCGCCTGATTGGCTGACAAACAGGGCCAAAGTGCGCTCGGGGATTGGCGGTTCGCGATACCGGAATTCAGAGGCCACATCGACCTCAACGGGCAGGCGGGCAATCTGTTCAAACCAGTATTTCGCGGTCAGGCAGGCGTAGAAGGCCGTGCCGCAGGCCACCATGGTGATGCGGTCTATCTTGCTGAAATCAATACCTTTATCTGGCAGGTTAATCTCGCCTTCGGCAGTGATGTACTGTTGCAAGGCATCGCCAATCACGCCGGGCTGTTCGGCAATTTCCTTGGCCATAAAATGTTTGTGCCCGGCCTTGTCGATGCGGGTGCTGTCAATCTGAATGGTACGGATCGCGCGGTTGGCCAGCGCGCCGTTTGCGTCCGTCACCTCGACCGATGTGCGGGTGATCACCGCAACATCGCCTTCTTCCAGATAAGAAATCTTGTCGGTGAGGGGCGACAGCGCAATGGCGTCACTGCCCACAAACATTTCGCCCTCGCCATAGCCGAGCGCGAGGGGCGATCCCTTGCGGGCGGCAATCATCAGATCGTCATGACCATCAAACAGGAACGCGAGGGCAAATGCGCCGTCCAAACGGGCAATTGTGCGTTTCGCGGCTTCAACGGGGTCATGGCCCTGAAACAAATAGTGCTGCGCCATCAGGGCAACAGTTTCGGTATCCGTCTCGGTGATGAATTTGACACCATGTTCGGCCAACTCGGCCCGCAATTCGCGGAAATTCTCGATAATCCCGTTATGCACCACGGCAACTGGCCCGGCCTTGTGCGGGTGCGCGTTGTTGACGGTCGGCGCGCCGTGGGTGGCCCAACGGGTGTGGCCGATGCCGGACTTGCCCGCCAACGGTTCATGCACCAGCAGATCGCTGAGGTTCACCAGCTTACCAACCGCGCGGCGGCGATCCAGGGTACCGTCGTTGACCGTTGCGATACCGGCGCTGTCATAGCCGCGATACTCAAGCCGTTTGAGGGCTTCAACAAGGATTGGCGCTGCTTCGTGGTTGCCGAGAACCCCTACAATTCCGCACATTTTTAGCTGCCCCTCTGCATTTTTGCCTTCTTGGCCTTTAACATTTCGAACAATTTGCGTGCCATGCCCGGTTTTTCGACTTGCGGTGCGCGGGCCAGTGCCAGCGCGTCCGGTTCCACGTCCGAGGTGATCACAGAGCCGCTGCCGGTCATCGCGCCATCCCCGATAGAGACTGGCGCGACCAGCATGGTGTTCGATCCGATGAATGCGTTCTCGCCGATATGGGTGCGATGCTTCATCACGCCGTCATAGTTGCAGGTGATCGTACCCGCGCCGATGTTTGTTTTGCGGCCCACAGTGGCATCGCCGATATAGCTCAGGTGGTTGACCTTGGCCCCTTCGGCAAGCTGCGCGTTCTTGACCTCGACAAAGTTGCCGATGCGCACGTCTTCGGCCAGTTCCGCGCCGGGGCGCAGGCGGGCGTATGGCCCGACGATGGCGCCGCGGGACACGTGGCACCCCTCCAAATGCGAAAACGCACGGATGGTTGTGCCAGATTCGACCGTCACGCCGGGGCCAAAGACCACATTCGGTTCAATCACGGTGTCGCGGCCAATAACGGTATCACGGGCCAGATAGACGGTTTCGGGGGCCATCATCGTCACACCGTCTTCCATTAAGGTTTGACGGGCGCGGGCCTGAAATGCCGCATCGGCGGCGGCCAGATCGACGCGCGAATTGACGCCCATGGTTTCCTCTTCGGCACAGGTGACCGCCGTTGCGGACAATCCGCGGGTCCGGGCAATTTCAACGATGTCGGTGAGGTAATATTCGCCTGCCGCATTGTCATTGCCGACGGCATCGATCAGGTCAAATAATAGGTCCGATTTGCAAGCAACAACACCGCTGTTACAAAGCGTTATGGCGCGTTCTTCATCTGATGCATCTTTGTATTCAACAATTCGGTCAAGGCGATCCCCTTGCAAGATCAAACGCCCATAACGGGCAGGATCTGCCGCTTCAAAGCCCAGCACAACCAGATCATGCGCTGTCAGGGCCTCTTGCATTTTTTCAAGCGTTTCGGCCCGAACAAAAGGCGTATCGCCATATAGCACCAGCGCCGTGCCATCAAAGCCTTCCAGTGCCTTGCGAGCCTGAGCAACCGCATGGGCAGTGCCCAGTTGTTCGTCCTGGGCGACGACAGTCACATCAGGATCGTACTCCAGCGCGGCGGCTTCGACCTGTGCGGCGCCATGTCCGGCGACAACTACGGTGCAATCCGGCGCCAGCACTGCGCCCGAGGCCATCGCATGCACCAGCATCGGCTCTCCGGCGATGGGGTGCAGCACCTTTGGCAGCTCCGAATTCATCCGCGTGCCTTTGCCTGCGGCAAGGATGATCAGTCCAGTTTTCATGTCTGTCTCTTTATTCTGATACTTGCTTTCTCTTTACGCCCTTCGCACAAAGGCGCAAGGCTACGCGGCATCAAACAAGGTTGCGGGTTGCAACATGTACGGGCGGGGTTCCGCTTAGCAGAGGTTTTCATGAAGACAGTTGTTTTTGATCTCGACGGCACTTTGGCGGACACCAGCGGTGATCTGATCGCGGCGGCAAATGCCTGTTTCCGGCAGATGGGTGAGGGCGATTTGTTGGATGCGTCCCGTGATGCTGGCACGGCACTGCGTGGCGGGCGGGCGATGCTGACCCTCGGAATGCAGCGTTTGGGCCGGCCCCTGGATGATGCAACGATTGATGTGTTCTACCCCAAGCTGCTTGAGGCCTATGCGCAGGACATCGACAGCCGGACCTATTTGTACCCCGGCGCGATGGACGCGGTTGAGACCTTGAAATCAAGCGGTTACCGGGTCGCGATCTGTACAAACAAGCCCGAGGCGCTGGCCGATCAATTGCTGCGGCGCTTGGGCGTCCGGGACATCTGGCAATCCATGCTGGGGGCCGACAGCCTTGCGGTGCGCAAGCCCGATCCTGATCATTTGCACGAAACCACCCGGCGGGCGGGCGGTGATCCGGCGCAGTCGATGTTGATCGGGGATTCGATCACCGATCGCAAGACCGCGCAGGCCGCCGGGGTGCCATGTGTGCTGGTGACATTTGGTCCGGCTGGCGGGGATATGTCGGCGCTGAAGCCTGAAGCGCTTTTGCACGATTATGCCGACCTGCCGGGCATTGTCGCAGAACTGATCGGAAAGGCGGCGTGATGGCAGAGGTGTTCAAAGGCAGCTTTACCCAGCAAGAGCCTATTCCCGAGGCCGGGATTGAGGCGGCCGTTGCCGTGATGCGCCATGGACGTTTGCATCGCTATAACACTGTCGCGGGCGAGATCGCGGAAACCGCGCTGCTGGAACAGGAATTTGCCGCGCAGGTCGGGGCGAAATACTGTCTTGCGGTGGCATCGGGCGGTTATGCCATGGCCACGGCGATGCGGGCCGTCGGGGTGAAACCCGGCGATAAGGTTTTGACCAATACCTTTACTTTAGCCCCGGTTCCGGGGGCGATTGCGGCCTTGGGGGCTGTGCCGGTTTTTGTGGGGGTCACGGACCAGTTGGTCATTGATCTAGATGATCTTGCGGCCAAGGCCGATCAGGCCGATGTTCTGCTGCTAAGCCATATGCGCGGCCATTTGGCCGATATGACCGCGCTGATAGCGATTTGTGACGCAGCGGGGATCACCGTGATCGAGGATTGCGCCCATACCATGGGTGCGGCGTGGGACGGGGTGGCATCGGGAACGCAGGGCAAGGTCGGATGTTATTCCTGCCAGACCTACAAACACGTCAACTCGGGCGAGGGCGGGTTGCTGGTCACGGATGATGCTGAAGTGGCAGCGCGCGCAATCATGCTGTCTGGGTCATATATGCTTTATGAGCGTCATGCTGCGGGTCCGCCGAAAGAGGCGTTTGAGACCATTCGCTATGAAACCCCGAACATTTCTGGCCGGATGGACAATTTGCGGGCGGCGATCCTGCGCCCGCAGCTGCGCGATCTGGATCGGCAGGTGGCGCGTTGGAATGAGCGGTATTTCGTGATCGAAGCGGGGCTGCGCAACACGCCCGGCCTGACGGTTATCGACCGCCCCGAGAAAGAAAGCATCGTCGGCTCCTCCATCCAGTTCCTGTTGAAAGAGTGGAGCGAGGCCGCCGTGCATGAGGTGCAAAGCAGCTGCGCGGCACGCGGGGTCGAGCTGAAATGGTTCGGCGGGGCAGAGCCGGTTGGCTTTACCAGCCGTTACGATTCATGGCGCTACGTTGATGCGCCTCGGATGCCCAAAAGTGATGCGGTGCTGGCGGGCATTGTGGACATGCGGGTGCCGCTGACGTTTTCCCTTGAGGACTGCGCTTTGATTGCGCGGATCATCCGGTCCGAGGTCAGCCGGGTTTTTCAGGCAGCAAAGTGAAACGCCCCCTCCGGTGGGAGAGGGCGCGCCATTGAGTTAGAAGTGAACTGTGCCGTGCTGGCCAACATCAGGTTGTTGGTCCGTCAGATGCGCCTTGGCCACCTCGAACAGGAACTTGATGCTGCCATCGGTTAGCCAAATCTCGGCCTGTTTCAGATCCATCCGCAACAGTTGCACATCGCTGTCGTGTTGCCCGCCGTCGAACCAGACATCTGCCATCACATTCCAGATCCGGTCAAGTTGTGCGGGGTCATTGACCGCCTGCACATGACCATCGATCCGAGCGTAAAGATGTTCGTCCTTGGTTGAGACGATATATTGCGCGTTTGCTCCGCTGTTTGCGGCCTCTATCAGTGCGGTGCCTTTGGCCGTGATAAACCACAAGACCGGCGCTGTGCTGTCGCCCTCAACGAAATGGCTCATTGGCACGGCGGGGGCTGAGCCCGCGGCCAACATGCCTGTACGCGTGTCTTCCAAACGGTCCCAGAATTCCTTTTTCAAACTGTCGGTCATGGTCTCTCTCTTTCCATTGAAATTGCGTTGCTGTGGGACCAACGGGCAGCGCGGCAATTGGTTCCACCTTGCCAAGACGCTTGACCGGTGGATGTTTGATCTGTAGGTAATGAACAAGTGTTCAATAAACGGGAGAGAACCATGTTCAACGCCAGTATGCAGTTTGATCTGGGTGAAGATGTTGGCGCATTGCGCGAGATGGTACATCGCTGGGCGCAAGAGCGGGTCAAGCCGATGGCGGCAGATATCGACGCCAACAATGATTTCCCGCCCGAGCTTTGGACCGAAATGGGCGAGCTGGGCCTGCTTGGCATGACCGTTGATGAGGAATTTGGCGGCACTGGCATGGGCTATGTGGCGCATACGGTCGCGGTTGAGGAAATCGCCCGCGCCTCGGCCTCGGTTTCGCTGTCCTATGGGGCGCATTCGAACCTGTGTTTGAACCAGATCAAGCTGAACGGCACGCAAGAGCAGAAAGAGAAATACCTGCCCAAGCTGTGTTCCGGCGAACATGTGGGCGCTTTGGCGATGTCAGAGCCATCTGCGGGCAGTGACGTGGTCAGCATGAAACTGCGCGCCGAAAAGCGGAACGATCACTACCGCTTGTCGGGCAATAAATACTGGATCACCAATGGTCCGGATGCCGATACTCTGGTGGTCTATGCCAAAACAGATCCCGATGCGGGGTCCAAGGGGATCACCGCATTCCTGATTGAAAAGTCGATGAAGGGTTTCACCACCAGTCCGCATTTTGACAAGCTTGGCATGCGCGGCTCCAACACGGCAGAGCTGATCTTTGACGATGTCGAAGTGCCGTTTGAGAATGTGCTGGGCGAAGAGGGTAAAGGCGTGCGCGTTCTGATGTCCGGTCTGGATTACGAACGTGTGGTGCTGGCTGGTATCGGCCTTGGCATTATGGCGGCCTGTCTCGATGAAATCATGCCATACATGGCCGAACGCAAACAATTCGGCCAGCCGATTGGCAACTTCCAACTGATGCAAGGCAAGATGGCGGATATGTACACGGCAATGAATTCATCCCGTGCTTATGTCTATGCGGTGGCGCAGGCCTGTGATCGTGGCACAGTGACCCGTCAGGATGCGGCGGCCTGCTGTCTTTATGCGTCCGAGCAGGCGATGGTGCAGGCGCATCAGGCAGTGCAGGCCATGGGCGGCGCGGGCTATTTGTCGGACAACCCGGTGGGCCGGATCTTCCGCGATGCCAAACTGATGGAAATCGGCGCGGGCACTTCGGAAATCCGCCGGATGCTGGTGGGCCGCGAAATGATGTCGTCAATGGGTTGAACGGGTGCCGCGCCGGTTTGACTTGCATCTCGCATGGTGTTGGCAACCATAACGCGGCAACCACGCCTTCGGTCAGAAGGGTCAGCTTGCAACGGGTAGAGCCTGTTTGACGATCGCCGCAGGCGCAGCGCTTTCCAAAGACCCGTTCTTTGGGCAGCCACCACTCAATGACATAAAATTGGGAGTATCACAGCTGATGAATTTGCCGGGCCTGCATAATGACCACAGTTGGGACATTCCTTTGCGGCTGAACATGGCCGCGCAATGCCTGTCGCAACCGGTTGGGGCCACGGCAATCATTGATCTCACCGGTCCGCAGCGGCGAGATGTCAGCTTTGGCCAGCTGCATAGCATGGCCGATGATCTGGCCCGCGCCTTGTTGCAACAGGTGCAGGCCGGCGACCGTGTGGGCGTTTTGCTCAGCCAAAGCCCGTGGTGCGCGGCGGCACATCTGGCGATCTGGAAAATAGGTGCGATTTCAGTGCCTTTGTTCAAACTTTTCAAGCATGATGCCCTGGCCAGCCGGGTCGGGGATGCAGGCTGTGCCATTGTCCTGACGGACGATGAAGGGGCGGCACTGCTGGGCGATCTGGCAGAAGCATGGATTGCTGAAAGCGCTGGCCTTGCCGGTGACCCCGTAGGTTTTTCCGACACGGCCGCGGATGACCCTGCCGTGCTGATTTACACCTCCGGCACCACCGGCAGCCCCAAAGGGGCGCTGCATGGACATCGGGTTCTGACCGGCCATTTGCCCGGCGTTTCGATCAGTCACAACCATCTGGGACAGGACGGTGATTGCCTGTGGACCCCGGCGGATTGGGCATGGATTGGCGGGCTGTTTGATGTGCTGATGCCGGGGCTGGCGCTTGGCATTCCTGTGGTCGCGGCGCGGATGAGTAAATTCACGGTGGGGGGCTGCGCCGAGGTGATTGCACAGGGCGGTGCGCGAAACGTGTTCTTTCCGCCCACGGCACTGCGCATGCTCAAGGCCGCTGATGTCGCGATCCCCGGTTTGCGGTCCGTGGCCAGCGGCGGCGAGCCGTTGGGCGGCGAGATGCTGGCCTGGGGGCGCAAAGCCTTCGGGTTGGAGATCAACGAATTTTATGGCCAGACCGAATGCAACATGGTTGCCTCATCCTGCGCCGCCGATTTTGCAGCGCAGCCGGGGTGTATCGGGAAGCCGGTGCCGGGCCATGACGTTGCCGTGATTGACGCAAACGGCCAACCCACAACGGGCGAAGGCGACGTGGCGGTGCGGCGCGGGTCGGCCTCGATGATGTTGCGCTATTGGAACCGGCCCGAAGCCACGGCAGAGAAGTTTATCAGCGATTGGCTGATCACCGGAGATCGTGGCATCTGGGATGGTGATTACCTGCGCTTTGTCGGGCGCGAGGATGATGTGATCACCTCAGCCGGATACCGCATCGGTCCGGCCGAGATTGAGGACTGCCTGCTGACCCATCCCGGCGTCGCAACCGTCGGCGTGGTGGGCAAGCCCGATGCGCTGCGCACGGAGGTGGTCAAGGCCTATGTGGTGCGCAAAGACGGCGCTGATGTGGGTGAGGCTGAGCTGCAAAATTGGGTCAAAGAACGGCTGGCAAGCTATTCTTATCCAAGGGAAATCGCTTTTCTTGATGCGCTGCCGATGACCGTAACTGGCAAGGTGATCCGTAAGGATCTCAAGGCACGCGCAGCGGCGGAGGCGGAGGTATGAATTTGCCAATGAACCATCCGCCCACAGAACAGATTTATTTAGAACAACCGGCACCCCCGTGCCAAAATATTCCGCGAAATGAAGGAGATGAAACGTGAAACTCACTTCGCAGGCGCTGCCTTCGTCTGAAGGCTACAAGACCAACGAAACCGCCCATCTGGAGGCGCTGGATCAGGTGCGTGAGGCAGCGCAGGCCGCGGCACTGGGCGGCGGCGAAAAATCCCGCGCCCGCCACGAAAGCCGGGGCAAGATGTTGCCGCGGGAACGTGTCGCCAACCTACTGGACCCCGGCAGCCCGTTTCTGGAGATAGGCGCAACAGCGGCGCATGGGCTTTATGATGGGGCGGCGCCCTGTGCGGGCGTGATCGCAGGCATTGGCCGGGTGCAGGGGCAAGAGGTCATGGTGGTGTGTAATGATGCCACCGTGAAGGGCGGCACCTACTATCCGATGACGGTGAAAAAGCACCTCCGCGCTCAGGAGATTGCCGAGACCAACCATCTGCCTTGTGTCTATCTGGTCGACAGCGGCGGGGCGAACCTGCCCAATCAGGATGAAGTGTTTCCCGACCGAGATCATTTTGGCGCGATCTTCTACAATCAGGCCCGGATGAGCGCCAAGGGCATACCGCAGATTGCGGTTGTGATGGGCTCTTGCACCGCTGGCGGGGCCTACGTTCCGGCGATGTCGGATGTGACGATCATTGTCAAAGAGCAAGGTACGATCTTTCTCGCCGGCCCACCCTTGGTGAAGGCGGCAACGGGCGAAGTGGTCTCTGCCGAAGATCTGGGTGGCGGTGACGTACACACCCGCCTGTCCGGCGTGGCCGATTATCTGGCCGAGGATGATGCCCACGCCCTGTCACTGGCCCGCCGTGCCGTGGGGCAGTTGAACCGCAGCAAACCCAAGACCGTGGAATGGGCCAGCCCCGAAGAGCCGGCTTATGATCCATCCGAACTGCTGGGCGTGGTGCCCGCCGATCTGCGCACGCCTTACGACATTCGCGAGGTGATCGCGCGTTTGGTGGATGGCAGCCGCTTTGATGAGTTCAAGGCCCGCTTTGGCGAAACCCTTGTGACCGGATTTGCCCATGTCAAAGGATGCCCGATCGGGATCGTGGCCAACAATGGCGTGCTGTTTTCGGAGGCAGCACAAAAAGGCGCGCATTTCATTGAACTGTGTTCGCAGCGCAATATCCCGCTGGTTTTCCTGCAAAACATCACTGGCTTTATGGTGGGGCGCAAGTACGAGAACGAAGGTATTGCCCGGCACGGCGCCAAGATGGTGACGGCTGTGGCCAGCACCAATGTGCCCAAAATCACCATGTTGGTTGGCGGCTCCTTCGGGGCGGGCAACTATGGCATGTCGGGCCGGGCCTATCGCCCGCGTTTCTTGTGGACCTGGCCCAACAGCCGGATTTCCGTGATGGGCGGCCCGCAGGCGGCGGGGGTTTTGGCGACGGTCAAACGAGATGCCATCGAACGGGCAGGCGGCACCTGGTCCGCCGAAGAAGAGGCCAGTTTTAAACAGCCGACCATTGATATGTTCGAAGAACAGAGCCATCCGCTTTATGCTTCCGCGCGGCTTTGGGATGATGGGATCATTGATCCACGCAAGAGCCGCGATGTGTTGTCGCTGTCGCTCTCCGCCAGTTTGAATGCACCGATTGAGCCGACACGCTTTGGCGTGTTCCGGATGTGATGGCGATGGATCACAAAGGCGCAGGGGTCTTTTTTGGGACAGAGCTGGGGGCCAGCCCCCAGACCCCCGGAATATTTAAGGCCAAAAAGGAAGACAAAGTAGAAAGTGAAGGAACGGCGAATGTTTGACACGATCCTTATTGCGAACCGGGGCGAGATTGCTTGCCGGGTGATGGAAACGGCTCAGGCCATGGGTGTGCGCTGTGTGGCGGTGTATTCTGATGCGGACCGGGCGGCAAAACATGTGCAGATGGCCGATTTGGCGGTGCATATTGGCGGCTCGGCCCCGGCGGAGAGCTATCTGAAGGGGGATGTGATCATTCAGGCGGCGCTGGAGACCGGCGCACAGGCAATCCACCCCGGCTATGGGTTCCTGTCCGAGAACCCCGATTTTGTCGAGGCGGTCGAGAAGGCCGGTTTGACCTTTATCGGGCCATCGGCATCGGCCATTCGGGCGATGGGCCTGAAGGATGCGGCCAAGGCGCTGATGGTGGAGGCCGGGGTGCCGGTGGTGCCGGGCTATCACGGGGCGGATCAGGACGATGCGCTGTTGGCGGCAGAAGCGGGCAAGATCGGCTATCCGGTGTTGATCAAGGCGGTTGCAGGCGGCGGCGGCAAGGGCATGCGTTTGGTCGAAGAGGCGGGCGCGTTTCAGGCGGCGCTGGAGTCGGCCCGCTCTGAGGCCAAGACCGCCTTTGGCAATGCTGATGTTCTGGTTGAGAAGTTTGTGACCAAGCCGCGCCATATCGAGGTGCAGGTGTTTGGGGATGGCACCAAGGCGGTACATCTGTTTGAGCGTGATTGTTCATTGCAGCGTCGCCATCAGAAAGTGATCGAAGAGGCGCCCGCGCCGGACATGCCGCAGGATGTGCGCGATGCCATGGGTCAGGCGGCGGTGCGGGCCGCAGAGGCGATTGGTTATGCCGGGGCCGGCACGGTCGAGTTCATCGTGGATGGATCGGGCGGCTTGCGGGCAGATGGGTTCTTTTTCATGGAGATGAACACCCGTTTGCAGGTGGAACACCCTGTGACCGAGCTGATCACAGGTGTGGATCTGGTTGAATGGCAGCTGCGCGTGGCGGCGGGCGAGAGCCTGCCCAAGCAGCAGGGTGAATTGTCGATCAGCGGCCATGCTTTTGAGGCGCGGCTTTATGCCGAAGACGTGCCCAAGGGATTTTTGCCAGCGACCGGCACGTTGACGCATTTGCAGTTCACCCCGCAGACCCGCGCCGACAGCGGTGTGCGGGCAGGGGACACGATCAGCCCGTTTTACGATCCGATGATTGCCAAGGTGATTGTGCATGGGCCGAACCGCGATGTGGCCTTGTCGCGCTTGCGGGCCGCGCTTAGCGGTTGTCAGGTGGGCGGTACGGTGACCAATCTGGCCTTCCTCGGGGCGCTTGCGGGCCATGAAGGCTTTGGCAAAGGCGAAGTGGATACCGGGTTGATTGCCCGTGACATTGATGCGCTCACAGCTGCACCGGAGATTGCACCGCGGCATGCGGCATTGGCCGGGATGGCGGCGCTGGGGCTTTTGGACACCCAAGCAGAGACCGGTTTTACCCTGTGGCGGGCGCTACGGCGCCAGATCATGCTGGGTTGGGGCGGCGAGGAACATTTGTTGAAAGTGCGGGTGATCTCGCCGGATGAGCAGCATTGGACCGTTGGCGAGAACGAAGTGCAGGCGTTGCGCCGGGGTGGTCGGTGGACCATTGGCGGTTTGCCTGCCGCGGATGTGGCGACAGCGGGCGCAACGGTCACAGTGTTCGAGGGCTATGGCATGGCCTTTGACGTGATTGATCCGCTTTCGCGGGCTGCAGGGGCTCAGGGCGATGGCAATCTCATCGAGGCGCCGATGCCCGGTCTTGTCCGTGCTGTGGATGCCAAAGTGGGGCAGGCCGTGGCCAAGGGCGACCGTCTCGCGGTGCTGGAGGCGATGAAGATGGAACATTCCTTGCTGGCGGCCCGCGATGGCATCGTGGCCGAAGTTCTGGCCACAGCTGGCGATCAGGTTGAAGCCGGGGCAGCACTTGTTAGGTTGGAGGCCGAAGAGGAGGCCGCTGCATGATCACATTGCACCACTGCCCGCAGACCCGCTCGATGCGCACCCTTTGGTTGCTCAACGAGATGGATGTGGAGTTTCAGCTTAAGCTGCACGCGTTTGACAAGTCGCTGCGCGATCCGGAGTACCTGAGCCTGTCACCGGCAGGCCGGGTGCCTGCGCTTGAGATCGACGGAGAGCGGATGTTTGAGACCGGCGCGATCACGCAGTATCTGTGCGAACGCTACAGCCCTGACCGGTTGGGCCGTCCTGTGGATGATCCCGACCGTATGGCCTGGCTGGTCTGGGTGCATTTTGCCGAAACCATCAGCCAGCACACGGCGGCGTTGACCCAGCAACATGTGGCGCTGCGCGAGGACCATATGCGCAGCCCCATCGTGATGAAGCTGGAGGCGGCGCGGATTGCCAAATGTTATGATGCGCTGGAGGCGCGGCTGAGTACGCCGGTGGAGAACCGCGACTATCTTTTGACCAGCGGGTTCTCGGCTGCGGATATTTCTGTTGGTCAGGCAGTTTATATGTCACGCTACTTTGTGAAGCTGGATCAGCACCCTGCGGTGGCTGAATGGTATGCTCGGATCACGGCGCGGGACAGCTTTGCCAAATCCCTGCCCACAGAGGGCGGGATCTATGAACAGGAATTTTATCCGCCTTGGCCAATAGAAAAGGTCTGAGGCGGATGCGGCAACGAAGGGGAATGCCATGAGCTTGGGACCATGTGAGATTTTTGAGGTCGGCCCCCGGGACGGATTGCAAAACGAGGCACGGGAAATACCTGTGTCTGAAAAGGTTGCGCTGGTGGACCGGCTGAGCGATGCGGGCTTTCGCCGGATTGAATGCGCCAGTTTTGTCAGCCCCAAGTGGGTGCCGCAGATGGCAGGGTCGGGCGAGGTTCTGGGCCAGATCAAGCGGGCCAAAGGCGTGCGCTATGCCGCTCTGACGCCCAACTTGCGCGGCTATGAAGATGCGCTGGCGGCCAAAGCTGATGAAATCGCAGTGTTCGGGTCTGCCTCCGAAGGGTTCAGCCAAAAGAATATCAACGCCAGCATCGCAGAATCGCTCGAACGGTTTGTGCCGGTGCTCGAAGAGGCGCGGCATCTGGATATTCCGGTGCGCGGCTATGTGTCATGTGTGGTGGAATGCCCCTATGACGGCGCGGTTGATCCCTCTGCCGTGGCGATGGTGGCGGACAGGCTGTTTGCCATGGGATGTTACGAGGTTTCGCTGGGCGACACGATTGGCGCGGGCACACCCGATAGCATCGCAAAGATGCTGCTCGCGGTGCGCGATGTGGTGCCGGTGGGGCGTCTGGCGGGGCATTACCATGACACTCACGGGCGGGCGATGGCCAATATTGATGCGTCTTTGTCTATGGGGGTGCGGGTTTTTGATGCGGCTGTGGGCGGCTTGGGGGGGTGCCCCTATGCGCCGGGGGCGGCGGGGAATGTCGCCACTGAGGCGGTGAATGCGCATTTGACCGCGCTGGGCTATGAAACCGGTCTGGATCAGGCGGTGATCGAAGAGGCCGCCGAGATGGCCCGCGCAATGCGCGGCTAGTGTCGCCGGTGCGGCAGTGGAAAAAGTAAAGTAGGAACAACATGTTCGAGACCATTGAGATAACAACCGACACGCGCGGTGTGGCGACGCTGACGCTGAACCGTGCGGAAAAGCACAACGCCATGTCCGCGCAGATGCTGGCCGATCTGACGCAGGCGGCAGCGGACCTAGCAGCGGATGATGCCGTGCGGGTGGTGGTGTTGACCGGTGCGGGCAAATCGTTTTGCGCGGGCGGGGATCTCGGCTGGATGCGCGATCAGGCCGAGATGGACCCGGAAACCCGCAGCAAAGAGGCAGGCAAGCTGGCGACAATGCTCGGGGCGCTCAACAGTCTGCCGAAACCTTTGATTGGCAAGGTGCAGGGCAATGCCTTTGGCGGCGGGGTTGGCATGGCATCAGTCTGTGACGTGGCGATTGGCGTCGACAGTCTCAAGATGGGGTTCACGGAAACCCGGCTGGGGATCATCCCGGCGACCATCGGCCCCTATGTTCTGGCCCGTATGGGCGAGGGGCGGGCGCGGCGCGTGTTCATGTCGGCGCGATTGTTTGGAGCGGATGAGGCGATTGATCTGGGCCTGCTGGCCCGCGCGGTGCCAGCGGATGATCTGGATGCGGAGATAGAGGCCGAAGTGGTGCCTTATCTGTCCTGCGCACCGGGGGCGGTGGCAGCGGCCAAGAAACTGGCCCGTGATCTGGGACCACGGATTGATGATGAGGTTGTGGCGCATACCATCGCCGCACTTGCGGAACGTTGGGAGACAGAGGAGGCGGCCGAAGGGATCGGCGCATTTTTTGACCGGCGCAAGGCGGCATGGATGGCGTGAGGGGCGGGGGCGCGTAAGGCGCGGAATTTGATCTCGCACTTGGGCGTTTCTGCCGGTCACTTTGACTGGCACCTTGGCCGTGGGCCACGGTTCGTCTAGAAAATTACATGTCTGTTTTGCGCTGCCAAGTTGCGGCGGGGCGGGGCGCACTTGCGGCAGGGGTAAACCGCGAACGCGGCCAAGCCCTTGCAGTCAATCCGCGCGAGGCACCCCATATCCATCCAATTGCGCCTGATAACAGCCGATCTGAGGCCATTTCCACCCATCCTCCCGTTGACCCTGACCACCACCTTGGCTAAACCCGTTCCAAGTCTGTTCTGCCAGCGTCTTTGACCAATCCAAAGACTGCCAAGCTAAAGGAGCCTCCCCTTGGACGACATGCTGCGGGAA
>Ga0316204_10004641_pt1 | contig 24250 bp, 15 predicted proteins | sample 6monrhotite_MG_2_FD_205661 | JGI IMG/M metagenome (GOLD analysis project Ga0316204, IMG submission 205661) | Microbial mat bacterial communities from mineral coupon in-situ incubated in ocean water Damariscotta River, Maine, United States -... | ecosystem: Environmental > Aquatic > Marine >... | reverse complement strand
GCCAGCCCTTCGCATCATCATGGGCAAACGTCTGCACCGCACCGTTGCCGTACGTGATCTCCTGAATACGCGAGGCCACATCGTAAGAGTAGCTCGCTACACTCGCGCCGCCGGTCAGCTCGCTGATCGTGGTAATGCGCCCCAGCCCGTCGGTCGCATAGCGCACACCGTAGGCCCCGTTATAGTCAAGATCATAACTGCCCGCCGCATCATCGTAAGCATAGCCCACCGTGCCGCCCGTACTGGTCTCTGCCGTGATGCGGCCAAGCCTGTCATACGTGTAAGACACCGTGTCTGTAGGCAACGGTGTGAGGCCGTCCGGCTCAAGCCCGCCTGTGCGCACAATCTCCCGCACCTGCCCCCGGATATCATACCGGGTCGTATAGGTGGTGCCTGCAACCGTCCGGCTCTTCACCCGGCCAAGCTCGTCCCAGACAAGGCTAACTGTATCCCCGCCCCGGGTGGTATACGTATCAGGCCTGCCCATGCTGTCAAAGCCGGTCACCGTCTCCGTATCCCCGGCAAAATAGCTGGTCTCTATCTGGCGGCTGAAGTGATCATAGCTATAGCTGGTACGGGTGCTGCGCCCGTCTTCAACCCAGGCCAGTCTGCCCTCAGGGGTATAGCTCAGGGTCTCGGTAATCTCGTCTGCACCGCCGCCCACATTGCTAACACTGCTGACCGTGCGACCAACCTTGTCAAAATACCGCCGGGACTTCACACCCCGGGCGTCCGTTACCTCAACAAAACGCCCCACATCATCATAGCTGATCGTCGTCACATTGCCTGCGGCGTCGGTGGCTGTCAGCACCCGGCCCACACTGTCGTAGGTGCGGCTGGCTGAGATTTTGGCCAGGGTGCCGGCGTTCACCAGCACATCACTGCTCGTGACACGCCCGTCAAGGTCATAGAAGGTCTCTGCAAAACCACCCTCTGGCCCCGTCGTGGTTTTAGCCCGCCGGTAGAGAGTATCATAGCTAATGCTGCTCACGTTCAAACGGCTGTCGGTCACGCTGGTGATATCCCCTTGCGGGCTGTAGCCGTATGTGGTCGTCAGGTTCTGCGATGTATTGGTGGACCCTGGCACATAATCCGCAATCACGCTCTCAAGCGCCCCGTTGGCAAGATAGGTGTTTTTGCTGACAACTCCGTCAGGGTCGCTCACTGTATCCAGCAGGCCTGCCGCTGTATAATCAAACGTGATCACCGCACTGGCGCTAGTACTGCCGTAAATATCTGTTGCTGGCAGGGTCTGGGTTTTCACCAAGCCCTGCTTGGTGGGTGTCGTGCTGTCGTAATACTCAATGCTTGTGAGCTGCCCTGCTGGGTCGCTCACTGTCGCCAGTTGATAATATTTATCCGCCCCGTGATAGGTGAAGCTGGTCGCGAGGCTTTCGCGCACTCCTGCTGTTATCTCTGCCGAGTAGCGGGTGACGGTAACCCTATTATGGCGATAGTCATAGCTGCTGGTGGTATAGCCGCCGGTGGCATCGTGGCTTTCCAGCACCCGGCCCAGCCGGTCATAGCTGGCCCAGCCCATCTGGCCTTCGGCGTTAACAGCAAAGCTCGTGCGCCCGTACGGGTCACCGTAAGCCACCGACGCGGCATCACCCGGCCCGGCGCTTTCGCTGCGCCAGCCGCCGCCAAGCTTGCTTGTGAAGGTGCCCCGGTCTTTCACCAGCCGGCTGGTGGCCTGACCGAGCAGGTTATAGCTTACTGTTGTTTTATTGGTGACCTCAGGTGTCGATATCTCGGCAATACGGCCCTCTGTGTCCAGCTCATAAAAACCAAGGTCAGCATTTGTCACACCGTCCGAGATTTTGATGACAAACGCATCCTTGTCGATCTGCGCACTATAGGCGGCGGTCACATCATCAACCTCCGTGCTATAGCCATTCTCGTCGGTGGCTCGCACAAGATAACTGCTGCCGTCCCCCTCCAGGATCGTGATCGAGCGTCCGATGGTCCCGTTATCCACTGTCAGTGTATCTGCAGCGTGCGTGAAGTTGGCCTGCTGCCCGCCCGGCATCTCAACCCGGGTGATCTCATAGTCCCGTGCATCAGCCGCTGTCACGGTGAAGACCGTCTTAACGCCCGACTTGATGCTGCCAAGGGTGGCCGTGGCCGTCGCCCCGCTGCCTGCCATGCTCAGTGTCGTGATCTGGTCAGGGCTAAAGTAGCTGCCGTCCGGCAGTTTGGAGAAAGCGGTGCTGGAATGCCCGCTGCGCACAATAAACACATTGTCCCGGAGCGCCGCCTGCATCCAGTTCATCACCAGCGCTGTCAGCACCAGGTCCTGCCCTGTGGTACAGCCTGTGGTATCCGTGCAGGCGCTCAGGCGGTCATAGGCCCCCTTGATCGCCACAATCGCCCGGGCCGCCTCAGTGGGCGAACGCTGCCCAAGCGCCAACATGCCGTTGGCACCAAACCGGGCTTCCATATCATAATTATGGCTCCAGCCGCCGCCTGCTGCCGACACCGGTGCATAGGAAAGCGCGAACGGCAGGGCATAAGGAAAGCTGCCGCTACCCGTCACCAGGCTGGTGCGGTTTACCGATACACCCGCCGCCGATACATGAACCGACGGGTCATTACCTGCGAGCATAAACAGGGTACTGTTTAACCCGGCGGCCCCTTCAGCCGGATCAATTTTAACAGACCCTGCCCCCTTAAGGGCAATATCCTGCGAATAGATATCATCATCCAGCAGATGGGCCACCTGGCTGAAGTCGCTGTTAACCGCCAGATACCCGGCACCACTGAAGTCCCCCACCAGGGCCCCGGCCTGTGACGGCAGCAACACCCGGTGTGTGAGATTATAGCCCGTAGTGGCATTTGTGATCCGGTCCAGCGTCTCGGCATCATAGCCCGTCAGCACCGCGCCCGACGTAGCGTAGCCGCCTGCGGCAATATCATAAATGCTGCCGCCGTCCTTCAGCACCTTGGCCATCATGCTGATGGTGGTGGCACTGCCCGTCTCCGCGCCTGCATCATCTGCCACCTGGTCGGTAATAGCGCCCTCAAGCGCGCTCATGGCAAAGCTCAGTGTATTGATCGCCGCCTTGCGGTCCCGGGCGCTGCTGGTCTTAACCACCGACACCTGGCTGCGGATATCCATATAGGGCGAGATCTCGCCGCCAACCACATTCCCTGCCACCAGACCAATCACATCATGCAGCAGTGTGCGGCTGTCGGTAATACCGTCCACCATCATCGCCAGCTGGCTCTGCTGCGACAGATAACTGCTGCCGATGCCGGTAAGGGTCCGACCGACATCTTCAGAAAAAGTCAGCGCGTTTGAGCTTGCTGTAGGGTCAACAGCCAGCGTCTGATAGTTAGCGTCCAGCTGGCGTCCCAGAAGCGCCAGGCCCGTGTACCCACTGCCCAGCACAACACCCGCAGCATCGCCCATCAGCTGAACCGGGTTAAATTCTTCCCTATGGTCAAACGCTGTGCCGTTGGGGTGGTCAATATCAATAAAAAAGCCGCCGTGTGCATAGCCGCCGACATTTGGGTTTTCAGCAATATAACTGGCCACCAAATTCTTCCCTATGCGGAGCTGTGCAATAAAGTTACCGCTTGGCGCAGGAAAATGTTCCAGCCAGATATGACGGCCATAGATTTCGTCAAAGTAGGCGGTGTATAAATCTGTCTCTGCAACAGCCACCGTATCATAGTAACTGAAGGTTATTTTGGTGCGGTATTGGTCAGGCACGGCGGTCATGCCGCCGTGATAGGTCGCGCTGTAGTGCGGCACTGCGGCCAGGCTTGCCGCACCCTGCACGGCCCCGATATCGCTTGCCTGCATGGCCTCAATCTCAAAACCCCCCACCACATCCCGGGTGGATTTTTCATAATGGGTCTCGCTCTTAAGGCTCTCTGCCAGCGAACCCGCATAGTCATTCAGCTGCGTCTGCAAGGCGCTATAGCCTGCCGCCGCCTGGCTGATGGTCGTTGTGCCCTGCAGGTTGGCTGCTGTCGCAAGGGCTGTATTGCTGTAGCCTGTGATCACGCTGCTATCCAGCGTCATGCCCGCGAGCTTCGTCTGGGGCTTTAGCGCCGGGTCATAATATGTGCCGCCAGCTCCCACCACCACATGCATAAAGTCAACCGTGCTGCCCGAGATCACAAAGGGAATGCCGCCAGCCTTAAGCAGCGCTGCAATGTCCGCCGCGCTGCTGACCCCGTAAACCGTGTTAAACTCGCTAAAGCTCATTGAGGATTTAATCACATGGAAGCTGGCTGTACTCCCCACCCCCTTGTTGATCAGCGCCACCATCAGCGCCGCCTGATCCCAGGCTGTGCCTTTCTTGTCCAGATGCGCGCCCATTGCCCCCTTCTTGAGCCCCCACATAGGCAGGGTCTCAACCGTATAGCGCACATATTGGTAAATCAGGTTCGTATCATTGTTCAGCGCATCCGCCAGCTCACCCAGCTCCGGATGGAAACCGCCGTCCCACCCGCTGCTATGGGCTGTGGCTGAACCAAAGGCTGTATAGGCCGCATCGGGGGTAATCTCCACCCCTTCGGTGATACGCACACTTGGGGGGCTTGCGGCCACGGCAGGGCCTGTTGTCTGCACAGCAACCAATGTACCCAGTGCCGCTATCATCATGCTGCGTTTAAACGCTTTAATCGTAAACATAAATTGCCCCCATCGGCGCTTAAAAATCTATCTGTCTCTGATGGCGGGACAGCCGTCCCGCCTCTCGTTCATCTAAAAAACCAGGCTCTTCTAAAACCCTTGGTCCCGCCTAAGGCTCCCGATCAAAACCCAAAGCCGCCGCCGCAGGAGCCCGGATTACTGCGAAACTCTTCATTTGCAGGCTTGGTGCCCGAGCAACTGCCATCCGACACAGTCGCCCCGTCCGGTGAGCGTTTGCAGGTCACTGCCCGCGACCTTTCCTCAAGGTCCCCCACACCAAGGCACGTCCAACTGCTCCAGGAACCCGTGTTCCAAGCATAGGTGTTACAGGTCCGCGTCTGGGACGTTGTCGGGGTGCCGCATGTGCTGGTGGACACTGTAGCGCCGTCTGGCGAACGCACACAGGTCGCCGTGCGGGTGCGCGTTTGGTTTGGCGCCGGACTACTGCCGCATACACCTACCCATGAACTCCACGAGCTATATTGGAAAGCATAGGTGTTACAGGTCCGTGACTTGGACGAACTCGGCTTACTGCCTGAGCAATTACCGTCGCTCACCGTCGCACCGTCACTGCGCTTGCAGGTTACTGTACGCGTAGCGGTCTGGTTAGGCGCAGGACTGCTACCACATACCCCCACCCATGAGCTCCAAGAACCGGAGTTCCAGCTATAGGTGTAATATGGGCAAGAGGTAGAGCTGGTAGTCGCAGGCTTGGTGCCACTACAATTGCCATCACTAACAATTGCGTTATCTGTAGAGCGCCGACAGGTAACAGAGCGGGAGCGATATTTTTTACCGTTCGACTGGCAAGCACCGTAACTTCCCCAGCTGCCCGAGTTCCAAGTGTAGGTAATGGCAACATCATCATTATTGATGTTACCAACGCCGTTGGTATTGCTGTCTGTTCTGCCGCCAATGACATTGCTGACAATAACATTGAAATATTCGTTGGATTCAACGGACGTATCACCAAGGATGGTGACATCGAAGTTATGCTCAAAATCACCAGGCTGGAGTGTCACCGTGGTTGACGGAACCGCTACATAATCAGACCCCGCAATATAATCAGACCCCGCAATCGCTGTACCGTCCGTTGTCTGGTACGTCAGCGTCACAGGTTCTTGCGTGCCGCCCTGCAGGAAGATAGCCATCGGCAGTGTATTGGTTGAATTACCCTCCATCTGGCCATTGTTGAAGGCTTTGATCATCGGCTCACCATCATTGTTGCCGATACCACCTTCCGCTGTCGCGGTGGTGATCGTCGCACCGTCCTCAGGGTTGCTGAGGGTCATGATAACCGTTTCACGCTGCTCCCAATCCGTATCATCAACCGTTTGAATAGGGACAGCCGGAACCATCTTGGTGTATTCATTAGCTGCAAACAACACCAAGCCTGATGGCAATGCACCACTTATATCCGCCGCCTCAGCTGACCCTAGCGCTGTTGAGTAGGACACGCCATAATCTGAGGCCACAACCCCCGTTTTGGTAATCGTATAAGTGAGCTGACCACCCTCTGTTACATTCATGCCCGCAACAGCAAAGGACGGCGGCACTTCGCCTTCAGGCCTGCCTGCGTCATCATCCAGAATTGTGCCCCTGGCCTGCCTGGAGGCCGCCAACCCGGCATCGCTCCAGTCAAGTCGAAGATAAAACTCCTCGGTCGGTTCAAATTGATTGTCATCGGGTATGGTGACCTGAACTGTCGCTGTGGTGGCTCCCACAGCAAAGGGTACAATATTATTCAGGTAAGCGACCCCGCTCCCGTCTTTAAGAGCCGTATCAAAATCTACATCAGCAACAGCCTGATAAGCAGCTGACACTTTTGGAAGAGCAATCACGCTCGCTGTCACATCAAGTGACGTGCTTGTATCCCCTTGACGTAACAATGAAAAAACCGCAGGGAAACCCTCTGTAACCGAAACGCCGTCAACCACAAAATACGTAATATCATTATCCCGGAGCGTGCCTACAGCAAGATCAACTCCGCCATTAGCCACATCGACGCCTTGCGCATTGGTGATTTGTATATTGATGACCTCATCGCCTTCAGCAATCGTATCATCGACAGTTTGAACCTGAACGCTTGCACTCCAGGCATCTTTAGGAATGAGGAGTGTACCCGACGCAATGCCAGCAGCACCGCCTCCTGTAACGATAGTCACATCCGGATTGGCAACAAAAGAATAGTCGCTGCCTGTTGTCGCTGTTTCAGACGTAACTTCCCAATCAACCGTCACATCTTCAAGTGCTGGACCGTTCCGGACAAAGACTTCAAAATCAAAAAGCCCACCTTCGGTGATACCGTTGTTAAAAATCACAAGCTCAGGATGCACAACACCGGTAACCGTACTGCTTAACCGGTTGCCTGAGTTGTCATATGTATAGCTATAGATAACGCCTTGTTTTGCATATTCGGCCTGAATAAGCCGACCCAGATCATCATAGGTGTAACAAACATTCTCGCCTTCAACCACACTCGGTTGAGCGCAAGTTTGCGCATTTACATCAGGGGTGGGGATCAGGAAAAGAGCCAGATACAGGCCAAAAATAGCACGCAAAAGTTGTGCGCGCGACAGCGCACCAACAAGATCAAACATAACCGGAACCCCCCCAACAATCCTGCTTATAAATATACCTCAAAGTGTACTATTAACGCCGAAATAGCGCAGGTCAACCCCATAAGTCACAAGACCGTGAATTTACTCAACTTTTGATCCATGAATAATACCGAAACTCACAACGCCAAACCTCAATTTATAATAGAATAACCGCAAACTTGCCTCCACAGTCACAACAAACACCCCGCATCCCCACCAGAAACAGAAAAAGGCACAAATGCTGACAACGCATCAAAACCTTTGTCCGCTAAACTCTTAAAACGTAAAACTTGCCTGTAACCCTGAGAGCCATCCACAGACCGAGACACCCGGAAAACAAAAGAATGTCCACCCAAATCACTATCTGGACGAAGACTACCTGCGCTACCTTGTGGAACAATAACGGGCCAGTCCACACTTTCCCAATCATTATCAAATGCCCAAGTTAAAATTTTTTCAACCGCTGCAGGAGCAACAGAAAGATCAACCTCACCTTCTAGTGAATATACTGTGAGAAACGGCGCAACACACTGGAAAGTCTTAAAATCCACCCCTAACACACCAGCAAGCTCACCAACCGTCTCGAAAGGGCCGTTTCTGGGTCCATACGAAAGCCCAGCCGCCGCATACTCTGCGCTTTCTGCCCCAAGCCCTAATGATTCATCATCCCTATCGCGCCAATCAACGATGGCCGCAGCGAGTTTTTTTGACTTCTCGTGATCTTGTCCGCTGACAGCAAACAAAGCTGACAATAGCGGTTCGCTTGCACGATTCAGGTTTATCTTTCCGCTTTCGTGCTCAACAAAAACAAAAAACTCTTCGCCAGTAAGCACCACGACCCCTTCAAAGTAGGCTTTAACAATCGGATCATAAAATTGTTGGTGGATAAACAAATCAAGCGCGGAAGCAGCATCAAACCTATCCTGTACACCCGCCTCCAATGTAGACACTGTTTTTCTGAAGGTCAGCGTTACACTTAAAACCCCGACAGCAAGTATGGATAAAAGAAAAACAACCCACGTAGCACTAAGCAATGACATACCATTATCATCGCTCCATCGAATCATTCGCCGCTACCATCTGTCTCTGTGGGAGCAAGCAAGGCGCGGAATTCTTTCTGGAGATAATCCATAACATCACGCTGCCCAGCAGTATCATTTACGATACGCGGCGTAATAAGGATGATGAGTTCAGATCTATTTTCAACAACGTCAGTATCTCTGAAAGCTGCACCCAAAAGCGGTATGTCTTTCAAAAAAGGGACGCCGGATTTTACGTTACTAATCGAACGCCGTATGAGCCCCCCTAGCGCAATCGTAGAACCGTCCTTGACTGCGACTGTGCTGGTGATACGCCGTTGTTGAATTGTGGGTGCATCAATGCCTGAGGAGGCCGTCTGCACAACATTGCTTACTTCTTGTTCCACATCAAGCATCACCAATCCACCCTCGTTAATACGTGGCGTGACATTAAGAATTACCCCCGTAGTTCGGTACTGAATAGAATTCACAATCGGCGCATTACCGTCAGCAGTGCTAACTGAAGAGGCAACGGGCACAGGAACTTCATCGCCAACCTGTATGGTCGCAGGCTGGTTGTTGAGCACCATCAGCTTTGGGGATGAAATCACTTGTACGTCTGTGATGGATTCCAGTGCATTGAGGACTGCGCTTGCGCTTGAGCCGCTGGAGTAAGACCAAGAAAATCCAGGGAACTCTGACGAAGGCGAGTCTGATCGACCTAAAGAAACCGAATTGTCTCCAAAATTGAAGTTCCACTGCAATCCATATCTCAGTTCATCGGTTAATGTCACTTCCGCTAAAGTTGCCTCGATGAACACTTGTCGGGGAGCGACATCAATTTGTTTCAACGCGGATTCTACAACCCCAAACTCAGAGGGTGTTGCAAGAACCATTACAGAATTACTTTCTTCATTTGGCACAATGCGCAGCCCTGCCATACCGATTTGATCGAATTCGGATTGCCCAGTTCTGTTTGCGCCAGCATTTTGGGCCCGTTGCACACGGCCTCCCTCATTCGAGGCTCTACCTAGTGCAGTAGCGGAGGGCATTCGTGCTGAACCTGAAGTGCCCGAAAAACCAAGCCCCAATATCGAATTCAAAGTCCCTGCAACATCAGATGCTCGACCATGACTGACAGGATATACATAGATACGTCGCCCCGGAGAGCTTTCACCCAGGTCCAGCTTTTCAACCCAGCTTTCAATTGACTGAAGCATTATTTTTTGAGGCGCAATCGCAATGAACTTGTTGATACGCGGGATGGAAATAAAGCGTATCAGACCTCTCGTCGGCGTTCCGGGCACGTCAAAAACTCTTTTAAGTTCATCAACTATATCCTCCGCTTCGGCATACCTGAGAGCATATATCGCAAAAGACATACCAGCCATCCAATCAACATCGAATGTCTCTATTGTCCTCAACATCGTAGTGAGTTCCTGCGAAGTTCCTGCCAAAATAAGAATATTTCTGGCACCATCTGATCTGAGAATGCCCCCATTTGGAGCAAACGGCTCCAAAATATTCCTCATTTCATCAGCCGCCGTAAATCTGAGGGGTACAATATGCACGCCAAAGCCAGGTAGTTTCACACTTGCAGGAGAGTTATAGTCGAAATTAGCCACCCTTCTAGGAGCATCACTAACCGGCAGGATGTTTATCCCATCAGTTCCATCAACCATCGCATACCCTTGCGTCCGCAAAAGTGCCTCCAGCGCATCTTTTAACATATCTCTGTGGATGGCACCGCTTGTCTCAAGGGTAGCTTGACCTTGTACCCTAGAGTCCAAAATATACGGAAGTCCGAGCGTGTCCAACAAGACAGCTCTGATAATGGCTCGTATATCGGCATTTTTGAAAGCCAGGGAAACACCGTCGCCATCCTCTTGCCTGATCGGCGGTAGAGGTTGAACATTAGCCGTAAACTGCCCGGATCCATCAATATACTCTGCAACACCAGCCCAGTTTTTTTTGTCCTGACCAGATTTATCTGCCTGTTTGGCTTGTTCATCATCAGTATTGTCTGTCGGGTTTGCTACTGCAATTAAGGGTAAGCGCGCTGTTCCCTTGCTTTCAGATACCGTAGCACAGCCCCATAAGCTCAATAGTGGTAAAACAAGCCAAATCTTATTGAATTTTTTCACACCCCCCCCTTTTATTTACGTGATAAACTATTATCCACTTGTCAGTTCAAGTGTTCGACGAGATTCTTCAGATTCTATGATCACAACACGTTCAGAAATCTCAACCACGACCCACCCTCCTATGCTCTGCCCAACTAAAACAGATAAGGTTTGCTGGCTATTTTTATTGAATAGATATGCTTTCCTTTGATTGTTTTTGCTCCCAAGAATGCCAACCAGCTCAAACGGCATAAGCTGCTGTTTTTTCAAGGCAACCGGAGCGTTAACTGTCTTCAACTCTGCGGCCTTTGCCTGCCTTCTATTCACCTGGAAAAGTGGGCGGCTCAAAAGAGTTGAAATATCAACATTTGTAGCATCTATGATTTCGTTGAAAGCCGTCGTTTCTGCAGATTTTACGGGGCGGGAGAGCTCTCCAGGAAGAGGCCAGAAGTAAGGTGCCAGGAACAGCAAAAGTACCGCAAAATTACCAAACAACATTGTTTTTGCTAATGGAGAAAATGAGGAAAACATAGCTATAAAGCTCCCTCTGGTTTGCGATACCCAACCACTTCAAGCACTACCACCAATTGAGCAGCCCTGAAAGCAGTTGAGTGTTGCTGCACACGAACTGAGATTGTCCGCACACGTAAAAGCGGTTGCCGTGATTCAATTTTTGCTAAATATGCCGCTAGAGTATCATATGAGACTGATTGTAACCGCACCTGAACGGACGTGTGGCGCAATAGACCACTTTGTCTCACATTTGCGAGCGTGCGCATTGATTGGACACGAACCTCTTCCTCTACAGCCAACTGTCGCAAATCCCTCTGAATAAGCGCTTGTACCGAACTGTGATTGCCCTGATACAAGTATTTCTCCGCTGCACGTACACCCAAGTCTTCCAAGCGCTGCCTGATTTGGTCCTCTTTTTCCGGTAGTGACTTGAGCCGTGTAAGTAGTGAAAGCTTGCGTTCATAAACGTCTTCTTGCGCACCAATCGAGACGAAGGTTGAGGCTGTAGCTATCCAAAGGATAGTGCTAACTAGCCCAAGTAAAAAAAGCCATGATAAAAAGGGCTGAGCCTTGTTCACTGCGTGGCTCCAAAACTGCTCCAAACAACGTGTAGTTGGAGGTCAAACCGCTGATGGCCATTGCTCGCACCACCTTGAACCGACGTCAAACGTACTTTCTCAAAAAATGTCAGCCGCTGAAGATTGATAACCCACTTTTCAGGCGACTTCGCCTGCCCTTTCAAATAAAGCCTGCGCCCCTCCAAGCGGATTTCATCCAAAAACACATCATCCGGGCTTGCTTTCGTAAGGCTAGTTAACAATTGAATTACCTGACCCTGCTGTTTGCGCTCCAGAACTGCTTCGGAAAACATCTGCATATCTCTGAGTTGATTTTGCAGTCCAGCTACCTTTGTAGTATTCAGCCGCGCTGCATCAATTTCGGCTTCAATGGTGGACAGGGCACCGTTCAATTTTGTCAAATACAGTTGCGGTGACACACTAAGCAACAATAACAGCGTGGCAAAGGCGAAGGCATAGCCAATCCTGCGCGTGTAAAGGCGAATAGAGATTTCTCGCACGGGAAACTTTATGAAACCGACCGGATCGTCCAACTCAACGCCAATTGTACGAACAGCATTGCCATGTCGCATTCCAGCAGCCACTATTAAATTCAGAAACTTTTGCCGCATAGCGACTATGAAAACTGCAAAAGTATCACTAGTCTCAGAAGATACTATTTTATAGCTCAGACTCAGACGGTCCAAACCTACCGGCATAACCCGTGCAGCCTCAAGAAAAACGATTTTCTTTATATCATTCACAGCTTGTTTAGATACCTGAAACTCATGCAAGAGTATGGACTTTCTCCCAATAGTCACAGCCCAGTTCTCTTGATTACTGCTGCCTAGAAACACCGCTTCGATATCCTGCCCCTCCTCAAGGATCGTAGTCTTCGTCTCGCCTTCTACTAACAAGTGAGGCTGGAGCCAACGTGGGGCACCCTGAATAAGTCCGCGCCCCCAGCCCGCAAACAGTCTCGCTATAAAAGCAAAAATTGGCGTCCAAAAACCAGTCATCCAGCGTCAGCTCCTGTACGACATTCACGAGAAACCTCATCAAATGCACAATGTGCCCAGTCCACGACCTGTACCGGTACGACTAGATCGTTCCACTTCCTAGTGGCATCGGCGAATTGCAGCCTAATACGTAAAGCCGCAGGTAAAGAATATTGCGATTGCCATGATGCTCCCCAAGACGTCAGTTGAGGATCCGGATTTGAGGTTAAATATGAAAATTCAAACTCAGTTACGTCCGTTAGTAAAATCTGAGGCGCTTCTTCGTGCACATTTCTACCAGGATCTACTGTTAATTTAAGCGTAACGTCCTGACTATCAGCACTCCAAGACAAATTCACCCGATATAGTCCATTAATAGAGGTATCTGGATGCACTGGAGCGGAAAAGACTATGTCTGTTGCTGACCCTGCCATTGGAAAAGTTTGTTCTCCAACAACCCTATTCACATCAAATGGATAAGCAGCTTCAAGCCACTTTCGTAAACTTGACCGAACCAGCGCTGTATATTCTGTGTCATCTATCACTTCATGTGTTGACTGCCAAATACTGACCCCCATACCAACAGCAAGTGAGACAGGGAGCGACACCAGCGCCAACAATGCTATTGCCACTAAAAGCTCTAGAAGAGTAAAGCCTGCTTCACTACTCATTTTTCTAACCGTTATCCCAAACTGTCCTGTTAAAAATTATAGGCTTAACCCATCGATTTGTTTTATGAGCCACCTCTACCTGAAGAAGTAGAGGTCCTGCTTTTTCTACGCTGTCCGGCGTTCGTGTAAGCATCCACTGCCAATCCGCTTCTTCTCCTGATTGGGGTAAATCATTCCAGTTTTTTATAACCAACAGCTCGCGCAATTTGGATTCTGCCAAGGCCACTGCAAAAAAACGCTCATCAGATGACTTGATCCTCCCCAGACCCGAGCCAAAAATGGGGAAGAGCGAGCCAAACGCAATGGCTAAAATAGCTATCGCGACAACAACTTCCAAAAGTGTGAACCCACAATCCTCACTAGTTTTTGTCATTGAGCCACCTTTACCGCTCCTGAAACCCAATCAATTTTTAAAACTACTTCCGAATTGCTCCAGCTCATCTTTACCGTGCCCCCACTTGATCCACCGTCCGGATAAAACCTTAAGCGATAATCCCCTTCAACAGACCACTGCTCTGCAGGCACCAACTCAATTAACACACCCGCAGGAACTTCCAGCCCTGATCCTGAAAGTGCCACTAATTTACCATCAACGCCAAAATCAATCTCAGTGGTGATCTGTTCCGAATGCGCCAAATCCCGCTGAACGCGGCAATAGTTGATAAAATCATATGAAAACTGCCGAACCTGATAGCCTGGGATTAATTTCGCATAAACCCCTGATGTTACTGACAAGACCAGTCCAACCAAGGCTATGACCACGAGTAATTCAAGGAAAGAATAACCCCCGTCACCTTCGCTAGTCTTTGCTCGACAAATCCAGATTTTCACCTTCCCCACCTTCAGCACCGTCTGCCCCCAAGCTTGATACAACAGCACGTTGCCCATCATTTTCTAGTAGGTAAAGATAATCGCGACCCCACGGATCTATTTTTTGTGAGGCCTTTGGCATATAAGGCCCTTCCCAACCTACTAAACCGTCAGGCTGTATCAGAAGAGCATCTAGTCCTTCCGTTTCAGTAGGAAACCGCCCAACATCCACCCTGAAAAACTCCAAATCAGTGACGAGCCTATTAACCTCAATGCGTGCAGTGTCTGATTTCGCCGCACCAAATTGCCGAAGCACCATTGGCCCAGCTATACCAATTATTAACGTAATAATTACCAAAACCACCAAGAGTTCCAGCAAAGTATAGCCGTCTTCATTTTTGAAGTTCTCAATATTCTTTTTCTTAAAATGCCACATCATTAATGCTCATTATTCCTAAAAGTACCGACCCAACCAAAAGAGCTACAATGCCCCCCATAAATAACGTCAGTAATGGAGATACCAACTCTAGAGTTTTTTCAAGCTTTGTCTCGAAATTTTGCGATATAATATCAGCAGATTCTGTAAGCAATGCCCCTAGGTTGCCTGATTGCTCACCAACTTTCACAAACTGTAATACGACAGGGGGAAACCATAGCCGATGAGCCATAGAAACAGAAAGCAAACCTCCCTGCCGCACTTCTCTCCGCAACAATACAAGGTCTTGCACCAAATGCGGCAACCTCACAGAATTTGTGGCCATAACAAGTGACCGATCAAGCGGAAGGCCACTATCAACGCAAACCCCCAACGTGCGAACAAAACGAATAATTTCCGGAACAAGAAGCCACTTCTTTATATAACTAACCCGGCAAATTTTTTCGAGAAAGTTACCGCGCCGGAACTCGTCTCTAAATACTGCGGCCATATAAAATATAGCGCCAGCTATCACTACAACCATTAATACCCACCAACGGTCAAACATATCCCCTAACCACAAGACAAACTGCGTTGCAATTGGCAGCTTATGCTCATTACCCTCAAATATTGGCTCAAATTGGGGTAAAACGAACGTCATCACAATCACAAAAGTTGCAATCACCATCACCATCAATATCGCGGGATAAATCAAAGCGCTTTTCAGCCGTTCCCGAAATGAAAGCGCCTGATCCATTGAAGCCGAAAGGTTAAATAACGTTGAAGACAATGTTCCTGAATTCTCACCGGCTTGCACGGCTGCAGATATTTGAATTGGGAAGTATTTTTGGTGCCTACCAAGCGCAACATGCAGGCTCTCTCCTTGTCGCACTCTATCCTTCATCTCTTCGATAATTCGCACGAATTGATCTTTTTCTTGCATATTGGCTAGCAGCTTCAACGCCTCATCTATGGAAAGCCCGGCTTTTAGCAGACGTGATAAATCGCGGAGAAAGGCTTGAATATCACGGTCCTTTGGACGATCAAAAAAAGTTACAGGTTCGTTTAAGCGCATAGCCAACGTTGGCCCCACGCCGGAAATCTCCAGTGGCATCATCCCTCGAGCATGTAGTTCCGCAGATGCCGCAGGTAAATCAATAGCAGCTAGCGTCCCGGTTTCAATTTCCCCATCCTGGCAAAGGCAGCGGTACGAAAATTCATGCATTAGGCACGCTCCCTGGTAACCCGCAGAACTTCTGACAAGGACGTTTCACCTGATTGAACTTTTTCAATTCCATGTTCAAAAAGTGTGCGCATACCATTCATTCGTGCAATTTTTTCGAGTTCGCTTCCGCTTTTTCGCAAAAGTATTGCTTCTTCCAGTTTTTCATCTATCTCAAGAACTTCTGCAATTAAAGTTCGACCAAAAAAACCAGTTCCATTGCATGAAACACAGCCCTTCGCTGTAAAGAATGGGCCAGAAGCGCCAATTCCCGTGTCTTTATTTTGAGAGTTCTTGTCCTCAACTTTGCAGTTATCACACAGAGTTCGAATTAAGCGCTGCGCCATAACCAACCGTAATGTAGAAACTAATAAATACTCCTCAACACCCATATCAAGCAAGCGTGCTACCGCAGCAGCCGCACTGTTTGTGTGTAATGTGGAAAGTACGAGATGCCCCGTGAGAGACGCTTGTATGGCGATCGAAGCCGTCTCACCATCACGAATCTCTCCGACCATTATAATATCCGGATCCTGGCGAAGGAATGAACGAAGTGTATTGGCAAAAGTACGCCCAATACGCCCGTCAATCTGAACTTGCCCTAACCCCTCCAGCACATATTCAACAGGATCTTCTGCAGTGAGTATTTTCCGTTCGGGTGTATTGAGTTCAGACAGCCCGGTATAAAGTGTAGTGGTTTTCCCCGAACCAGTTGGTCCAGTCACGAGCACTATGCCATCTGGTTTACGAAGAGCATCCCGAAAGCGGACCTTGATCTGGCTGTCAAATCCCAATGCATCAAATTCCAACACCACCACACCCCGATCAAGTAATCGAAGCACCACAGCTTCCCCTTGTGCGGCTGGCGACGTAGCCACTCGAAAGTCAATATCTTTACCGTGCGCCTTAATACGCATACGACCATCTTGCGGAAGTCGGCGTTCAGCAATATCTAGACTGCTCATTATTTTCAATCGAGAAACAATTGCCGCCGCCATGTCCCTGCTAGGGCCAGGCACAACCACTAGCATTCCATCGACCCTGAATCGTACTGTCAGACCATCATCTGATGGTTCCAGGTGGATATCTGACGCCCTTTTCGATAAGGCATCATCAATCATCCTGTCGACAAATCTGATAACAGGCGCCTCTGTGGCCAATTCTTTGAGGCGATCAACATCTTCAGCCAATCCCAACAGATCATCATCGTTTTCAAGATTTTCGCGGCCAAAATAAAGTCGCCCAATTACGCCTTCAATATTTCGCAATGTCGAAACTTTTAATTTTACTGGTTTACGCACAGCGAACGATAGTGCTTCCGCAGCAAAGTTATTCGTTGGATCCGCCAAAATTGCCTCAACATGGGAACCCATATCCCGGCAGGGCAATATACTGTTTGTATTCAAAAATGTTGGATTGATGTCGGAGATAGCAACTATATCAATAGGCCAATCTATTTCCTCTGCCAATGGCAATTCACAATGTTTAGAGAAAGCGACCGCCAAATCATCTTCCGAAAGCAAGCCCAATCCGGCAATCGTGCCGACAAGTCCCAGGCGAGCTTCGCTCATAGCCTCCTGAACACGTGCCCAAGCAACTTCAGAAAGCAAGCCTTCTGCCACTAAAAACTGCCCAAATGCCGATTGATTGTACAACGCGCCCCCCCCAAAGCTACAGAAGATTTCCTTATACAACCCAAATAAGATTTTCACAACAAGCATTGGTCCTAAACGCACACGTATACGTGTACTATGGGGGCATGCTTCCATAAGGGAAGCAAATGATCAAACTTTGAACCAGAACTTAAACAAAGGACTCTGCGGATAACTGGTAGTAACTTGGGGGCTCAGGTCAAAATCTCGGGCTCTGGACAAAGAAAAAACCAGCTAACTCAAGGGGTTAGCTGGCTTTATTTGGTTGCGGGGGTAGGATTTACCGTCGATCGCTCTGCTCTCTCCGTTGCCTCCAAGCCCTTGTTTCACAAGCGCTTTCCGTCCGAACCAGTGTGTTCATTCACCGACCCAAACAACAAAGTTAAAGGGCCGTCCACCTGATGGTGGACGACCCTTTAATTGGTTGCGGGGGTAGGATTTGAACCTACGACCTTCAGGTTATGAGCCTGATTGATAGGAATTTAACCATCTGAAATATATAGATAAAAAAATTTATAAAAAAATAATGTGATAGAAACTGTGCTAACCTTGATTCTGTCAAAACTCATTTTAAAGCCTGTCAGCGACAATCTCAGCGTTCCCCACTCTTCAACATCATACTTGTTCTTCATTCCGAGGCTGGTTATGAAAAGAGAATTAGTATCAAGTGTTATGCCTAGTAAACATATGAAATAGTAATAGACACACGGTCAGCTTCATTGAACTGGCCAAAAACACCTGTCTTCGCACCATAAAAGAAATCGCCGCCGAGTGATGCTTTCATCTGATCACTAATCTGATGCATCACATGAGTCCGAATAAGGCCGTCATTACTATCATGGTTCGCATACCATCTTAGGTCCAGCATCCAGTCGTCATCAAAGTCATGCCGTACGAGAAGAGTAGTAAACTCCTCAACCCCAGGCACTAATGCATTGGGAAATTTAGTCCGTTTAATCTGCTGGAAAAACTGAGCACTTATAAAAGTATCAGGAATACCGACATAATCTACACCAAGCACATATTTAACCACATCTGCTTCCACAGGCTCATTGATTACGCCAGCCTGAAAACCAAAGGGAATATCCTCGTTAAACGTGTAGGTTGCTTCGCCGCGCAGCGTAATATCACCCCAAGAATTAGCAAATGACCCTCCCAAAACATTCACTCGGTTTAGCCGCGGCGTGATCGTTCTCTGGCTTGGCAGAACTTCAAAATTAAAGAAGGGCGTGTCTTCAAAAGTGTGAAGGTAATTCAGGCTGAAGTCCCAATTGCCGATAAGCCCTGAAACCTGAAGTCCAAACTCACTATCACCAAATCTATCATTTGGCCTTTCGATATCATTAAACAGGAGCGGTACACTTGGCGGCGACAGAAATGTTGGTACAAATTCAGGCGCCGTTATTTCAAAAATAGAGCCAGAAGGAGGTGCCTCATTAAAGGTTTGATCAAAAAGCCAAAAACCCTGAAAATCAAGGCCAAATGCAGTATGTTCAACAAAAGCACTCCAGAGAGGCGTGCGCGACTGATCAAAATCATCGAGAATGAACTCTCGAAATGACTGTGGATTGACAATATCCAGTACCTTAATGCCGTCGGCGCGTCCCCACACAATTTGCTGCTTGCCAAGCCGCACAGTTGTCATGTCACCTGCATATTGAAAGAAGGCTTCACGGAGTTCAATCTCAGTTGTTTGTCCAATAAAACCGCGCTGCGTCAATGGATCAACAACACCTTGACGTGGCCGACCAACTTCAAGCTTGTCAAAAGCATCAGTCCTCAAGCGCGCATCGCCCTGAAACGACCATTGGTCGGAAAGCGTTAGCTCCCAGACTGGGCGAAACTCCAGTTCTGCACTTTGGCTGTTCCCACTCTGTGTGCCAAAAGCGTAACGAGATTCAATCGTTGCGCTAACGTCTAAGTCTTGTGCATTCCCTGCGGGTGCCGCTGCAACAAAGAGCGCACCACCAGCCAATACTGCCTGCCACATGCGCCTATAGCCCTGCCTTGAGCTTACGTTCAGTAAAAGAGGAAAGCTCAAGACTAACACTGTAATCAATGTCGGATATATTAAACTGGGTCATGTGCCCGGTTTTATGGTTTGTGGCTATAATGGTGTTCACCGTCCAAAACCCATCTACTACCACTCTGTCATTCGAGCTGATCGTCTTGAGCTTGTTACCTGCAGCATCCCAATATTCAGCGCGAACCGGCATGGCGTTTACTTCATCTACTGCGACACGTACTTTCGAATACCCTAGCTCCTTGGCAACATCATCTGAGGCTGGCGTCAAACTAAGGATGGGATAAGCAATGCCTTCAATCTCTTCCGTCCCGTCCACAGCAAATTGATAATCTGTGAGCGAAAATTTGGTGCTGTCCTTAATATCCTCATAAGTAAAATCGGTACCAAGAAAATAATCACCACGATCAGAAGCCGAAATCCGGCGAGACCGCCTGAGTGCTGGCAAATAAAGCCATTGGTTATCACTCTTGGCAGCATCATTATAATCATGCGTCATGAACGCAGTATTCTTAATGTTAGCTGGTTTGGAAAAGGCGATGATCGTCCGTCGCTGGTCTTCTCCTACTTTTCTGAGCATACGTGCCGTACGTTCTTTGGTGCGACCGCGGCGGTCTGTCATCACCATCTCGATAGTCTGGTCTACATTCTCCGCTTCAGGTCGGGCAGCAATGCGCTCACCAAGCGCTCTACCTTCATCTGTTTCTTGCGCGATACCAGCATTTGATACGATAAAGACAGAGCCGACAGCAAGGAGCAACCCTGCGGCTGTTGCAACTGTGCGTACTTTCATCGGTTTAAATATTCGATCAGTTCCCAGTGCAGATATTAAAGCGGGCAGTACAATCAATGCCATTCCATAACTAGTGGCAAGCGCAACGGTTGTCAGGCCGCCAAAGCGATTGATCGTAGGCAGCTCACTTGTGAGTAGCACACCAAAGCCAAAAAATATCGCTGCAAAATTGTAGAAAAGCGCCCGCCGTGACGTCGTCGAAATATGGGCCATCGCCTCCCGGAAATTCATGCCTTCTTTGCGAGTATAATACCGTACTCGCTCAATCGTGTGGATAGAAAAGTCTACACCAACACCAATTGCGATCGGCGCAAACATTGAAGTCGCGGGTTCAAGCCAAATACCCATTGCACCCATCACCGCATAAATCATCAGGATCGCCACCACCACCGGCAGCAGCGTAATTATGCCCGCAATCCATGAACGTAAAAGCAATGATGCGGCAATCCAGATTAAGAAGATCGAAACGCCCAGCGAGGCAAAGTGGTTTTCCTTCAAAGGTGACAACCAGTTATGGTCAAGTGCTGCTCGACCGCTTAGGGTCGCCCTTACCTCGTCACTGGAAAACTCCTCTGCAACATAACTTTCAACTGCCTGTACGGTTTCACTAACTTCGGAAAACAGGCCTGTATTCATACGTGCACGTACAAGTGCTATTTGAAACGTAGAATCTACCTCTTCTTCAAAGTCTGTCGGGTCACCGGTTGCCGAATGAACAAGAAACAACTGTTCAATTAGACTGCGGTTGTCAGGCACACGGTAATAGGCTTGATCATCAGCGTTAATAGATTTATTGAGCTGCTTGAGGTAATCAACGATAGAAACCGAACCCTGCACAATGCGTAAGCTCTCAAGATAAGATTGAAGCGCTTCAATTTTCCTGAGAGTCTCAGGCTCATAAAGCCCACCCTCATCCCGCGTTTCAATCACCACATCTAGATATGTTGCGCCGTCAAAACGTTCATTGATCAGTGCATCAGCAATGCGTATCGGTTCACCATCACGGAAATTATTGATAGCTTCTCGCTCGACCGTCAAGTTGCTTACGCCGATAGCACCAATGATGATGAGGACCGCTGCTGCACTATTGATAAGAAGTGGTTTGTCAATCGCCAGTTCAGTTACAAAGTCCAAGATCTTTGCAACAAAACCACCACGTCTGTCTTCAGACATTGCTTTGCAAAGTTGAGGCTTACATAACGAAAGCGCTGCGGGAAGAACTGTCAACGTCAGGACAAGTGCTGTCATCACCCCGATAACAGCAAATACTGAAAACCACATCATGGGCGGCATCACTGACGTAACAGCAATTCCAAGAAAGCCAATGGCTGTGGTTACGGATGTCAACACCAAAGGCCGCCACACGTGCGAGCAAGCGCGAATGGTAATCTCACGCGAGCTATCCTCTGGGTGTGCTTTCTGCTCGTTATAATAATAGGTCAGCACATGAATGCTGTCCGCGACAGATATCCCAACAAGGATAATCGGTAGCGCTGATGTAATTGCAAAATAAGGGATTCCCAAAGCTGCCATAACGCCAATTGTGCCGCTTGCCGTGCCTATGACGATAAAAAGGGGCAGGCCAACACTGCGTGGTGTACGGAACGCAACAAACAACATGGCGATGATGATAACAAGAACAAATGGCATCAATATGCGCGAGTCCGTGTCGATATAAGCAGCAAGGTATCCATCAACCGCAGCGCCGCCAGCTACATGAAGGCTATAGTCTTGAGGCGCAAAACCTTCCACATGAGCAAGGATAGCTTCATAGGTTTTACCTGCGATACGCTGCTCCAGCACCTCTGCAACAATTAATGTGGCAGAGCCGTCATCTGTAACCAAGTTACCGAGATAAAGCGGCATCGACGTAACTTGCTGGCGGGTAATATCTGCCATTTCTAGTGTTACACGTCCTTCCGGGATCAGAGGGTCGACAAAAAGATCAGTTTCTGTCCCTCGAATTGACGTTTCCGTTGCAAGGCTGATGACTTTATCAGGATCAACATTGTCCATTGCAGCGATGGCTTCAGTCAACTCACGCACAAGTTCAAGTGGTGCAGGTGCATAGATGGCATTTTCACCTTCCCCTGCAATGACAATGATGATCGGGTCTTTAAGGCCAAACAGCTCCTTTACGCGGTCCCGGTATTGTATCGCGGCATTATCAGGGTCAATGAAAGCATCAATTGTCGTGTCTTTGACAAGCGACGGAATAAAGGCACCAGTACCTATTATAAATAAGATGCCGAGCGCCACGACCACACGCGGAAACTTGGTAATGAACCTGAAATAGATCTCCGATATACTGACTAAATCTGAAATATTTAGCCGATTTAAATCACTGTTCTGATATTGATCCTGCACGCGTGTTTCTCCAAAGACGAATTCTTGTGTTTCGAGCTTTTATTTTCACTGCACCGGAATAAAGAGAAGTAAGCCTGAGGATTCTACCGTTATCAAAACCCTAGCTTTATGACGCAACATCAAGCTAGCCATGACTTAACATGATACAAGTTATTCATGAATGGACAGAAAACGTAAGACCGATACTCCCCACTCTATGTGTCATGAAAATACATAGCCAAGCGCGCAGATACATTATTGAAAGACTAATAAGCAACTGCACTACCCAAATGAAAGCAACGTGCTTTTGGAAGTGCTCAGGAGAGCATTGAAACACGTCGCTTTCACAACGTGCCTATAAAGATATGGCGCGAGATGCTCGTCAGTTTTAAAATCGACCCATTTTTGTATAGAATGACGGGCTTTTTTAATTTTTGACGGCTGGTGCATTGTCGAATGACTTAGTCGATTCTAGTAAACGCCCTTTACGGTAATTGCTTGGCGTATGGCCTGTACGATTCTTAAAAGCGCGATTAAATGGCCTGAGCGAAACATACCCAAGTTCCATAGCAACCATTAAGATAGAGACCTGACGTTGGCTAGCGTCAGCGAGGCGTTCTTTCGCTTCCTCGATTCGGTAGTTGTTTAGATACTGCGATATATTTCGATGACCCAGGTGTTGGTTGATCAATTTACGCAACCTATGTTCCGGTATGTTGATAACTTCAGCAAGCCGAGCAACCGTCAGGCCAGGTTCACGGTATAGACCTTCTCTCATTTTCTCTTCCAAAACCTCTAGACTATATCGGTCATCAGCCAACAAGTTTTCTTCATTAAATGTATCTGAAAGTGCCGGTTCTTTTACGTTCATGCTGGTTGGAGAGAAAAGGTACTGTACTCTGACGCGTATGAGTTGAAACAAAATAGAGCAAGAAATAAGAAATGCAAAAACAGAGTCAACTAGTGATATACGGTCTTGATAAATGCCGCCATTGATGCCCCTTACAACAGTCATTATGAGTGGCACAAGAATGAACGCAAACGTCAACCATAGACGGAAAGTACGGCGTCTCTCCAAAAGGTCTTCTGAAAATTCGGATAAAATTACATAGATAAGATAAATGTAAATAGAAGCTCTTAAAATAAAGGATGCTGATTTAAACATTTCATCTGGCAACATTTCCATCTGAAACAAAAGAGATCGCACAATGTAAAGGCCCAGGACAAAGGCATGTAATGGCTTCAGCTTAAAATTATCTTTAAACAAAGAAAGACAGAAGAGCCAAATTGTCCCCATAACTGTTCGCGCCAAAAATTCTAACATCGCCCCCAATACTGGGCCAAACAAAGCGACCTCATCATAAGCAGTAACAATCAGGTGGCATATGCCAGTGATAGCCATTGCAATAGTGATTTGAGGATGAACTATCCGCACAGTAGAACGGCTAACGAAAACAATCACCCAAGCTAGATTGAGAATTGCCCCAAATCGAAAAAGGTGATCAAAGAATTCTGTGAGCATCCCTGCCTCTAAGCTTCAAGTATTATTAAATATACGTTTAAATTAATCGATTAACGATAGACACCCACATTAATAGCTACACCTTCTGCATAATCACAGTAAACATTCCGTGCAAGTATACAAAACCCAGTACGAAAGCGGTTTTAAGCTGCAGGATTTACCACTGCGGGGCTTTGCCTCCTCGTGTTGCCCTGCGCGCTATCGCGCTTGGTCCGAACGGTGATTTTCCACAGATATACTGACCTGAGCCCCCAATTACCACCACTTATCCGTAGAGTCCTTTGATTGAGTTTTGGTTCAAAGTTTGATCATTTACAATCATTAAAGGGGCATGCCCCTTT